>Ga0114999_10004642_pt1 | contig 16513 bp, 18 predicted proteins | sample ArcticOcean_MG_C_3_FD_89820 | JGI IMG/M metagenome (GOLD analysis project Ga0114999, IMG submission 89820) | Marine microbial communities from western Arctic Ocean - ArcticOcean_MG_CB8_126 | ecosystem: Environmental > Aquatic > Marine > Oceanic | place: Arctic Ocean: Canada Basin | collected...
GAGACGGTGTGGGGCGTCGGATACCGGCTCGAGCCGTGAGCTTGCGCCAGCGCATCGTGTGGGGTGCCCTCGCTGTAGCAGCGGTGACACTCGTTGCCGGGTTGTTAGGCGCGGCTGCAATTCGCCGCGAGTCGCGCGAGGCGGCCCAGGATGAGCTGTTCCGGCAGGCCGAGGTGACGGCCCGGCTGGTTGAGCAACAATTGCGCGGCGTGGGCCCGGCGGTCGAACGTCCGGCGGTATTGCGCGTGCAAAGGGCGCTGGAGGAAGTCCGGCGCATCGGAGGCCACGACTTCATGGAAGCGGCTCTCATCACGAATCGCGGCCGATTCGTCGACTTGGTCGACGATCCGGTTCTGCTGCCGCTCATCGCGGTCGGAGGCGTGGATCGGGAGGTGAAGACCGTCACCGTCGACGGTGACCGCGTTTTTGCCACGGTACGCGCCATAACCCTTGCAACCCCTGGTGACGATGCCTCCGTTCGCATGCTGGTAGCCATCGGGCGCTTCGACACGTTCGTTATTGGAGGGGTGATTACGCGGACGCTGATTTTCGCACTGTTGGTCGGCGCAGGGCTGGCAGTGGTGCTCGCCCTGGCGCTCAGCCGCGATCTTGGCCGCCGGCTGTCGAGCATTTCGCAGACGGCGCGCTCGTACGCCAAGGGTGACTTCAAGGCAAGGGCTCCGGCCGACGGCAGCGACGAGCTGGCGCAAGTCGGCCTGGCCTTCAACGACATGGCAGGTGAATTGGAGGATCTGCGCCGCCGGGAACGCGAGTTCTTGATGAGCGTCGGCCACGACCTGCGCACTCCCCTGACGACCATACGAGGATATGCGGAGGGGCTCGATTCCGGCACGTTGAGTGCTGACGATCTGCCGGATGTCGCCGCCGTCTTACACACGCAGACGGATCGGCTCAGCCGGCTTGTCGAAGATGTCATGCTGCTGGCAAGACTTCAGTCGAAGGAATTCACACTCGAGCCCGAGGCTGTCGATCTCGCCGCACACCTCGGCGGTGTCGTCGACGAATACCGCGTCCGCGCCGAGTCGGAGAGAGTTCATCTCGAGTCCGCGCTCGCCGACGTCGGGATCGTCCAGGTGGATCCCGATCGGGTAGCCCAGATCGCGACCAACCTGCTCGACAACGCCATGCGATATACCCCCGCCGAGGGAACCGTGACCTTTGGCCTCGCCACCATCGGAAAGGGGGTTCGTCTCCAGGTCCGCGACACTGGCCCCGGCATTGATCCAGAGGATCTTCCCCATGTTTTCGAACGTCTCTACGTCGCGCAGCGATACCGGGCCATTCGGAGTGAGTCGAGCGGCCTGGGCCTGAGCATCGTCAAAGAGTTGGCGGATGCGATGAACGGCACAGCCGATGTCACGAGTACCCCCGGCGACGGCACCACGGTCTCGATCACGCTGCGTCCTCGAGGCTGATGGATCCCGAATCGTTCTAGGCTCCGCGAATGCGCCGCCTGATTGCGATGGTTGTTGTTGTTTCGGCGTTCGCCACGGCGTGCGGGGCCTCGTCAGAAGGAAAATTCGGGGCAGAGTTGTTCGAGGTGTCGTGTGCGCGCTGCCACGGAAACGGCGGAGAAGGGTCTGTAGGCCCGCCGATCGGCACGCCTGATGCGAACGCTGCCTTGAATTTATCCGATGACCAGATAACGGGCGTGATCAGAGTCGGGCCGGGTGCGATGCCGGGTCATCCCGGTCTCTCGGACGAACAGGTCGCCTCTTTGGTCGTCTTCATCAGAAGTCTCCAGGCAGGCGGCTGAATGAAGGGCACAGCGCCCCTCGGGCAGGTCTACGCTTCCACGCCATGCTTTCAGAACTAGTCGCTGCGGCGCATCGGCGCGTGCCTGAGGTGGTGGCGCGCCTGGACGATCTGGCTGCTGCTGCCGCGGCTGTCCCGCCCGCGCGCCGATTTGCCGATGCGCTTGCTCTACCGGGCCTTCAGATCATCGCCGAGATAAAACGCAGGTCGCCCTCAGCCGGAGCCATTTCAGCCGACCTCGACCCGCAGCGGCTTGCCCGTTTCTATTCCGCCGGAGGAGCCGCCGCCATGTCGGTGCTCACAGAACCCGACTATTTCGGCGGTTCTCTCCAGGATCTCGCAACGGCACGCGACGCCGTCGATCTCCCGGTCCTGAGAAAAGACTTCATCGTCCACGCCTCCCAGATATGGGAATCGAGGGCGGCCGGTGCCGATGCGTTGCTCCTTGTTGTTGCTGCCCTGGAGCGCAGCCAGTTGCGCGAGTTCCTGTCCGAGGCCGCGGCAGCCGGCATCGCCGTCCTGGTCGAAGCCCACACTGAAAATGAAGCCGAGGTGGCCGTCGAGGCGGGAGCGCGGATCGTGGGTGTCAACAATCGAGATCTCTCGACGTTTGTCACGGATCTCGCCGTTGCCGAGAAGCTTGCGCCGTCTCTGGCGGAGGCGGACGTCATCAAGGTCGCCGAGAGCGGCGTCTCTTCTCCCGAAGGTGCCCGCCGGATGGCCGCTGCGGGATACGACGCGATCCTGGTGGGTGAAGCCGCGGTACGGGCAGCCGACCCTGCTTCTTTTGTTGGCTCGCTCCTTCGAGCCGGCCGATGACCTGGGTGAAAGTTTGCGGCTTGAGCCGGGCGGGCGAGGTCGCCGCAGCAGTTGGCGCTGGTGCCGATGCAGTCGGGTTCGTTTCTGTTCAGGGATCGCCGAGATTTCTGCCGCTTGATCGAATCGGCCACCTCGCGGACGGCGTTCCCGAGCGGGTGCGTCGCGTGCTCTTGACGCTCGACCTCGAGCCGAGTGAGCTCCTCGAGGCAGTGGCCCTCACCCATGTCGACGCGGTGCAACCGTATGGGAAGCACCGCACAACAGCGGCGGCGGCGGCCGCAGAGAACGGCTTGTTTGTGCTCGAGCCCGTAGCGGCCGAACAACTGTCGGCCTACTCCGGACCGAGCCGGGGTGTTACGCCGCTTTTCGACGCGTCGGCGTTTGGCATATATGGCGGCACAGGATCAACGTTCGATTGGACTCTCCTCGACGACAAGCGAGGGGACTTCGTTGTGGCCGGAGGGCTTGCCGCCGACAATGTAGGAGCTGTTATCACTCAGGTTCACCCGTGGGGTGTCGACGCGTCGAGCCGGCTAGAGAGCTCACCGGGGGTCAAAGACCTCGGTAAGGTGACGGCGTTCGTCGAGGAGGGCAAACAGGCATGAAGGGCGACCTCCCAGACGCCGCAGGCCGCTTCGGAGACTATGGCGGAAGATACGCCCCCGAAACGCTGATGCCGGCATTGCTCGAGCTGGAAACCGCTTTTCTCGACGCGTGGGCAGACACGGCGTTTCACGACCGGCTCGATGGCCTGCTGCAGTCATTCGTCGGCAGGCCTACTCCGGTATATCGGGCCTCGCGGCTTTCTGAGCAGCTTGGACTGAACCTTCTGCTGAAACGGGAGGATCTTGCCCATACGGGTGCACACAAGATCAACAACACGATGGGCCAGGCTCTTCTTGCGGAGCGTATCGGCAAGCCGCGTGTGATCGCCGAGACTGGCGCCGGCCAGCACGGCGTAGCGACCGCAACGGCGTGTGCCCTCTTAGGCATTGACTGCGCCGTGTACATGGGTGCCAAGGACATCGAACGCCAGTCCCTCAACGTGTACAGGATGGAGTTGCTCGGCACCGAAGTGATCCCCGTCACGAGTGGGGCGGGGACACTCAAAGATGCGGTCTCGGAAGCGATGCGAAATTGGGTGACAACGGTCGAAACGACGCACTACATCATCGGCTCCGTCGTCGGGCCGCATCCGTTCCCCCTCATGGTTCGCGAGTTCCAGAAAGTCATCGGTGAGGAGTTATTGCAACAACTCGACGGCGGTTCGATGGCGACGGCTCCGGCCGACGTGATCGTGGCCTGTGTAGGCGGCGGCTCGAACTCGATGGGAGTCTTCTACCCATACCTCGATACGGACGTCGCTCTTGTTGGCGTCGAAGCCGGAGGGCACGGCCTCGAGACCGGGTCGCATGGCGCTTCGCTCGTTGCCGGATCGCCGGGAGTCATCCACGGTGCCGAGACCTACCTGCTTCAGGACGACGAAGGCCAGGTGATAGAGGCACACTCCGTTTCGGCCGGTCTTGACTATCCGGGAGTCGGCCCCGAACACGCCTACCTCAAGGACAGCGGCCGGGCCCGGTACGACTCGGTTACGGATGCCGAAGCGCTCGACGCGTTTTCGTTGCTGGCACAGACCGAAGGAATCATTCCTGCTCTGGAGTCCGCGCACGCAGTCGCCTGGGTCGTCAGAGAGGCGGCTTCGCTCGCGGGCAAGACCGTCGTTGTCAACTTGTCCGGGCGTGGGGACAAGGATGTCCAGCAAGTAGCGGCCCTCGATGGTTGACAATCTAGGCGTCGCTGTGATGCGGGACCTCTTCGCGCTTGCGGCGTCCGAAGGGCGTGCGGCGCTGCTGCCTTATATGACGGCCGGGCTCCCATCGCGTTCCGGGTCGCTGGACCTCTTCGTCGCCATGGCCGACGCCGGCGCGGATGCGTTCGAGGTTGGGATCCCGTACTCGGATCCGCTGATGGACGGTCCGACTATTCACGAGGCGGGCCTTAGGGCGCTTGCGGGAGGCACCAGCCTCGACGATGGATTACGGGTCGTAGAAGAGGTCGTGGAGGCAACAGGGAAGCCGGTCATCGTCATGAGCTACGTCAATCCGGTCATGCGGGCGGGCCTCGACGAGTTTGCAGGTAGGGCTGCCGCCGCCGGAGCCTCGGCGGTGATTCTGGCTGATTTACCGGTAGATGAATCGGCACCATTTCGGGCGGCGTTCGATGCTTCCGGGCTCGGCACCGTGCTGTTCGTTGCTCCGACAACGGGCAGTGACCGTATGCAGGCGGTCGCGACGGCGGGGCCAGCCTTCCTCTACGGAATCGCCGAGGTGGGTGTTACCGGGGAGCGGGAGAGCAGCGGCGAGCGTGTTGCTGCTCTGGCAGCATCGGTACGCAGCGTTACCGATATTCCCCTGGTCCTCGGGGTTGGCATCTCAACCCCCGAGCACGCCCACCGGGCAGCTTTGGCCGCCGACGGCGTCATCGTCGGTTCCGCCCTGGTGCGCCTGGTGCTCGACGCACCCGATCCCACGTCGGCTGCCCGTGCCGTTGGCAACGCCGTGTTTCACCTGGCAGCGGCCGTCCGCCGCTGAACGTTGCCATCGGGTTGATACGACCTCTGCCGGGCTCCGGATCGAGCGGGTGGTACGGTCGTGCCAGACGAGGGGAGACGGTATGAGTGATCGCCAAGAAGATGCTGGGTGGTGGCTTGCATCAGACGGCAAGTGGTATCCGCCTGAGTCTCATCCGGAGGCTCTTACGGGCTTCGGCGTCGGCGCCCGCCCCACCCAGGTCTATGCAGGGTTCTGGATGCGGGCTGGGGCGATCGTCATCGACATCATTCTTGTTGGCATCGCCCAGGCTGTCCTCTTGCGCGTATTGGACGGAAGTACCAATGACGTGGTTTTCACCGATCTTATTTCGGGCGTAGTCGGGTGGCTCTATTTCGCACTCATGGAAAGCTCGTCTTACCAGGCCACGCTCGGAAAACAGGCCCTCGGCATCAAGGTCACAGATGAGTCCGGCAACAGGGTGACATTCGGCCGCGCCACCGGCCGCTACTTCGGCAAGATCGTCTCTGGCCTGATCCTCGCCATCGGCTTCCTCATGGCGGGCTGGACGGTCAAGAAGCAGGCCCTGCACGACATGATGGCCCAGACGCTCGTAGTGCGGTCGGGGACCGCGGTCTCCGAGCCCTAGGTCAACAGAATTCGCACTGAACGTTCGGACGCGGCTGCCGAAAGGGCCAGTGACTAGTTACTCGGCCACCTTGGCGGTTGTGTCTGGGGAGGCATGGCGGTTCGTCCGGTAATGCATCATGATCTACGCGAAACGCATCGACAGCCAGGTGGCCCGCATCGCATGTGCCGGGCCTTGGGCTGTGACAGCTCGAGAATGCCGTGACCCCAGATCAACTCACCGCGGCTATGCGCTACCGAGCAAAGGTGCCGTTACCCTGCGCAGCCACCGGGCTGGCCTAAGGGTTGTTTCGCCAGTCTGAACACGGCCAGTGGCCGGCAACGGCCGCGTCTTGAGGAGCAAACTTTTCGTGAAAGTTGGAATTGTCGGTTATCCAGGAGTAGGGAAGTCGGCGGTGTTTGCCGCCCTCACCGGCTCCGATGGTGCAGACGCCTCCGGCGGCAGGCGCCTCGCTGTTGCCGAAGTTGCCGACAAGCGCCTCGATGTATTGCGTCAGGCCTTCGCACCGAAGAAGTTCACTAGGGCACGGTTCGAGGTGGAGGATGGGTTGGTCCTTCCCTCTTCGTCCGGCCGGGGCAGTGGTGAGGCGATTTCTGCCTTGCGAGAACCGGATGCTCTCATCGTGACCGTTGGCATATTTGAGCAGGCGCTGATGGTTCTCGATGAGCCCTTCCACGAGCCGGCCGCGCAGCTTCAATCCTTTCTCGACGAGTTGCTGCTACTCGACCTCGAGGCGCTCGAAGGGCGCGTTGGACGCCTCCGCGAGCGGCTAGACAGGGGAGCAGGCGATCGCGCCGAAAGTGAGCGAGAGCTCGCGTTTCTCGAGCGGCTCATCGTGCTTGTCGAGGGGCGCCAAGTCCCGGCCGACCGAACGGATCGCACGCACGCGCGAATCCTCGCTGAGCTCGGGCTGCTCACAGAGAAGCCGGTGATCCCAGTCCTCAACGTCGACGAGTCGGACCTGTCGCGTCACGCCGAATCCCGCGAATGGGCGGGGAGCAATGGACCGGGTGAGGTGTTGAGTGCTCCGGTGGAAAGTGAGATAAGCCTCCTCGACGACGAAGATCGAAGGGCGTTCCTGGCCGACTATGGGCTGGAGAGCCCGGCTTCGGTGCGATTAACCCGACTGGCTTACGAAGCGCTCGACCTCATCTCATTCTTCACGGTGGGCGACGATGAGGTGCGAGCATGGCCTATCGCCCGTGGATCGACCGCGGTGGAGGCTGCCGGCAAGATCCATACCGATCTAGCGCGCGGGTTCATACGTGCGGAGGCAACCGCCTTTGAAGATGTCTCGCACGTCAAAGACGGCCGAGAATTCAAGGCTGCCGCAGCAACGGAACTGAGGGGCAAGGACTACGTGGTCGAGGACGGAGACATCCTGAACATTCGGTTCAGTATCTGACCCGCCAGTACCAGGAGGGCGGCTGCCTATCGTGCGAAGGCGGACGTGAAGGAGTCGAATCATGACCGAAACTCAGGCCGACATCTCCGGGTTGTTGCTGCGGGTCCCATCGAGCTTGCAGATAGATCCGAAACCTGACGGGGTGCTGTTTGACGATTTCTACTTCCTGCCGAGACGCATGAGCTTCGGGTGAACCAAGCGCGAGTTGGGACATTGGCGGCGGCGACCGCGGCACTGGCCTTTGGGACCGCTCCGGTGGCGACGGCCTTTCAGCTGCGATCGTTCGATGTCGTGCCGGCCGCCATGTGGCGGGCAACGGTCGGAGCGCTGGGGCTCGCCACGATCCTGCTGATCAGGAAACGCGCGGGTGCAGAGGTTGGCACCATGCCGGGGCGACGCGGGCTCGCCCGGCTTCTGATGCTCGGTGTGCTTGGCGGGCCAGTGTTTCTCTTTGGCTTGAACACGGCGGTGTCTGAGGTGGGAGCCAGCATCAGCGGCCTGGTGACGGGCCTTTACGCTGTGTTCGCCGCAGCCGTAGCGCCGTTCATTCTGAAGGAGCGGCTGGAGAAGAGCGCACTGACCGGTCTCGTGCTGGCAGTGATTGGGACGGTGATGCTCGCTGCACTCGACGTATCCGGCGTCAGTGTTGGCGGTCTCGTGGCAGGCGTCGGAGCTGCCGTCGGGTATTCGCTGTATATCGTTCTCGGTCGCAAGTGGATGGACGCGTTTGCCCTGCCCCCCGACGGTGTCGCCCTCTCAGCGGCTTCGACCACGGTTGTGACGTTTTTCGCCTGGCTCGCCGTTTCCGATCCGGGTGCGCTATGGCCCGATGCTCTCCGGGCCGATGCCCTTATTGCACTGTTGTGGCTCGGGGCAGTGATGGCGGGCGGCCAGACGCTGGTCATGATGAGTGCGCGGAGAATCCATTCGCGCCGGTCGGCGGCGTGGCTGCTACTCAATCCCGTATCCGCCGCCGTGCTGGGCGTCGCCGTGCTCGACGAATCCTTGTCCCTCCCACAAGTTGCCGGTGCGGTGGTCGTGCTGGCCGGTCTCGCCCTCGGCGCCGGCCTCGCACGAAGCTTCGTAGAACGCCTTGCCCTGCGGAGATAGCGATACAGAGATGGCCTGTCGGGCGTAGTTCGCGACGATTGCCGTGCAGCGGGGCTCATACATTCGTGGCATCGCAGGATCCGGCAACCCAAAGGGTGGACAGATATGGGCAACGCAATAGAGGCATACGGCCTCGTCAAGCGATACGGCAAGGTGACGGCGCTCGCCGGGCTCGACTTGATCGTTGCAGAGGGCAGCGTCATGGGCTTGTTGGGCCCAAACGGTGCCGGCAAGACGACGGCCGTGTCGATCTTGTCGACGCTGCTGATTCCCGACGAGGGCTCGGCGAAGGTTGCAGGAGCCGATGTGATCGCTGCGCCCGGCGAGGTGCGAGAACGTATCGGGCTATCCGGACCGTATGCCGCCGTCGACGAGCACCTGACAGGCTGCGAGAACCTTGACATGATCGGTCGGCTGTATCAACTTGGCCGGGCGGCGTCGCGCGCAAGAGCCCGCCAGTTGCTAGAACAATTCGACCTCGTCGAATCCGCCGACCGCCCGGTCAAGACCTATTCCGGATGAATGCGTTGGCGCCTCGACCTCGCCGGGGCTGTGGTTGCCGAACCACAGGTGCTCTTTCTCGATGAGCCGACCGCGGGCCTCGACCCGCGTAGCCGCACCGCGCTTTGGGAGGTGCTTCGCGACCTGGTGTCCGGCGGGACGACGCTGCTTCTCACCACTCAATACCTCGAGGAGGCCGACCAACTTGCCGACCAGATCGTCGTGATCGACCACGGCAACTCCATTGCGGAGGGCACGTCGGAAGAGCTGGAACAGAGGGTCGGAGGTGAGCGCATCGAGCTGACGGTGACGGCCCGAACGCACGTGGCTGCCGCTGAGTCGGTTCTAGCTGCGATAGCCGTCGGCGAGGTGCAGATCACTCAGCGAACTCGGACGCTCACGGCGCCGGTCCGCGGTGGCACGCGGGAGCTTTCGCGAGCCCTCGATGAGCTAGAAGCTCGCGGAGTTGAGGTCGCCGAGGTGGGCCTGCGACGGCCGACTCTCGATGACGTATTCCTTGCGTTGACCGGCTACCTCGCTGAGCCCCCGGCAGACAAGACCGTCGTAGCCGCTGGCGAGGCGGCGACATCGCGACCGGCATAAAGCGCACGCTCGCCGACAGCGCCGTGATCGCAAAGCGGAACGTGATCAAGATCAAGCGTGTCCCTGAGGTTCTCGTATTCGTGTTGTTGTCGCCCATCATGTTCGTAGTGCTATTTGCCTACGTCTTCGGGAGTTCGATCACCGTTCCGGGAGGCTCCTATCGCGAGTTTCTGATCGCGGGATTCTTTGCTCAAACCGTCATCTTCGGTTCTACGTTCACTGGTGCAGGCCTCGCCGAGGACATGCAGAAGGGCATTATCAGTCGGTTTAGATCGCTGCCTATGTCGCGTTCTGCGGTGCTCGTCGGGCGGACGGCCAGTGACACTGTCTACAACGGTCTGTCCGTGGCGATCATGGCCGGAACGGGACTCCTGGTGGGGTGGCGGATCCGCACCTCAGTGGCCGAGGCCGTTGTTGGTTTCGCGCTCTTGCTCGTCTTCGCCTATGCCTTTTCGTGGGTGATGGCACTGGTCGGATTGATCGTGCCCAGTCCGGAGGTGATCAACAACGCATCGTTCATGGTGATCCTGCCCCTCACCTTTATCGCCAACACGTTCGTGCCGGAGGAGAACTTGCCAGGCGGGTTACGGACGTTCGCCGAGTGGAACCCTATTTCGGCTGTTACCCAGGCGGCTCGCGAGCTGTTCGGTAACCTTCCGGCGGGCAGCCCGGAACCAACCGCTTGGCCCCTCCAGAACCCTCTCGTCTATTCATTGGGGTGGGCGATATCGATCATCGCCGTCTTCGCCCCGCTGGCGGTGCGTCAATACAACAGGGTCCAGCAGCGGTAGGGCCGGTCCGTCGCCCTGTCCGAGTTCCACGATCTGTGACCCGCCCGCCGTAGTAGCTGACCTGGGGTTATCGATGGAATCGACTCGAACATCTGGATCCCATCGTCGTGGGGCCGCTGTCGTGGACTCGACCGGCAGCCTCATCCTCGCGACAGCCTGACGCAATCAGAATCTCCCGAAGGGGTCAGTTGTAGCCGAGGTCGCCGAGAAGCGGTTCGAGGTGAGGAGTGATGCGGGCAACCGTTTTGTCGGTCATGTTGGTCTTCCATTTTGTCAGGCTGGCGACCCGGATGTTGTCGTCCAGCCAATCGTTCAAACTGTCCGGAACGTCGAGTCCGGCGAACGAAAACATCTCCGCGACCACACGGACCGGATCGGTGACGAGGTCTTCGTAGCGCCACTCGCGGTATTGCTCCGCCGGAAAGGCCTGTGCGTCGCGTCGAGCGTGCCGCACGGTCTCTTGCCACTGCCAGGCGCACATCTCGTCCTGGGGGAGTTGCTTGACGCGCTGGCGAAGTCCAGGGATGCGTGGTCCCCAATAGCGCACGCCGCGGCGAGTGATTCGTGGAACGATCAGGTTGCGCCAGGCTTTGAGAATATACGCGGGGTAGTGCCACCAGGGGACAGCTTTGGCGCGGCGGCGGACCATACGTCCACTGGGAGGTCTTTTGAGAATCTCGACGGTGCTGTAGGTGCAGGCCCTGCCGTCACGAATGATATGGATGACACGACAATCGGGCATGACGGCCCTTATGAACGGAAGACGAACCATGTTGCTCGGTGTCTTTTCGGCGAATCGTGAGCGGCCGCTTGCGGCCAGAAACTGGGCGAACTCCTCATTGATCGTCGCCCCCACTCGACTTCGGGCGTCTTGCGCATCGAGCACATCAAACCTTCGGTACGGGAAGGCGTGCATCCAGATGTGACGAGGTTCGCTGAGATAGGCGACTTCGCTGTGCTGGGAGAAGATCTTTCCAAGCATGGTGGTGCCTGACCGATGAAAACCCAGCAAGATTATCGGGTGCTTGATTGGATCGTGTGCCGTCATCGACCGTGGCGTTACGCAGGGGTCGCGGTGCCGGCCTGCTCTGCGCCACGCGGGCCGGTTATAGGCGAATCGCAGCGTAGCCACGGCATCGGTAGACACAGGTGATTGCCCCTCGGTGTTCGGCCCGGCCGTCGTATTGAACCGGCAATGATTTCCCGGACTGGAAGGACGATCGATGGGTTTCCTGGACAAGCTGAAGAAGAAGGCCGAGGACGTCGCTGAGGATCACGGAGACAAGATCGAAGGCGCCGTGGACAAGGTCGCGGATGTTGTCGATGACAAGACCGGGGGCAAATACTCCGGAAAGATCTACAGCGCGGCCGAGAAAGCGAAGGACGTCAACGGACGCATTCCGACCTGTGGCCGGCGTGGCGACCTTCCCAACCGGCATCCAGCGGATCGCTCGCTACTTCGACGCCGAAGGCCAGGAGCGCCAGCGACTGCTGCTGGTTCCGGGTCGAGCTGTCGCGCCGGACACACAGGTGCTCTATACCGATATCGAGGTGGACGTGTATTACCGGAGTCTGGGAGTCACCGACTTCCTCGCTCCGCTGATCAAGCAAGTGCTGGGAAGCTTCGGAGATGGGATCGCCTTCGCCATCGACGTCGATGGCGAAGGCGCCGAGAGCGCAGACGACACGCGCCCCGTTTTCGTGTTGTTCCGCGAGAGCGGTATTGCCGGACCGACAACGTGGCTCGGCGTCGATTTGGCGCGGGTCCCGGGCACGAACAGCTGGGTGGGCGGCCTCCCGATCGCCGGCTCGGGCAGCGACTACGAATTCATTGTGCAGGCGGTCGACGTCAACGGGAACCTTGGTGTCGCCGACGCCAAGGGTGAGCAATCGGCGGTCGCTTTCCGGATCCCCGTGCTCGTTGTCGGTGGCAACGACCAGCGACGCCGAGCCACGATCGAGGCGGTACGCGGTAACCCCTGACGGGTGGTTCAGGCGGGCTGTGGTGACGCGGATGTCACCAACGGTGAAGGGCCCGGAGCCGAGGTTGAAGTATGCCTTTGACGCTGGGGTATCTGTGAAGTGAATCGGAAACCACGGCGGCTGCATCACATGATCGATCGCTTCCTCGATCGTCAGGCCCTCGACGTCTCTTCCGTAGAAATCGAAGTGGTGGTCCGGCTGATAGAGCGGTGCGAAGAAAGGGAGAGCCAGCGTGTGGTCCCAGTGCATGTGGGTGATGAGTATCGAAAACCGGTGGGCCGTTTCCGGGCTGGGTATGTCCAGCGCTCCCGTCCCGCAGTCGATGAGCAGCTGATGGTCGCTGTCGACCTCCACCGAGTAGCACGTGGTGGCGCCTCCGTATTTGCGGAACCGATCTCCGAACACGGGCACTGAGCCTCGACAGCCCTAATACCTGACCGTCATCGATATACGCACTCCTCGACTCGGCACGCCGATACGGGTAGACCGAAATTCCGCACGCACGCTAGCGGACGGAGCCTGCTCTCGTCATGGCCGGCAGGTACCTGGAACGCTCGCCTTTTCGGGTCGATCGTTGTCGTGGCGCGACGGTGTACTCGCCCTAGAGTCGGTTGGCTGCAAACGAGCCTGGAAGGTTTTCGAGTGACCACTGAACGATCATCTGTGCCCAGCGATCTCGACATCGCACGGGCAGCGGATATCCGTCCTATCACTGAGATTGCTCATAGCGCGGGGCTGCTCGACGAAGAACTCATCGCCTTCGGCACGACAAAAGCCAAGGTCCATCTTGACGCGTTGAAGCGGCTCGCTGACGCGCCGCAGGGCAAGTATGTCGACGTGACGGCCGTGACTCCCACCCCGCTTGGAGAGGGCAAGACGACAACAACGGTCGGGCTCGTGCAAGGCCTCGGCAGGCTCGGCCACAACTCGATTGCGTGCATCCGCCAGCCGAGCATGGGACCGACATTCGGCATAAAGGGCGGGGCGGCGGGAGGCGGCTATAGCCAGGTGGTGCCGATGGATGAGTTCAACCTGCACCTCACGGGCGACATCCATGCAATATCCGTGGCGCACAATCTGGTAGCGGCAGCTATCGACGCTCGCTGGTATCACGAAGGCCGACGCACCGACGAACAGTTACGAGAATTGGGCCTCAAACGTTTAGCCATTGATCCGAATCAGGTGAGCTGGCGCCGCGTAGTCGATGTCAACGATCGAGCGTTGCGCAACGTGGTGGTCGGGCTCGGTGGCTCAATCGACGGGCGGCCACGCGAGACCGGATACGACATTGCCGTCGCCAGCGAACTGATGGCAATCCTGGCCCTCGTTGACGGGGACGATTACGCGTCAACGCTCAGGAATCTTCGACAACGTTGCGGCCGAATCGTGATCGGGAACTCCAAAGGTGGCGATCCGATCACCCTCGAGGATCTCGGTGTGGCCGGTGCCGTCACGGTTCTGCTGCGAGAGGCGCTGCATCCCACTCTCATGCAGACACTCGAGGGCCAGGCAGCGTTCGTTCACGCCGGTCCATTTGCCAACATTGCGCACGGAAACTCCTCGATCGTGGCCGACCGCATCGCTCTTCGACTCGGTGACTACGTCGTGACCGAGTCTGGTTTTGGGGCCGACATGGGCATGGAGAAGTTCTTCGATATCAAGTGCCGAGTTTCCGGGCTGAAACCCGACTGCGTCGTTTTGGTCGCGACCGTGCGCGCTCTCAAGACGCACGGTGGCGGTCCAAAGGTCGTCGCAGGCCGTCCACTCGACGCGGCCTACACCGAAGAGAACCTTCCGCTGCTGCGGGCCGGGCTTAGCAATCTCGAGGCGCATATTGGCAATGCCCGCCTCTTTGGCGTTCCTGTGGTGGTTGCGGTCAACATGTTTCCCACAGATACCGAAAACGAAGTCACTCTGATCACGGAGGCAGCGATGGCTGCCGGAGCGGTGCACGCCGTACCCACCGACCATTGGGCTCGTGGCGGGGCAGGAGCCGTCGAGCTCGCTGAAGCGGTTGTGGACGCTTGCGAACAACCGTCCGACTTCTCATTCCTATATCCATTGGAGCAATCGATCTCAGAGAAGATCGAGGCCATCGCGACGAAGATCTATGGTGCCGCGGGCGTCGAGTACTCGAGCAAAGCGAAGCGCCAAATTGCAGACTTCGAAAAGGCAGGGTTCGGCTACTTGCCTATTTGTATGGCGAAAACCCACTTGTCGATCAGTCACGATCCCACGTTGAAGGGGGCGCCGAGTGGTTATACGCTTCCCGTGAGGGAAGTGCGCGCATCGGTCGGCGCTGGTTTTATCTATCCGTTACTTGGAGAGATGCGGACTATGCCGGGTCTCGGGACCACTCCGGCGTTTATGAGCGTGGACATCAACGAGGCCGGCGAGGTCGTCGGACTGTTCTGACAACTGAGGGCCGCGCAAGTGCAGGGCCGCCGCACCGGGACGTTTACTGAGAGTTGTTCAGACCCGGAAGGACCGAAGCGGCGTTGGGCAGCGTCTTCTCGCCTATCTGGGTTATCGCGAAGATGGATGCCAAAGCGATGAACGCCATGAGTAGGGAGTACTCCAGCAGGTTCGCTCCCTGGTCGCTGCGGAACGCCGTTGAGATGCGGACATACATTGCGGTTACGAGCGTCTTCATGACCAACTCCTGGCGAGTCGCGTAATGGTTGTCTGTCGTGTAAAGGGCGGCTACCACGCACGAAGACCACCCAACCTAAGCTTGGAAAGTACCTCTTTCTACGGTAGTTGCCTACGGGTCGGCAGACTCATTTGGTCAGTGCCCCGTCTCAGTGGTGCTTGTGCCTCGTGATGGTGACTACATACAGTGGTGCCCGATACACTCAGAGGAGTGGAGACGCCCGCACCGCGAAAGCTGTAGGCGCACTCCAGGGGTGGGGCTCAGGAAGGCGCAACTCCGGCCATGGGGGCAGCGCAATGGAACATTTGTAGGCGAACGATGTGGGCTTCACCGTGGTAGATCGGGGGTGGGACCCGGCCGAGGTGCTTACCTTTATCACCGAATTGCAGTCAGGGCCGGGTCGAGATGGGCCGCTGCAAGCGGGTCGACGCGTGCCACCACCCACTCGGGGCGCCGAGTCGGTCATCGCCGAAGCCGAGCATGACGCCGACGAAATCCGCCAGAGAGCCGTTCAAGAAGCGAGCCAGCTGAGAGTACGGACGGCGGATGACGCGCGGGCGGCGTACATCGCGGCCCTGCGCGACCACCTTTTCCTGACTCGCTCTTCACGGTTGCTTGCGGATGAGATCATCCAGTCGGCGAGAGAGCAAGAAGCCGGCGTCTATGACAGAGTCCGGAGCCTGCGCAGCGTGGTGCATCGGACGGAGAAGCTCCTCCGCTCTGTGGTGAGCGCCAGGAACGCTCCTGCCGCCGAGCAGACCCATCGGCTGGCGACGTCGACAGATGATGATGTCCATATCGTCGTAGCTACAAATGGCGAAGAACAGGCGGAGAAGCTGGACCGCGGACGCGGCAGCGGCGCTCTTCCGGAGAGTGTCCGGAAGTTGCTGGACGATCTGCGCGCCGGGTCGGCCGACGTCGCTTGAGCCGTCTCGCCAGCCGATCGATACGACACGAGGGCGGCTAGAACGTAGCCTCAGTTCTCGACGCGCCAGAACAAGGGCATATGACGATTGCATACACGCTTTCAGGCACCGACGACATCGGAGAGATCACTTGGCTTCTCGATGCCGCTAGGAAGCATGACGGAAGAGAACCGCTGAGCGAACACAAGTCGATCAGGCTCGGTGGGAGCGAGGATTCCATCGAGATAATCGGTCGCGACTCGGGAGCCACCATCGGCTACGGGCAGGCAGCCTGGCATAGCGCTTCGCTGGACAGCGACGAGGGCCATTGGGGAGTAGAGATCGTGTTGCTGCCCAGCCGGAGAACCTCATCCGCTGTGAAGGCAGCAGTGGACGGTCTTGGTCCATCGATAGAGAACAAGTCGATGCGCGTATGGGCTACTGCCCCCTACGTCGCGTCGGGCCTCGAGGCCGCGGGATACACAGAGGTACGTCGACTGTTGAGGATGGGGTGCCAGCTTCCCCGCCGGCGGGGATGGCCGCTCGGAGCCGGGGTTCGCCTGGCTTCTTTCAGGCCGGGTTTGGATGACTCGGCGTGGCTTGCTCTGAACAACGTGTCGTTCGCGGGCCATCCCGAGAACGGGTCACTTGGCCCGGCCGACCTGGCGGAACGGATGCGCCAGAGCTGGTTCGACGCGGAAGGTTTCCTGTTGGCCTGGGACGCGAGCGTTCTCGCTGGGTTCTGCTGGACGAAGGTTCACCCGGA
>Ga0114999_10004644_pt1 | contig 16508 bp, 14 predicted proteins | sample ArcticOcean_MG_C_3_FD_89820 | JGI IMG/M metagenome (GOLD analysis project Ga0114999, IMG submission 89820) | Marine microbial communities from western Arctic Ocean - ArcticOcean_MG_CB8_126 | ecosystem: Environmental > Aquatic > Marine > Oceanic | place: Arctic Ocean: Canada Basin | collected...
GTGACGTGATGGGCGACGAAGTATCGAGCCTCGACGATTTCCGATCACCCCAGAAGTACGTTGCTGCTCCTTCTAAGGCAGAACTTCGTGCAGCCGTCAAAAAACTACTCGCCGCAAAACGACCGGTGATCTGGGCGGGTCAGGGAGTTCTCTACGCAGGTGCATCGGCGAAGCTGACCGAGCTTGCTGAACTCACCCAGATTCCTGTTATCACCACGATGCCCGGCAAGTCGGCGATCGACGAACGACACCCGCTCTCGCTCGGTGCTGCTAACAAAACTGCACCCAAGGGCGTTTGGGAGTGGCTCAAGTCGAGCGATGTCCTGTTTGCAATTGGTGCCAGCCTTACAAAGACCAGTTTTGGAATCGATATTCCGGCAGGCAAGACCCTGATTCACTCGACGGTCAACACCGACGATATCGATAAGGAATACACCACCGATATCGGGATGGTCGGTGACGCTATGAAGACGCTGTGCATGATGGTCGACGAGGTCAAAGCGGAGATCGGTGAGGAAGGTCGTAAGGCCGACACCTCCATCCGTGAGGCTGTTGCCGAGGTCAAAAAAGAGTGGCTTGCCGACTGGGCAGAGCTGCTCAATTCCGACATGGATCCGATTAACCCGTACCGACTCGTCAACGAGGTCAACAAGGCGGTCGATCACGAGAACACCGTGCTAACTCACGACGCCGGTCACCCGCGTGATCAGGTGATGCCGTTCTACACGGCCACCGTGCCGCACAGCTACATCGGCTGGGGCAAGAGCACCCATCTTGGCTACGGAATTCCGTTGATGATCGGTGCGAAGCTCGCACAGCCCGACAAGCAGTGCATCAACTTCATGGGCGACGCAGCCTTTGGTATGTCGGGGCTCGATCTTGAGACAGCAAATCGAATCGGTGCGCCTATCACCACAGTTCTGCTGAACAATGGGACGATGGGTGGCTACAACCGTGGGATGCCGACCGCGATGGGCGAGTACGGTGCCGGCAACATGGCTGGTAACTACGCCGGCATTGCCGAAGACCTTGGTGGAGTGGGCATCAAGATCACCGACCCGTCAGAGATCGGTGCAGCCATCAATAAAGCTCGACAGATCAACTTCGACGAAGGCAAGAGCGTGCTGTTGGACGTGAAGACGCAGCAGGAAATGCAGTTCTCTGAATACAAGGACTAGCATTAGCACGAACGGATCGTAATTAGTGAAGGGGGCAGTCATTTTGACTGCCCCCTTTTGTGAAGGATCAGAAATGAAGTACACGTACAAGCCTGATGACGATGACGGCAATGATGATGATCAGAACGAAGCAGCTGATACTTCAGGAGGGGCGTCCGGGAGCACTGAAACTGCTCTTGGGATCAACCAGAACTTAGTCGGAGCGCTGGCGTATGTGATGGGTTGGGTTACCGGAGTTGCGTTCCTGGTAATCGAAAAAGAGAACAGCTTCGTGCGGTTCCACGCAATGCAGTCGATCGCCGTGTTCGTTCCACTGACGATCGCCTCTTTCCTTCTCGGATTTGTGCCTATCATTGGCCCGATTTTTTCAATATTGCTATCTCTTGTCGGAGCTGCCTTGTGGTTATTCCTGATGTTTCAGGCATTTCTGGGGATCAGATTCAAGGTGCCGTACGTAGGCGATTTCGCAGAAAAGCAGCTGGGCAATACGGGTCGGGATTAGTGTTGTTGGCTATCTGCCGATCATGTGCACATGGCCAAGCGATCACACTCCTGAGCGTCAATTGAATCCTTCTGAATCCTTCTGAATCCTTTCGCATCTGAGCTAGTAGTTTGGGCTGACCGGAGCCTCGAGCATCGACTGAATTCAGATTGTCACCAGGGGGCTTATTAATGAGCACGGAACCACAACACTACGATGAAATACTACCGAATCCCGGATTCGAAATTACACCAGGCTCGACGGCGGTTGTGATTACCGACCCCCAGGTCGATTTCCTTTCAAAAGACGGCGTTGTCTGGGGCATCGTTGGGCCGAGTGTCGAGAAGAACGACACGGTGGCAAATCTCAAGAAATTGATCGAAGCGGCACAAGCGTCGAGCACGCCAGTTTTCGTTTCGCCGCACTACTACTATCCAACCGACCACGGCTGGAAGTTCTCGGGTGCCGTCGAGACGATGATGCACGCCATCAACATTTTCGATCGTAAGGGCGCTTTGACCGCAGACGGATTCGACGGATCAGGCGCCGATTGGGAAGCGACTCTCAAGCCGCTGATCGAAAAAGAAGGCGTCGTGGTGACCAGCCCGCACAAGGTCTATAGCCCCAAGACGAACGATCTTTCACTCCAGCTTCGAAAGCGCGGCATCAACAAGATCATCCTTGCGGGGATGTCGGCAAATCTTTGCGTTGAAGCTCACATGCGTGATCTGATCGAAGATGGCTTCGAAGTTGCGATCGCCAAGGACGCTACAGCTGGTGCGGTGTTGCCGAAAGGCGACGCTTACGAAGCGGCTCTGCTGAACTTCCGAATGATCGCAAGTTCCGTACAGACAACCGACGAGCTGGTGGGCCAGCTTCAGGCATAGTAGCCGAACTTGAACTTCAGTAACGGGCGGTCCCTTTTATACCCAGGGATCGCCCGTTTTGTTTGAGTTGGAATTTTGAGGAGGCTTGCGTCCCTACCCCAGATCCCTCGGCTTCGAAGACTCGCTCGGGACGCGCTACTTGGCGAACGACGCAAGTATCCGGTTCGACGCTTCCGTGCATGCTTCAACGGCGGCGTCAATCAGCCCGAACGATCCGTTAAAACCGTGAGTCATTCCCGGGTACTCGGTGAATATCACGTCGTTTCCAGCCGCCTTCAAAGCCGCTGCATAATCGGCTGCTTCGTCGAGCAGTGGGTCGAATTCGGCAGCGATCACCGTGGCATCGGCTAACCCCGACAGATCATCGGCTCGAATCGGCGACGCGTAAGGATTACGACCTTCCGCTTCATTACCCGCACCAACGTACTGGTCCCAGAACCAGATCATTCCATCACGTGTGAGGCCGTATCCCTCAGCATTTTCGACATATGAAGACCGATCGAATTTGTAGTCGATCACAGGGCAAAATAGAACCTGATGCTTGATAACGGGGCCGCCACGGTCTCGAGCCATTTGCGCAACGGCAGCCGATAGATTTCCACCGGCTGAGGTTCCAGCTACAGCGAGATTCGAGGCATCGACTCCAAGTTCCTCAGCATGCTCAACAGCCCACACCGTGGCAGCGTAGCAATCCTCGGGTGCACCGGGGAAGCGTGTTTCGGGAGCCATCCGATAGTCGACCGAAACCAATACCGCGTTGACTCGATTCACAAGCCCGCGGGAAGTCGAGTCCTCGCTGTCGACATCTCCAAGAACCCAGCCGCCACCGTGGAACAGCATGATGAGCGAATGTGGCCCAGGTGCTGAAGGGCGGTAGATACGAATCGGGATGTCGCCAGCCGGACCCGGAATGGTTTGTTCCGTGATTTCGCCGACCGGTTCTGCGACAGCCGGGATGGCAGCTTTGCCTGCTCGGGCGTTGGCTCTTGCCTCGTCGGGTGTTACATCTTGCATGTCCGGGAAGCCAAGCTCGGCTCGGCGATCCATAAGTGCTTGAACCTGCGGGTGAAGTGGCATTGGAGTGTCTCCATAATGGCGATTTCGGAATCTGCTGGCAGAAACTTATCAGAGTGGAGATGGCACGGTCGTGTTTGTCGGAATAAAGTGCGGTAAATGCCAGAGAACTTAGCCACCAGATCATATTCAACTCTCGACGAAATTCTTGAAGCGATTCGTATTGCCGCGAGAGAGCAACCGGATTCGATGTTGTTCGTTGGGATTGATGGCGCGGGTGGTTCAGGAAAGTCGACTCTTGCACTGCGACTATCGGAGGCGCTTGATGAATCCATCGTCGTTCATATCGATGATTTTGCCGACTGGACAGACGGCGCTAACTGGCAGCTGAGTACGTTTGCTGAGCGAGTACTGGAACCTCTAAAGGCAGGAATCACCGCCAAGTACCAACGGTACGATTGGCCGACCGACTCGCTCGGTGACTGGTTCGAGATCGCCCCCGGCAAAATCGCTATCGTCGAAGGGGTGACCGCTGTCCGAGCTGATTTACGCGAGTACTGGGCAGTATCGGTGTTTGTAGATTGCCCCCGTGACGTGCGCCTGGAACGCGGCGTTACGCGAGACGGCGAGGAGATTCGGTCGAAATGGACTGATATTTGGATGCCGGGCGAGGACGCGTACTTCGATCGTGATCGTCCTCGGGAGCACGCACAGTTCCTCTTTGATGGAAACAGCGAATCCGATGAATCCGGCGAGTCTGATTCAGCAAATCCCGGCTAGTTCGCTCTGCGCAGCTCGGGAGAACGCCAGAAGGCGATCAGCGCCCACAGAATCCAGAGCCCTGCTGAGGTGTGAAGAGCCACTTGTGGGCTGTACGTGTCGGCGAGCAGTCCGCCAAGCATGAACCCGAAACCCATGAGCATCGCCGCCGACATAGCGAGTCCCATGATCCGCCCGCGCATTTCGTCTCCGACCATCGTTTGCAGCAAGGTAAATATCGACGTGAACCAGGCCGCGCTGGCGAGGCCCGAAATGAACAGGGCCAAGACCGACAACGGGAAGCTTCCAGAGATCGCAAAGAGCGAGTACGACGCAGCTGTAACGATCGTCGAGAGGATCACCATAAGCCCCTTGCGAGGTAGGTCTCCAATTACAAAAATCACCACCGCCCCGACGAGTGATCCAGCGCCGGTCGCAGCAATCATTATCCCGAACCCGCCTGCTCCAACATCGAGTACATCGCGGGCATACACCGGTATCAGCGGCTGGACAACGCCCCAGAAAATGGTGCCTGTGAGGGTGAACAACAACCACTTGATGCGAGATGTCGCCATGGCATATTTCATGCCCTCGCCCATTTGTGTGAATGCGGACGACCAGCCGGCTTGGGCCGCTGCCTCGCCGGGTTCCTTGCCCGGAACACCGAAGAATCCAACCCACCCAAAGACGTATATTCCGGCCGTGAGCCAGAACATTGCGGCGTTACCGTAACTCGCGATTAGTAGCCCACCGATGGCAGGACCGACCATCGTCCCGAGATTCGAGACGGAGTTGTTGAGCGATATCGCACTGATCATTCGTTCACGGCCAACAACATCCATAACGATCGTCTGCGAAGCCGGGTTGCTGAGGGCGAACGCGGTTCCCAGAAGCAGGCCGGTAATTAGAAGGTGCCAGACTTGGACTTCACCCGAGGCAACGATAAATGCCACGATGAACGACACGAGCATCACAAAGAATCGCCCCCGCAGAGCGACCGTGCGCTTGTTGAAGCGATCGGCAAGCACGCCCCCAAGCGGAGAAAGTACTAGCAGCGCCATCGATGGCATAGCGTTGACGAGTCCCACGAGGAATGCTGAATCCGTGAGGTCCAGCACTAGCCATGCCTGACCCATGTTCCGCATCTGGAACCCGACGAACATCGCCCCGTTCGCCATAATCAGCCACGGGAATCCGGGTGCGTTGAACACGGCCAAACTGACCTTGAACTTTTCGCCAGCGCTAAGTTTTTTTACCGGGCCGTCGTTCGTTTGCCCGTCTAGCGCTGAAGCAGCTGTTTCCTGCTGCGGGGACTCGGCCGATTCTTCTGTCATTCACGTCTTGAGATTGGGGTTAATTTGAAATCGAGACGAGCATAGCAGTTCAACTGTTTATCAAGTCGTAAAGCATCTGCAATACGATAGCCCGTACCGAAGCGATTCCCCATAGAATGAGCCGGTCGAATTTTGTGATCGGTGGTCAACCGATTACGAGGCTCGAATTCGAATTAGCCACCTAGCCGACGAGATAAGCATGAAGACCACTGGATTCCGAACACTGGTGCTGGGCACGCCCTGGCGAAACCTTACGTACTGCATCATCGAGACCGACGAGGGAATCATCGGAGTCGGCGAGGCACGTGTGCTCGGCAAAACCCACACGGTTATCGAGTACCTGAAGGACTCGCAGCGACATTTCATAGGACACGACCCGTTCGATATCGAGGCGCTTTACCGTCGGATGACGCTGCTCGATTTCGGCAAACCGGGCGAGGTCGTTTACACCGGACTAGCGTTGGTCGAACTGGCGTTCTGGGACATCATCGGCAAGAAAACCGACCAGCCCGTCTACAAGCTTCTCGGTGGACAGGTCAAAGAGAAAATCCCCGCCTACGCAAACGGCTGGTACACGGTTGAGCGGACAGCCCAGAGCTTTGCAGAAGCTGCTCGTAAAGTTGTCGATCGCGGCTATCTGGTGATGAAGTTCGATCCCTTCGGCAACGGCGATATGGAGCTTGAACGACCTGAGTTTTATCGGTCGCTTGATTTGATTGAAGCTGTTGCTTCGGTTGCCGGAACACGTGCGCAGATCATGATCGAAATGCACGGCAGGTTCGCCCCTGTGCAGGCTCGTGAGATCGCACGGCATATCGAAAAGTACAACATCGGGTGGATCGAAGAGCCCGTGCGACCGGGCGATGTCCCGGCACTGCAATCGTTAAGGCAGCACACATCCTTGCCCATCGCCACCGGTGAACGACTGTACGGTGCGCCTGAATTCCGTGAAATATGGGGTGCGCAGACAGTCGACATTTTGCAGGTCGATATCACGCAATCGGGCGGAATTCTTGAGGCGAAGAAAATCGCATCAACCGCTGAGATTTACTCGATCATGATGGCACCACACAACGTAGGCGGCATCGTTTCGACGATGGCTGCGCTGCACCTGTGCCTCACCCTGCGAAACGCCAAGATTCTCGAGCATTTCAACGACTTCGCCGACCCACACGTGAAGAAAGCAGGATCGGGCTACCCCGAAGTGGTCGACGGTTACTTCCCGGTGCCAACAAAACCGGGCTGGGGCATCGAACTGGACGAGGATTTCATTCGAGCCAACCCGCCGAACTACACCGATGCCGGAGTAATCGCCGACCCCGGACTCAACATGTTCGAAAACGCCAACTGGGCAAAGCGCGGGCAGGACGAGTGAGTCGACTAGGTGCGATCCCACCACGTGGTCGGGGTTGAGGGGCAGGCGCGTCACCACCCCAGATCCCTCGACTCCGGTGACTACGCTCGGGACGCGTAGATCGGTATCGCTAGCTAAAGCAACCCGTGCTCTATTTTGCTGATGTGGAGTAGTTGCTGGTCGTGGCCGAGCATGACGAAGTAGGCCGACCAGCCGCCCATACGGACGCGAAGGTGTCGGTACTTTTCAGGCTCTTCCATCGCCGCTTTCAACTCGTTCACGTCGGTGACGGTTATGGTGAGCATGTTGCCCTTCATGGCAACGAACGCTTCGATCAACCCGGCGAGTCGGTCTGTACCGGTCTCCCCACGAAGTCCGCTCGATGAAAAGCGAAGATCCAACGGCGCGCCCGCTGCGAGATCGGTCACCCGCATCTTCACGTAGGAGTTGATCGCTGAGGTTGGACCAGATACGTCGGTGCCCGGTGCGGGCGAGAAATTCGGAGCAACCGGCTCACCTGCGAAACGGCCATCGGCTGAAGCACCAACCTCGCGACCGATCATCGAATACCACGAGAAAGTACCTACCGAGCAGGGGGAGATCACGTCTGGGAACGCTGCTGCGTAGTGCCTGCTGCGATCGACGAAAAAGTCCATCATCTCACGAGCGATATCATCGGCATACGGATCGTTGTTTGCCCACTTTGGAGCGCGTGCCATGAGTCTCTGACGCAGCACATCGTGACCGCCCCAGTCGGCATCGAGTGCCTGCTTGAGTTCGTCCATGCTCAGCGACCGATCTTCGAAGACCAACTTCTTGATCGCTGACATTGAGTTGACGGCGTTCGAAACTGCCTCGCCCATGACGTGCCATATGACGTATCGAGCGCCGTTTCGTATGACGTCCTGCTTGTTGTCGATGCAGTCGAGCGTCATCGCAGAAAGCAACGGATTCCAGGAGTATTTGCCGTGATTGCTGTGTTCGAGCGTGTTATCAGCGATAGCGTTTCCGATGTACTGGATGCCCTGCTTGAGCTGCTCGTCGGTCTGCGCCTTCCACGCATTCATCAAGTCTTCGAAAGTTTCGAATCCGATTGGTGAATCTGTATCTGGCCCCATCTTGCCGTGAACTTTAGATTCGCCCCGGTTTAGAGCGAGTTCGAGGAATAACAGGAAATTCATCCCTCGGATCAACTCTTGATCTGAGCGACCCTCGATCATCGTCTCCCAGCAGTTTGAGTTGGCATAGTCACGAGCGTCCTTGAGCGACACGCCGAGATCTACGTAGCTCTGGATCAGCACGTCATCGTTGTTGACGTACGGCATGCCGCTTCCGGATTTCAAAACTTCAGCGGTCCGGCGAAGCAGCTCTTTTGGCGACTTGCTGTGAACTCGAATCGTTACGACCGGACTCGTGTACGCGAGCTTCTCCTGCGAGTTGAGGCAGAGATATGTGAGCTCGTTCGTGCCATCGGAACCATCGGGCTTGATTCCGCTGAGCAGAATGTTCTGGCCGAAGTGGTTTATTGCATCTGCAGCGTCGGTCGCATAGTTGAATCGACGCCTGTGTCCCGCCTGCCAAGTTCCGGGTCCAGCGTCGATCACGACACCGGCTTTTCGCGATTCGAGGATGTTGCCCTTGTCGACGTCTTCGGGCTTCAGGAAAAACTTGTCACGGTCGATCTGTGCGCGATCGTTGAACCTGAGCCAGAGGCAGTCGACGAGCTCCTGCGCTTCTTCAAACGTAATCGAATCATTGTCGAGATCGTGTTTGAGGGCAGGGTAGAGGTACTGGTCAATCCGTCCGCAGGAAATGTTTGTGCCGGTCGAGAACATCGCGTAGTGCATGAACCAGAAGCTCTGAACGGCTTCACGGAACGATCGAGGAGCGTGTAGCGGTACCCAGCGGCATGAATCGACGATCGAAAGCAGTTCGGCGCGCCGAACCGAATCGGATTCAACGGCGGCCTGTGATTCTGCAAGATCAGCGTATCGATTGGCGAGATTTACTACCGCCTCACACTCCATCTTCATCGCCCTGAAGAAACCGATCTTTTCGTCACGAGTCGGACCTGCGGGCAGGTTATCCACTTCCTTCAGGCCCGCTTCGATACTCATTACCGTAGCGCTCAGGCCGTATTTCATGAGGTCGTAATAGTAGGGCGTCTTGTGCCCCAGCTGCGTGGCGATTTTGGAGTCGTTGTCGGCAGCGTCCTGATGTTCGTGAGGTAGCCCGAATCCAGGCATTTGGGTTCGCAGCACTACGCCATCGAGCAACGAGTTTCCGACAATCAGGTCGTCGGCTTCGATGACAATGGGCATCTCACGCATTGCCAGTGCGAACGACATAGCGTGGCGCACGACGATCGACTCGTTTTCAGCGTTTGGTTCAGTGAGAATCGACTGATCGCCGCCCCAGGTCATCTGCGGCTGAGTCATGCGGCGCTGAAGCACCTCCTGCAGGCGTTCAACTCGGGGCGTAAGCGCCGTCAGGCTGTCATCAGAAAGCGTCGATGAGATATCTCGTTTGCGTGCGCTGGTCGTCATGAATTAACTCCACCAGCCCGGTTTTCGTATTCTCGTTCACTCGCTATTTCGCTACATCGTACGTGTTTGGCGTGTCACTTTACTCGTAGGTCGTGAATATGTATTCACCCCGAAGCGAGGTCACCCACCAATCTCGACCTTCAGGCCTACCGTCAGGCATATCTCGGCGAGACTCTGCATATATGTTTCGCTCTGACTTTCTCGATCTGCGAGTTCGTACGGGGTGTCGATCCATTCGTATTTGGCTCCGGCAGCATTGTTGTACGGAAGGAGCGATATTCGTTCGAGCCCTGCGTCGCTCACCAATTCCGCAATTTCTTGAATTTGGTTTACCGAATCGTTAATATCCGGAATACATGGAACGCGGACCTGAATTTCATGACCTTCAGCAGCCAGCGTTCTGAGGTTGTTGATGATCAACTCGTTCGGTACACCGGCATATTTTCTGTGATCCCCTGAGCTGATTAGCTTCACATCGAAAAGCAGCAGATCAGTGACGCTGGCGAGTCGCTGCATCACGTCGGCCCGGGCGTAACCGGTGGTTTCCATGGCTGTGTGAATGCCTGAATTTTGGGACGCGAGCAGGAAGTTATAGGCGAAATTTGGTTGTCGTGCCGGCTCACCGCCGCTGAGGGTTATTCCACCCCCGGAGCTGGTAAAAAACGGGGCGTCTGCCTCTACCTGCCGGAGCATCTCGCCAACGGTCAGCGGAGCTCCGCCGATACGAAGTGCGCCCGGGTAGCAGACCTCAACGCATTTGCCGCAAGCGGTACAGGCGTCTCGATCTATCGCGGCAATCACGGCACCGGGAGCGGCGTCAGCGGCAACATTTGTCAGCATCTGAATTGCGAATTCTGGGCAGGTCACAGGGCACAGTCCACAGCCGTCGCAGCGCTCTTCTTGATATAGCAGTTCAGGATGTGATCCCTGCGATTCGGGTGAGTGGCACCAGACGCAAGAAAGAGGGCAGCCCTTCAGAAATACTGCCGTGCGAATGCCGGGTCCGTCGTGCGATGCGAAGCGATCGACATCGAGCACGAGCCCTTCAACGGACAAATCGGGAACGAGTTCCGATCGTTCGTTTCTCAGCTGTGTCTTTTTTGTCAAATACAAAAAGTGGTTCCGCACTAGCGCATCGACACAGCCCTTTGCCGAAACACGCCGTAACACAGAAATATATACCTTTGAATTTGTTCCCGGCGCTGTACAACGGCCCAAACTATCTTGCCCGAGTACGCTCGTGCGTCTAAACTTCCGCCATATTTCTATTTTGTAGATATATATGCGAAAAAGCATCGTGATGGTTTCCACTCGGGATCAGATCGATCAGCACAAACGGGGTTTGACGTATGCGTGTTTCAGCTGGTGATATCGAATTCGACTGGTTAGGCGATTGGGCGCAACTACCTGCGCAGGATTCTGTTACCGACGGATGGTCACATCATGGAATGGCGTTTTCGGATGAAGGGCAAATAGTAACGTTTCACCCGGCAAAATCGCTTGTCGTGATTCTGACGACCGAAGGCGAACTGGTTCGTTCGTTCGAGATACCGGTAACCGAAGCACACGGACTCACCCTTAGCACCCAGGGCCTGACGCAATCGATATGGATCGCCGACAACGGCCGCAAGCGGGATCCCGGATACAACTACGATTACGTACCCGACCCGCTGCAGAGCAAGGTTGTGCGTGTGTCGATGGCCGGGCTTGTTGAAATGGAGCTGTTCGAACCCGCGGTTCCGGGGCTACAGGGAGCCGATTTTTCGGCGACCAGCGTGATTGCGTTCGACGAGCATCTCGGCGGGAATGGCGACATCTGGGTGGCCGACGGATACGGCAAGAGCCTTGTTCACCGTTACAACGCTACCGGCGAGTATCTACAGACGATAGACGGTTCACGTGGTGGCGGGAGATTCGATTGCCCGCATTCTCTGTGGATCGATACTCGCCCGGATTCGCCAGAGCTGCTGGTGGCTGATCGCGCAAACGGTCGGGTTCAGGCTTTCGATATGGAGGGCGGATACATCAGGACAATTGGCGCCGATTATTTCGACCGACCCACCGTGTTTTCAAATTACGGAGAGAACCTGCTCGTTGGCGAACTGAACGCCCGGGTGACGGTGGTTGGACCCAACGATGAACTGATCGGGTATATCGGCGACAACATGCCAGTATCAGAAGAGGCCGAGTGGCCGAACGAGCCCGGTGTGAACGGATATCCGCAGCGGACTTCACGATTAGTTGAAGGTCTGTTCAATAGCCCGCACGGAATTACTGCCGACAACGATGGCAACATCTACGTCACGGAGTGGCTGATCGGCGGCCGGTACACAAAGCTCGCACTGATTGAGTAGCATTCCCGCATGGACAACAAAGAATTCGACTCCCTGATGCTCGCTGCGATCGCAGGTGAGTCAAGAAATGTCGAATTCAAAGGGCCAGGTTCATGGTCAACAAAAAACCCTAATCTGAAATTCAAAACTGTGCGGGCGATTTTGGGTATGGCGAACCTACGAGACGCAGGATTCGTTGTAATCGGTGTCGAAGAGTCATCCACAAAAACACCGAACGTTCTTGGACTCGACCATCAAGAGCTTGTGACCTGGCATCAAGACCATGTAGCGAGTGTGGCAGTAAATTTTGCTGACCCGTCTGTTGAATTCGAATTGTCACAACAATCATTTCAGGGCAAGGTGTTGGTCCTGATCTCTGTGAAAGAGTTCAACGACTACCCCGTTATTTGTAAAAGTGATAGTGCGGGAATACTACGAAAAGGGGCTTGCTACGTTCGACCTCGCGGGCAGATTCAAACGATCGAGATACCATCACAAACGGAGATGCGAGAACTAATCGAACTAGCTACGGAAAAAGCGTTGGCCCGATTGATTGCAACCGTCGAGACCGCAGGGGGAAGCATAGTAAGTCGCGTGACTTCTCACAGCAGCAGTCAGCAATTCGAACTCGAAAGAGGCGGGTTATGACAGAAGCTTTTGTCGATCGGATCAGATCCAGAGCATATTGGAGAATCCTGATCCATCCTTCGAGATTTACGGATCAACCCAGAGTTCGGTTTGCGGATCTTGAATCGATCATTACTCGATCCTCAGTTCGCCTAAGGGGATGGGATTTTCCTCACATTTCTGACCGGGATGGTGGCGTCCGTCCAATGCAGAATCATGTAGAACATGTCACAGACTGGCAACATTATCTTGAATATTGGCGTTATTACCGAAGTGGACAGTTCGTGTACATCGGTGGCTTGGCGTCTGAGTGGAGAGACCAGTCCGAACTAGATCCGGGTGAATATACGCGTGGAGCAGGGCGACCTCTAAATGTCGGTGAAGCCATATACCGTTACACCGAGGTATTCGAGTTAGCGAGCAGATTGTCCTTGACCGATGGCGGAGATGACGAGATGTGTGTCGAGATTGGGCTGCACAATATTGACGGCTTCGATCTCTATTTACCTCCAAGTCGAGCCGGATTCCCTGTTCCCCCTAGGTCGTTTATAAATGAATTTACCCACGAGGTGGAAGTAACAAGGGATTCACTAGTTGCTGATCCACGATCTCATGCACGTAAAGGTCTTTCAGAGCTATTCCAAAGATTCAAATGGGACCCTGGCGAGAGCTTCCTTACCTCGATGCAAGATCCACGGACACGATGACCACGCCATCTGATCGTTCCGCAACTACTTTGCCAAACCTCGTCCAAAAGAACGCTTCGATAGAAGTTGTGAAGGCTCGTATCGAAGAATCCGACGATATCGACGAGGTCGACTTCAAGGGTTGGACGGGTCTCCACTGGGCGTTGGTTCGTGAACGCGAGGACGTCATTGCCCTGCTGCTCGACTCGGGCGCAGATCCGAATCATCCGACAGGCACCGGCCGTCTCCCGCTCAATATCGCCATGCGAAGCGGGCAGGGTGGAGCGTTAAAGCTGCTTCTAAAAGCAGGCGCTGATCCCAACCGAGCCGACACCGACGGCAAGACGCCGCGCACGGTCGGCAAGGCAGGACGATACCCGGAGTTAGTGGCGATTTTGGAGAATTGGGAATCGCAGTCTTAATGTCCTCTCCCGGAATGTGACGCGTGAAGGGAGGCAGGCTGTGAGTCATCTGCGTCGTCTTCGGGTATTGAGACGTTGAGGTCAAAGAGTCCGCTGATTTTGGCCGTATCCTCTCCCAATACAACTTCTGCGTGGAGGGCGTCTAGCGTCCGTTCCAGTTGGACGTCAGGGTTTACATTGCTGGCAAACTTCCCCGGCCACATTCCAGAGTTCCTCAACTCGATTAACTCGTTTGATTCGGCAAAGTCTGGATTGAAACTGAACACACCAAAGTGCATCGGCTGCTCGGGGTGATCCTTGGTGTAGGTAACGCGAGCGTCGGCCACGCGCTTCAAATCGCGTAGGCCTTGAAGCAAGCTCTTGGCCTTCTCCAGTTTGACGAGACCCTCAGGATTGGCGTCGCGAAGATCGGCATCGATCTGGGCGATCTGATCCTTTATATCGGCCTCCGTCTCATCGAGTTCCTCAACCGGCAAGATTTGCTTGATACGGGACCTCTCAGTCAGCCTCAGCGATTCCTCCAGCTTCGCCCTGGTTACCCGAAGTATTTCAGGGTCGGGAACGCCCGCATCAACCATCGCTTTCCGCGCCGCGATTTGGACATTCAATATCGTAATGAGTTTCTCAGGATTACTTGATATATCTGCAAGTTCGTCGCGCATTCGTTGATGAAATCGCTGGGCAAGTTGCGATTTAATCCCACAGGGAATTCCACCTTGCATAACGTGGTAGGAATGTGAGTATGCATTTCGGCAGCGGTAGTAATCGTTGCCTTGACCTCGGGTGGCAGCATCGTAGTGAACGTGACCACCGCATACGCAGGTCATACGACCTTGCAGTGGCAGTACTCGCTTTGTGGGAGGCTTTCTCCTGTAATTCGCACTCAGGCGTTCCTGCACCCGATCAAACTGTTCGCTAGTGATCAGTTGCGGTGTATCGACACCGAAAAGGTCCACGCCTCCGGTGTATATCTTCCTTCGAAGGATCCGACGAATGGTCTCGTTAGACCAGACGGTCTTCTTCTTCTTCTTCTCGCCAAGTGGGGGTGGATACCGATCATTGAGGAGTTTCTGTATCCCGCGTATGCTCATGCGAGTGGCATCGTACATGTCGAACATCAATCGAACGATGTTCGCGTTGGGTTCATCGATTACACGTAGCCCTGTTTTCCTGTCCCCTCGGTAACCGTAGGGAGAGCGGTTGGTTACCTTGCCTTGGCTACGGCGTTGGTCGTTGGACAACTTCATGCGCGAGCTTCGGCGGTTCGATTCCCGTCTTGCCGTGGAACCGGCGATCGCGATCATGACCTCTCGATCCTCAGAGGTCGATTCGATATAGGGTTCCTGATGGGAGACGACCGTAACGCCGGCCTCTTCGAATTCCCTGACTATCCTTAGTGCCTCTTCGCTTCCCTCGCGACTTAACCTATCGAATGCCCATATCAGCAGGTATTTGAAGCGCCCAGCTCGCGCGTCAGCGAGGGCATCCTTGAGATAGACACTGTGATCTCCCTTCCAGGCGGAAATCCCTTTTAGCTCATAGGTGATTCGGTCGTCAATCTCATAACCGCGGGTAGATGCAAGATCCATCAGCGTCTGGCGTTGACTGGCTAGGTCCTGATCGTCAGTCGATACCCGTAACCACATCGCTGCTTTATCAAGCTTGCTCGTCATCGTTTGATCCTTCCGCCGGTCTCTCCAAGTCCTACACGTGATAATAAACCCTGGGCTCTTACAGAACCAGCAACGCTACTATCCGAGGCTCGATTTCGCCAAGCTTGAATCAGCCAGTGGATTCTGCTCAGCATTTGACGCATTACGAAATTATTTGAGGGATCTGTCAGAACTCAGTGCTCTAGGGCAATTTGATGCCCAGACGAGTCCGTCTGAAAACCGTTTTCGTTCTCAACAGGTCAACATTTAGTGCTGAGTTAATGGCAAAAACGAGGTTGAGCACTGAGTTCTGACAAATCCCTACCAGACTGGGGATGGTGCATACCCCGTTGACCCTTCACCGAATAAATGTTCGTAGGCATGGATGACAACGGTGGTATCAGTCTGAGCCCCGTATCCACAGAACCGACAGAAGTATGCTTTATCTCCGTTGCGCGTTCGATTGCCCTGAACGAATCCAGACTCCAGAAGCTCCATTGGAAATTTCTTAACGTTCTGGATACGACGCCAAACCGTACTCGATTCACATCCGAGCATTCGAGCAATACCTCTCTGAGGCATTTTGTTGCTGAAACCCCAGTAGATATATCGCCGTTGGATCGCGTTCAGCGGTTGTAACTTCCTGGTAGGAATCTGAGGGATGCCGGTGGCAAATTCATTTGTGAGAAGTTGGGGTTCGTATAGTGGTGACATACAATCCATTTAAAGCCTGAAAGGTGGACAACGCGCATAAAGCCTACAAAGAGGACAACGCGTCTAAAGCCTACAAAGAGGACAACGCGTCTAAAGCATACATTCCACATTGAAAACGCCTAGCTCGCGCGCCCGCGAGCGCGCGCCTTGGCAAGCCATATGTCACCGAAATCCAGTAAATATTCCCCAAAAACACAAATAGACTCTGAAAATCCGGAAAAATGCGAAAAGATACCCAGCTTCGACTGCAATCATGCTAACGCACTCCTTCTCCAGCGACAGGGAGTGGTTTGAAGACCACGAAGCGTTCGGTAGTGCCCTGGGTGTGCCAGTCGAATATGGGCAGGTCGTAGCCGCTGGCGTTCGATCAGGTCGGCGACTGTTACTCGGTTGGCTTACTAGTCCTGTGCAAGTGACCTGCCCCCCTCAAACGTGTCCATCTGAAAGATCAGATAATGGACAAAATGAAGGGAGGCAGAAATGCCAAGAAAAGGTCATAGCCCGGAACAAGTACTCAATAA
>Ga0114999_10004646_pt1 | contig 16505 bp, 11 predicted proteins | sample ArcticOcean_MG_C_3_FD_89820 | JGI IMG/M metagenome (GOLD analysis project Ga0114999, IMG submission 89820) | Marine microbial communities from western Arctic Ocean - ArcticOcean_MG_CB8_126 | ecosystem: Environmental > Aquatic > Marine > Oceanic | place: Arctic Ocean: Canada Basin | collected...
AGCAAGATACTCGTCTTCTCCGGTACGCCAGTTATTTACTATCCCAATACCACCATTCCCTGTTGGCCAGTTATCTCCCCACTGGGCACTACCTTGGAATCCTGCCCCTCCTGCACCACCACCACCACCTCCAGTATTGTTAGAAGTTGTGCCAGCAGGAGAACCTGCACTTCCATAAGCAATTATGTTCTGGAGTGAATCAGTAGATGTCCCTGCTGTGTGTTGAATTGAATTGCCTACAGTCCCATTTTGCTCTGAAACTCCACCACCAGAGCCACCATCATGAGTAGTTCCTATGTCCGTAGAAAATGGGGCATCAAGTGATAAGTCTGCCCCAGACATATACGCTTCTCCGTACCCTGCACCCCCACCACCACCTATGGAATGAAGAATTGTTGAAGCATAAGTGAATTTTGAGTCTGCACCACGGTTTCCGGGTGCAGGATTCGCATTCCACCAAAGTCTTCCGGGGGCACCTGATCCAATTTGACAAATTGAATACCCTTGTGGAATTAGTGCTTGAGTTTGTGTAACCACACCACCACCCCCACCACCACCATTTGAACTTACAGTTTGATTATTCCCACCAGCACCTCCTCCTGCTATTACTAGAATGTCACAGTTAGTAATGTTCTGTTCTGCATAGAAGCGTCCTGAACCCCTGAACGTGTGTGATCTATATCTAACTCCACCATCAATATATTCAGCAATTTCGCCACCAGATGCGATTTTTTGCATGTCGATGTACTGAGTGCCATCATATCCTTTGTAATGACCAGTATCCGAATCAAACAAAAACTCTCCGCGTTGCGGATTACTAACAACTTGGCGATCAAGAATAATCCTTGTGCCTCCTGAAATAACACCACCTGTGATATTGACACTACTTGAAGACATGATTTCTGAAGTAGGAAATTTCCTGCCAATACATGTCACCTCATCTCCTGTTAACAGAGTAAGTGTAGCAACAGCAATTGAGATTGTCGTTCCATTAACTGCCGTGTAATCACTCTGAGCCATCTTAATTCCACGGACAAAAACATCAATATTATCAATTGCATAATTGACGCTCATTGTCTGATTACCACCGGATACAGTAATTCCTGAAGGAAATACATAATTCCTGTGGTCAACCGCACTGTTTGTTTGAAGTGCAGTGAAATTAGTGCCAAACATTCCCATTAAGACCTCTCCATATAAGAAAGAGTAGCATCAACTGAGGATGCGATGTCACTTGACACCTTGATAACATCAGTAGGTTGCAGAATGTATTTTTGCCCTTCCATCAATTCAAGCGCGATTCCTGCGTTGATTGTGACATCTTTTAATAATGTTACATTTTCATTGGCAACAGTTCCACCTGTATTCTCTGATGTTGCAGTATCACTTTCAATGAAAACAGAAACTTGTGCAGTGTTTGTGCTTTTATTGCACAAAGTCAGTCCAAGAACTACTGCGGTTATGCCAGCAGAGGCAGTATAGAGCGTTGTCGGTGTCGCAGTAACCCCTATATTTGCATCTGTAGTGAGTCTGTAAATAGAAGCCATTTTAATTCTCTATAGTGCATTGCAGTTAAAAATCATATCTTCCTCATTAAGTTCATTGACATCTCTCCAAAAAGTTTGATTACCTGCTGCCAAAACAAGGTGATCACCACTATTTCCCGGAGTCTGTGGAATCTTGTGGCCTGTTAAATATAATTGTACGTTTCCACTAGTATCCCAATCGAAAGTACTGGTGCCACCACGAGCCACTTCCCAACAGTTAGACATTGCCATACTTATCCAAGCGTTATTGCGAGTGCTTCTCCTTCATCAACATCCAGTCCATTGAATGCTCCCCAACCTGCGGCACTCGCGGATGTCATTTTAAGTGAATCCCCCTGTGAACCGGGAGCCGGGGGGAAAGTCACTCCACCAATGTCAAAGGTTACAGTGTTCCCTACAACATCTATCACGGTTGGTATCCCGCGAACAATTTCCCATGCCTTTGACAATGCCATAATATCTCCTATTAGTTCTGGAATTCAGCGCGATAATCAACTGCTTGATCATTATCCCAAAACTCGACAACCTCAACAATATCTGTGCTTGTCAATGTTCCTGCAAAGTCTATAACTATTCCATCATTTGCAATGAAATCACGGTTTGAACCTTCAATTATCTTAATCCCATTAACAAACACCCAAATAAATCCCGGCTCATATCCACCAGTAACCGTGAGTGTGTTCACGTTTGCAGACGGTTCATAAAGAGAAGATGCTAGTATTGGTTTTGGTCTTCGTGGAGGAACCTGTCTCATTTCACACTCACGAGTCTGGGGTTATTTCCATCACACTAGTTGCAACATTCAAAGCATTTGCAGTGTCACAACTAATCGCAATATAGTCTCCACCCTCAAGGATGGTTCGTTCTTCCTGTAAGAACTGTAAAGTAGAGTTTTCGTTGATCTGTAGATTTTTTGCAATGTAAATTGTGCCTGCACTTGCATCAGAAATCTTCAAATCAATTTTAACATTAGATGCTACAATATTGCAAATCAACAACCCAAGCAAAAACACATCTAGTCCGGCTGGTGCAGTGTATAATGTAGTATCTGTATTTAAAGCGGTTCCTGATCCATCAAAAGAATGCAAACCGTATGCGTAAACTGCCATTTTATATCCTCAAGGAAAATTGATTGGTGTTGGACAATTTAGATTATCACCGCCGGGAAAGTTCTCGTGGGAATTCACGTCATGTGTCCCAGAACCCATGCCGTTTAAAATACCCATTTCATCTACCATAAGACAACAGGGATAAAAATCTGAAGAGTTAGCTCCACTTTGCCCACTGTATAACATGAAATCTGTATATCTGTGTACACCTTGTCTCGCTGGACTCATGGAACCATGTCCCCGCCATCCTTCCTGATCGAATTGGTGTGAGCCACTTCCACCAACTCCAAGCCCTCCTGAACGATAGGCATTCCAATATCGAGTCCACGGAACCCACAAATCTGCACGTTCTCTTTGAGGGTCTCCTGTATGTCCACCAACATATCCATCCATAACTGATGTAGCATTAGAGTGAGCAGCTTCTCCAAATCCAAGCACCCCTGATTGATTTTGTCCAGAAGTCCAGAGTGTCCCATCTGCACGGAGAGCGTATAGGAAAGTGGCGTGTACATAGGTAGTCCAAGGAGCATAATATGCCCCAGCAACATCAACTTTTATAATTGGAGAGTCATAGAGATGTGGAGAGTGTATGCCCGGATCATATGGGCTTGTGATTGCTCCTTGACCATCCACATTATTCCCAATACCATTCTGACAATAACCCCAAACACGAATTGTCCCATCACTCATCAACGCACAGAGAGGCGCATAATATGTTTGTGACGATCTAAATTGTACAACATAAGGATCATCAGTTGTATTTCCAAGGGCAGGAATTAATTTTGGGCTATAAATAGTAGTACTGGTCCCAAGATTCGTGCCTGATGCTGTAACCCCGTGGGTATCATCACCGACAAAATACATTTTTCTTGAATCTTTGGTTTGGAAAAATGTAGTAGCATTACCCGGAGTATGATCAACATTATGAGACCATATATTGATAACCTCCTCACCATCTATCAGTCCATCTCCTGATATCAAAGTTGGAGTTTGACGATTAGATGTATCTCCAACACCTAGATACCCCCTAGCGTTGGCTCCCCATGCGTAGCAAAGATTAACTCCATTTTGCAACTTTGTCCCATACATCCTATTTCGTGGACCGCCTCCTGCTCCCCATATATTTGTCCAAATTCCTGAAATTTGCCAAGGAGTATTCTGATATGTTCCTGTCGTTCCATTTCCTACTGCTCCCTCATCATTACCACCCCATGTATACAGAGACCCATCTGTCATTAAAGCACCATCAGTATAATCATAGGAGTTAGAGGAAGAATGGTCATCTTGGGCGGCTCCTGTAACAAACTTGCTAATATACTTTTTCTTGAAATCAGAATCTGCTGTTCCTGTTCCTACACGGACTGGCAAATTCACCCTTTCATTATCAGTTATTTCACGAGCAGAATGGTAAGGTGCTTGACGACCCCAATGCCAGAGCTTTAGTTCCTTGTCAATGCAAAAATTTACACGACCTGTTGATATAACATCCAGCGCACCCGGAAAATTTGCACTAAATGCTGGCCTGATCATTCCTGTATAACCAGTACTTCCCGGTTGCCCTCCTCCTGAGAAATTATAACTTCCTCCAACAAGCCAGACAGTTCCATCATCCATTATAACATACATCCCATTCCCATGATGATGTCCACCGTTTCTCATACAGAGTTTTGCAACTGTATGTCTTGAATTGGTCTTTGGAATATCCCATGTTGGAACTTCTCCTTCTCCTTCTGAAAACAGAAAATAATCTCTTGTGTCACGCATTTTGACAGAATCGACATGAGCCGATCCATCAGGGGCTGCCATAAGAACATTTGAGGGATTATTGTTACTATTTGCATCACCTGCTTCATCATAATAGAAAATCTCACCCTTGCTTTCAAGAGGGATTACATTTGAAACTAACAGATCGAAAAATGCTGTATCTGATGGCAAATTCCCAATGCTGTTAGTCTTGCAAATGTAGATGTTCGATTGGTGTGTGAACGGAACGTTATACTTAAGAACATCATTCACCAAGTAAGCGACATTTGCAACAAATGTCCCCTTCCAATGTGGTCTTATTTTTTGAATGTCAATTAAAGCCATTTTTTTTCCTAACCAACCGTCATAATTTTTTGAAGACCATCACGATTACCCTGCAAAGTACCTCCAACCTCGCCTATCGTAAGCGGACAGAAAATCTCGCCCTCATTTGTAAGACAAAGAAGGTTCCCCGCGTCCTGTGAATCATGCCAACCTGAAATTGCAATCACTTTCTTGTGTGCAATTGTTTGGACTGGGCCGAACACAGAATTCTTTACAGAATTTGGAGCATCATCATCAATCCACGTCTGAGCATATGGGCTTGCCTCGCTGTCATCTATATTTCTGTCACCAAATGCTCGTCCAAATCTGATCAAACGTCCGAGAGCATTATCTCCGCAAGACCAAATAGTCCCATCTGCCTTCAGCGCATAAACAGCATGATACCCATCCCAACCTGTACTGCAAACCTGAACTACTGGAGGATGATCAGGACTATTATAATTCACTGAATCTTTCTTTGTTTTTTTGAAAAGGGGATTTTGAGGAGAAGTATAATAATTCGTACTTGTTCCTATCCCGACAGTACCATTATAATTAGCCCCCCACGTTCTTATTGTACCATCACGCATTATTGCTACAATAGTCATAATGCAGCCAGCCATAGGATAGATTCCAATACAATCATCTCCTAGATCAGTTATTTGAGAAGGAGTTTCAATCCAAGCAGACGTATAGCCAAGTCCCAACTGTCCAATATCGTTGCTTCCACAAGCGTAAACAGTTCCATCATCCATCAAGAAAAAAGATGAATATGTATGATCCATATTAACATCAAAGTCATAACTAGCGGGGCCATTACTGCCCATACCTACTGCCAGAATACAATACCGTCCAGAGGGAAGAAGAACTTCGACAGGAGTAGTACGAATGTCATCGTCTCCTACACCTCCATGCCCCTCTTGGTTAGAACCCCAATAAAAAAGCCTTCCTGTGTCAAAATCCCGTGCCCAAAATCCTCCACGATTAGTATCGTTTCCTGCCCGGCAAGCACCAATCATATCATATTTACCCTCTATTTTTCCGGGGGTTTTATCAGTAGTAGACTGAGAACCACGACCTAAATCACCCTGTTCGTTATGACCCCATGTCCAAACATCACCATCCTCCATAAGTGCAATGCCTGTTGATTCATAAGAACTTTCATTCTCAGTAGAGTTTGTTCTAATGTCAGCGACTCTTGGCCCCCCAAACCTTCCATTTGGACCTGAGCATTTCTGTCCAAATGTTGCAAGCATCGGCAAGTATTGGTGATAAGTGGATGAGGCTACTGAATGATTGTCAAATGGGAGCATATAACCGCTGCTTGGACCCCAAACCCACAGATTCCCATCAATATCAACCATTGCACTTGAGAATGGGCTAAGATCATAAGTGAATTTTGCACCTCTGAACCAGAATGGGTACGGTTGGCGCATCGCTTGATAAACAGTCCCAAACCCACCTCTGCCTGCATTTGCGGAAGTTCCTGTTGCAAGAACATCACCCAACTGTGAAATATGATGATTTGACTCCATACTCCAATTGCATGCTTCTTGTTGATTTCCAATCTTCCTCAATCTGCCGGGAATGTAGGGAAACCAACCTCCGGGGATTCCTTTCTGCATAGAGACAAACTTGCGATGTGCCTGATTCCCACGCATCCGGTTCATACTAACCATGCGATTAAGACTGTGTTCTATATGCAGTCTTTGCCCTGCTTTGTTTACTTGAGAAGATTCATACCAAATAACATTAGGAGGTAAATTTGTTACTTCAAAGATGATCCACCGAGATGTTGAAGCAGCATTAAAAGTAGCAATAGTGTGGTATTGTTCAATTGTTACTGCAACTCCATCAATAAAATGCGTTATTTTACCTGAATCCTCAAATTCATTTGGACGGGCTGCTGAACCAGTCGAAACAATTACTCCAGAATACTTTGGTGTCAATCCTAAGTAAAGCGGATGCCCTGCATTACTAGAATCACTTTGATCAAATTTATAGAACCTAGCACGGTCAAGTTCAGGAGGCCGCATCTTACGAACTTCTCCATTCACAGCAAAAAATGGATGTGATACCCCTGCTCCACCCCACTCCTGAACTGTAATAGTCAACACAAACGGATCGGTGGATGTCCCTTTTATACCACGGTGCATGAGAAATGAACCAAACCCCTGTGTGTGTGCTTCAGATTGTCCTTCGCGTGAGTGGTAAGGCAGAGAACCTGTTAGCCCAATAAGGTCTTGCCCTTTCCCAGCATAAGTCCAATTAATTTCATTGGTTGGAGGAATCCCAAGAGAGCTTTCTGCTTTGCACTCAAATGTATTCCCCATGAAAAAGACAAGATTATTCTGGACATAAGTTGTGGTGGATTCATAGGAACCCATCCATTTTACATCTAGTTTATCAATGTTGCCAAGTGTAATTGTTTGAGCCATTTTCTATCTTACGTTAGGCTGAGGACCGCCTTGGGGTGTATAACGGTGCATTGCATTCTGATCTTCGACATTAGTGAGTGCCCAATCTGTAGAGCTTGTGGAAGTATACCCCCATCCTAAAGCATATCCACCTTCTGAAAATGCTGCTGTCCAAGTAGAAGAATCTTGGTTCCCCCATGATGCTATTGCTTTTGCATTGAAGTTTCCAGCAGAAAGCGGGGTTAAAACCCTCGATCCCTGTCCAGATGCAACCCCAAAGTTATTATGGTAGAGATCACTCCCATACGAGTCTTCCCAATTGTCAGTAAAAGGATAATAACTTATTTGAAATTCAGTTCCAGCATGCCCTTTTCCAAGGACTCCGTTCCCATTGTAACCACATGACCATATAGTGCCATCGAAGCGCAAAAGAAACAATGCAACAGAAGTGTCAACAAAATTACTAAAAATTGCATCAACAAACCCATAAGCCTGACCATTAACTCCTGCGGGGTTGTATGGAGTAGAAATAGGCTGTACGTTGCCATTTCCTAAAACTCCGCTGCCGTTGTATCCCCATGTTCTTACTGTCCAATCAGACATTATTGCACAACAATTCGGAGAAGTAGTATTAGAAGAAACAATCAGTTTTATTGGATAAGCATTGGTTGAAGGACTAGAATTATCATCAAGAAGAACTCTTGTTGGAGTACTGATTGGAGTAGCGGTACTCCCAATCCCTAATTGGCCTAAGTTATTTGTCCCACATGCGTAAATACTGTGATCGCGCATTATGAAGAAAGTAGATGTTGGCCCAGTCCCAGTCGATCCTCCTCCCATTCCTGCGATGCCAATGCAGGGCATAGCTGGTAGATTAATTGGGCTAACTGGAGTTGTGCGATTTGTCTGAGTACCATCACCTAAAGCACCCGTAGCCGATTGTCCACCCCATGTCCAAGGAGTTCCATCTTCTTCAATTGCAGCACACATTCCTCCGTTATAACTTCCGTGAGCATAGACAGCTACCATTTTCTTGGCAGAGAATGTAGTCACTTGAGTTGGGAAAGACATATTGTCGCTAACGTTTGAAGTCGTTGAGCATTGACCTGCAACATTTTCACCCCAACACCACACCTTGTAATCATCAGTAAGCAGGATACAGTGTGCATGAAGGGTATTTGCATCACTGACATCAAAATCTATTGCCTTTTTTCCAACCAGTGAATCAGATGCTCCTCTTATCCAATGAGGAGTACTTTTATAGGCGGGATTTCCAATTGCTTCACCAACTTGGCTATTTTCATTAGTTCCAGCACACCAAAGTCTTCCATCATTTGTAATCCAATATGTGTTGTGCTTTGCTTGCATGAACCAGTCAATTCCACTTTCAAGCATATCATTCCAAAGGAAAGACCATCCAAAATCTCTCCCACCTCCGTTGTACCATTGCTGACCACCTCCTGATGCCCCCCATTGTTGATATCCTTGTATTCTAAATTGTCCATCTTGCATCAAGAATGCTCCATGCTGACGGACATACTGAGTTTTTGAAGTAAACATAGGATCGGTAATAGTATTATTCGGGGCAGAAACATTTGTAAATTCTCCATTCACAAGGTCTGCATTTGTAATTATTTTTGCACCTTGAGTATTTAACCCCTTTACACGTCCACGACCATACTTGTGTTTTCCCTCCCCACATCTTGTAGAAGGAGTAACATCGAATAAGTCTGCAAGTGATTCAACCTGCATCCACTGCATATCATCAACACGATTTGCATATTCTTCAGTTCCATCAGAGCGAACAGAGTGCATAGCCGCACATCTTTTCCTTGCAGGAAAGGCAGATGCTTTATTCGGGCCGGATGGCACAAAGTTCAGTTTTACAATTCCTATAGTATTAAGACTCCCAGATTCTGCTACAAGTGCATTCCCTACACCATAATTGTCAAGAGAAGAATCCCTCAGAGTAAGCATAGCTGCTGATGACGTTCCAATCTGGTAGTATCCGTCATTACTTGTAGACCCCATAATCTGAATATAATCATCATCCTTGAAGGATACTAATCCTGAATCAGAATCTGTGATCGTATTGTTAGTTGCAAATGTAAGTGCCATATTGTCCCTTAGTATTGGCTACTCTGTGTAGATTCCCCAGATTGTGCAGCGGCAGAAGTAGAAGTCCCTTCCATTGTAGAATTATCACCTGAAACAATTGAGTGGACATGATCATCGCTTAAATTCTCACCATCGGATGTCCCTGTCGAAACTCCATCAGTATAAGAAGTTGTAGTAGTCCCAGTAACTGTATTATAAATTTGTTGATCTGCAAATTCTACTGACCCGTATCCATGATTCACATAAGTAGAAGACCCATGCCCATCTCCTCCAGTATGCCGTCCTGAATTTGTGAGTTGTCCTACATCAGTACGCACAAACTTATCAGAATAATTTGCTTGGATTGCATGCTCTCCTGATTCACTAGAATTTACATAATCTGTATATGAAACATTTCCAGCAGTTCCGGGGCTAACGACACCTGACCCAACTTCATGTGTCGGGCTATTTCCTAATTTAACTTCAGGCCGAATCCAATGAGGACGAGTGTTTGCTGCTCTTGGTGACGATCCTATTCGCTGACTAATTTCACCAAGTTCAGTTTCCCATACATGTAACCCCTTTGACGATTTTTCTGTAATTTCCTGAGTTGACCCCTTTGTAAGCATATGTGCATCGTGATACGGTTTCATATTCACCTTATCCCAATCAATTTTTCCAACTGAAACTGTATCTTGCGCGGAAGAATATCTCTCAAAATACCAACGCATAATTGGGACAGGTTTCAGTACTTGTACAGAGTTTGCTCCCATGAAGGTCAATGCACCTGTGTCTTCAGCTTGCGATAGTCCAGTGAAGAATTCATCCCAATAGTCTGATGTTGAGGATGGCAAATTATTTGTACTATTTGCAATGCAAATCCAAATCGTATTATTATTTCTGACCAAATCTTTAGCGGTATAGATGGTTGAGGTGGAATAATCACCCCTCCACTTGTATTCAATCTTGCCTAAATTAATATTCTGTGCCATTTTATTACCAAATGTAAGAGGGCGGTTGCCCAGACAATCCAGATATCGTTGACCCAATACCTGTTCCTGTTCCTCCTGTGACTCCAAGCATTAAGTTCCCACTTGTGTCAAGAGAAAACGTTGAATTCCCCCCTGCAATATACCAAGCATCATATGCAGTTACGTCAAGATTACCGTCACCAGACTCAATTTTCAACATCCCTGTTAAAGAATCGTAAGTTAAACCAAAAAACCTTACCTCTGCGGCTGCACCAGTAGTTGAAGAAGTACCACCACCAGTTGTCCCGCCAGTTGTTCCTGAAGCAGAAGCAGTTACTGTTTGTAGAAGCCCCTTGAGTTCTTCTCTAAGATTGATAGCTGGGAGAGTTATATATAATTTACCATTCGTGTTGTCAATATAAAGAGCATTCCCATCAGAAATGTATATACCCGGAAGAGAATAGTAATTAACATTAGCTGTATCTCCATAGGTTCTAAGGAAACCATTGAAGTTTGCTATAGCTTGAGAAGTTGATACAGTAATCGTGCCAGTTGTATCGTCATTTTCAATGGATGTACAAATAGAACTTGTTTGAGGTAGGGTACAGTCTGCATTATCAGTAAACATCTCTCGCTCATCCCGGTAGATTTCAAGCATGTCTTCAGGAGGAAGAAAACAAGCCCCTATACGAAAGAGAGAGAGATAACCATTGTCAAGTGCGGCAGTACTTCCTGCGGTAATCCCAACATGCAACGTTGCAGATGAAGACACCATTGTTTGCTGTGCATTCACAATAGAAACAGAATCGGCAGCAGAATGTCCATCAACATAAACTTTCATTGAGCCATTTGACCTGTCACAAAAACCAACAACTTGATGCCATCGAGCATCATTGAAAGAGTTGTCAGTTGTGATTGAGTCAACACTACTGAATCCGTTGTTCGATATTTTGAACTCTACTTTGCCTGTTGCAGAAATAACAAGAGAATATGCAGAACCAGTGTATGCTCCACTCCCTCCATTGAGAGTTTGATCCCATTCTCCACGAACCATGATTGTTTCCTCATTCGATCCACCTGTTGAAAGGAAAATCCACGTCATTACATAGAAATCAGTGTTTGCATCGAAGTCAAGATTTGAGGAATATGTTTGGTGGTAGTAGTTTGCAGCAGAATAGCTTGAAAACGCACGGCATTCCGCTCCTGTTGCCACATTTGAGGATATGATGGTCCCAGTGACCGTGAGATCATTAGCTCGTCTTGAACGATCTGTTCTGCCGTCAGGAGTAGCGTCAGCATCAGCCAATGCTGAAAGTCTAATGTCTCCAGCCATCCATCCTGTCGAATAATCAGCAGTAATATAAGCAGACCATCCTTTTGTGTAGTCGGTCTGACGTTCTCTGAGTCGAGTAACCCCATTTGTCGCTGCAATATAAATGTCGTTGTTAGCAGCAACTGTAACTTGTTCTTTAGTAAAGGTACTGTTGGGGTAGTTAAGTAATCCGGGGGACACACTAGTTGAGTATGACCTATTAGGAGATGTGCTGTCTATATCGTAGGTTGCGAATGCGTCAACACTCCCGCCTGTCTGATTTACTCCTATTACGTCTCCATCACTTAGGAATTCTGCATTTATGTAGTCATCCCCTCCTGTTTTGGTAAGATCAAAAATTGCGCCAGACGATGCTCGTTTAATACAAAGTCCATTTGTTGTTGAAACAAGAAGTTCAGGGTCTTGGAGTCCACGAATAGCATCAGTGGTAGTTGCAGAAAGAACAGTTGTTGCTATTGACTTAACATTTGTTCCATTAAGAACATGGGTTCCAATTCTTGAAAGAACTGGAACATTTTGGCGGTTTTCTATGGAGAGATTTGTCCGGAATACTCCAAGTGGGTCTATCACCCAGACTTCATCATTAATAAAGTCAAGAATGTGAATCCCTCCTGCTGTCCCTGTACAGCCAACATAGATATATCCGTTGTGTGCATGTACAGAAGTGATAGTTGCATTTGTTTCAGGCCCAAGCGCGGATGATGTTGTTCCGCTTCCCTGTGAAATCTGAATCCAAAGCGGGAGAGAGTTATCCGTTGCATCATATATTCTTATTGTCGTTGTTGTTGCGGCAATAATAGCGACACGGGGGAAGGCGAGTGTTGTTGAACGAGTAGCAGTACCCGTGGAAGTCTTTGATCCCTCAATATACCAGCTTTGGGTAGTTGCAGATGTAATCCAATCTCCGGTATCAGAGTCATTTGAAGTGTCGTACAAATATCCATCAACAAGATTTGTTAGATCAAGAACTTTTGAAATTGTGTCGATGCTTGCACTTGAGCCAGTGGAAGTCCCTCCACTAGAACTGCTTGTACTACTTGATCCTAAGTCAGACGGAAGGTTTTGACGAGGTTGAGATGCAAAGAATATATTTGCAACAGTCCCAGCCCCAATAGGTGCAGTCAAACCAATAGTAGTTACACCTGTTCCTGCGTTATAAGATGATGAAGTTACATGAGCATAAACTGTATCAGTAGAAACAATTTGCAATGCCCTGTTTTCCTCATAGGTTGCAGTTTTATTCCCAGTGACTGTAAAGATACTCTGTCCTGACAGTGCGGATGCTATTGCTGTTTCCTCAGTCCAAAAGCCGCCTGTAGGTGCAGTGGTTTTTAATGACCCATCAGCATTAAGTGCTGAAGCAAGACGTGCTGAAAGGGAAACGGTGCTGCCACGTCCATCACTGACTTCAGTATCAATACTTTTGACTGCTGTCATCAGGGATTCCGTGTTTGAACGGAAATCTACCTCGAAATTAGCGTCAGTAGGGTTATCAGGAATTACTAGAAGAGGATAGGTTCGTGTAGCCATTACAGCACCTCACTGAATGAGAAACTTGCAGACCTGAGAGTCCCCAACTTGTTGCTGAATGACATTACCGGCATAGCACTCATATAGGCATACATTGAGGTTTTAGCTTCGAGACTCATGTTCTGCAAAACGAGGACTGGGAAGGGTTTCCCAAGAAATTCCTCTGCAAAGGCCATGAAATCATCAATCTGACTCTTAGTCCCAACTATGGAGCCAGAATAAGTTTTCCCTGCAACCCTGTTGAGGAAATAATAGCTGCCTGTGGGTAACACCTTTTTGACTGAGTAGTCCGTCCGACCTTCGGATAGACCAACCTGTGGATTTGGGAATGATATGCTATAACCAGCATTCAGTATCCCTGCGGTGATCGGCAACTGTATTGAGAAAATTTTGACAGGTTGGTTTAACGTTGTCAAGTCATTTGTGTCAGACACACCTCCATTCAACACAATATTTCCCTTACCTGTCCCATCTCCCTTGATTAACATTATTTGCAGAAAATTGTTTTTGTGAGGCGTATACACTGAGTTAGCATATCCAGCAACTGTCCCTACAAAACCACCAACCATGATTCGTTTATTGTCGCTAATGTTGGTAGGAAGGACAACTCCGGCTGAAGTGTTCCCATTCCCATTTACACCTACGCTCCCAGTCCGTCCGGTAGCATTGGCATGTGAAGAATCACTTGACAGGAATGTGATTGATTTTGTGTTTGGGACAGTTTCAATAGTAAAGGTACTGTTATACGCACTTACTCCACTGGCAGCACCAGAATCAGTGGCACCGGAGATTTGGAGGGAATCGCCAACATAAAAATTATGACTATCGCTGAAAGACACTGTAGCTACATTCTGGGTAGTGTTTCTTGAAATGGAAGATAAATTTTTCTGTGAGTATTTCTTAATGGTAATACGGGTTTCACTTTTTGAGTAGTATGTGATCAAGTACGTTCCATCCAATCCATTCACTCCTGAGTCATAAATAATAATCTTATCGTTATTTACAAGCCCATGTGCATTTTGGAATGAAAGGGATGCTGTCCCGGCAATTCCATCATATGTTAACGTCACCGCCGGATATGGATCACGGCACAAGCGTCCACTAGATTCCAAAACTTTTTGCACTTCAAATATTATAGGATATCCGGGAGTGCTTGCAAATGTCTTTTGAATAGGAATTACTGTTTTGGATGAACGGTCTTTAAGAATTACTACAAATCCACTTGGGAGAGTAAGAGAGTCAAAGTCATTAAGTTTCAAACTTGAAGACAATGATTGGATCACATAATTACCATTAAGAGAAGCACCTGTATGCGAAATATCATCGTTGGGTGCTAGTAAAGTCCAATTTTCTGCACCTGTAACTTGCAAAGAATCATGCACCTTCCAATCTGCGGGGATAGTCACACCTCCGCAATATAGCGCAAGGTATCCTTCCCCACGGGAAAAAGCACCAACATTAAACTTAGTTCCTGTTGTTGTGATACTCTCTTGAAACCAATGCGTAACAATAGCTTCATTCTGATTTACAGATGTTTCAAGATCAAGAATAAACCTGCTCCTCTTTGATGAATACGGGAGATCAATAAAGCTATTGACGGCCTGAACAAACACCCCACGCACAAAAGAGGACAGAGAATCAAAATACCTTACACTGATTGGTCTCTTTCCAAGATATGTAGAAGAATCGGCTGTCCCAAGAACTGGGCTTCCACTTGCAGTACTCTTTGATATAGTTCTAACAGTCAATGTTTCTGCATTTGTCGGTGCCAATTGGAGTTTGAGATAATTTTTATAGGAAACTTTATAGGTGAAACTTGTGATTGCTACAGTAGAAAGTGTAATTCGTAAATTATCTGAATCAATTGCACTTACTGGTAGAGCGGACGCTCCTATTGCTGAATACTGTTGATTATCGTAAACGTCATCAAGTAGAAGGCCACATGTATATATTGTGCTTAAATTATCAACTATAAATCCATGATTTTCATAGTGCAAATATCCGTACCCACCATCAAAATGTATTTCCTTGTTAATGAAACCATCAAGAGTTACTGAGACGGTGTTCACAGAGTTCGTCACTTTAGTAATTGCGGAGGATTGGACATTTAGCGCAGGAAATGAATCACAGTCTATATTTACCATATCCCCATCCACCAATCCATGATCAGACATATACGTCAAATCAATTACTGAATTGGCAGATTGCAAGTCATAAGTTACGTCTATTCTAGGATTGTCACAGAATGTATAAGTTCCTTCATCCGCACGGACTCTACCAAGAAACACTGAATCCACCTGAGAATTGGAATCAACAATAATTCTGTCATTCTTGTAAGAGCTTACCCATGCGTTCCTACTAGAGTCATCAAGAAGATTGCCCGGACCAAAGGTTCCAAACGGAGACCGTTCTGTTTGGATTCCTGTGATTCTATCCTTTACTATTATCTGCATCAGTAATTCTCATTTTGAGAGATGACCGTAAGTGTTGAATCACCTACAACTGTAGTAAATTGAGAAGAGAAGTCATATTTAATCTCACGAACAAGCATATCAACATCAATCTGATGTTCGTCACGAGAAAATTTTAGACGGTGACCAACCTTGAGATCAATATCAATTCCACCATACTGGACTGTTGTTCTTGGTTTTCTAACCATATCCAAAATTGATAAAAGATATTCTCTTTGATTTGTCAAGTTGTCAGTAACTGAATCAACCTTAACCTCTTTCCCGTCATTTAGGTTGTCAACCCGGACAAACCGCTTCTGCGATTCAATTGAAGTTGGGAGAGTCATTGTCATTGGGACCATGACATCAAACTCTGTAACAACCGCTTTAACTGGCCTTGCCATTTCAATAGACATAGCAATAATATTTGTATTCTGAATGACTGTGTACTCTTCAGGGACATATGAAAGATCAACAATTTTAAGTGTATCATCTGTAATTACAAAAACGTGGTTGCACCCTTCTGCTATTTTACCTGCATAGTCAATCAAAAGTTCGTTTTTCTCAGAATAAAGCTGCATCAATTTGTCTCCAGAATTTGGAGCAAAGCTGAAATCCACATTAGTAATTTCAAGTTCTTTCGCAACATACTCAAAGAAATCATAGATTGTTTTCCCATGTGCTGAACTACCTGAAACATGTACTTCGCCTATTGTAACAACACCATCATTGGAATTTGGGATAACTTGTCTCGTTTTAATAGTATCCTCAGATGGGAGACGATTATCTCCAAAATAAGTTGCAGACAAATAAACCTTTGTGTCAGTAGTTGCCCCCCCACCTCCAGAGTTAATGACTACTGGCGTTGAAGAAGAATTCACAACACAAGTGAATTGGTTTGCTGATGGGACTGACTGTATAATTGTAATTACATTGAAATCGCTTGATGTGAAATTCAGTAACTCAATTACAGAACCAGCAGTC
>Ga0114999_10004649_pt1 | contig 16493 bp, 16 predicted proteins | sample ArcticOcean_MG_C_3_FD_89820 | JGI IMG/M metagenome (GOLD analysis project Ga0114999, IMG submission 89820) | Marine microbial communities from western Arctic Ocean - ArcticOcean_MG_CB8_126 | ecosystem: Environmental > Aquatic > Marine > Oceanic | place: Arctic Ocean: Canada Basin | collected...
GAGCTGGACGACATGCGACTCTTCGCCGACGAGGTGATCCCGGAATTCGCATAGGTGCTCATGTCACCATGAGCGGATGTGAAGGCTCAGGGGATGTGGGGGCGATCAGGCAGCAGGCGCGTCCGAAGGTTGCCTCGTCATTGTCCAGCTCTGTGAGAGCGTGCAGACCCTATCCCGGAAGAGCAAAAACCCATAGCTGAGGGAGGGCGGTGGAGACACAACCCGGCCTGGACAGTCGCTCAGCTACGCAGAACTACGGTTGACTGAGCTCACACAGCGACTAGACTCGCCCCAAGTTCCACGAAAGGCCAGCCAGCCCCCAATGCGCTGCCCCCCGTCGGCCAACTCTCACCGACCGCACGGGAGATTTCATCAAGTGGTTGGAGGCCGACCAGGATGGAAAGCTTGACGATAGCGCGGGCGAGACCGCCAGGACTGTGAGGCGACGGCTCTTCCCGGAATGGCTGCGCAGTAGCCCAGTTTGCGGGGTCGTTCGCGATGAGGAGTAACTAGGAGTCAAAGCTAGATGAGGCTAGGCGCACTGTTTGTAGCTCTCCTAATCGTGGCCGCATGTGCGGACACCGGATCATCGACAGAACCAGCACGGGACAGCGGTCCTCTCGGTGGCGACGCTACATCTGTTGCTCTGGCCACCTCGGACACGGAGCAGTCTTTGCCGACTGACACTCCTTCGCCGCCAGTTACAACGTCCAATCCGACCAGCTTGCCCGCGCCGGTGGCGTCCCCGACTAGGACGCCGACAATGACGCCTGTTCCATCGTCTACGCTCACACCAACCAGTACGCCTACGCCCACCAATACACCGACTCCGACGAATACGCCGCTCCCCACGGCCACACCTACGCCCACACATACGCCAACTCCAACGGCAACGCCGACGCCTACGTTTACTCCAACCTCTACGGCCACGCCGACTCAGACGCCGTCTCCAACACCAATCCCGGTGGGGTTCGGACCCAGCAACCCGGTCCCGTCAGGCAGGTCACTCATCGGCGGAGACGGCTTGAGCATCACGGTATTGTCCGTGGATTTTGACGCCTGGCCCGTCGTGCAGGCTGAGAATCGGTTCAACAATCCGCCGGCCGAGGGTTGGCGGTATGTCATGGTCAGGGTTCGAGTTCAAAACGTTGGAGGCAGTGTCACGGTAGAACAGGATGTGGGCGATTCGGACTTTAGCTTTGTCTCGTCCGCGGTCCTCTACACCACATTCGGGTCATCTTGTGGGGTGATTCCGGATGATCTTGGCGCCAGCCTGTTCCTTGGAGGCAGCGTCGAGGGAAATGTTTGCATTCAACTGCCTGTCGACGGGTCCGGTGTCGCGATGCTCTACGAGCCCTTGTTTTCATTCGACAACTCAGATCGACGCTGGTTTGAAATCGGACAGCCAGAATCGATACAGGTTCTCGCGTCCGTCTCGACTGAGGTCGAAACGGAGGCGGGTATTCCCCAGGGATCCGCCCGCACAAACCCCGTCCAGGCTGGTAGATCGCTTGCTACCCCTAACGGCTTGAGCATCACGGTATTGTCCGTCGACTATGACGCTTGGCCCCTCGTGCAGGCTGAAAACTCTTTCAACGATCCTCCGGCCACGGGTCGGCGGTATGTAATCGTCAGGGTTCGTGTTCAAAACGTCGGAGGCAGTGTTACGGTAGAACAAAATGTGGGCGAATCAGACTTTAGTTTTGTCTCGTCAGCGGTCCTCTACACGACCTTCGGGTCATCGTGTGGAGTGATCCCAGGTGAGCTTGACGCCAAGCTCTTCTTAGGGGGCAGCGTCGAAGGGAATGTGTGCGTGCAAGTGCCTGTCGGCGCTCCCGGTGTCGCGATGCTCTACGAGCCCTTGTTTTCATTCGACAACTCAGATCGAGGCTGGTTTGAAATCGGACAGCCGGAGGCAGTACAGATTCTCGCAGATGTTTCGACTCAGGTCGCGATAGACGTGGGTGTGGACCAGGGGTCTGCCCGTACGAGCCCAGTCCCGCCAGGAGTATCAGTGATCACTGCGGGGGGGCTGAGCATCACGGTGCTGTCCGTCGACTATGATGCTTGGCCCCTCGTGCAGGCTGAAAACTCTTTCAACGATCCTCCGGCCACGGGTCGGCGGTATGTAATCGTCAGGGTTCGTGTTCAGAACGTTGGAGGTAGCGCCGCAGCCGAAAGCGACGCCGCCGAGCACGACTTTAGTTTTGTTTCGTCTGCAGTCCTCTACACAACGTTTGGATCATCGTGTGGAGTGATACCAGATGAACTTGATGCCAAGCTCTTCTTAGGGAGCAGCGTCGAAGGGAATGTTTGTGTGCAACTACCTGTCGATGGTTCCGGAATTTTGATGCTCTACGAGCCGTTTTTCTCGTTCGACACCGCGAACAGACGGTGGCTCGGACTGATCTCGAATGCGGATTGATCGGTGAACTGTGGATCGAACAACGGGCCCTGTGCAATCGGGCTGACGTGATCCGTTCGCGATCAGAGGCACCCAGACTAAAGCAAGACGACACGCCCGTAACTCAGATGTGGGAGCTTGGTTCGTTCGCAGAGCAGATCTTGGTTCACAAACATGCCGTGGTCAAGGTAGATGACGACATGCCATTCGAACAGGTGGCTCTCATCAGGTGCGGCGTGACCACCGGACTCGGAGCCGCTCTGAACACGGCTAAAATTTAACCAGGAAGCACGGTGGCGGTACGGTTGACCAGAGCCTTACAAGCCCAAGATACGACGTGCGTTTTCCAGCAGGATCTTGGGGCGGACCTCGTCTCGGATAGGTAGGTCTGAAAACTCCGATAGCCAGCGGTCGGGCGAGACGTAAGGGAAGTCGGAGCCGAAGAGAACCTTGTCCCGGAGCCGCGTATCGGCCTCACGCACCAGCTCTTTCGGAATGTAACGCGGTGCCCAGCCGGACAGGTCCAGGTAGACGTTGGGCTTGTGTAGCGCTACGGCGATCTGCTCCTCGATCCAGGGCCATGCGGGGTGTGCCATGACGATGGTTAGGTCCGGGAAGTCTGCGGCCACGTCATCGAAGCCTGGAATTGGGCGACTGTACTTCAATTTGAACCCTCCGCCTCCGGGCATCCCGACGCCTGCCGCGGCATATCCGGAGTGCATGAGTAGGGGAACACCAAGGGCCTGGCACTTTTCGTATAGCGGGTAAATTCGCTCGTCGTTGGGGAAGAACGCCTGGTGTATCGGGTGCAGCTTCAGCCCGCGCAGCCCCAGGTCAAGCACCGCCCGCTCAAGCTCCTCAACGGCGGCCTCGCCTTTCCACGGATCGACGGTCGCGAAGCCAATGAACTGCTCTGGATGGGAGCCCACAATCTGCGCCACGTAGTCGTTGCTGTCGGGAGCCTCGCCGGTGGTCGTCTCCGTATCGACCGAGAATACGACCCCCAGGATGTCCCATTCGGCATAGAGAGCTGCGAGCTCGTCCCCCGTCTCAGGTGCGGACTTGAGCCTGAAGTAGCGCCGCAGGCTGCTCTCGATGGCTATCTCGGCCAAACCTTCCTGCCTGGGTACGTGGACGTGCATGTCGATGGCTCGCATGGGCTACTCCTCAAGGCGACGACTTGGATAAGAGGTTGCGTTCGAGAATTCTATAGCAAACGGGATGGACGGGGGTTTCTGAAGATTAGTTGTATAAATACGCTAAACCAATACCCGGCTTCGACGACGTGGCCGCCGACTTCCCCGACCTCACCATAATCATGGCCCACCCCGCATGGCCCTGGATTGAGGAACAGATCGCGGTGGCACTACACAAGCCCAACGTCTACCTGGACCTGTCCGGGTGGGCGCCGCGATACATCCCGAAGGAGCTGATCCGGGAGGCCGACACGCGGCTCAGGGACAAGGTGCTCTTCGGCTCCGACTTCCCCTACGTCTCTCCCGACTGCTGGCTATCGGAGTTTTCAGACCTACCCATCCGCGACGAGGTCCGCCCCAAGATACTGCTGGACAACGCGAGGCGTATATTGGGGTTGTAGAGCGTCACTGTGGAGGTTTCGACAATTCGCTCTGAGAACTGAGCGTCCTTCAGGGCCTTCGACCATCCCCCTGGCCCCCTTCCTGGCCGGGAAGGGGGAAGAAAAAACAATCCAAAATGATCTGAGGGACACCCTCAGACACCCGGCACAGGGGCTCGGACCCTCTGCACACCCCTGTCAAAACATCACCGCGTAGTCTGAGGATACCCAGCCTCGCCAAACTCAGCGTGCCCATCACCTTAGTCGACGAGGGTGCGTTCGATGCGGGCTGTCGGGAAGATGGCCATGAGTCGGGCCTCACCGCCTGAGCGGTTGATGAAGCCGTGCTTGACCCCTGCTGGCGCCAGGACCGTTTCGCCCGCTTTGACCGTGATGATCTCGTCGCCCAGGACGGCGTCCAGTTCGCCCTCGAGGATGACCATCGCCTCCTCCGTGGGGTGGATGTGCGTGGCGGCGGTGCTGCCTGCGGCCAGCGTCAAGTCGCCGACGCTAAGGGAGGCCGCCCCTTGGGTGCCGTCGACTATGGCCCAGCGGTCCACACCGGGGGCAAGTTCTTCTTTTTGTATGTCACTCTTCTTCAAGATCGGCATGGGTGCTCCTTATCGTTTGGGGGAATTATTTCGTTGGGGGCATTATAGGGCGGCGCTAGCGGGTGCGGCAAAGAGCCACCACGACTCCTCATCGCATTGTCATTCTGAGCGGAGCGAAGAACTTGGGGTGGCGGGTGGGACGAGCAGCGCAATAGGCACGGAACTAACTGGAGGCGACAGTCCCAGTGGCGGTGCCGACAGTAACAACCTGGCCGTGCTGGTTCTTGCAGCTCACATCCAGCTCGACCGCGATTCCCTGCCCTGAATTGCTCAAGCCAGTGACGGTCGCCTCGGCTGTGACAGAGTCGTCCATGCCGACCTGGTGGACAAATTTCAGGGAGAAGGAGCCGCCTGAGAGCCAACCCTCGCCGAACATATCCACCATCAGCTCAGCCAGGTATCCCTGCATCATCGCGCCGGATGCGTTCCTGCCCGTCAGCCCGGTCGCCCGCGCAAACTCCTCGTCCGTGTGGACGTTCTTCGCAGGCCAGCCTTCAGTGCGCGGCCAGCCGCCCGAGAAGAGCCGCGTAAGATATGGCGTGGCAGTCTTGACCGGGCCGGTTGCTCGGAAGCCTATTTCGACGTCTGGTGTTAGTGGGTTCATGAAGACTCCGCAAAGGGGGCTCGGCCCCCTGCACTCCCCGTGTATTAAGAGCCTATGCCAGGATAAGGGCCGCCTACGTAGGTGTACGTCGTGGTTCTGGTAATGATGGCCGTGCCGGTGTCGTCCACCACCGGTGCCACGACGACCTGGTATGGACGACCGCGCTTCTCGTACGTCTCTACGACCCTGAACGTCACATGAAACGTGCTACCTACATGACCGGGGGCGTGGTACTCGACCAGTTCGTGGGTCTGGATGGCGGCAATTCCAGGGTCCAGCACAAACGACGGACTCCGTGTGTTGTTGCTGAACACGATCAACAGCGCCGGGTGCACGATCGCGCTCTGGCCCTCCGTATAGCGAGGGTGGTGGTCTTCCACCGCGTGGAGGTAGTTCTCGCTAAACTCCGGGGTGACGTGGAACTCCAGGGGAGCAAACTCGTCGCCGACCACGACCAGGTCGGACCGCTTGTTTTCGTCTGTCATGTGCCCTTCGACCTCATCGCTCGTCCACAAACCTTTTGAACTTGTAGCCACCCGCGATCTCGGCGAAGCCGTCTTCAGGAAGGAACTCGACCTGTGGGGTGATCTCAACGCTGTGGGTGACGGTACTGACGACCTCCGCTCGCAAACGATCCCTGTCCCGATCGGCGGCCGCCACACGAACCAGGAGCATGTCGCCGGAGTAGGGGTCCTTGCTGTCCTCACGGCCGATGACGACCTGGTACTCAGCGACGCCACGCTGTAGGAGGTGCGTCATCTCCTCATTCAGGGACGCGGGATTAATCAGCGTGCCCTTTACCTTGGTCAGGCCATCGGCGCGGTATGGCGCACCCAAGAATTGAGGAGAAGTGCGCCCGCAATCAGGACACGTCTCGTGGGTGATACTGACGATGTCGCCGGAGACGTACCGCAGCAAGACAGTGCCGCGCCTGTTCAAGTGGCTCACGAGCATAATCCCCGGCTTGCCATCCGGCACAGGCTCGTAGGTCTCGGGGTCCACAACCTCGAAGTAGTAGTCCTCCGCGAGCGGCTGATGCATGCCGCCACCCTCAAAACACTGGGTCGCAGGTCCGAGGGTTTCGGTCAAGCCGTAGCCGTTGTTGGTCCATGGATCATCGCTGCCCATCGAGATCAGGCGCGTCTTGATATCCTCGCGCATGCCAGTGGGGCACGCCTCGCCCATGACCATTGCCAATCGAACCGACCCGAAGTCCCTGCCCTGCTCCTGAGCCCGCACAACGAGCCTGCGAACATAGGCGGTGATGCCCCATATTACGGTCGCCCTCTCACGCTCAATCATTTCGATAGCGTGGTCCATCCGGTTGTGTACAGGGAATGCCTCGTAGGGCCGTCCAGTGAGGCCGGTGAGCAGCTTCGCTCCGACCGCCATCGCCCCCCACGAGGCGCTCAAAAAACCCTGGTGGGGTACCGAGGAGACGGGGAACAGGTTCATGACAATATCGTCGGGGCCGATGCCAGCGACAGTCGTGGCACGCTTGAGCAGGTGTATGCGGCCGAAGCGGTCGTGGACGGTGTCGTAGAATGGTGTCGGCTTGCTGGTCGACCCCGCGGTGTAGATGATGTCCGCTAGGGTCATCTCTTCCGTAGACAGCCCCGGTACGTCGTCGAGCTGCAGCCGGAAGGCTTCAGGCTCCTCGATGAACCGCTGCTTCGGTAGTGGCGGTAGCTTGTGTAGGTCATCGACCGTCGAAAAATCCGAGGGCGACAGGCCCTGCTCCGCCATCACCCGGCTATAGTGTGGATGGGCGGTGGCGCACAGTTCCATCATCCTTCGCACATGGCCGTTTTGGGCCGCGCGAAGCTTGGCAAGGTTCTCCGTAGGGGTAGTCAGGGGCTCCCTCCCGATTTGGCACGGACCGCATTCTACTCATGCAGACCCGTCGCCGCAACTGCCTAGCGCGGCACCCAGCTTGAGAAGTAATCCGGGGCCCACTTGCGGGCCAGATGATACTCCTTGTGTGCGTGCTGGCCGTGGGGCTGTCGCAGTTCGGCCTCCATCCAGGCCTCGGCGCCCTCCTGGGTCGGAAACTCGATGACCCAGGCACGATGCCAGTCGTCCCGGCGACCGATGAGCTGATACGCCTCGAGCCTCATCAGGCCGTGCTCTGCGGCGACAGACTTCATCAAGTCGACATGCTCCTGGTCGCCTCGCTCCTCCGAGGACAAGCCCGCTGCGCCGGGCTGCGACTTCCCGAAGAGCAGGACGACCGTGCTGCTCTTGTCTTCTCCGAGATTTGGTGTTAACTCAGGGCTACTGGTCGAAGGCACAACGGGGGCAGGAGGGTTGGTGACCCATGTGTCGAAGTACTCCTTGCCCCATCGTCTGGCCAGATAGTATTCATAGTGGCCATACAGGCCATACGTGGGCTTCGTCTCAGCCTCAATCCAGGCCTCGGCTCCTGCAAGGTCGGGGAACTCGATGGGCCAGAAGCGCTGATAGGTGCCGACAGGGGCCATCAGTTTGTAGCCCTCGAGCTGCATCAGTCCGTGTTTCCTGGCGACGGACAGCATGAGCTCCACATGCTCCTCCGAGGATGTGGCCTGCTCCTCGGCGGTCAGGGCATTCCATGAGGGCAGCCTGCCGCCGATATAGAGAACCACTACGCTGTCTTTGCTAAGTACCGGGCCGTCGGTCATGGCTCACTCCTGGAAAGGCTTCTGGTTACATCAATAAGCTAGCTGGCGGTCCAATTTGGCGGACGCTTTTCTTTGAAAGCGTCCAGCCCCTCCTGGGCGTCGGCAGAGCCGCGCACTCCCTCGAACACCATGCCCGCCAGGTTCAGGCGGTCCGGCAACGAGAGATGCAGCCCACGCATCGTCGCCTCTTTCATGGCACGAACTGCTAGTGGCGCGTTCTCCAGTATCTTGGCCGCGATCTCCTCGGCCTTGCTCATGAGCTCAGACTCGGGGACGACGTGGTTTACGAGCCCCAGCGACAACGCCTCATCGGCCTTCATGAACTCCCCTGTGAACAGGAGCTCCATCGCCCGCGGCAGCGGTATGCGCTGGCCAAGAATCACGGGCCCCGAGATGGACGAGATGCCACGTTTGGTCTGAGGCCAGCCAAACTGCGCAGTTTCAGACGCGATGCGAATGTCCGCACCCATCGCAATACCAGCGCCCTGGGCCAGGCAATGGCCATTGACCGTGGCGATAATCGGTTTCCATATATTCTGCTCGGTGAAATACAACTCGTCGGTGGATCCATGTCCACGCACCGCAGCACCGCCTGCGCTCATCTCAGCCAGATCGTGGCCTACCGAAAATGACCTTCCGCGCCCGCTAACAATAGCCAGCCACACTTCGGGATCATCCCGAAAGTTCGTGAAGCCGTCCCACAGACCGCCTATCATCTCGCGGTTCATGGCGTTGAGCTTCTCAGGCCTATTCATTGTGATATAGGCGATACGGCCCTTAACTTCGTATTCGACCAGTGCCAATTGAGTCCTCCTCACGACGCGTCATTCCCGGCCCGGTCTACTTTAGCGCAACACCAACCAGAATGGTATGTACCCACCAGCGTCTCTGACCCGTATAATGGCCTGACGCCCTTGAGAACCGGAGGACGCCCTGAAGCCACTCGATACCATTCCAATGCTGACCAGCAACAATGATCTGGCGACCCTGGCCGAGCGCCTTGCCCGCGAACCGCGCATCGCATTCGACCTGGAAGCGAACGGATTCTTCAGCTACCCTGAGCGCATCTGCCTCATCCAGGTCGGATTCAACGGCGAGGCTTTCCTCGTGGACCCCCTGGCTATTGATGACATGGGCCCCCTCGGAAAGATCCTCGAAGACCCGAACATCGAAAAGATACTCCACTCCGCGGACTATGACGTCCGTAGCCTGGATAGGGACTGGGGTTTCCACATCAACGGTCTGTACGACACAAGCATCGCGGCGGCCTTCGTCGGGATGGATCGGCTCGGACTGGGCACGGTAGCACAGGAACTCCTGGGAGTAGAACTCCCCAAGAGCAAAAGGCTGCAACGGGCCAACTGGGGGCTCCGTCCACTGACCGAGGAGGCGGTGAACTACGCCGCGGGTGACGTACTCCATTTGATGGCGCTGCGAGACTTGCTTGGGAAGCGACTGGCGGAAAAGGGCCGCACCGAGTGGGCCGCCGAGGAGTGCACTCGTCTGACGGGTGTCCGCTTCAACGTACAGGACCCCGAACTGGCGTTCCTGTCAGTCAAGTACAGCAAGGGCCTTGACGGCAAGGCCCTGGCCGTAATGCGATCGTTGCACGCCTACCGAATGGGTGAGGCGCTGCGCCGCGATGTCCCCCCTTTCAAGGTGGTCTCCGACACTGTCCTGGTTGACCTCGCGGAGAACCCGACCCAAGAGTTGGCCAAGGTAAAAGGCATCGGTCCATACGGACGGGGTGGGCTGGCTCGTGGAGTGGAAGAGGCAATGGCAGAGGGGCTTCAAGCCCCACCGGTGACCCGGCCTCCGCGCGCCTCCGGCGTCCGGATGACCGCATCCCACAGGGCCAGGGCTAAAGATAGGCTCACACGTCTGAAAACATGGCGCATTGAACAGGGCAAGGCTCTCGAACTGGATCCGGCACTGCTCTGGCCCGCCGCCAGCCTGGAACGGCTCTCCCGCGATCACGGCGACCTGGATGAGGAGTACGACTCGCCTGAAGTCAGGAACTGGCAGGCACGGGAGTTCGGCGAGCCACTGCGACTCCTTCTGGCCGACATCCCTCGCCAGCAAAAACTAGAGGCTAGCTAGGGCAGAGTCAGCTGGTGCCCGAGTAGCGCGCGTCAGTCAGCTTTACGCACATGAGACGTCCCCCCTCGTGTCGCAATCGAAAAGGCGATCGCGAGGGCCGCGACGAACGCTCCGGCCAGCACCGTGTCCCCAAATGCGGCGGCGATCGCCTCTCCCCCGTCGTCGCCCGAGCCCACCCCCGCGACGTAGACACGCTCCCGGATCGCGAATATCGCCCCAGAGATCGTCACACCGACAGCGAACGCTGTCTGTCTACCCAGGGCTATAGATGCCGAGGCCGTGCCGGTACGCTCCTCTGGGACCGAGCCCATTATGGTGCTGGTGACCACGGGCTCGAAGAATGACGAGCCCGCACTGGCCAGAAACAGCCCTCCGAATAGGGCCAAATCCCCGGCATCGGTGCCCTGTCGGCTCAGCCAGAACAGCGCTATGGTCAGCAACACGTTGCCCAGAATCAGGAATGGTCGCGGTCCAAATCGATCCGACAACTGGCCAGCGATGGGAGCAAGGAAGGTTCTACCCAGAGAGAACGCCGCCAGAAAAAGGCCCATTTTGGTCGCTGAGAACCCGAGGGAGTCCAACAGAAAAAAGGGCAATACGAGCAGAATTCCCCCATGGGACAGGTAGTGGCTCACCAGTACCAGCATGCTAAAGCCGTATTGACGACTCTTGAGCAGGCCGATCTCCAGGATGGGTCGTACGGACCTCCGCTCAGACCAGACCAGGACCGGCAGGGAGATTGAGGCTACGACAGCCATCGCTACGACGGGCGCTGATAAAAAACCCAACCTGCCGCCCTGATTGATCACAAGCAGTATCGACGAGAGCGCCCCGAACAGCGCGGCCGCGCCAATGAAGTCGACCCTGAACGTCCCGCCCGCAACGCGGTCCGGCGGCAGCAATCGCCAAACCAGGATCGCCCCGAGGGCGCTCACGGGAATCCTTGAATAGAAGACTGCCCGCCAACCCAGATGATCGAGCAGAACACCGCCCAGAAGAGGGCCGGCGGTGAGTCCGAACCCAACAACTGCGCCGGATATGCCCATTGCCTTCCCACGGTCCTCGGCAGGGAAGTTCGCAGTGATCAGGGCGTTCAGGTTCGAAAGGACCATTGCTGAGCCCACGCCCTGCACTACTCGGAAAGCGATGAGCTGCCAGATCGACGTGGACAATGAAGTCAGTACCAGACCGACGGCGAAGACCGCCAGTCCGGAGGTGAAGACGACCCGTCTCCCGGCAACGTCTCCCAGCCAGCCCAGAGTCAGGAGGAGCCCAACAGCGACGACCCAATAGGCCACGGTGGCCCACAGCACAGTGGAGGTATCGATTTCGAATGAGGTGGCGATCGCCGGCAAGGCAACGGCGATCATCCCGCCGTCGAGGGTGGAGGACAGCGTGCCCAGGGAGATCACGGCAAGTACGACAGCCCTCGATTTGGCAGGGCCGCTCATCAGGTCCGCCCAACGCGCGACGTTACCCGCACGTTGGTCCTCTCCATCAAGGGAGGGAAGATTGGGAGACCGGGGCGTAGCTGCCCTGCGGTGTGGCCTGCGTCGTACCCGCTGGACCGTGGCGATAGAAAGAGCCATTCTGGGCGGCGATATCAGCTATCCAATCGGGGACCGAGATGCCGTCGGCCTCCATTCGGCTCACCGACTCCGCAACCCCGAGGGCGTCCCAGGTCGCAAACGGGCCGGACTCCCAGGCATAGCCCCAGCGCATCGCCCTGTCGATACTGACAACATCCTCCGCAACGACTCCCACCATACTGGCCGAGTAGGCCAGGGTCCGAGACAAAATCCGCCACGCGAAATGGCCGGCGGCGTCATCTGCCATGACAAGACCACGCAGCCTGGCGGCCACATCTTCGGTCGCGGCGGCAATCTCGAGTGAGGGTGCCGAAAGGTGTCGTCGCTCGCGGTACTCGAACGAGTCGACGTCCAGGGCAAGGATATTGCTCTTGCCGGCCACTTTGACGCGCCGGTAGAACCCCCTCCCCGCCTTCTGGCCGACCCAACCCCGTTTCACCAGCTCCCGGACATACGTCGTCGGCTCCAGCACCGCCTTCTCATCTTCATCTGAGGCTGCGGCCAGGGAGTTCTCGACAACCGCCAGGAACACATCTATACCGACGACATCGAGTGTCCGGAAAGTAGCGCTACTCGGGCGTCCCATGGGATACCCGGTGATGCTGTCCACCTCGTCGGGACCGAGGCCGGACTCGTCCATCGCCTTCAATGTGAGCATCAGGGAGTAGGCGCCAATTCGATTGGCAATGAAATTAGGAACGTCATACGCGGTTACTACGCCACGCTCTAGGAGAGTAGATGCGATCTCGGAAATCGTCGATGCCACCTCGGGGTCGGTCTCCGGCGTGGAAATCACCTCTAGCAGAGGCACGTACCTGGGAGGGTTGCAGAAGTGGGCGCCGAGGAATCGGGGGCGGAGCTGCGGTGGCAGTGCCTCGGCAATTGTTGCGACGGGGATACCCGAGGTATTGGTGCTGACGATGGCGTCGGGACGTGCATGAGCCGCGACCTTTGACCATATGGCCCGTTTCACCGCCAGGTTTTCGCTCACAGCCTCGATGATCCAGTCGGCCTCGGCAATGCGGTGCAGGTCGTCATCGAAATTGCCTGGCTTGATCAACTCCAGGGCCGCAGGGTCCGAGAGTGGCGGAGGCTTCAGCGTGAGCAACCGTTCTCTTGCCCCTTCAGCCAGGGCGCTGGGAGCACCTGCGTCGTCGCGCAGGTCCAGCAAGTCACAGGGAATACCTCGGTCAGCCAGCAGCCCTGCGATCTGCGAACCCATAGTCCCGGCTCCCAGAACCGCAGCATGCTTGATGGTCTGCAATGTGTTACCGCCAGTGCTCGGGGAGTATCGGCGCGTCGAAACCTAGTTGAGACGATACCCACTTGTCGGCAAATAGGCCGTCCTTGTAACCAGAGTTCTCGGACTCGTGGACGGTCACTGGCCCGGAGATGGCCGTGGTCAAAGAGGCGAGTGCTATTTTGTCAGTCGCACTTTGCACCGGCCCGGCCTTAAGAAGTGAGGTGGCTTCTATACTTGGGGCGTGCCATCGCACGTCGAAATATGACAGGGTGCGTGTGACGGCAGTTTTCGCTTTCTTATGCAGGCGCAGATAGTCGTTGATCTCCTGCAGCGGATATGCATTTGTTGCCTCGGCCATCTCCAAAGTCTTGTACAGGAGAGCGGGCCCGGCAACCACATGGCTCGCCCCCGAGGCAAGCCCCGCGGTCAAAAGCGCCATATCAGCGCCAATAAGCACGACGCGCGATGCGTCGACCTCTGGCCGTGCAAGCAGCACCTCGAGCCCGCGCACACAGTCTGCGGCAATGCCGCGGAGCCGGTAGTTCGCCGGGTTCTCAATTCCGTCCGTGAGCAAACCGGGGAACGATGCCGCGTACGGCTTGTCGGCATTGCGAGAGCCTCGAGCCGCGATGCTGAAGGTTATGTGCCTGCTGCGAATATCGTTGGAGGCCCCCTGGGGTATTGGGGTCACAACGCTGCCGTAACCCGCGGTGTAGTACAACGCCGGAAACGGCCCTTCACCCTTCGGGATGCTCAGATACGCGAAGAGCCTGTACGAGCCGAGCCCCGTAAAGTAGACGCCGTAGGCGGTAGCGGAGTCGGTGTCCCGCATTGGGACAGCCTCAATCTCCGGCCTCGCAGGGAGCGCGGCCAACTCGCCCAGCGTATCTCCCCAGTACTGTTCGAAATCTTCCGGCTTGTTATCCGCCAAGGATGATCCTTTGCTTCGCGCTATCGCCGTCCCAATTGCCGCCAAACCGCGGGAACGGTTTGGCCACTAGGGGTTCAGGTGACGGCTAAAGAAAGCGTCGATGATCTGACTATGCTCATGGCTCCCAGCATCATGCGCATGTCCGTCGTACGTGTAGAGCCGCTTTTCCTCGCTGGCTATTTTGTTGAAAACTTCATAGCCGGTCTCCGGAGGACAGATGTTGTCCTGGAGACCTATGTTGACGACGATAGGACACGTGATCCGTTCGGCAAAAGACATACCGTCGAAGTACGCGAGCGTCTCCTCGACCTCCTTGCGACTGTCCGGATGGAGGCGCAGGTAGTCGTTGATCTCCTGGTACGGGTAGGTAGAAGTGAGGCCGATCGCGTCCATGAATCCGCACAGATACGGCGCTCCTGCAGATGCTGCGGCTATCTCCGGGCGCATCGCGGCGGCGACGATGGCGAGGCCGCCTCCCTGGCTGCTGCCCACCACACCGATTCTCTTCACATCGACCTCGTCCCTGGTGAGCAGGTAGTCGAGACCTCGCATGGCGTCAACATAAAACCCTTTGTAGCCATAGGTATTGCGATCGGTAATGTTGTGCGTCAGCAAGCCGGGGTAGCCCGGATTAAACTGATCGTTGCTTCGAAGCTTGCCTCTGGGGGCTACCGAGATTACGGCATACCCTTTACGTGCCCAGTCTAGCGGTATCGGAGGCTCGCCCAGGTAGCCGGGGACGGTCAATATAGCGGGGAGCTTCTTAGATCTCTCCCGCGGAAGACAGTACCATCCCGCGATCCGCACACCATCCAGGCTGTTGAAATGGACTTCAAAGGTTTCGATATCGGCGGGGCTGCGCAAGCGAGCAGGAGCCGTCTTAGCGCTGAGGGGAATAGCGGCGGCCTGCTCCAGAACGCCGTCCCAAAACGAGTCGAACCCTGCGGGTTTTCTAACCTTGCTGGCGTAGTGATGCGGTGGAGTTCTGGGCACATGGCCTCCGGGTTGTTAGACGGTCGCCGCTGGAATACCCAGATTGGGCTCGGGCAGCGGTGGCGACTGTGACTGCACGATTTCGTCTTGTTCCTCGGTACTCAGTGAAGAGAATCGTTCCGCTGCATCAAGCACCCTGGGAAGCAGGTTCACGTCCCCCGCGCTAGGGGATGTGTGGACCGGCTGGGATAAAGCCCACCACAGGGCACGGTCTATGTCAGTCTGGTCGCGGTGCGGATCGTACCAGGTGGTGTGCTCGCGCTCATGATCACCCCAACCGCCCCTGGCGATACTCTTGATGATCTGCACGCCGACGTTCCTGGAAGCCGCCTCGGCCAGTAATGCTTCAGCGTCACGCCGATAGTCGGCGTTACGGAATATAGCCGCGCTGACCGGAAACATGATGGTGTCGAAGTCGAACCGGCGCAGAGCCTCAAGATGGACAGCCGGCACCGCCGGTCCGTGGCCGGTGATGCCCAGCCATTTGGTCACACCCTGCTCACGCATCTCCACGAGGGTCTCGAGAGCGCCTCCGGGAGCGGTAACTTCATCCAGGAGCTCCATCGATATTACGGCGTGAAGCTGGAATAGATCGAAGGACTCGACGCCGAGACGTTGCTGGATACTGCGCACCTCGTCCCACGCGGCATCCCTGGTGCGCCCGGTAGTCTTAGTGCCCAGAAATACGTGGTTGCGGATCTGGGGCATCCAGGGAGCGAGGCGCTCCATGGCCTCGCCGTAGCTGGGTGCGATGTCAATGTGGTTAACACCGTGCTCAAGCGCGGCGTTGATTGCCTTGTCTGCCACGGCCTGCTCTACCCGCCCAAGGCCGGCGGCGCCAAAAGTCACCACCGTACTGCGATGGCCGGTACGTCCGAGCTCGCGTTGCTCCATGCATGGCTCCGTGAGGCGGAATCAAGGCTGTTCGCAATTGTACTACGGCCCTGTAATGTGTCAATGTGTGGAACAATTCACAATCAGATGCGAGGACGCGACGGCGAAGCGAAAACCTCGTCAAGCCTGTCCACGGTTGCAGCAAACATAGATGTTGGCTCCTTTCCACAGATCCTAGACTGTGAATAGCTCCAGTTCTCTCCCCTACGGGGCGCTCGTCGCGTCTACCAAGAGTTGGCCGACTCCAGCCCTTTCACCGTCGTGCTGCTCCCCCTTGATCCGCTTGAGAGACTCCTCGTAGCGCCGTGCCATCTCTGGCCCCTGGAGCCGTAGGTACTCCTGCTCGTATTCGCGGGCGGCTACGGTCGACGGAGTAGCCGGTATATCGACCATCGCGGTAGTGATCTTGTCGTTACCCCATTGGTACGCCGCGATTTCACCCTTGTTGACGATGAGGTTCATTCCGACATTAGCCTCTACGATGGGTATGCCGTTCTCCCTCGACCGGGCAAGCACGGTGTCGTTCTGTTCCTGCGCCTTGGACCCATACGACGAAATCAGCAGAAGCCTTGCGCCGTCGAGGGCAAGGGCCCGTACGATCATGGGGTTCCACCGGTCGTTGCATATCACTATGCCCACGCGGCCAAGGGGAGTATCGAAGGCTCGCAACGTGTCACCCACGCGGTTGTAGTTACAGGACGGGTGCGTCCCCTCCGCGAGCTGCACCTTGTGATACTTGCCCGATATCTCGCCCTCACTGTCAATAAACACCGCCGTGTTATACACGTTATCACCGATCCGCTCGGCGAACCCGAAACACAGGCACGTGCCCAATTCCCTTGCGAGGCGCTGGAAGCGCTGAATATACGGACCATCAATCGGCTCGGC
>Ga0114999_10004650_pt1 | contig 16492 bp, 17 predicted proteins | sample ArcticOcean_MG_C_3_FD_89820 | JGI IMG/M metagenome (GOLD analysis project Ga0114999, IMG submission 89820) | Marine microbial communities from western Arctic Ocean - ArcticOcean_MG_CB8_126 | ecosystem: Environmental > Aquatic > Marine > Oceanic | place: Arctic Ocean: Canada Basin | collected...
AACGCGATATGTTTGATAAGCGAATGAAAGAGGGGAACCCAATTACCGTCACAGAGTTCCTCTACCCACTCATGGTGGGATACGATTCTGTAGTGCTAGATGTTGACTGTGAAATTGGAGGAAATGATCAATTGTTTAATATGCTTGCAGGGAGAAAGCTTCAAAAGGCATACGGTAAAAGAGATAAGTTTGTTCTGACAACAAAGCTTATAGAGGGAACAGACGGCAGAAAAATGAGTAAGACATATGACAACTGTATTTACCTCGATGACGAACCAAATGATATGTTTGGAAAAGCGATGCGAATAGCAGACAACTTGATGGAAACGTACTTCGAATGCTGTACAGATGTATCAGCAAGTGAAGTAAAGACAATTCTGTCAGGGGAACCACGTGCAGCAAAGATCCAACTAGCACGAGAAATCGTCACGCTCTATCACAGTGCTGATGCTGCAGACGCAGCAGAGAAGTACTACAACGAAGCTGCAGCAGGAGACGTCCCAAGCGACGCCCCAGAAGTTAAGGCGAAGAAGGGGACCCTTCTTATTGATTTTCTTGTAGAGCAAAATCTTGTTAAATCAAAATCTGAAGCACGCCGCTTAATCGAGCAGGGTGGCATAAAAATGGGTGACACTGTCATCGATTCTTTAGATACAGTCGTTGCAGAAGGGGAATACAAGATTGGCAAGAGAAAGTTTATAAAAATTACCATCTAACAAATGTCAGATCTCACATCTAAAAAATGTCGCTCATGCGAAGGCGTATCAGCACTAACACCTGAACAAGTAAAAACGTTTATCATCGAAACACCAGAATGGTTCGCAGACGATAGCATTTCAACTATCGCTCGAACTTTCCACTTCAACGATTTCCAAGACGCCATTGTCTTTGTGAATAAAGTAGCAGGACTCGCAGAACAAGAACGTCACCATCCAAACTTGTTTGTACACGGGTACAGCAAAGTAACCATCAGCCTTACCACACACTCTTCTGGTGGGCTCACAGAAAACGACTTCATCTTAGCAGCCAAAATAGACGTTCTACTTTAGTTATTATTATACGAAGCCAAAGCCTTTGTATACTTCCTATATTCCCTAGCGGTTTGAAGAGATGCTGGCAGAACATCATTGATTAAGAAATTATTCACCGTATCAATAATGCGTTCCTTCTCTTTTTTCGAAGGCTTCTGATACTTGGCTCCTTTTAAAGTATCAAGTAGCTGAGAACGCACCCCCTGCTGCATTGGTCGAGCCCATGCAAGATGTCCATCCGTTGCTTTTTCGATAAGAAATCTTCTCATAGCTTCTGACGGCGTCTGTGCGGAAAAGAATTCCATGTTTCTTTGATGAAAACTTATATCCTCCTGTGGTAGCAACTTTCCAAGTGTCAGGTGCGAAAGAGCACTGCGAGTGAGGTCATGCTCGAAAGCAAGTTGGTCTGCTCGATGCGTTATAGATCGAGCTTTCTTTCTTTCTATACCTCCTTTCTCCTTATGACCATTCGTATTTTTATAAACACAAAACCCTCCCTCCTCATATAAAAAATCAGAATTCTCCCATTGCAATTGTGTCAGCATTTCGTTGATAAATGATCTAGGATACACCGTGCCGCCAGAACAGGTAAGTCCAGAAAGAAGCATTCGTCGCAAAATCATATCCGGAGTCGGGTGACCCGCAATAGAATGGTATTTATGGTGCCGACCAGATTCTAGAGGCGACAAATTTCCATTATTACCAGCTCCCATGTGTGAAACAGGAATGTTGTGATGATTTTCAATTTCTAAACGACTTTTCATAGTAGTCCATACTATCAAAGAGCCCTTCATACTGCAAAAAAGGACCTGTCTATGCCAGACAGGTCGGTAATGATGTGATCTGCACGAGCCAGTGGCATCTGACTTGCAGGAGAGGGCTCACTTGGTGTGTGCACGAAGGAACCTCACAAGGAAAAGGTTAGATACCAACAGTGCACTTAAACACCTCCTTTCGAGCCGATAATCAAAGTCGCGCTCGAACCGAATGGCAATAGTGCCAGGCTCACTTGGTACGTCCAAGATTTGCCTATTACCGGGCACGATCCCGGCTGAGCCCAGTCCCATTCTCGTAGACTAGCGAGAGTACAGAAAGATCAATATTAATTACTGTACCGCTCTCGAGCCCTAATGCAAAGCAAACTTATAGTTCAACTAATTTCATTATGATACAATGTCGTACTATGCCTACAAAAAAATCCCCCCTCAGAGAAACAATAGAAGAAGAAGATGATGAGAAATTTGTACAAAGGCTCAATGAACTTTTACGTATTCCTAGTATAGGAAAAGATAGAACTATTATCGCTAAAAGGATTGATACACTCTCAAGTGAATTATATGAATAGCCTAGAAGAATATTAGATACCCGAGGATAAGCAACGTGTATCTGCGTACCGAAAAGTGTACAATATATATCTACTACCTTCTGAACTATGCGTATTGCCTCTCTATTCTTTCTTACTCTACTCATGACTTCCTGTTCACTTATTCCACCAGACTCTCAAGACATCGGAAAAAAGATGGACGTTATAAGCGAATATAAAGGAGAAACTGCCGAAGCACTCTTTGCTGGAGGATGCTTCTGGTGCACAGAATCTGACTTCGAAAAGCTTCCAGGGGTCGTTACAGTCCTTTCTGGGTATACCGGAGGTGACGTCAAAAACCCAAGCTACAAAGAAGTGTCATCGGGAACGACAGGGCACATAGAAGCAATCCTCGTCGTGTACGATCCAAGCATTGTCAGTTATAAAAAACTCGTCGACCACTTGTGGACAGTCATAGACCCAACGGATGACAAAGGTTCATTTGCGGACAGAGGATTCCAATATACATCTGGTATCTGGTATCAAACAGAGGAGGAAAAGAAGTCCGCAGAACTATCAAAAAAAGAAATAGAGGAGTCTGGTCGGTTTGATGCACCAATTGTCACTCCTATTTTGCCAGCTGAAACTTTTTATCCTGCAGAGGATTACCACCAGGACTATTATAAGAAAAACCCTATCCGGTATAAGTATTACCGAGGAGGCTCTGGCAGAGATGCATTCCTGAAATCTACTTGGGAGAAGGTAATAGAACCAAAAGCTGCAGAAGAAGTTGCACCTCCAAAAACAAGTGGATACGTAAAGCCATCAGACGAAGAGCTCCGCGAGATGCTGACTGCATTGCAATACAATGTTACGCAGGAAGAAGGAACCGAGCGCCCATTTAAAAACGAATACTGGGATAACACAGAAGAGGGGATCTACGTCGATATTGTTTCTAAAGAACCACTGTATTCATCTCTGCATAAGTATAAGTCTGGTACAGGATGGCCAACGTTTGATAGACCACTAGAACCTGAAAACCTTGTAGAAAAGACTGATAAGAAATTCTTTGCAACGAGAACAGAAATCCGCAGTAAGAGTGGTGACAACCACATTGGACACGTCTTTACTGACGGTCCAGAGGACACCACAGGTCTTCGGTACTGCATGAACAGTGCAGCGTTAGAGTTCATTCCAAGGGAAGATTTAAAGAACAGGGGGTATGAGCAGTATGTAGAGCTATTTGAATAAAGTAAAATTGATGAATTGTCTGTTGTAATATTTTACAACAGTCAGGTATATTCAATCTATGACTACTACTGCCTTGCAGCACATCATCCAATCTGTCGGACTAGAGCCACACGAGGCAAAGCTTTATTTAGCGGGCCTAAAGCTTGGATCAGCACCGGCAAGTAGTTATGCAAAGGATACAAAACTTAACCGTGTTACTGCCTACAACTATCTAGAGGAACTCGTAAAGAGAAGTATGTTTACAGCAGCAGAGCGGGGGAGGACTATGCACTATACCCCTGTACCACCAGACCAATTAAGCATAGAAGCACGAAAGAACGTCGAGGCACTAGAACGCGCGATGCCAGACTTGCGCTCTCTTATGGGAAGTCATCACCGTGCACCGCATGTCCGGTACTTCGAAGGTGTAAAAGGAGTACGAAAAGTGTACCAAGATACATTAACTGCCGACGGAGAGCTCTTAAACTTTGCAAACTCTGCAGTGGTACGAGACTTCTGGAAAGAATACGACAAAGAGTATGTGAACAAACGTATCAAGAAGGGGATTTTCCTTAAGGGAATCGCGCCAGATGATGACATGGGACGAAAGGTTCACGGAAGAGATAATAAAAGTCTTCGAGAGATCCGCCTTGTAAATGCAAAAGAGTTCCCGATCCATAACGAAATCAATATTTATGATAACAAAGTAGCAATTGTGTCTTTTGCCGAAGATGAAGCTGATCTCTTTGGAGTGATTATCGAAAGCAAAGAGGTTGCTGAAACGCAGAGGAAAATTTTTGAAATGGCATGGCGCTTCGCGCAACTCGGTGAAAGTTCACGCAAAGGAGGAACAAAAAGTGCAAAACAAGAGGCCATCGAAGAAGGGGTACGAAAAGACCAGCTGAACATGTTTTAGTAAAATAGTGAGCTTACAGCTGTTTAAGCATTCCCGTATCATGCAACATTTTAGACACATTACTCAGTGTCTGAAGTGTTTGCTGTTGGCGCTGAAGTTTGACCTCAAGGTCTGGATCTTCGGGGTCGATATCACCCAAGAGGTCTAACTGCTCTTGAAGCGTAGTCTTATATGACTTCACATCGTCACGCGCTAGAAAATGCCACCATGGCTGCTTGACCTCTACCTCTCCATCCTTGACGGTAGTCTTTAGTAAGTAATTCAATGGGATAAGCCCAAAGAGCTTTGCCTTCTGCCTGTACGAAATCTCTATTTTTTCATCACCGAGTTTTACCTGACGGATGTTTTCATCAGACTCAGAAAGTGCTTTGGTAAAGATTTTTAACTGACCAACAGTGCGAATACTTCGACGGAGAATAGCTGCACGTTGTGTAGGAGAAAGAAGATCATCCATAACGGACGATCCCATAACCGTAAATCCATCTTCTAGTTGAGTAAGCTGTTCTTCGATGCTTTGCTCGGCTTCGTCTGCATACTCTTCTAACTGCTCAAGAGTTAGCTCATCGAGCTCTTCCTGCTCCTTCACCGTGTAGACCGGTGCTGGCGCAGAGACTTTCTGAACAGGTTCTTTGTACTCCTCGTCATCCTCGTACTCTTTGTCTTCCTCGTAATCTTCGTACTCTTCATCATCATCAACAGGAGGAGTAACTGGAACAGGGGAGCTTGGCATAGTCTCTTCTATAATCCCCACTGATGCCTGGCTACTAGTCGCTCCAGCCCTACCGGTAGGCAAAACCGTTGGTACAGCCTGAACTTCCGAGGAAGCATATGTCGTTTCGACTAGGAATGAGATTTCCTCAGCAGAAACTGCAGTAGGAAGTAGGAATAGTGCAAGAAGCAATGAGAAGTTTTTCATAGAGCTATTGTACTCTTTCTGGGTAGAAGAGAAAGAAAGCCGCCTACTTGTATGATCGTGAGATCAAGTCAGTAGGCGGCTATCGTCTTTACGTTTACAGTCATTAAGACTGTAAGTTAGCCCCTTAGGGCGTTTTTTCGTCTCGAGTAATCAAGTTTTATTCTGCTTCATACTTTGATAGGCGCCCCTATTGTTGTGTACTAGGAGGTAGCACTGGTTCGAGTTGATAAAAAGACATTAAACAGACTTTACAGTATGAAATACTAGGGTCAAGCAAAGTACTTGATTTTCTCTCTAGAAAGGGAAATACTAGATGTATGCATTACTTAACACCAGAAGATGTACAGAGCCTGGCACTTACCGTTGAAAACAATGAAGGTGAAATCGTACATATATATAATGAACGAAATAAAATACCTACACCAAAAGTAATCGAAAATGCTCGGTACGAAATTCAGTGTGCATTAGAAATAAAAATTCACGATAGCGTCATTGTGAATAACATGGGAAATGTAGATAACACGATGAGCTTTTATTGCTATATGGAAAAACACCCTAAGGTCAACCATAAAGAAAATGCTGCGCTCATTCCAAATGTAGGATCAGATATTTCGGAGAGTGACTTAGACCAAATATGCGACCGACTTGCTGACCACAGCAGTACAATGATCAGCATAACCAGAGAAAGAGATAGCATCGAAGATTGCTTTTTTAATGGGATAATGGCTGAAATTCAGAGGTACGCAGAGTCTACATTCGAAACACCTATATTTGTACAACTACAACATACACAGGACGAACTAACTAAAGAGATCTATATCAGCTTTGCTGAATATGACCCAGAAGACTAGCTACGCTTTTTATGCTTCTTAACAGCTTTGTGTAAATCTTCGTCATGCTCTGGCCCAAAGAAGTATAGATAGATGATCAAATTTGAAAGTCCAAAGCCAGCAAATACTAACAACGTCTGAAAGCTGTGTGTATCGTATGCGAACAAGAGCTCTATTGCAGATGCAATAATTGAAATCTCAACAATGTACTCCACAGAAATATGATGCGTTTTAAGATAGGACATCAAAATCCTGTATGCCTTAATCAGAATAAGAACTTCAGCAATTGCATGAAGCGCACGCTTGCTATGCTCATCCATGAAATCCATGTCCATGTATTGCCCCATCATCACATGCTCAAAGAACATCAATGCCTGAGTCCCTATGCGCACTGCCATGTATGCCGCAAGCATACAAATGGTAACAAGTACGAAGAGCGAGAATAGCCTGTCGAAGGCAGAAGAGTATTTTTCCATAGGGGAATTATAGCGTTTTGCGCAAATAAACAAAATCGCCTTGGAGTTAAACCCAGGACGATGTTTGTTTTTGGACGGGAGAGTTTGAGCAATGATTCTGAAACCGAAGTTTTTTGAACCGGTGTTCTTATCAACCGACGAGATAAATAATAGCATATTTTGACTATTTTTTCAAGTACCATATTTGATGGTGTGCAATATATAGCACTCTAGAGCCAGATGCCCTAAGAATTTTCTTTTTGCAGTAAAGGCCTAACTTACTAGGGAAGACTCACTACCATTTCTTCAAGGTCAAATTCTTCAATGTACTTACGAAGGTCTTTGTACATTTGAGACCTGTTATCAACATCATCTCCTGAATGGCTATCTATAAGTGCCTCAATGTCTTTTAGTCGTGTACTCATACTATTAAATGCCTCGGAATAGCTTTGAAGATTGTATCCTGGGAATAACTGATGCTCATCAATGTACCCTCGCATATCTGAAATAAACTCCCTAACACGAGTGAGGGGAATGCTATGTTCATCAGCCATATGCTCTTGGATACGGGCAAACAAAGCCCGAACACTCTGGAACTTCCCAACAACATGCATTGATAATGCAGCGTCTTTTGCACCTTCTCGATCTCTACCATGCAACGCAGTAGAGAGCTCGTCATACTTCGTAGATAATTTTCCACTGTAGACAGTAAAAGGACTTACGTTAACAGTATCCAAATCTGACGGGTGAATCCTCATTCTGCGCAATGCACCGGTAGACTGGCTATTAATCTGCGGTTGTGAAAGATCACCGCTGTGGAAGAGTTCCATACCATTATCAAGAATTGGAGCATTCTCTTGGAGGTTCCGCCTAAAGGTTTTAAGGGCATGTTCCTGTTCTCCTATAACTGTCTGCAAGGCCATTCTATCCTGTTCGTTATAGCCCCCCTTCGGGTACATCTCTGCAAAGCGAGTCTCTAGACTTCCAACAGCTGCGACCATCTTTGAAAGACTGGCACTAGGGTTCACTTTTCCAGATTTATCATGAAAACCATCAATGCCTTCCAAGAAGTCATATGCTTTTACCTTAAACCTATTCTCGCATCTTTTTAGAACCGACGTGTACTCCACAAGCATTGCTGTTGCCTCTTCTCTCATGGCATCCTTTTCAACTTGAGGGGTTGCGGCTCTCCAGTCTCTGTTGAGACGAGTATTTAGAGAGGTGATATCTTGTTTCAAGCGGGATAACTTAGAAATCTCTGCTCTATACGAAGAACCCTCGTGAAGAGTTTTTCTATGTGCTGCATACGCAGAAGAGAAATGCTGAACACGAAGACTGTTTGGAAGTGCACCGTTCTCCTCTGTTCTCGTATAGAGGAGTGTGCCGTTCAAGTTTTCATCCGAGTCCCTAATGACTAACAGTCGATGACTCTTATGCTGAAGGGGGACTGCTGTTTCCCATATCTCTTTTAGTCTTTTGATTGCATTTGGTTGTGCCTTTTTCTCTAGTCGCTGCTGAGGCTTACGAGCATCGTCATCTTCAAAGGAAACAAGACCTAAGTCTTCTGCAAGCTTCTCTGGAATAAGGTCTGCGCTAACAAGACATGGCTGTAGGCTCATCGTGTTAAAGTTTGATGTGCTAGTGAAAAGAATTCCACCTCCTTCTGTTGCCATATATGAAGGGACAATAAACTGATGAGGATGAGAGAAGGCCTGCTGAAATCTTTTAAAACGAGAGTTTGGGATCGCATCCCATACACGCTTCCGTAATCCTTCATCTTGAATATCACGTAGTCGGACAAATCCTTCGTGCCACTCCTCTACGCCATATTCCTCCCGCTGAGATTGTGTTGATGCAAGCCCCTCGATCTCTGCGCGGTCTTCGAGTAATTCCAGAACTCGCTTACGTTTTGCAGATGTAAGAGCAGCCATATCGACATCAGGAGTATGCCCTGCTGTTTTTAGCATAGAAACATTTCTATCCCGAAGTTCATCGAACGTTGTCGTTTTACGTGACCCCATAGAGGGTTATTCTCTACTTGTAGAGCTATTTTGTCAATTTTCTGACCCGCTGAAACTTTACAATAGTAAGTCTGTGAACTCCTTCGATTTCTTCATGAAGGCAGGAAATTTATTGATAAACTCGTGCTTCTCGCCCTCATACAATAGGTATTCCATTTGCTTGTCGTTTTCACGAAGTTCTTCTGCAAGGAACTCTGCCCAGTCTGCTGGAACATCGGTGTCATTTGTTCCTTGGAAGAGGAGTACTGGAGTTTTTAGATTAGAAATAAGTGATAGAGAAGAGATCTTATCCCAGAACTCACTGTCACTCTCGCGACTGCCAATGACTTTTTCAATGTTGTCCACTTCCAGCCTCATATCGCGCCAGCGATAAAAATTTTCATAAGCATCGATGTGAACCGGTGCATACAGTATTAAGCCGTCGAGAAGGTCTGGATACGTCACAGCGATGTTCATAGACACTCCACCACCAAGGCTATGTCCCAGCATAAAGATGCTACTCGTGTCTATTTGTGGAATTCCTGCACTAGTCAGCGCTGTGATCCCGTTGAGTACATCCATACTGTACTCGATACCAGCATCATAAATAGACGTATCGTCTGGAAGAGGAGACGGATCTGAAAATGCATGCCCGCGATAATCCGAATGAAATACTGCATATCCATTGCGTGCAAAGAAGTCCTGCTCACGCTTCAGACCTCGACCATTGGTGTACACTGTTCTATCGATGTATCCGTGGTTCATTACCATTAATGGAAACGGGCCATCTCCTGTAGGAATATTTAAAATTCCACTAATCAATAATCCATTACTGTTATACATAACGGTATACCGTGTATATGCACTATTCGATGACAGTACATCTCCAAGAGTGAAATCTTTTCCTTCAAGCTTCATCGTCGAAAAGTATGCGAGGCTCAGTGTTGATGGAAACTGCTCGATGTTCGTAACAGGAGTAATTTCATCTGGTAACTGTTCCGGAACAGGGGATACAGAACATGCCGAAAGTAAAAGAAGTAAAAGCAGCTTTTTCATATGCCCAGCATACAGTAAAATAGCTAGTATGAATCGGTTCTTCATGGGAGTTCTTATAGGCGTTGTAGCAAGTATTCCCACAGTATTAGCTGAAGAACAGTCTGCTAATACAAAGAGCTCTACGGTATTTATCGCGAACTATGATAGCAAAGGAAGCTACATCGGATGGGGATCTGGCTTTTTTGTCGATGAGGGGATTGTCATTACAAATAAACACGTAATAGAAGGAGCAACATACTACAGAATATTTTCAACAAACGCGGACGATAGTGTGGATATAGCATGCTATAAAGATATTGGCAGAACAGATGTAAAGATAAACCTAGACGATGACGTCGCGTACATTCGTGTCTATATAAATTGCGAACATGGAGTCGTACAGTTTGCGGACGGTGATCCCAAGAGAGGGGAATCCATCGGTGTTATTGGATATCCAAGCCAAGGAACACTGGCAGAATCGATGAATTTGTACATCTCTACAGGCTCTGTCACCGGAGAGATTACAAACAGCTGGCTCCGGACAGATGCATACATCCACTTTGGAAATTCCGGAGGACCCGTTGTCCAAGATGGCTACGTTGTAGGTGTAGCCGTTGCCAAAAGCTTGAACTCTGACGGAACATATGCAGCTGGGTATTTTGTCCCAACGTCTATTATTATAGAAGGCCTACTTAATGCCAATAATTCCACCTTTGGCTACACGGCTCAGAACCTGCAAAATAACAATAGCTATAAATTAGAACCAGAGACATTTGGAACCGAAGGCGATCCTTTTGACCCTGTACGCAAAACCGAGAAGGCATATAACGGAGACTGCTCCAGAAGTCTTGGCGAAGGAGGTACCGCAACCGGATACAGCGGATGTGAGTGCAAACCAAGTTATCACGTTGGTGATAATGGAGACACCTGTGAACCAGGAGCCGAGGGATACATCGACCCCTATGCAAAAAGACTGAGGCAAGCGCTCAGTTCCGCTGCGTCGTCAGCATCTTCATCTAGAAGTACTGCCAAGACAACAACACCAGACTTCACAGACTTAAGTGACTCCGACCCAGGGTACAGTGCCGTCATGTCATTACGCGCTGCAGGAGTAATTAGCGGATACCCAGACGGAACATTTAAACCACAAGGAGAGATCAACCGAGCAGAACTTATGAAAATTCTGATCGAAGGATTTTATGAACAAGAAAACCTCGGCGAAACCAACTGCTTCCCAGACGTACAAGACCAGTGGTTTGCACCATATGTGTGTGCAGGAAAACGCCTTGGCTGGATAGACGGTTACCCCGACGGTACTTTTAAACCGGGGAATTCTGTGAACAGGGCAGAGGGAGTCAAAATAGTCATGTCATCACTTACATCAAACTTTAAAGCACGCGTACAAATGCCACGCGATGTCCCGACCGGAAGCTGGTTCTTCGACTTCGTCGGCAAAGCCATAGAGCAGGGGATAGTCATTGAAGAAAGGCTATTTAAGCCATCAGAAAACTTAACGCGCGAAGATGCTGCTTTGTGGATCTTTAGAGGGCAGTACTAACCCATTTGACATGAATATGCTTTTTAGTATGATGACCTTATGAAAACTACAGTAACCACAGCAGTTGATTTTAATAGTCGAGTTGTCACAACACTTGAAGGAGGGCAAAAAGAAGGGATGACTGAAATAGAAATTATGGCAGCTCTGAAATGTGAATTCGACCAAGTTCATGATGCTATCTCTACACTTATCGGAATGGGAAGTATTACTCAGGTACGAAAGCAGGGTGGGAAAAGTGATGAACTAGCAGACCACGCATCTCACCACGAGGTTGATGCATATGTACTGTTGTAAAATATGACAACAGACCATAATTATGGCTTGCATTAGCCATAAAATGGAGTAGAATTTGTCAGTCGCTTTTTCAAACTAGCCTGCTAAATGGAGATTGCAGCAATGTATGTGATGACCCAAAGAGGAAGAGAGTACTTCCAGATGTACCAAGATACGCCTGGACCAATTGCATTTGCGATTGTTCTGATCCTTGGATGGTTCGCCTGTGTCTTCTTCTATGAAGCCACGTTCGTCCACCGCTGTGGGATTCTGCACACCAAAAGACAACTGGAAATACTGTTCGTCGGACCAACTGCTGCTCTGCTCATTAGCCTCGGCCTTTATCTTGGAGGGTGGTGGAACTGCACCATAGCCATTACAGGGGGCGTCGTCCTCGGTTCCATTGCAGATGTCTACCTTGGACACCGTCGATGGAAACGTAAACGTTCCTAAGGTAAAAAAGCGTCACATTCAAGGGATATCACACAGTGTGGTATCCCTATTTATTGTGTTATCCTATTCCCATGAGTCCAGAATCAAACATTGCGTACATAGACGGCCAAAACTTACACCTAGGAACAAAGCAAAATAATTGGAAAGTAGACCATAAAAAATTTCGGACATATTTAAAAGATAAGTACAAAGTTACAGAAGCCTATTACTGTTTAGGGTACACAGAGGAGGAGAACCAGGCACTATATAGCAGCCTTCAGAAGGCTGGCTTCATTGTGCTTTTCAGAGAACACAATGCAAAACTTATGGGTAAGAAGAAGGGGAATGTCGATACAGATATTGTATTCGAGATCATGCAGACACTTATAGAGAGAGACGACTTCGATAAAATTCTCTTAGTATCTGGTGATGGGGATTATAAGAAAGTAGTGGATTACTTAATTCAAAAAAAGAAGTTTAAAAAGCTGCTATTCCCAAATAAGCAGTTTGCTTCTTCACTCTACAACAAACTAGGATCGCAATTTTTCGACTATATGGAATCCCGCTCAGTGAAGCCAAAAATAGCGTTTAAATAAGAAAAGGCCTCCTTAGGCACAGAAACCGTTCGGATTCCTTTTCGTATTAATACCTTTATAGTATACAACTATCCTGAATAAAGAATCAAGAGGATTAAAACACGTTATTTATAGCTAAATGGCCATTTTGGTACATTTGGCATGAAGAAGATACTGGAAATATTGCAATGGCATTAGAACACCTTCTTCCTCAATAGATTCAATTTCTGTGCTATGTTGAGGGGTAACCTTTTTCCAATTGTCCTCAAACACCGCATGAATAGTAAAAACCCCATTAAATCCGCAGCTGACGTTGTACATTTTTTTCATGATGCTGCAGTTCCAAGGAACGAGCTACTTATAGGCCTAGAGGTAGAACGGTCTGGTGTCTTTAGTAAGGACTTGAGCCCTGTTCATTACGCAGGGGCATCTGGCTATTTAGCCATTCTGCAGAAGTTAGTTGAAGAGGTGGGATGGAAAATAACCGACAAAGATATAGATGGAGATATCAAAGCCATAAAAAGAGGTGGTAGTGAAATACACGTCGAAGACGACGGACGACTGGAGCTTGTTAGCAAGCCCCAAAAAGGACTTTTCAGGCTGTGTCGTGAATACGGAATGCATGTTCGTGAAATTGATGAAATATCTAAAGAGTTTGGCGTTCGCTGGATGTCTATGGGTAAACAGCCGTTTGCAAAGAATAGTGAAATTGCTTTTGCTTTCCCGAATTATCTAAAGAAATATCATGATCATTACGAGGAGAACTATGCAGGATTCCAAAAAGATATATTCAAAGAATGGGAGAAGAAGGATAACGGTGTTCACGTGAATTTTGGATATACATCTGAAAAAGACGCTATAGAGAAGTTCCAAACATTACTAAAAATTACCCCTATCCTTGTTGCAATGTTCGCAAACTCTCCACTAAGAACAGGGAAGTTTTCAGGTTTTTATGATAGTCGCTTTCGTGCAAGTCTTCTGTCTTGTCCAGAGAGAACTGCACTACAAGCGCAGTTCCTAGAAAAAGATTTCACATTTGATGGATGGGTAGATTTCTTATTAAAACTACCAATGAGAAGAATAATCAGAGACCACAAAAATATCTTTATCCCATTATCCTTTGGCGATTATATAAAAAATGGCTATAAGAAATACTCTGCCAACACGAGTGACTTATCGAGCCACATTCAGTCTGTATGGAGTGAGGTACGCATAAAAAAATACCTTGAGTATCGTGCTATCGATACCGTTCCTCCGCACCTTATTCCTTCGATTCCAGCGATAACACGTGCCGTCACATTAAACTCTGATGTGATGCAGGCATGCCAGGACCTTGTGAAGGATTGGACGTTTGCTGATCAAATAGAAATGAGAGAAGAAGTATGCAAGCACGCACTTCAGGCGAAAACTCCTGACGGGAATAAAATGCTCGACTACGCAAAAGAACTATTAAACATTGCGTCCCACTCTCTAACCGAACAGCACATTAGGCTAAACGATAGGGTAGATGCATCTCGTTACCTTCGACCGCTGAAGCAGTACATATTTGTGCAAGAGCAGTCTCCTGCGGAATACGTAATGGAAATGTGGAATGGAGAATGGCATAAAGACCCACGCAAAGTGCTCGAATGGTCAGAGAGTTGATCTATTTTCTACAACACCCCAAGTAGCATCCCAAGGCTCAGTAGTACAAGGCCTGCTGCTGCGATTTTCTCTTTATGAGGGATCTTCATTAGAAACCCTGACGCATACACCACTAAGATTGCCTGACACACGGTAGCGGTCAGAATTCCCGCCACACCAAATGCGATAAGCCTAAAGTCGTGAAAGAATATTGGTGTGAAGGCAATGACATCATCCAAAACCGTTATAAATGACGCAACGAACCCAATGGCAAATAGCTCCCAGAACCGTCCTCGGGACATATTTTGCATTGTAATAACACGTTTTTCTACCTTGGACGCTGGCTTATGCGCAAAAACATTGAAATACACCGTCACTGCAAGAATAAATATAAGACCAGAGATGATATACCGATACGCCGGCACATCCTGTATAAACGACGACAGAAAGTAGGCGATAAGCGTTGCTACTGCGACTGCTGTAATTGCACCAAGGGAGAAGACAATCTTTCCGGCTTTCGACTTCGCAACTGCTGCCACAACGGGTACACGGGTCAAAATGTCATCTACTCCTGTGACTACTTTGATGATGAATCCCAGAATAAATATCGACAGTTCTTCCATGGCGGTTAGTGTAACAGGAAGCAGCAACTACTGTTGTAATTTTTTACAACACTAACAAGACCAACCAAAAGTTTTTTGTAGGCGGGCTTCTACTCGGATTAATGCATTACCAACGAATCGCTTCTGAACTCTTGTGCACACACGTTGTTGAAAAGGGGACTTCTCAGGCTCTTGCTGAGCAAGCTCTTCTGTAGCTACAACAAGTTCAGGTGCAGCTTTCATCAATGCGATTCTACTATGTAAACGGGAAATACGTGCAGGCTCTTCTGTTTCAAGTGCACCAGTCGTTACAAGTACCGGAGGCAGAGGACTTATTGTTTTCATTGTCGATTTGAAGATTCCAACATCCTCGAGCGATGGTTCATCCGTATCGGTCATGTCTTCTGCTGAAGAATGCAGTCCAGCTGCGATTTCCGCATAGCGCTCTCGAATACGCTTATGTGCCTGTGCGCCGCCGGGGCTATTGCTACTCACCACCTCTTCTGCATAGCTAATTATACGCGCATCTCCAACGCTAGTAGTACCGTTTTCATATGCTACAAGAAATGCCGAACTCGACAGTGCAGCAAGCCCATTAGAATTTGTAGAGTTAGACTCGTACACAAACGGACTACCGAATGTCAGCGTCGTACCATCCACTGTTCCAATAACTGATGTACCATTTCCCAAGGCACCGACACTATCGCGGAATGCCAAGAGCACTGTAGTAGCATCAATACCGGCAAGAGCAGTGGACTGAATAGTTGATGCGTCGAATGTCACCGCAGAACCAACTGTTGGCGTAGTTCCTGAAATGGTAACAGCACGAGCTTTTCCGTTATTCCCAGTTGCATCGCGGTAAGCCACAACAAATGTAGTACTATCGAGTGCCGCCATAGAGGCGTTGTTCATTGTATCTGTTGTTATCTCGGTAGCGGAACCAAACGACGGTGTTGCACCCGATACATCAACAATAATAATATGTCCTATATAACTATCCGTGCTGTCTGTGTACAAAATAGCTGCGTAGCTACTACTCAGAGGAATCACTGCTTGAACGTAACTATTATTGGCCTCAAACATTGCAGGAGTGCCAAGCGTTATATCTGTACCGCTGATGGTGCCGATAACCGCTCTTCCATCAGAATTCGCATTATCATGATAGGCAATAAGCAATTTTGTAGAACTGATAGCTGCGACGTGCGCTCCGCCACCAGAATCCGTATTGATAAGTTTTGCAGTACCAAGGGTTATATCTGTACCCGATATTGTCCCGACTCTGGCCATTGCATCTGCGGTAATATCATCAACGTATCCAAATACAACAGTAGAGCTATCGGCATTTTCGACATTTAGGCCGAGTACTCTATTTGTAGAAACAGTAGCAACGTTACCGTAGGTAATGGTTGTACCATCTACTGTCGCAACGCGTGCTAGTCCGTCGTTCCCATCACCAACATCTCTATAGAAGAGCACTGCACCCGTAGAACTAAGCTCTGTCGTAGCGACATTTTGTCCTCCATCAGACTCAAACGTATATGAACTTCCAGTAGTAAGAACCAGTGCTGCAAACACAAGTGATACATTTGCTATGGCAACTGTGAGAATAACGCCAATACGAGTACTTTTACGCATTGGATACTATGATAGAGAAGGGAAGAGGGAAGTGATAGTACAGTAAAGTTTACACAGCTACTTCCTCTTCAAGTACTT
>Ga0114999_10004652_pt1 | contig 16488 bp, 20 predicted proteins | sample ArcticOcean_MG_C_3_FD_89820 | JGI IMG/M metagenome (GOLD analysis project Ga0114999, IMG submission 89820) | Marine microbial communities from western Arctic Ocean - ArcticOcean_MG_CB8_126 | ecosystem: Environmental > Aquatic > Marine > Oceanic | place: Arctic Ocean: Canada Basin | collected...
CATGATCCTTGGGATGAAATTGATGAAGATAATGCAGCGTGTCGTCGTCAAGAAGGTGAGAAGCACCCCCGACTGCCTTTTGGCCACTGTGGGCGGCCATTTCCAGAAACAGGTCATAATCTATGTCAGAGATATATTCTTTAAATGAAGAAAATTTATTCATGCTTTAAAAATCCAATTATGGTTAACGTTCTTATATATATCTATGTAAAAGGAACATTAAATGGCTAATTGTAATTCAAACACTCTCGTAATCGGTCGTCCGACAAAAGACGCAGTAGGAAACCTGTGTAATACCTGCACAAACTTAGGTCCTACTGATCCTTTGAATATAGACCAATTAACTTCTAGGCCTAATCGTGAAAAAGTAAGAGAGCAAATAAAAGACTATGTTCTTCTTATGTTGGGTGCCCCAGTAATAAAAGTAGAGTTAGACAAACAACAATTGGATTTGGCTGTTGACGAATCATTAAAAATATTTGAGGATTATGCTCCTCGTGAACATTTCCAATATTATGTCTTTCCCACCATCGCAGGGAAAAGTGTTTATGATCTTCCTGCCGACGTGGGAATGGTTAGAAATGTGTTTTATAAAGAACAAGGCACATTTGCTTTTCAAGCATCTGATTTAGATGGAGCCATTCCGATTGAATACTTTTATCCAGGCGGAGCATACTCTAGCATTCAAGGCGGGCTAATTGACCCTGTCCAGCCAATTTGGGGTCGCATGGGGGAATGGGTTCTGTATAAGCAATACGAACAGATGTATAGTCGAGTCGCTAGTAATCTTGGGGGATGGGAATGGCTAGGCGGATTAGGAACTATTAAGCTTTATCCTACGCCTGGGGCAACCCAACGTGTTATTGTTCATTATTTACAGAAGCACAAAGATTGGGGAGAAGTTACTCAAGCGATGCAAGAAGGGGCACTTGCTTTTTCTAAAATAATGCTTGGAAGAATTCGCAGCAAATATGCAAACCCACCTGGTCCTGGTGGCGGGTTGCAACTAGACGGCCAACAATTGTTGCAAGAAGGAGCAGAAGATAAAATCCAGTGGGAAGAAAAACTTATAAATAAATGGGGCGATATCCTCCCCATTACTATGGATTAAACTAATGAATTTTAAAGAGTGGTTAAATTGTTCTCAGGCAGATGAAGACACTAGCATAAGCGAGTGTTTAGGATCTCTACTGAATGAAAATAAGAATACAACCCGATATAGCATTGAAATAAATTTTTTAACCAAGAAAAATGAAGCTATAGATGGCTTTGTCAGAATGGTTCTTGGCTATATTAGTGCTGCTATGAAAAAGCAAGGATATCACGTCAAAAAGGTTTTAGATGAGAAGCCATTTAGGATTATAGTTTCTAGTAGAAATTGGGACGATGGCGAATGGACGGGACTTGTGTCATATAACTCTGATTCTGGATGCTTTATGATTTCTAAAGGATTCTTTAATAGGGACAGAGGGACAATATCTGTTCAAAACACTAAAACCTGTTCTGGTGATTCTGCTAATCAAATCACTAAAGAGTTGCTGGGAATGATGAGGAAAATAGTCCGACATCCTGATCGTCACTGCGCCAAGCTAAAACCAGTTCATCAAAAGCGTGGGCCTAAGAAATAACTTCTTTTCAAAAAGGCACTTCGGGCGTACTTGGCGTCACTCCATGCCTGTCATAAAATCCCCTTGCGGCGGATTTTTTCTTTATTTTTCGTTTTCGTTTCTTCTTTGGTAGTTCTCCACCTATAAGCGTTGGTTCAGGTGGCTCATCACCACCCCAGCGATCTGTTTCTAAATCCATCATAGCTTGATGATCTGCATATGGATTACTTCCTGTCCACAATGGATCAATAATAACAATATCTCCATTAGACCTTTGCATGAAATTGTTAGCGTGAGCGTCCAGTGCTCCTTTTAGATCGCTATTTATGATAATATTCCAACCTTCGAAAGTTTCATGCAACTTGGGGAAACGACCCAACATGTCTTCTACATGTTGGTACATATTGCGTTCCACATACTCAGGCTCTCCTTGTCGAATACGTCTCATTGTATTTCTACGTCGGTCTATGAAGTCCATTCCTTCTTTTTTGCCTTTAATATAATGAGCACCATCACCAATGAATTTTCCCAGCCATTCTCCAATCTCTTTAGATAATGGTTTTAATTTTTCTATGCGAACCAAATATGTTTTAGCTTCTGCGGCAGTTCGTTTGTAAAATGGCACAATCCGTTGAGGAGGGCCAAAGAACTTTGGAAAAGATGGATGAGGATTTCGATAAGCAAATCTGACGAAGGGGATGTATCGATCATCGTGTGAAAATAATTTGAGCACATATAGCCAACTCGGATGATCAAAAACAGAGGCGTATTTGCCGCTACCAACGTATTTGCCGCCGCTTGCCTCAAATTCTCCCATTAATTGATCCCAAGTTTTGTCACGATGTTCTGGGTTTAGCATGAAATCCGAAACGGTATCGAATGCTTCTGTCAAAACATCATTTCTCATTATTTCATTTAATCGGAAAAAATTCATTGCACCGTTTCGTCAGATTTGCTTATTAGTGTTCCAATTTTCTTGATTGCATTAAGAGCCTTGCCGGGGGCATACTTCATATTTCGTTTTAGTGTTTTATTGTACAAGAGGAACCCGGTTTCTATATGATATGTGTATTCTTTACCGTCAATATCGAAAGTAACCTCGCTGCCGTCCCGGAAGTCTAACCTTTTTTTTATGCGGATATTACTTTCTTCAAAAAATTGTTTAAAGTTCATGATTTGCAAATTACCCTTCTTCTTCCTCTTTAACTCCTGGTTGTCCTTTTACGTCCAAGATGTGAACCTCATCTTGACCACGAGTAAGGGCTACAAATTTGGCGTTTTCTTCTTGTTGCAAATCTTCGTCACTTTTGGCCTTTGGGTGCGGGAATTGGTCATAACGAAGAATATAAACCCTACTGAACTCCAGTCCTTTAGATTTATGAGACGTAGTGAGAATTACTGGGTTTTCTTTTTCTATTTTTTCCTTATACGCTCGATAGTCTTTTTCGCTTTTTTCAATGTCTAGTCCGCCTAATTTATCACCTAGCCAATTTTTGAAATCTTTAATTGAATTGCCTTTTCCTTCGTCGCTGAATTGTTCGATGGTAGCAACTAAAGCCTCAGTGGTTTCTTTTAGTTCTTTGAGGGCGGCTTTCTTACTAGATCTTCCGAGATGTGCTTCATGCTCTTTTTCAGCATGTTGTTGAATTTCATGGTGGAGGTCTTCTACTGTTTCTATTGAGTTGCCGTATTTTGATTTGTTAATAATCATACTAATGTGACGCATCAATTCTTTAGCAATGTCTTTCCCGACGATTATAAACGGCACGGCTTTGCCCAGCAGTTTCAAAGCTGCGTGCACTAAAGGCCCATTAGTTCTTGAAATCATCGCAGTTTCTTTGATTTTGCCGTCTTCTTTTTCTTCCTCAAGCTTATGGAAAGCATCTTCATATTTGATTTTATCCTTGGTGCCTGCTCCTTTTCCATCCTTAAACGACTTGCCTTGGTTTAACTTCTTTCCTGTTTCTTTTTCTACTAAGTCCAACACTTCAGGACGTGATCGGAAGTTCTTGGTGAGTGTGTGCTCCACATCTTTGTTGTGGGACAGGTCGCCTAGCATGGTAGACAAGTTTTCAATCGCTTTTGAATCTGCACCTATAAAACGATATAGACTTTGTTTGGAGTCACCGACTGCGATAATGCTACGGGAGCCTGCATCATGAAGTTTTTTCAACATGATTTTTCGAGCTTCATTAAAATCTTGTATTTCATCGGCCAAAACAACGTCATATTTTGGCCATTTTAAATCATCAGCATGCGTAACAGCAAACCATGCGTCGTCCGAAAAGTCCCTTAGCTTTCCAAGATCATGCTCTTTGCCTTTATCATTGTGCGATTGATCTGTCGCATGAGGCATGCTTTTATTTAACATCCAGACACTAGACTCAATCATTTCATCTGTGAAATCTTTATTTGTAATGTCATAACCTAGCAATTGTTCTAAATTGTCTAAGAGATCATCTTTAAAAGCACCTTCTTTGTATTTTCCTATTCTTTCTCTAATTTCTAATAATTGAGGATCAATATTGTCATGACTTTTCATTACTTTTTTAATATTTTCAACAAGATCTTCTTTTTTTGTTCTTGGATCAAGGGCGTAGTTTTTTGACATCTCTGTTAAGGCAATGCAATTTTCTTTAAAAGACGCACTTATTCTTTTAAGGATGCTGACTAATGTGTTTAGTTGATACTTGTCATAATCTTCTTCTATAAACTTATTGGCTCCACAACAATCAAGCTGACCTTTGTAGACAGTTGGAATTTTGTGTTTTTCTAGTTCTTTGCCAAATTCATTTCCATCTGCAATAAATCGTATTTTCTCAGGCATTCTTTTGCCCTCACCTCTAAGGGCCTGCACAACTCTTGTAGTTTGTGGAATATTAGATAAATTGCTAGAATGACTAAGCAAGTTTCCGAGAAAGGCATTTGTAGTCTTTACTTCAACAAATGACGGAAACTTATCAGTTGCTTCTACTTCGTTCTTTTTATTAAATACCAAGTAGAGCCATTTCTGTCCTGGTTTTCCGTATTTCCAAGCTAAGTGATTTAACATTGTAGTTTTGCCGCTGCCCGGGTCAGCATTGATAACTAAATGGGATTGTTCTTGACTTGGATGGTTTAAAATTTCTTTAAATTGATTATCAATTTTTTCTTGTTCTTCGCTTAGATTAGGAATGATTCCTGTTTTCTTATTACTATCATCTCTTAATTTTGGCGGCGTATCTTCGGGCACCATTGAGAATAATTTTTCTGGGTCGATGTCTTGAAATGGCTTGCCGTTACTATCCCGCACAGATTCAATGCTATCTTTCAATTGTTCGGTAGGGATTTCTTTGGTTTTAGCGTTTCGATCCATCATGCTCCAATTGTTATTGGGCATTTTTGTCATAACAACGTGTGTTCCAGGTTTGATTGCTCCCAACTGCATCTTTGCTGTGGCTAAAATCCACACAGCCTTTTGATCTTCTTGAGGTTGAGATTGTTGTTGAGATTGAGGTTGCTGTGGCTCTTTAACAGGTATGTTGGTCAATTCTATTGCTTTGTCTACATCCCCAGACTTAGCGGCATCAATTATTTCTGACGCCTGACGCCTGTTCAGGCCATCAGAAGGCCAAACACCAGTTAAGCTTTTAATGAAGCCTTGTTGTTTGGGGCTAATCGAATCGTCCCATGCCATCTCAAAATATTTTGTCATCTCTAACTGAATGTGAGGCTGTGACATATATTGTTTAAAGCTAATCATGATATTATATATAGTTATAAGCTGTGCTAATAAATGTTATGGAAAAATTGATGAAAAACACAATAAAAGCCGCAGGAATACTTTACACTGACGGGAAGAAAGTTCTTCTTCTTAAAAGAAGTAAAATAGGAGGAAACCCTTTCGCCTGGGACCTTGCTGGTGGTGGGGCCGAGGAAGGAGAGTCTGCGTTTCAAAATGCCAAAAGAGAATCTAAAGAAGAAATTGGCATAAGTCTTAGAGGAACTCGTATTGATAAATTTAAAGAGACCGGCAAAAATAAGGCTTATACGGTGTTTATTTATAAGGTGGATAAGAAGTTTAAATGTACTCTTAGTGACGAACACGTAGATTATAAGTGGATAAAAATAGATGATCTTGATAAATTTAAAATTACTCCAAAGTTGGAAAAGAATATTAAAAAATATGTTAAGGTTATAAAAAATTATAATCTACTTGAAGAAATAAAATGGACATCTTTTTCAGAATGGTTAGCCCATCGTGCTTAATACAATATCTTGGATAGCTATTTTTTTATTATCAATAAGTTATTGGTTTCAGATATGGAAGATACATAAACATAGAGAGGTGAGAGATATTTCTCTGCCTTACCACTTTTTGCTAGCACTTGGCTTTGGGATTTTAATATTCACAGCCTATGAAGAGCAATCTGTTATTTTTTTTGTAAAACAAATTGCTACTTTCATACCTGTAGTGGTTATTGTTTTTCAGATATTTCAACATAGAAAAGATCATTGGCATGATGATGCTGATCCCATCTGTGAAAAATGTGATTCTGAATTAGAACCGGATTGGATTTATTGTCCTCATTGTAGTAAAAAAATTGATTAATCTTTCTTTTATAATAAGGAAGTACTCATAGGAGAAACATATGCCAACTACTAAAGAAGAAGTCTCAGCCATTTTTGGAACTGTGGCTGAATACATGTCGCATGATGAAGCCACAGAACTTTTCTCTAAATTAGTAGAGAGAGTTGCGATGGTCACCGACAACTATTCGGTTAGAACGTCACTTTTTATGCTTTATAGGCTCTATAATCCAACATGGCTGCCAACCAAAGAAAACGTAGATGCTTTATTTGAAATGTGGGGTCAAGAAGAAATGTCTTTCTGTGAGTTTATTGGATTGACTGAAGAAGAACTCACAAAAATTACTTTGCAGCAGTAAGATCTTGAACAAGATCATCTACTTTTTTTTTCTGGTCCGGTTTTAAATTTTGGATATTTCTAGTTGTATCTTTTGGAGATGTTTCTGGTTCTCTGCATCCAAAACTAGGACATATTGGCGGAACTTTGCCCGGTCTGATTATTTTTGATCGTTTTGGTGAGCCTGTGACTGCTGGCTTCGCTCCTGGCACCGTTGGCTTCGCTCCTGGCACCGTTGGCTTCGCTCCTGGCACCGTTGGCTTCGCTCCTGCTGGCGGTGCTGGCTTCGCTACGGGCTGTCCGGTTGCCGTAAAACCTGGTCGGTTTACAACAACCTCCGACACTTTGCTTTGCTCAATGATTTGATTTAATTCATAGAAGTTCATAAATTTATATACTGCAATTGTCGAGGATATTAAAAAATGCATCTATATAATATATGAAATACTTATCTGTCTTTATATTGTGCTTTTCCCTACTTTCTGGTTGCTCAAGCAACAATCATTGCGTAGGCAACAAACTCACTACAATTGGCTGTACTTGCAAGAAAGATGGTCATTGTTGTTGCAATGGGAGTTGTAAATTAGTATGCAACTGTGAAAAGTGTGATTGCCAAGAATGAATTAATGTTAAATTAATTCTTTAATTGGCTTTCCTTCTTCAACCATGAAAACAGGTCTTCCGCCCTGATTTACGAATTGAACATTAGGGTCTATTCCAAGCACATGAAATATTGTAGCCATTAAGTCTTGCGGGGTGATTGGATTTGTCTTTGGGTATTCTGCCTTTGCAGAAGACTCTCCAACTACTTGTCCCATATTAAGTCCGCCACCGGATAACGCCAACGTGCTTAGGGGTGACCAATGGTCTCTCCCTGCATTCTTGTTGATTCGAGGCGTTCTGCCGAACTCCCCCGTAACTACTAACAAAATGTCATCTTGCAAGCCACGATCATGAACATCCTGCACGAATGCGGCGACAGCATGATCTACAACAGGCCCACGAGAATTCATTCCGTTTTTAATATTACTATGCATATCCCAACCGCCATAGTTGACAGTTACGAACCCAGTGCCGGATTCGCACAGTCTTCTCGCAGTCAAAAGTTTTTTTCCGAGGTCAGATGAATATCTTTCCACAGTTTTTGGATTTTCCTTTGAAAGATCAAATGCCTCTGCTGCTTTTCCATAAATTAGATCAAAAGCTTGTCTTTCAAACGCATTTAATCCTTCAATAAGACCGGACTGATCTGATTCTTTTTTTAAATTATCAAGTTTCTTTAAAAGAAACCTTCTGTTTTCTATTTGATCAGAACCTAATTTTAACTTCATATTGTCTAATGCGTCACCATTTGGATCAAATGGGGAATATGCTGTTCCTAAGAAAGCAGGTCCGTCTGCTGCTATCCCGCCTAATCTGACATAGGTGGGAATTCCCGATTTGGGATCGTTTGCTCCACGAACTCTAGAAATAATTGATCCCATTGATGGTCTTGTTGGCAATCCTCCGTTATCAATGTTTCTATTATCGTAGCCAGTCATCATCCAGTGTGTGCCACCGCCGTGACCGCTGTTCCCGTGTTTGAATGAACGTACAAAGGCCAATTTATCAGAAACCTTTCCCATTTCAGTAAAGTTTCCGCCTAACGTGACCCCAGTTAAATTTGTAGATGTTTCTCCTGTGATACTTCTAAATTCAGCAGGGGCATTCATTTTGGGGTCAAAAGTTTCAACATGAGTTGGGCCACCACCCAACCAAAGCCACACAACAGATTTTTTAGATTTGCTTTCTTTTGCTGCTGCTCTAGCTGCAAGTAAATCAGCGAGGGTGAGTCCTCCACTAATTCCTAATGTTCCTACCTTAATAAAATTTCGTCGGCCCCCGTTACAATCCTTATTGATTTTATTCGAGTAGATATTTAGCATTAGTTTTGTTCTTTCTTGGTTTATAAGATTGAGATAATTTTATTATAATCTTATATTATTTTCAAGACGAACCTTCTTTTCTCACCGCCTTTAATGTTTCTTGAAAAGATCCATCAAGCAAACCATCCCTACCAGTCAAACAGACAGTGATGACATGTCTTGGGTCATCATTTTTTTCTTCATCAAGACAATAATCCAAGGTGGGATCAATCCAATCATAAGTAGATTCAATTCCATGATTGCCTAACTTGTCTATCTCTCTCTTTAAAATTTGTTCTAACACATTTCTCTCTGGTCTTTGGCAATAAGCTCGTATTGGAAATCTGCTGGCCAAAGCCCCGCTGTCGAATCCTTCAAATTTCTCTTCAGAGTTTGCAGTTGCAATGCACAGGACAGGTACTGATTTTTTAATATCTACACGATAGTTTAACTTACGAAGCTCTGCTCGTTCGTCTAAAACCGTCAGCAGCCATCTGAGGCTATCTTCCGTAGTTTTCTCTATCTCTTCAATAAACATAATGGGAGGAATCACACTGGCATTCCCCAGCTTTGCTTCCGCCCCTGCCTTTGAAGTTGACGCACCATTCATGTAGATGTATGCTTCTTCTTCATCTCCAAGCATTTTTGATAAAGCTTTAAGTATGGTGGTCTTGCCACATCCGGGAGGGCCAAGAAGTACTACGTGTTTTCTTTCTTCCATTTTTGTTTCAACGGCCAGATTTATGGCTTTAATTACCATTTCAATCTGGTGGTTTCGATCATATATGTGATCGAAATAATCATGTTTGTTTAAGTTTATATTAGCATAATTTTTTTTTACATCTTTGCTTTCAAGCGCTTGAGATATGTTTATTTCTTCTTTATTGTTTTCTTCTGTTTTGATCATAGACCAAGGATTGCCTAAGAATTTATTTTTGTTGTTACAAGCTACATCTAAGTATTTGACAATTTCTTTCCATTGTTTATCTACTAATTCTAAGTCTTTGGTTCTTCCTGACTTTTTGCTAAAGTGCAATTCGACTTCATAAAGCCAATAGTCATTTTCTCTTGTAGGGTTTTTGTGATTATAGACACACTTCCAGCCCTGTCTTCCTCTCCTTGCCCCCAAAGCACGACCAGTTAGATAAGAAACATGTTTTTCTATGCTATTGGAAGATACTTTTTTCTTGAAGGTCTTATGTAAAGTAACAATGTTTTTGGCAATATTCATTTTTGTCTCCATGACATATGATTTGTATCGTGGTGAGAACATTGTCACTATACGCAAAAATTCCGCCTATGTAAAACAAATTTTACAAATAGGCGGAATTTTGTTGTTTTTCAAAAACTGATTTTTTGTCTAATCGATAATAATGTCTATGCCGTCCATGGGATCTTCATTTAAAAGCATTTTATGTTCATCTTTGTTTTCAGTTGAATCATTTAATTGTGCATCTTCTTCAGACGTAGAGACATGTTCTACTTTGCCACTTTGCGTGACTGTATCTGGTTGATCTAAAATAAGCTTTGAATCTGTGGATTCATTAACAGTTTGGGCATTTGCATCCACTAGCACTGATATAAGCTTCAAGTCTTTAGGTACGAATTTAAGAAAGAAGCTATCGCCAGTAAACCGGGCATCTTTTCTGAGCCACTTGGCTCCGTTCATAGCTGGTTTTTCAAGTTGAAAGTCACCGGAAGTATTATTTTCAAATATATATCTGCCTGCCCCAGCGAAGTGGTCTTTGTGAGCCTGTCTCCTTCTGTCTCTCTCTATTTCTTGCATCGATTTTTCCATTGTATAAATCCTTAAATTTCGTTAACTTTAAAGTGAACTATATATAATAGTGTTTGAAATTACTTTTTGGAGAATGTTAATGAAAAGATACCGCAAGTGGATTAATGTTTATCCACAAGGGACAAAGGAAGGTGATGAAGAACAAAGGTTCTTTATTTCTTTGGCTAGACATCCGAAATACGAATGGCGAAGTTTGGCGGCGGTTGCTAAAGAATCGGGACTTGATAAAAAACGTGTAGAACAAATTATACAAAAATACTACAAAGAAGGTATGGTTATTCAAAATCCTAAAAATGAAGACCAATGGGGATATTGGGAGAGACTTGATCTCTCTCCTAAGAAATTTAAGTCCATGGCGGCAAAAGACCATGAGCGAAGAATTGACGATCATAAAAGTAAGTCATAAGCATTCAAAGCCCACTTTAAAAGCGGGCTTTGAATGTTGTTCGGCTTAATAAAATTAAGTTATATTATTACTTCTTCTTCTTTTTCTTAGCGTTTTCTATATCCAATGCGGCAGTCGCAGAGTGCGGCGTATGAGCCGAATCTGGATACTGCCCTTTGTTATAACCATCGGGATACGCATGTGGGGCATTGTTACGACGTTTGCTTTCGTCGGTGGTCTCTTCTGATTCTGAAGAATTCTCAGCGTCAGTGACAATTTCCTCGCCAGTAAGGGACAAGTTGTTGTCTTCTACCCATTGTGTAAATGTTTTCATTTTAATTAGCCTCTATAAGCTGATTGTTTATATTATATAGTGCGGACGTTGCAAAATGTGATTAAATAAAATACAATTTTGCTATGAAAACACTCAATGATATAAACCCCTCTGCGGTTCATTTTTTACCCATAAAAGAAAATTTAAATGGAGAGTTATACAGAGAGCCTTATGTGGAGTGCTGTTTTTGTGAAAAGTTATTCAAGATAACCCCAGGCTACCAAAACATAATAAGCAATTTGGGCGATAAAGTTTACTGCCCTTTTTGCATCAGACACAGCTATCAAACCAAGGCGCAAAAGGATATTTTAATACTTACTTTCAGAAGCGTAATTGGACATTATTATTATTGTCACTACAAAAAAGATAAATTTATGTGGTTGTCTGAAATCAAAGATTGCATTGATAATCACATAAAGGCAGGTATGAGTAACCCATTTTTCAATTATGACGATGAGACTTTACTTTGGTTTGTCGATTTCAATCGTGTAGGAAAATCAGCTAAAAAAATCAATAAAGGTGTTGTAATAGAAGTTGTTTCAAAAATTGTTTCTACTTTCAACATTGAAAAAAATATGGGATGCAAGAACAACAAGTTTTATTCAAAATATATCGATGCGATAAATTTGTTTTATTCCCACAGGAAAAGACCACATAATAGAAAGATTCTCAATCCAACCTTGTTGTCTAATATGGCTGGACAGGAGCAGTCATCCACTAAGTTAGATTATAATATAGATAAAATTAAAAATTTTACTTTAAAAGACTTAAAGTGTTGTTGACTTCTTTGTATTTTTTTGTAAAATTTTAGAGATACAAAAAACACCTTTTTTAACTGAAGGAGACGCTAGTGACTACTACTATTGCAACGAAAGTAACAAATCGAACGACCAAGGACGGTTCCCCTTATTGGGAAAGTACTGTAACTGTGCCGGGAGCAAAACCAACTAAGTTGGTCAGAAAGTCTGATGGCAGCACGCAGTATTCAACCAAATCTGCGGCAACTCAGGCATGTAAGAAATTTGCCACATCAGTTGGAATGACGACTGAATGCGAATCATCTTGCACAACCACAAAGGCTGCTGCCAAGAAGTCTCCGACTAAGAAGAAGACTACGTCGAAGAAAAAGACAGCCGCCAAACGTAGCACAGCATCCTGTACTACGAAGTCTAAAAGAAAGAGCAGATAATCCTGCTCTTTTTTTGTTAATGTAAATAGAGGCCTCTTAGGAGGCCTCTATTTTTTTTAAAACTTCTTTTTTTACTTCCTCAAAAACAGCTTCCCAATCGCCAAGAGTTTTTTGTCTAAATAACTTTACGCTGGGATACCAAACAGTTGACTCTCCTTTTGATTTCCACCGCCAATCGCAATTCCATGGTATCAATGCCCATGTCTCTTTCCCCATTGCCCCTGCAAGGTGGAGTAAGGATGTATCTACCGTGATGATTAAGTCTAATTGATCTACTATGGCTGCCGTGTCATTAAATGTTTTCATGTTATTCTTCAAATCTATTATTTTCATGTTTGAAGAATCCTCTACGAAATCAGTAATTTCTCCTGTGTTGTATTGTCTTCTTCTTTTGTCTTTTTGAAGACTAAACAAAATAACATTAGGGATATCATTTATTTTTTTAAAGTTTTTTAAATAACAAGACCTATATTTGTCATTTGGGTGCTTGGGACTTCCGGCCCAACAAATTCCTATTTTGAATCCACTATAATTTTCTAAGTTGGCTTGTAAATTTGATTTTATATATGGTCTTGATGGAATGCTAGGATTGCCTAGGAGAAAAGGCAGGCTCAACAAAGAGCAATGCGTATCGTGTTCTGGTGTTGCTTCTTTATATCCTGTTACTTCATCTACCCCTTCGCAGTTTTTAATGATTGACTTGATTTCATCAGGGCAATGAACAATAGTATGACACCCCTTGTTTTTAACCAATGGAACATATCTGACGAAATTAATGGCGTCTCCGATTCCCTGCTCAGAGTACAATAATATTTTTTTATCTTTTATATCACTCCCATCCCATTTATTTTCTACACCATACTTTTTAATCATATTTTTTAATTCTGGATATGCGTCAAGCCTGTGTTCATATAATCTCCAAGCTTCGTCCCATCTGCCTTGTAAATGATATGTGTATGCCAAATCTACACTTGCTTGGGAAAAATTAGGATCAATTTTTAGAGAAGCCAACAAACAAGTCTCTGTTTTATTTAAGTCTCTATTTTCTCCATGTATTGCACCAATGTTGGCCCAAACTTCGGCATCTCTATTATTTTCTTTTAATAATTGCTCAAGAATAGAAATAGCCTTTTCTGATTCTTCATTGCCTCGATAATGTCTCGCCAAAGATTTTTTATATATTTGCTCACTTGGATTGAGACTTATAGATTTTTTTGCATGTTCTATTGCTTTATTAAATTCTCTTAGATCTAAATAGCACAGGCCTATATTATTGTGATTTTCAGCATTATCAGGTTCAGCTTTTAAAGCTATTTTGAATGTGTCTTTTGCTTCTTTATATTTGTCTTGTTTATATTGAGACATTCCTAAAAGTTGTATTGCTTTAGAATTGTCTGGATTTATTTTTAACAGTTGGCTCAATATAATCTCTGCGTTTTGTGGCGATTCCTCGGCCAAAAACTTTTCTGCTTTCTTAATGGCATTAGAAATTAATTCTTTTATTTCTTTTTTAGTAAACATGATTGTTATTATCTCTATATAAAGCGGAGAGTCAAATGTGCGGTTGTAGAAAAAAAATTCGCAAAGTGAATAGTTTACACAAGCGTCCAATCGTCAAACGTTTGGCTCATCCTATTAGAACTTCAAGCGACAGAAAAAACAAAATAAAAAAACTTTTCATTTAAGGAGATATTATGGGTTGTGGTTGCGGAGGAGGAGGAAGCAGATCGTACAGAAGGCAGGCAGCCGTGGCTCCAAGAGTAAGGTCTGCATCAACGTCACATAAAACTGTTCCAACACATCAGTTAAATGCCCTTAATGTCCCGCAGGCAGGCCGAGAAAGTCAAATTACAGAAGAAGATCGTGTTGCGGCAAAGCGTCGAAGAGATTTGATTAGAAGAAAATTAGGAAGATAAATTATTTCCGCTGATTATCAGGATTCCTGCCTATCGATTGTGGGATCGAGCAAAGAAATTATTTGCGTTAGACTTAACTTTCAACACCTGATTTGAAACTTTGCCATTAGTACGGGTCAGCGAACCCCCGGCATTTTTTAATTCTTGTTTCCTTATTTCATTTCTATCAAGTTTATTTTGGAGAGTTTTGCTGATAACTGATTGTTGTTTGAAATTATCTTTTTGTGATGTCTGTACTTTTCCACTGTTTGGCTGCGGGGCATCTTGCTGTCCTGTGAATTTCCCACCGATCCCGGCACCGACACCCAGCAAAGTTCCTGCTATGACGGCATTCTTGCCCCACTTTTTAGCTTTTTCCCACGCACCAGCTTCTAGTAGCGATTCTAGATCTAGTGTTTGTGGATCGTAACCTTGAGATTCCAACCATTGGGAAAACTCTTTAATTTCTTGTTCTTTATAGTATTCTAAAAATGTTTTGATTATCATCTGTCTTTATCTATTTGATAATAATCCGGCTCAGGTGATTGCTCATCTGCTTCATCTGATAATCGTTCTTGCATTTCAGAGTTATCTAAACGCTTCTTCAAAGAATCAATAATTTCTTTTTCCGGTATATTCAATCCTTCGGGATGAACTTCTAAGATTTTTTCAAGTTGCCAGTCCCAATAGGCAGGGGAGCCTGGATATGGGTTGTCCCCATATCTGACCATTGGCTCTTCTTCGTAATGATCGGCATTAACAGTAAACTTCACATCGACAAGGTGTGGTCCAACTTGAAGTTCTTCTTCTTCAAATTTAAATTTAAAATTAGATGTTCCTTTATGTCGGGCTTCTCTTAGAACTCTATTTTTCAACCACGTATTCCAATCATGTTTCATCCAAACTGGATGAGATTTAGGATTAGCGCCTCATGTATGCAATTTTTCTTTTTTCTTTTTTTTCTTAGCCATGTGATCTCCTTGTTTTTATTTACTCTCCCATATTCACTTTTTCATCATAAGATGGCATTTCCCATTTTTCATCACTGATATATTGATTTACTTTTGATTTTGATAATTCCCATTCCATAGTAACATTTTCATCATGCCAAATAATTAAAATCTTTGTAGGAACAGAAATTCCATCAATTTCTTTAAATTCGATTATTTCTGTACTCGCTATCAGAGTGCCATCCAACCTCATGACGTAATGCCCAATAACCCTTTTATTCTTTTGATCAATTAATGTGCTTTTAGTTACTTTTTCTCCTGTTATGCTTATTCTGTCTTGGAGCACAATTAAATTATTGTTTTTATCTTCTGCGGTTCTTATGTTCTTAGTGTCTATTGCACCTAAACTTAAAGACTCCATAATCCACAAAGGATTAAAGGGGGTTTTTAATCTAGTCCTGTGCAAGTCCTCATGCACCGCATAATAAACCGATCTTGGCTTCATTCTCTTAGACCAAAACCAAAAATGCGAATCATTTGACCCTATATCAGACTCTAATCCAAATATTGATTTATAGGTCATTCTAAAATTCTTTTGTTTTTCGTAATATATCTTTCCTTTTAATTTGGCCACTATATTTGATTTGATTAATATTCTGACATCCTCGCACGAGAAAGACTTTATTTCTTCATTGGCTTTATTTATGTCAATTATGATTTGGGGGACTTTAGGAGCCTCTGGATGGTTTTGTATGATTATCTCATCCGATGAGATATAAACAGGCTGATTAGGAATGCTCATATACAAAGATGCCTGTAGAAGCACAAATAAAAATGCGAATAAGCATCCAAATAATAAAAAACGTTTTATAATTGTTAATAACATAAAAAAATATACTCTTTGAATTATATATAGGTATAAGGTCACTATAGATTTATTGGAGATATTTATCATGTTATCATACAAAGAGTGGAAAGTTCTTAACGAACAAATTGTAGGCAGTTACACTTTAGGGATGTCGCAGCCTAATGCTGTGACCGGCCCAATTGGAGGGAATCAAGAGTTAGCAAAGGCATCACCTGAAGAAGTCAAGCAGCTTACTGATGGCGGAGTAAAGTCTTCAACTTGTGAAGAATTATTCACCCCAATCCCAGAAGTTCTTGAAGTTGGTGTTCGAGAAGAACCGGGTCAAGAAATTGATGAAGCTAAGAAAATGAAGAAAATGAAGAAAATGCATGATGATTCGGATGACGTAGATGATTCAGATGATTCAGATGATTCAGATGACGCAAATGATTCAGATGATAATGGAAAAGATTGTCCTCCTGGTTGTGTCCGTGATGATTCCGACGATGATGATGATTCCGACGACGATGACGATGATGGTGACGATGACGATGACGATGACGATGACGATGATGGCGACGAAAATAAAGTAAACTTAAAATTAGCCGGAATGAAAAAGGGAATGAAAAAGGGAATGAAAAAGGGAATGAAAAAAGAAGATCATGACTTTCTC
>Ga0114999_10004653_pt1 | contig 16485 bp, 16 predicted proteins | sample ArcticOcean_MG_C_3_FD_89820 | JGI IMG/M metagenome (GOLD analysis project Ga0114999, IMG submission 89820) | Marine microbial communities from western Arctic Ocean - ArcticOcean_MG_CB8_126 | ecosystem: Environmental > Aquatic > Marine > Oceanic | place: Arctic Ocean: Canada Basin | collected...
CAGTCATCTCGGTCTATCTGCAGGACGCGCTGGGGTTCAGCGCAACACAACTGGGCACGTTCGGGGCGGCGTTGGCGATCGGGCCGCTCGTCTCGCCTTTCATCATTGGACAACTGGTCGACCGCCATATCTCGACCGAACGCGTGCTGGCGTTCTGCCATTTGGCCGGCGGGGTGTTGATGATGGTGCTCTATTTTCAGAGCAGTTCCACCGTGGTGCTCGTGCTGGGGACGCTGTATTCCACGCTTTATGCGCCCTCGATGATGCTGACCAACTCGCTCGCGTTTCATCATCTCGTCGACCGGGATCGCGACTTCCCCGTGACCCGACTGTGGGGGACGATTGGGTTCATCGTGCCGGCCTGGCTGGTGGAACCTTTGTTTCTGTCGGGCCTGACCGGCGACGAATTGAACTCAGCTCGCGGCATCGTGTTGGCGTTTGCCGGCATCGGCGGGCTGGTCATGGGGCTGTATTCACTCACGCTTCCGCACACTCCCCCGCATCGCGACGACAAACAGGAAATCGCACCGGGAAAAGTGCTCGGGATGTTTCGACTGCGGAACTTCTGCGTGTTGGTGTTGATCAGTTTCGTCGTTGCCTTGGTGCATAAGTTTTACTTCGTGTGGAACAGCCCGTACCTGAAAGCGATTCTCGAACAGGGTGAAGTCGTCGGCGCGTGGGAACAGCGAATCAGTTCGATCGGGCAGGTGTTTGAAATTCTCGTGATGGCGTTCCTCGGGTTTTCGATTCGACGGTTCGGTTTCAAACGCACGATGACCGTGGGGACCATCGCGTATCTCGTCCGCTGCCTGATCTTCGCCGGGGTCATCTCTATCGACGCTCCCTTCCCCGTGGTGATGACGGGCGTTTGTCTGGGCCAAGCGTTGCACGGCTTCTGCTTCGGCTGCTTCCTGGCGGCCGCGTTTATGTATGTTGATCGGGTCGCGCCGGTCGATGTGCGCGGCACGATGCAGAACTTCTACGGCACGTTCGTGCTGGGTGTCGGATTCCTGGTCGGCGGGTTGGTGAGTGGAAACGTGGGAGATCGCTTCACAACCGCAGGCGACCAACCAACCGTCCGCGCCAGGTTGGGTATCGAATCAGAGGCTGGCCTGATCCACATGACTCAGGAAAGAGACGGCCGAAAGATGGAAATGCTCCGCGACTGGACCGGCATCTGGCTGGGCGGAGCCGCGTTGGCCACGGTGGCGCTGGTCGGATTTGTCCTGCTGTTCCCCAACGACCGCAACGACGAAAACGAAGTCGCCGGCGATCAGGAACCGTCGCAGGAATCAGATTCGGCCTAACGAACTGCTTGGCAATCGACTGCCTCACGGCGCATTGATGACATTTCCGTCGTTGCGTTCGCCGGCGTAACGGTAACTGTTGTAGTTGACGTTCTCGCTGACGAACCGGACCGAGCCGTCGCAGAGCAGGAAGTGCGATCCCCCGACGTGCAGGCTGCCATAGTTGACGATATGCGGCGTATTGTTGGCGGTGTGGTGCATGCCCATTTGCCCCACGTGTCCCAGCACCAATGCGGCCGGCCCCTCCGTCATCGAGGCCATCCCTCCCATCATGCCGGCATTTGTCGTGAAGCCTTCAATGGCCGCGTACCAGGTTGTGCGGCCGAGGTCAAAATTCCGCTCGCCGCAGGCGTAAGTGTTTGTCGAGCCATCCGTCAGGTCGCGCATTCTCACAGAGCTGTTGCGGTAAAACATTCCGGTTCCGCCGTCGGGATTCATCGTCAGGCTGCCATAGCCGAACATGCCAGGGTAGTTCGACGTGGCCAGTGTGACGGCCACACCGTCGGTGGTAAAAACCGGCGGTCCGGTGTCCGACGGAACGCCGCGAGCGATTCCCCGCCATGTTCGAGGTTGTGGTCGTCGTCGGCCGGTTCGCTGAAATCGAAATGTTTGTAAAGCGGCGACTGATCGAGGAAGGGCAACAACATCAGGCTCCAGGCAAACCCCGGGCTGGCATTTTGTGGCGCGGTGACGTCTGCGGTGATGTAACCGGGTGGAAAAACGCCTTGCGTCTCGTGGTAGTTGTGTAACGCCAAACCAATTTGCTTGAGGTTGTTCTTGCACGAGGACCGCCGTGCCGCTTCGCGTGCCTGTTGGACGGCAGGCAATAGCAACACGATCAAGACGGCGATGATCGCAATCACCACCAGTAATTCGATAAGCGTAAACCCTCGCCGATGTTCAGAAGATGTGATTCTCATGGGAGTGACTCCTCACGACGCGCAATCGCTGCGCTGCAATTCAGAAGCGGCGAAGCATGCGGTCTTCATTAGGGGTGGGAGTGCGGGTGGCACTTTGCACGCGATGACATCGCATACCACAAGCGCACCCTGCACACACAATGCCGACGTTCGGCAATCAGCACCCGCATGGCCGGGGAGGAGGCGTTTCCGGCGAGAGATCGCGGAGGGGAAACGGCAGTGACGTGAATTCGACGGGCTCATTCCACACAGGAACGACCTGCACGGCAATGCCGGAATTCAACAGTCGAGGCTCACCACACGAGAGAAGCAGCGACCCAGACAATGTTCCGCAAGCGCAACTCTGCCAAGCCCCTCTGGTTGGTTGCTTGCGCTGGCCGTCGGGAGCAGGAGTCGATGAGTCTTTGGGATCCGTACAGCAAGATTGTGAACGCACAACAACGCTCGCACCCGCCGAACAACAGCACCGATGTTCCGCCTGAACCGTCGGCGGGCAGCAACAACTCTGCATTGGAGAATCTCCAACATCCAGTTGTTGAGCCGACACGTCAGTCGTCGAAGCGTTCTCTTGTGGCCCGCCGGAAAGATCAACATTTCCCTGCGCGGCATTTCTCTGCGCGGCACGAACCGGTTTGAATTGCAGGTTGATCGGCCATCCAAACAGACCCGTCGTAAAAACAATCAACGTCAATAAGGCGCACAGCCGCTGCGGGCAGAAGCGTTTGCTCGTTCGCCGAAGCGTGCGCGAAATTGCTGATGTGATGACCATGATTCAGCGAACGACAGGAATGGGAGCCTCGATAGATTGTGCACTTCACGATACCCTCAGCCGGCGTCTCATTCCACTGCTCAAGAGTTTTTCGTTCTCATCGGCTTTGAATTCCCGACTTAACATGCAGCCACGGCCGAAGTTTCTCGACCGTTTTGGGCCGATGCCTTTGACGCGCTGTAAGTCGTCGACGCTCTTGAACGCCCCATGCATTTCGCGGTCGTCCACAATTCGCCGGGCCAGCACTTCGCCGATGCCCGGCAGTTGGATCCACTCAACCCACGCCGCCATGTTAACGTCGATGCGGTAATCCAGCGGCAACGCATGCTGTCGCTCGATTTCGACGGGTTGCAAACCCCACCCGCTTAACTGGGCCCAATGCACGGCCATCAGCACGAACGAAGTGATCACAAAGAACCCGACAACAAACTGATCGCTCCGCCGTATGCCGAGGAATGATCTTTCGGGAATCGCGGGCGATTCGGCATCTTTCCTCAACGCCGACGACTGACTGTAACCAGACATCGAGACGTCATCCACCTCGGCAGGCGAGGGGTTTGGCATGATCGGCTTGGTTTCGACAACGTCACTCATGTCGTCGAGGCTACCCGACGGACGTTGGACGAATCAAGCATCGATCCCTCGAACCGTTAGCGGTCAACCGGATCGCTACTACTTTTTCGCTGAGGATGCGTTGCCGTAGTAGGTCAACACGACCGGTTTGTCTTTCGCGATCATTGTGCCGGCGAGTGGTTGTTGTCCGTAAATCACGTACAGCAATTCGCGTCGCGTGGCAATCTTGCCGGCGCGATAATCGGCCTTCAGTCCCAGCTGGGTGAGAATGTCGCGTGCCTTTCCTGCCGGCAGACCGACCAGTGAGGGCATTTTTACGGTGTTCCCGGCGACCTGTCGAATTCCGCCTGCTGGTTTCTTCGCGTTCCCTGCCGCCTGACGAACTCGGTTCGGCGCTTTCTTGGCCGGTGGCGGCTTGTTGACGATTTTCCAGTTGCGCAGATTCGGCTTGAACGGATTCTTGTCGCCCTTCCACCAAGGCACAAAATTCCGCGGGTTGACTTGGAGATTCTGGAAGAAGTAAACCGTCTCGCGTGTGCCAGCCGGGTCGATCATCTTGACCGCTTGGGGCAACCAGAGTTTCTTGTCGAGAATGATGGTCGCCTCTTTGTAATTCGCCGCGTCGCTGCGCCAACGGGGAATCGCTTTCAGGTAGCATTTGTCTGGGGCATTCTTCACAAGTTCCAACTGGTAACGTTGCAGCGCTTTCTGTGGGGGCATGCCGAACAGGAACGGCAACGGGCCGTCCATGATGTTCCGGCCTTGGTTTGCAACCGGAATGGGAAATATGTCGGCCTGCTTCTGGGCGACGTCCAGTTGCATGATGCGCTTTCCATCACAAACCCAACGCACGGACTGGTCGGGCTTGACCTCAAACGGCTTGCCCGTCTTCTTGTCTTTTCTGCGACTGACTGCCCCCTTGGGGATCGCCTTGGCGTTGATATCGATCCGCCCACTACCGGGCGATTCATAATAGAAATTTCCTTCCGAACGTTTCTCGACTTTGAACACCGTGTCGTAAACCCAGCGATGCTGCTCGCCGGAAAGCCGTGTGATTTTGTCCGTCGCGGCCGACCACTGCTGCAGAATGGACATCAACTGGGGCGGTACATTTTGGACGCGTAGCGGCGCGGCCTTGGGTCGTTCCCTTTTCGGCGGGTCGTTGCCTGGAAGCGGACGCTGTGCGAGAACGGACGTCGCGGCCGTGAGGGAACCGGCGATGAGGCAAGAAACGAAAGCGCGGCGGGTCGTTCTGCTCATAAGGTCGAGATCCTTCTCGATACGGAAACCGATATGCGGCGAGTCAACTGTCGCGACGAACGGCGACGGGGCACGACAGATGTAGGGATGTGCGTACCGTTGTACCAACGGCGAGGGGCGGGGATTCTAGCAACGGGTCAAATGTCCCGCTAGACCGCTTTTTCGGCCAGTCGTTGGAACAATACAAGCTCGAAGCGCAAGCGAGTGTGTCGCGGGCGGCTCACTCGCTTGCGCTTCGAGCTTGTATCCGTGGTGGCTTCACGAATGTGCCCGTTAAGACTGCTTTGGGGGGAATTCGTCGATCAGGCGATGGGCTTCGGCGAACTCTCGAATCACGAAATCAGCCTCGTCGGCGTACGCGGGCAGGTCGCCCGGGCAATACAACACGCTGCGCATTCCCGCGTTACGACCCGCGTGCAGGTCGAACTGGAAATCGCCAATGAAGATCGCTCGCTCAACAGAGATTCCCCACGTTTCACAGATTGACAACAGACCCGTCGGGTCCGGCTTGGGGGGTGCGTCTTCGCGAGTCAGCACGACGGAGAAGTCCAAGCCCAGCCGTTTGGTCACCCGCGACGTGGATTCTCGCGAGTTGCGTGTCAGTATGCCCTGCGGAATGCCTCGCCGCGTTAGCTCGGACAGGAACTCAGCGACGCCCGGAACCAACGTGGCCCGATCGGCCCCGGCCTGTTCGTGGCGACGCAGAATCTGCAGACATTCCGTCTTCCAGTCTCCCTCGGGCATCTCCTGGAGAGCTTCGAGAATGGGTTGCCCATGCGGAATCTGCATGTCATGGCGGACCGCATCGAAGTCCAAACAGGAATCGACGAGTGTGCCGTCGAGGTCGAAGATGACACCTTGGAGAGACATTTGAAAGAGTGGGTAGGAGTTAGTGGGTAGTGGGTAGGAAGACAATTGGGTGGCGATTCTTATGGCTTCGAGGATGCCGGCGGGGTTGGCTTGGCCTTGCCAGGCGATGTCGAAGGCGGTGCCGTGGCTGGGGCTGGTGCGCACGATGGGCAGCCCGAGCGTGACGTTGACGGCTTGGTCGAAGCCGATCAGTTTCAGCGCAATGTGGCCTTGGTCGTGATACATGGCGACCACCCCATCGAACTCACCCGCGACGGCTCTCATAAGAAGTGTGTCGGCGGGGAACGGACCGGCGGCATCCACGCCCGCGTCTTGTTCGGCGTTCACGGCCGGTGCGATGAGTCGTGCTTCCTCGTCGCCAAACAATCCGCCCTCGCCGGCATGCGGATTCAGCGCACAGACACCAATTCGCGGCGAGTCGCAGCCGATGCTTTTCAGGAATCGGTTGACGAGTTGGATCTTCTCACGAATCCCTGCTGTCGAAAGTGACTCCGGAACACTGGCGATCGATTGATGCAGCGTGACGTGGGTCACACCCAACCCATGTGGCGAACGAACTGCATTACCGGCAGGCAGATAAAGCATCATGGCGAAATTCTCGACGCCGCAAAGTTCCGCCAGGATTTCGGTGTGGCCGGGGTAGGGATGCCCGCCTTGATGCAGGGCTTCCTTGTTTAACGGAGCCGTCACAATGCCGTCGATCTCACCGGCCAACGCGGCACGAGTCGCGGAAGCCAAGTATTCGTAAGCAGCATGACCGGCACGGCTATCGACAGTACCGGGGGCGACATCCAGCACGTCGTCTCCGGCGGGGTTGAAGCAACCGACCGACGTATCGGAATGGGGATTCTCAGCCAACGACGAGAGTGGTTCGATCTCGAGTTCGCTGTCGATCAACGCGGCCGCGCGACGGGCGATGTCGAGATTTCCGACGAGGAGTGGACGACAAGAATCGCGACAGCGCTCGTCGGCACAGGCGCGGAGAGCGATTTCCGGTCCGACTCCGGCGACATCACCGAGTGTGATTGCCAAGCGGGGAAGCGAGGAAGACATCGTCGATCAATCCGCGATGCGTTGACGGTTCCGACGTTCGCTGCGGGCTTTGCTCTTCGCGTCACCGTGTTGGCCCGAACCGAAATGCGCCTGCAAGCTGTGAGACGTTCCAGCCGTGTTCGACTCGACGGACTCAGAAAGCACGCGGGCGACGAAGTCCATATCGGGTACGAGGCAGGGATGCTTGTACTGTTCGATGCTGCCGCCGTTTCGCTGAATTCGTTGGCGTGCGAATCGTTCCCATGTGCCCTGGGGGAGGTCGACCGACGTCATCTCGGCCAGCCGCCCGGTTTGTCGTTTTTCGCGGTACTCGCAATTGATTTCCTGCAATTTCGCGTCCACGCGGTGCGCCAGGTTTTCGGCCGTTGGCGATTCGACCAGCAGCTTGTAGCCGGGAGGTTCGCCCCAAACGGGGGCAACCGTGAAGTCGCCGAGGTGCGTGTTACTCTCTTGGGCACAGTGTCGCACGGCGTCGACAACTTGCGACTCGGAGATTTTCTCGCCCGTGATATTCGAGATGTGCGCTCCTTTGTGGAGGAACTTGAGAATCGGGGCGGTGTGCCGAAAACCGACGCAACGGACGACATCCTGAATGTCGTAACGATACAGACCCGAAGAGGTCGTCATCAGGATGAAGTAATTGCAGCCTTCTTCCAGTTCGTGGGCTTCGAGAACGATGGGGTTGTCTGTGCCGTATTCGGCTTCCGGGATGAACTCGAAGAAATGCGTATCGGCTTCAAGAACGCCGGCGGGTGTGTTGGCTTCCAGTGGGATCGTCATTCGGCCTTCGCTGGCGTGCAAGCCATGATCGCGAACCGGCACGTTGCCATACAGTTCCTGAACCGAAGGCAGATAGGCTCCCGCACTTCCGCCGCTCCAAACGGCAAGAATCTCCATGCCGGGCCAATAGTCCTTGGGCCACAGATGGCCTGTTTTCTCGACGATGCGGTCAAGGAAGTGGGCGCGCTTCTTGCGTTTGATGGAAATGCCGAATCGCAGTTTGGCGCGAACTTCCGGAGGAATATCGAACCGCCGCGAGAGCGTTCCGTTGGCGATATCGCGAATCAGTTCTTCTTTCTCGCGGTCGGCCATGCGGGCCAAGTGCAACAACGTGCTGGGGTTGGCGGTGGTCATCATGCCCACGTTGTTGTCGGCAACAGCCAGCCGCAAGGACGCATAATACTTGGCCTCGGGGTCGGTGATTTTAGCGACCGCTTTGGGCACGCTGTACATCAGCCGGACGACCTTCCGCTGCATCGCCACAACCAGACCGCTGATGTTTCCACACGGCGTGCCACCCGGTGTGCGGTAGCGGTCGTAGTCGCTGGTCAACTGAACGATGTTCTTCCAGTGGACCGAGTAGTGATGATCGAAGGCAAGAATTCCCCACGACTGCCACCCGCGACGGTAGTCGGCCAGGAACTGCTCGGTAATGGGAATATACTTCGACTCGGCCGTTGTCCCGCTGCTCAGTGAGAACATCAGCAAGCGGTTATTGGGCCCGAGCAGTGCGCCGTGATCGCCGAGCTTCATCTTGTCGATGTAGGGCCGGTAGGCCTCGAAGTCGGCCACGGGCAGTCGATTGCGAAGGTCGGCAGCGGTGCGAACGTCGCCCAAGCGATGTTCGCGCCCGAACTGGCTGTCGGCGTTGAGCGCAATTAAGCGATAGAGCACGTTCTGCTGGGCCTGCTGGCAATTCTCGGTGGCCGCGAGCATTCGATGCGCGCCACGCCGCAGTTTCGCTCTGGCGAACGATCCCCCCACAAATCGCAACGAATCAAGAATGCGCATGTTTGCCAGTCATTGGTTCGGTTGGTGTCGGACATATCGGCATCAATAATAGACGAGGGGTTAAAAACCCTTGTCTGTGCCGGAGACGCAACGAACAAGACTGATCCGAGGGGAAAGGACCCGGCCTTATTATTTCGACTCTGTTGTACCTTCTTCTTCGTCTGCTTTCGCCTTTTTCTTCTTCCGTTTTCCGGATGTTGCCTTGAGGACACGAACTTTGGGCAACCCAAACGGGCTGTCGCCCTCGTTGAAGCGGTCTTCAAATTCCAACCGTTCAATGCGCTCGTCTCGTTTCAGCACATTCCGCGCGCGAACCAATAATCCGCGGCGACGAAGAGTTTTGTCGATGGTCACCAGCTCTGCTCCGTAATATCTGTCTGACTTTTCGGATGAATCGATTCCGAACCAGCCTCCGCATTCCTGCCTGGCAGGTGACGGCGACCGTGACCACTCGAGCCTCGCCCAAGGAAGTCCCCCGAAGAAATCTCAGGCGGTTCGAAAAGCACTCTTGCGGTTAATAGAAGGTTCGCATCCGCGCTCCGGATCACCCGGATAGGCCGTCCCCGTTAGGCTTTCCACAGCAGGGACGACTCCCGCAGAGCGTAACATCGTACGCCCACAGCGAATCCAATGCAACTGCGACACGCCACAACCGGAAACCGAAATATATGGATAAGTTGTCCCTGCCGGTTTTTCCTGACGCACCGCCAAACCGAGGTGGCGAGACGTATCGCACAGCGGATCGACTGGAAAGAACGGAAGGTATGTGTTAGTATTGAGTTGTGGCAAGATACGGCATCTGGGAAGAGTCCGAAGGACGTCAAACTAAGAGGCCGTTTCGCAGGGAGTGGTCGTTATGATGTGTCCGTTCTGCCGACAAGGCGAGACGAAGGTGATCGACTCGCGCGCGAGCCAAGAGTTCGCGATCCGCAGGCGTCGGGAATGCCTCAGTTGCGAACGGCGATTCACGACCTACGAGAAAATCGAAGAATCACCGCTGAAAATCATCAAAAAAGATGGCTCTCGGCTTCCCTTCGACCGCGAGAAAATCCGCTCGGGGCTGGAAAAGGCCTGCTACAAACGGCCTGTCAGCGAAGACCAGATCGAATCCATCATCTGCGAGGTGGAAGCTGAAGTTTACGCCGATTTTGAACGCGAAGTCCCTTCGCGCGCAATTGGCGAAAAAGTCTTCGAGTTATTGCGAGACGTCGATCAGGTCGCCTTCGTTCGCTTCGCCTCGGTGTACCGGGAATTCAAGGACGTCAACGACTTCGTCGAAGAGCTGGAACCAATGCTCCGCGAAGACAACCCTGGGCGATGATAATCGGCATTGACTGAAATCCCTTGCCTCGGGATGATTCCGCGCGACTGCGGCCACCGGTCTGCCGAAATGTCGGCCCGGATGGCTCGACGGCTTCGCTGGAAGCGAAGTCGGCAACGATTTCATGCAACGGAATGCTTCAGGCGATGTCGTATCATCTCATCGACGCGGTGCAGTCTATCGGACAGCCGCGAATTCTGGTTTTGGGCGATCTGATTCTGGACCGCTACATCTGGGGCGACGCCGAACGCGTCAGCCAGGAAGCCCCCGTCATTCTGCTGCGGCAACAATCGCAGGAAGACCGCCTGGGCGGGGCCGCCAACGTGGCCAACATGCTCGCCGGGCTGGAAGCCAAAGTCAGTATGGCCGGCGTTGTGGGCGCAGATGCCGACAGCCGCATCGTTCGCGAGACGCTTTTGGAAGAGGGGATCGATTGCAGCGCACTCATTGCCGATTCCTCCCGACCAACAACCGTCAAGGAACGTTACCTGGGCAGCGCTCAGCAGAAACACCCGCATCAGATGCTGCGTGTCGATCGCGAAGTGCGAACGCCGTTGAACGTCGACATCGAGCAGGAACTCCTCGATCAAATCCTCCCCCAACTTTCCGAATACGACGCCGTCCTGATTTCCGATTACGGCAAAGGCGTCTGCACGCCGAACCTCGTTGCGAAAACAATCACGGTCGCTCGTGACGCGGGAATTCCCGTCATCGTCGATCCCCCCTCGTCGGGAAATTGTGCCAACTACATCGGTGCGACAGCCATCACTCCGAATCGTCTGGAAACCAGCCGTGCGACGGGTCACGAGATTGTTACCGCCGACGACGCATACGCAGCGGGCCGTCGTCTTTGTGCCGAGCTTCAACTGGACTACGTTTTCGTCACGCTCGACAGCGACGGAATTGCGGTTGTGCAGGCCGATGGGTCGACCGAGTTACTACCCACCCGACGTCGCGAGGTGTACGACATCACCGGTGCTGGCGACATGGTGCTGGCCACCATCGGCATCGGGGCCGCTGCGGGAATTACACCGGTCGACTTAGCCCGTTTGGCGAACGTTTCCGGTGGATTGGAAGTCGAGCAAATCGGCGTGGCGATCATTTCGCGCGACGAAATTATCGGCGACCTGCTGCGTGGCGGACGCGCAACGAACGAGAAGGTTTGCGATCTCGATACGCTCTCTCGGCATGTCGAAGCCCGCCGGAAAATCGGCCAACGCATTGTCTTCACCAACGGCTGTTTCGACTTACTGCACCCAGGGCATGTCCAGTTTCTCCAGGAAGCAAGAACGCACGGGGACTGCCTAATCGTCGCGCTCAACAGCGATGAAGGCGTCGCATTCCACAAAGGCCCTCAGCGACCGATCGTCGGCCAAGAACACCGCGCGATGATGCTGGCGGCTTTGGAATGTGTCGACTACTCGATCATTTTCCACGAACACACCCCCCATGCCGTCCTCGAGCGATTGCGACCCGATCTGCTCGTTAAGGGAGGCTCGACACCTATCGTCGTCGCACGCGAAATCGTGGAAGAGGCCGGCGGACAGGTTCTCACGTTGAACTTAACGCCCGACATCTCGACCACCACAATCGTGCAACGAATTCAACAAGCCCAAGATGCGGCCTAGCGGAATGAAAATCGCCGTCTACTTGCCCAATTGGATCGGGGATGCCGTCATGGCGACCCCCGCGCTGCGGGCGGTCCGCGATCATTTCGCACAAGCCGAAATCGTCGGCATTCTGCGGCCCTACGTGGGCGACGTGCTGGCCGGTCTCGACTTGGTGAACCGCACCATCGAATACAATCCGCGCGGCAAAGACGCATCCCAACGCGGGCGAGCCGTGAGGCAACGCTTGAAGCAGGAACGGTTCGACCTCGCAATCCTCTTTCCCAACTCGCTGCGCACCGCCTGGATGGCTTGGCGATCCGGAGCGAAACAACGCGTGGGATTCGCGCGCGACGGACGAGGCCTGCTGCTCACCGACGGCCTGAAACCAAAACCCAAATCACAACCACACCCGGCCATCGATGAATATCTGAGAATCGCCGAACACCTCGGCTGCAACAATAGCAGCAACAGTGGCAGCAACAACCTCTCCCGCCGCATGGAACTGGCCACGCTGCCGGAAGACGAGGCGCATCTCGTACGGTTCTGGCATGGGCAAAACTCACAATTGCGCGAACGAGGCGTGGTCTGTCTTAACCCCGGCGGCGCGTTCGGAGCCGCCAAACATTGGCCGACCACATCGTTCGCCGAACTGGCGAATCGCATTGCGAGCGAACTCGGTCGCACGGTGCTCGTTGTTTGTGGTCCGTCCGAACGCGAAGAAGCCCGCGACATCGTGTCACAGGCAGCGAACCCGGCCGTGATTTCATTGGCCGATGAAGACCTTTCGCTCGGGTTAACAAAGGCCGTCATTCGGCATTCCGAATTACTCGTCACCACCGATTCCGGCCCGCGTCATTTCGCTCAGCCGTTCGATGTCCCCGTCGTCACGCTGTTCGGCCCGACGCACATCGCGTGGAGCGAAACGTATTACTCACAAGCCGTGCATCTGCAACGTGATGTCGATTGCGGCCCCTGTCAGCAACGTGTTTGTCCACGGCGGCATCATCGCTGTATGAAAAACCTGGCTTCCGATGATGTGTTTACCGCCGTGGTTGCGTCACTGGACCAACCCCTCGTGCAACCTGCCGCCGCCTGAACGCGGTGACCTTTTTCATTCAAGACGCACAACATGCTCTCGGTCATCATCATCACGAAAAACGAAGAAGGCTCGATCGGGCGATGCCTCGAATCGGTGGCCTGGGCTGACGAAATCATCGTCGTCGACTCCGGCAGTACCGATGCGACCCTCGAGATCTGTCGCGAGTTCACCGACCGCATCGTCATCACCGACGACTGGCCCGGCTTCGGTCCGCAGAAAAATCGCGCACTGGCGAAGGCGACCGGCGACTGGGTGCTCTCCCTCGACGCCGACGAACAAGTCACACCCGAATTACGAGCCGACATTGAACAGGTGATGCATGCCGCTGGAAACGGCGATGATGCTTATCGCATGCCGCGTCGCTCGAACTTTTGCGGTCGCTACATGCAGCACGCCGGCTGGTGGCCCGATTACGTGCTCCGCCTGTTTCGACGAGGAACAGCCGAGTTCAGCGACGACCTGGTCCACGAACGGCTGGTCACCAAGAGTCGGGTGCGGACGTTAAATCACCCGCTCATGCACGACGGCATTCAGGACATCGCCGATGCGTTGCAAAAGATGGATCGCTACTCCAGCGACGGAGCTGTCATGCAGTTCGATCGCGGAAAACGGGGCGGGATGACGAAGGCCGTCTCGCGCGGGCTGTGGGCGTTTTTGCGGACGTTCGTGTTTCGCGGCGGGTTTCTCGACGGCCGTCACGGCTTCATCCTCTCGGTCGCCAACGCCGAGGGCACGTATTATCGGTATCTGAAAATGCAGGAAATGGCGGAGAAAGCCGCGTGATGCTTTCGGTCATCGTCACCACATACAACCAGCCCCAGTTCCTGCAAGCCGTGCTGGCGGGCTATCTCACGCAGCGCGATACGAACTTTGAACTGATCGTGGCCGACGACGGGTCGACCGACGAGACGAAACAACTCATCGACGAGTACCGCGCACAAGTCGGCTTCCCGGTGAAACATGTCTGGCATGAAGATCAAGGATTCCGTGCCGGGGCCATTCGCAACCGGGCGATCGCGGCTGCCTCGGGTGAGTACATCGTCTTCACCGACGGCGATTGCATTGCTCGCCCGAACTTCGTTTCCGGTCATCGTCAATTGGCCGAACCCGATTGTTTCGTCGCGGGCAATCGGATCCTGCTTTCCGAAGACTTCACCAAGCGAGTCGTCGCCGAGCGAATTCCCGTGCAGACCTGGTCGGCGTTGCGCTTGTTGATGTCGCGATGCCAAGGCGATGTCAACCGCCTGCTGCCGCTACTGCGATTACCACTCGGCTCCCACCTGCGAACACGCGGCGGTCACCGTTGGGAAGGCGCCCGCACCTGCAACCTGGCCGCCTGGCGAGACGACCTGCTGGCCGTCAACGGATTCGACGAAGCCTACTCCGGCTGGGGCCTGGAAGATTCCGATTTGGCGTTGCGACTAATCCACTCCGGCGTGCAAAAAAAATCAGGCCAGTTCGCGCTACCCGTGTTGCATTTATGGCATCCCGAAAACGCCCGCGACGACTTGGAACGCAACCGGCGCATGCTCGAAGAACTAATGCAGTCCCGTGGGGTTCGGGCCGAATGCGGGGTTGATCGTTATTTGGACGAGACCGGGCGAAACGCCGCGTAGTGACGGTGGGCGGGGTCGACACTGCGCTGGGTTTCCTTCGTCAACCCAGCCTACCTTGCTTCTTTTTGAGGAGAGCTAGAACATGTCGACTGTCCAATTACCGATTCTGTCTGCTTTGATCTTCGCAGTGCCACTCAGCATCCAAGCCCAGGACCGAGTGGCTACCGAGAAGCTGAGAACCAAACTCGAAGCGAAAGGCTCTGTTGCGCAGTTTGAGCGCGAACGCCAAGAGTTCATCAAGCAGCTCATTGCGATTGTGGTCAAGAAACCAACTAAGCCAGAGATGACCGCTAAGGGCATAAATGCCTATGAGCAGGAGCAGATGGTGCGTAGACACGCTGTAAACGTCTTGGGTGACATCCGGGCCATTGAAGCCACTCAGATACTTGTGGAACATATTACCCAAGTCGTGCCAAGTGCGACCAACGGTAATATATTTGGAGATGATGCCCCCTACCTTCCCGCTTTAGTCAAGATTGGAAAACCGGGGGCGAAAGCAGCGCTGAAGGAATTGCGAAAGCCCATGAAGATCCCCCGTCGTCTTTTACTTTTGATGGTCATTCGACAAGTCGAAGGTCGTCGGGCGGGGGAACTTCTCTTCAAAAACGAAATCGCCACTGCGAATGGCTCTGGTGAACGCAAAAACCTGGAAGATGCGTTCGCGGAATTTCTGAAGCGATCCCCTCTCCGACAATAACCCACGGAGAAGCCGAATCGCTCAAGTGACGTAGGTCAGGCTATGCCCAATGTTGTTCGGCGCGCTTTTTGCGCATTCTTGATTGCAATATACAATCCTCGCTTTTGCGGGGAACTGTGATGTCGAAGGATCGACTGGATGTCGTGCAGGGAGCGGAGATGTTGCGACGGGTGTTTCCCATGCTGGCAACAATTGCAAAATCCGGAACGCAGCGCGATCGAGCGGGGAATCGACAGTTGATGTTCAGCCAATACGCGGCGTTGGTTCTCGTCGGGCTGTTCAATCCTGTTTTGCAATCGGCGCGGTCTCTCGTGGCGGCTTCCGGACTCAAGAAAGTCCGCAAGTTGACGGACGGAAATCGCGTGTCGCTCGGAGCATTTTCGGAAGCCACTTCGGTGTTCGACCCCGCGTTGTTGAAAGGGATTGTCGAAGAACTTCGATCAAAGTTTCACAGACAACAACATCTTCACAAAGCACTGACTTCTCGTCGATCGAGCCAATTGCCGAATGAATTGGTGGAACGATTAATCGCCGTAGACGGCTCGGTGTTGACGGCACTTCCGCAGGTCGTTGGTCGACTGGGCGGTTCTCCAGGGGGCAGTGGCGGCTGCACGCGCATGTGCGCGTCGTTGATCGCACGCTGCTCGATGCGAGAGTGACCTCAGAACCTTCGACCGGTCAACAGGCCGAACGCAATGTGATGGCTCAGGCGATTGACGACTTCGAGATCCCTCCGGCAGAATCGGGGCACCTGTTTCTGATGGACCGTGGCTATCGATCCGCTAATCTGTTCAACAAGATTGATCGGGCGGGACACGATTACATTTGCCGTTTGAATCGAAAGGATGGACGTCCGGTTCGCAAATCGATCACCGCTGCCGAAGGGCGGGTTCTTTGCGTGCCGGAGCTTTCTGAAACGGCCACGGCATTGGGGGTGGTGGCCGATGAGTTGATCACCTTGGGCGGCAAGTGTGGAGCCAGCAAGATTCAAACCGACCATCCGCTACGGCGGATCACGGTGATCCCACAAGACGATCATCCCAGTTCCGCCCGACAAGGTCGTCAACGCGACGATCAGTCGGGTCGCGACGAATTGGTGCTGGCGACGACCTTGCTTGATCTGCCAGCCGAACAGATCATTGCTCTTTACGAACATCGCTGGCAAGTGGAGTTGTTCTTTCGATTTCTCAAGCACGCGCTCAAGTGCGACACGTTGATTTCCTCCAAGACGGCTGGCGTGGAAATTCAACTGTATTGTGCGATCATCGCCGGCCTGCTGATTGCGTTGGTGACTGGAAACAATCTCACCCGCCGTGCCTTTGAAATGATCTGCCTGTACTACTCCGGCTGGGCCGACGAAGAAGAACTTCTCGAAACCTTGAGAAAACTCAAGCAACCCAAACCACCATAACCCAAGCAACTATCGCGCCGAACAACATTGAGCTATGCCTGACGAGATGCACCAGGCGACGTCAACGCGACCAGTTGGGCCTGCGCCGGCCCGTCGAGTGTTTTGGGAATGCCCGCGTCGGATCGTTGCTTCCGTTCGATGGTGGCGTCGATCCCTTCCCGCACGAACTTCTGTCGAATTCGACAGAC
>Ga0114999_10004654_pt1 | contig 16483 bp, 16 predicted proteins | sample ArcticOcean_MG_C_3_FD_89820 | JGI IMG/M metagenome (GOLD analysis project Ga0114999, IMG submission 89820) | Marine microbial communities from western Arctic Ocean - ArcticOcean_MG_CB8_126 | ecosystem: Environmental > Aquatic > Marine > Oceanic | place: Arctic Ocean: Canada Basin | collected...
CGGGCTTGAGACCAAAGAATTCAAGGGTCTCCACCGGATGCCGGACCGCGTTGCGGGCGATATTCTCTGCACTGCGATATTCCGCGCTTATCAACGCTTGAAGCGACAAATCGGTCATGGGTTACTCCTTTGTGGACCCCGGCGACGCGCGTGCAGGCGTGTCTCGCGAGTACGCGTGTCTAATCTAATGTTGTGGGGAGCATCGTACCGCGTCTTCAGACCTGCCGCTTTGCGAACGCCTTGCCCCCTCCCCCTCAGTACCTTGAGTGTCATGGGACGGACCGCCTCGCACCAGCCAGCCACGTCTGGTCATGTCGAATTCCATACCGAAAGACGGTACGGTGACGCACAACTTCAGGAGCCATCAATGCAAATCGTCCCCATCACGCCGCACATCGGCGCAGAGGTGACAGGCGTTGACCTGTCCAGGCCGCTCGACAATGAACAGTTTGCACGCATACATGAGGCGCACCTGAAATGGATGGTACTGGTGTTCCGCGACCAGCACCTGAGCCGCGATGAGCACAAGGCCTTCGCCCGCCGGTTCGGCCCTCTCCACGTGCACCCGATGCACCGCTTGCGGTCAGACGACCCTGAGATGCTGCAGGTTCGAACCACCGGCGAGTCCGCGTACACGGCCGGCGACGGCTGGCACACGGACGTCACCTGCGACGAACTGCCGCCAATGGGCTCGATGCTGTACGTCACCGAGACCCCGGCGTGTGGTGGCGGGGACACGATGTACGCGGACACCTATCTTGCTTACGAGTTACTGTCGGACACGATGAAGCAAATGCTGGAAGGCCTCGTCGCCGTTCACGATGGTGCACTGCCGTACGTTGGCGCGTACAAATCGACGCCGCCACCTGGCGGGTACCCGCGCAACGAACATCCGGTCATTGCCACGCATCCCGAAACCGGGCGCAAGCTGCTCTATGTGAATTCCGGCTTCACGTCACACATCAAAGACCTGCGCAGCAACGAGAGTCGCGCACTGCTCGACATGTTATTTCGACACATCGCAGAGACACCCAGGCTCACTTGCCGCGTGCAGTGGGAGCCCAACACCCTGACGTTCTGGGACAATCGCTGCACCCAGCACCACGCGGTGTGGGATTACCAGCCACACTCGCGCTATGGCGAGCGGGTCTCCATCATTGCGGACCAGCGGCCGTCCTGAGGCCGCTTTGGATCGGCGCTCAGGACGCCGCTTCAGCGGTGTTCTTGCCGCGCCCCGTGAAGTACTCAAACGGTCCCGACCACTCGTACGGCAGATCGATCAACCTGCCAGCCTGCTCGGTCTCATGGATCATCGCGAGCGCGGTGCGCATGATCTCACTCTGGCGTTCCACATCGCCCGGCGCGCCAAAGTTGTTGCCCATCGGAAAGTTTACAAACGCACTGCGCGGCGGCAATACCTGCACTGTCAGATCACGCCCGGTGGAAACACATACCGTAGCAATTCCTGCTTCTTCAGCGACTCTGCATACCAAACCCACGGTTTGGTGATCGAGAGGTCAGGCGGGTACGGCGAGTAAAATGTCGACCGCATCCTCATTGAGTTTCGCAACGAACGCGGGTGCAGACTCTTCGAGCACCTTCGTGCGGTTGTAGATGCGCCCCATGAAACCGCTCCAATGCCTGGCAGCGACCCCGCCAATCTCGCCAGCATCTGCGAATTCACGCAACCGCGTGATTGGAAAGACACAATTGATATCGTGTTCCGCATCCGTGTGATCGTAGTAGGAATCGTGGATCTGAAAGTCGTCTTCCGGCGTTTCGTTCGCGATGGCATCGAGTCGATGATCGTTCCTGGCATCCGGGTCGAAGCCCGGCATGCTGCATTGCGAGACGCCGCCTGACACCAGAATCGAAACAACACACTCACTAAGCGGCTTTTCAAGCCGGTGCAAAGGCGCGGTGTCATTGACCGTCCATTTGTATTCCGGAAAGCCCAGAGAGCCATAGTGCGCAATCAGTTCATCCACATACTTGATCGGTTCCATACTCGTTCCGGTTGGACATTGTGGAATCGAGTCTATGCCTTTTGCCCGAACCATGCAGTGGTGCAGACGGCGGTTGTACGGCGGTGATGGGACAAGAATCCGCTCGCCCACGGGGTCAGGCAGACCCCAGGATTTGCGGATGCCACCCAAGCCGTCATCGCAAAATCAACTTCTACCAGCTTTCAAGCGCCACCATCCCGTTAGGCGTCGCCAGCATAGCCGTCAGGCCCAGCGGCCCCGAGATCACATCAACCTCGACCCCCAGTGCCTGCATGACAACCGAATACGCGCCGGCATCGGCAAGACTGGCGGTAAAGCGTTCAAGCAAACAGCCCTTCGGCGTCGTCAATGCCGGGTGCGGCGAGTCTTTCCAGTCAATGAAGAACGGCATCTGCCGGCCGCGCGTCAGAAAAAAGAGTTGCCAGTCAAGGCGCACCCCGTCTGGCGTCGTGCGCGCCATGTCGACGATCGGTTGCGGGCCCAGGTCGTGGGCGTCTGCGATCGTCCGGGATTGCTGAATGTCGTCTGTTGCCACCGCCCAACTGCGGATGCCAGAACCGCCGTGCGCAATCAGTTCACCCGCGAGATTTCCTTCATGATCCTGCTCAGGATCCGGCGCGATGACTTCAAGATATTGGTCATCACCTAACGACAGCAGCGCGTTGCAAGTACCACCGCCCGCGTGGGCACCTCCGTAGACGGGCGCAACACCGGTCAGCGCTTCGATCTCTGCAATACCTTCGTTCAGATCGGTGGTTGCGAACATGATGTGATCAAGCTTTGCCATGGTCTCTCTTGTCCTCGACTGGGGCTACCAGACTAATAGTAGTTAGCGAGTTGCGGTCCCAGGGTTCACGGCAGAATCTCAAGGCTCTCATCAACAACGCACCAGTCGGGTGCGCTCGGCACACGGTGGTTATGTGTTGGTCTGAAATGCGTCGGGTCGTCCAATGCCCGCCCATTCACGCTGGCAAGTTGCCCACCCCCGACTTCGGCCCACAGTTTGGTCCCGCAATCCCGACAGAAGAGCCGCGAAATCGGACGTCCCGAATCTGCGATTGAGTCAAAACTGCGGGGTTCGCCCTGAATCAGGAGCAGGCTGCTGCGAGGGACAACATACGCGGCATAAGAGGCAGAACCACCTATATGTTGACAGTCTGTGCAGTGACAAAGCACTTGTAGCTGTGGCTCTGGCGTTGTCTCGAACCTCACGTTGCCGCAACGGCAACCCCCCGCAATTTTATCTGGCACATCAGCCCCCGCGTCGAAACTTGATCATGGCCACCTAAATATCAACGGGCAGTGCATGCCAAAAGGTCGTAAATGCCAAAAGGCTGTAAATGCCAAAGGGCAGTCAATCCTGAAACACATAGGGTTCCAGACTCGCCTGCGCAGCTTCCCGGCGCTCATGCCAACGTGCGCCCCCACCGTAGTACGCGAGACTGCCGGGCTCTGCATTGCCATCACCGTTGTAATACGAGACACAGTCGCGCAGGGGCTGCGATTCGAGATCCATCTGACGGCAGTGCGCGGCGTATTCGTTCTCGTGCTCAGCGTTGACGTCCACCGTCCGGGCGCCACGCTCGCGCATCGTCGTTAGCACCCATGTCACGTAGTTGGCATGCATCTCGCACACCCGCGTGAAGTTGAACTGACCGCCGCCACCCTGGGGTCCGGTCATGATCAGTAGATTGGGGAAACCACTGCTGTGCATCCCGAGAAGCGTCTTCGTCCCTTCGCTCGCCCACTTGTCCTTGAGCGTTCGACCACCCGGGCCCGTGATCATGTTGAAGGTGGAGGTCGCCATCCACTGGAATCCAGTTGCGTAGATGAGAACGTCGACCGGGTACTCGACGCCATCGTAAACAACACCGCGCTCGTTGATCTTGCCGACCCCACGCGGAGCCGTGTCGACCAGGTGAACATGCGGCAGATTGAAGCTCGGCAGGTATTCGTCGTGGAACGTCGGGCGTTTGCAGCCATACGGGTAATACGGCTTCAGGGCCTCGGCTGTCTTCGGGTCCTCCACGATCGCGTCAACCCGCGCCCTGATCTGTTCCATGATGCGAAAGTTGGTGTTTAGCTGGCGGCCAATGAGTTCTTCAGGGGGCAGCGGCGTCGCGTGCTTCTTCGGCTCCTTAAAGTGATCGATCTTGCCCGACAGGAAGTCGTCGTTGGCCTTGAGTGCCGTGCGGCCCGCTGAAATGAGTGCCAAACGCTCGCGGCGTGCGACCGCCCAACCTGGCTCATGCTGCCATTGCGTTTTCTCATGCTCCGTCGTTTCGCGCTGATCGCGCACATCAATGGAAGACGGCGTGCGCTGGAAGACGTAGAGTTCCTTCACGACTTTCGCGATCTCAGGGACAACCTGCACGGCCGTTGCACCCGTGCCGATGATGCCGACGCGTTTGCCTGCGAGATCAACCTGATAGTTCCAGCGGGACGTATGGAACGCCTCCCCCTTGAAACTTTCCATGCCGTCGATACGCGCCAGTTTTGGTGTCGTCAGGATGCCGTTGGCAAGCACAACGAAGCGGGCTCGCATCGCGTCGCCGCGATCCGTTTTCACCGTCCAGCGCGCGGTCTCTTCATCCCACACAGTCTCGTTGACCGTTGTGTGGAACAGGCAGCGCTCATAGAAGCCAAACTTCTCGGCCATGTTCTGGCAATACTCGAGAATCTCGAAGCCTGAGGCGAACTTCATCGTGGGGACGTAGCCCATCTCTTCGAGCAGCGGAAAATAGCTGTAAGACTCGACATCGCAGGCAATCCCGGGATAGCGATTCCAGTACCAGGTGCCGCCGACATCGCCGCCCTTCTCGCAGAAGCGCACGTCCTTGAAGCCTGCCTGGCTGAGCCGATACCACAGCAGCAGCGCGGCGAAACCGGCACCGACAACGACGACCTCACATTCGTCCGTCAGCGCGTCACGCTGAACCGGCGGTTCGGAGTAGACGTCCTCCAGGTACTTGGCAAATTCACCTTCCATCGCAATGTAGTCGGCCGCGCCCTGACGCGCCTCCTTGAATTCACGATACCGCGCCTGTTCCTCGGCGTTGAAGGCAGCGCCCGGCGGAGGTTCTGGCAGCGTCTTGAGTGACTCATTGGTGACAACCGAGTACCCCTTGCCAGCGATCTTCTCGGTTACCTTGGCCGCCCGGGTGTCAAACAACTTCAAACCCGTGGTCTCGTCAATTCGAATAGCCAAATCGTTACCTCGATGAATTTTCTCGCATTGCCCGGATTGTACGTGGTTCGCCCACGGCCTGGATGGCCATGACGACTCCAACAAATCGCGGGAGCGTGAGGGCTTACTGATCCACCAGCGCGTTGTCCGCTTCGATGCTCGCCGCAGCGTGCAGGTCGTCGCGGTCATCGTCCATCCGATATTCCACCCAGTGCAGTTGCCCTGTGTAGGCAAAGGGTACCGCGTAGTCGTCGACAATTGTTGAGCCGAGATCCCGCCCGATATCCATGCCATAGAGCGTCTGCCGCCAGGGCAGGGTTTCGAGGGCGCCGGCGTCGGCAACTTCGCCATTCACGAGCAACCGCGCCTGACCGACATGTTCGTCTGTCTTCGTGAACTCAAGAGTTATCTCGATATCACCCGGTGGCAACGCGTCGGCGGATGAAAACCGCGTGACCGCACCGATGGCGTTGTAGGCGAAACACACATTTCCCTGCTGGATGAATAGCACATGGCCACCCGTGCGCGCACCACAGGCAACGAGCACACCTTCGTCGCCCTCGGCATATTCAAGCGACGCCCGGATCGTCCAGGACCGATTGCGGATATCTGGCATCGCAAATCGTTCGATGTGACTCGTCCCCGACAGGTATCGCACCTCGTTGCGCGCGAGTTCGGAGTCCGGCCGGCGCATCGCAAAGAGTTCAACCGAGCGGTCGTCAAGCGGCAGCACGTTGAACCGTCCCGCTTCGCGCCACCAGAGATCGCGCATTTCTTCGAGCTTGTCCGGATGGGTCGCCGCCAGATCGTGGATTTCGGCAAAGTCCTCATCCAGGTGATACAGATGCCACTCATCGTCTTCGAACGGCGTGCCGGGGCGATGCAGGGTCACCGCCTTCCAGCCTTCGTTGTAGATCCCGCGGTGGCCGAGCATTTCGTAGTACTGGGTTGGCCTGTGGCTCCCGGCGTCTGCGTCAGCGAAACTGTAGGCCATGCTGACACCCTCAACCGGCATCTGTGCGATACCCTTAAAGTTGTCGGGCGCGCTGATGCCAATACAGTCCAGAATGGTCGGCATGACATCGATGGCGTGGTGATACTGGGTGCGAAACTCCCCGGGGTCATCGATCTTTCCCGGCCAGTGGATAATCAGAGGATCGCGTATTCCGCCTTCGTAAGTGTTCCCCTTGTAGAACCGCATCGGGCAGTTGCCAACCTGCGACCACCCCTTTGGGTAGTTGTTAAACAGATTGGGGCCGCCTATCGCGTCGATCTGGTCCAACATATCCGGTGCCCGCCGGCTCAATCGATTAAAAAAAGCGAGTTCATTGGTCATGCCGTGCCCACCACCCTCCTGACTGGCACCATTGTCAGAAAGCAGGACGAGCAGGGTGTTGTCCAGTTCGCCGGTCTGCCGCAACCGGTCAACAAGGCGTCCGATCTGGACGTCAGTGTGATCCAGAAAAGCAGCGAACGCCTCCTGCATGCGCGCGAACAGCCGTCGTTCGTCCACACTCAACTCATCCCACGGCGGTATCCCCGGGTTTCTGGGCGACAGTTCAGTGCCTTGGGGAATGACGCCCGTTGCGATCTGCTTGTCGAACCAACGCTTGCGCACAACATCCCAGCCCTCGTCGTAGCGCCCGCGATACTTCTCAAGGAACGCGGCCGGGGCCTGGTGTGGGCTGTGGGTCGCGCCGAACGCCAGGTAGCTAAAGAAGGGACGGTTGGACGTCGTGCGCTGCGAGGCAATCATCGCGATCGCCTGATCCACCATCGCCTCGGACAGGTGATAGTCCGGGTCACCTGGCGGATCAACCGGATGGTTGTCTATTACGAGTTCGGGCGAGAACTGGTCCGTGGCGCCGCCCAAGAACCCGTAGAAGCGGTCGAAGCCCCGCCCGAGCGGCCAGTGCTCCATGGGTCCCGCCGGCCCGCAGTCCTCCATGTTAGCGAGATGCCACTTGCCGAGCGCAAAGGTGGAGTAACCTGCATTGCCGAGGACTTCCGCCAGCGTCGCAGCGCGCGGCGTGATCACCCCGCGACAGTTGGAGTAGCCGGTGTCTACGTTAGACAGGAACCGCATGCCAACAGAGTGGTGGTTGCGACCTGACAGTAGGGAGGCCCGGGTCGGTGAACAGAGCGCCGTCGTGTGGAAGTTGGTGTACCGCAGGCCGCCAGCAGCGAGCGCGTCGATGTTGGGCGTCTCGATGTCAGATCCATAGCAGCCGAAGTGACCGAAGCCAGTGTCGTCGAACACGATCAGCACGACGTTGGGGGCGTCCTGCGCCGGGCGAGTGCGCGGAATCCAGTGCGGCTGCGTATCCGCTATGGTCGCTCCTTTGGGCATCTCCATCGAACTTCCTCCATCGCTGTCGGTATAAGGGCGATGATTCTTGCACAGGTTTAGTCCCGAGGGGCGACCAATCTCGATGTGCAAACAGGTTCCAGCCGTGCATTTTGAGGTGCTGCTGATCAACCTGCTTTGTGGCGATCACCCGTCGCGCCGCAATCGCAGCTAACCGAATGAAGCTAAACCGAACAAAGCGAACCCAATGAGGATGAACCATGCCCGTCGTTGAGATGCTGGACCTGAGCGGTGATGCCCGCCAACGGGGGGAAGCGCACGGCGAAGCGATGCGTGACGACGTTGCCGCCGGCATCGACCGATGGCGCAACGAGATGAACGCGGTGCAGCCTATGAGTCCAAGTGAGTTCATCCGGCACATCCAAACGCAGACGCAATTTTTTCAGACTGTCGACATTGCCGCTCCTGATCTGATGGACGAGGTACGCGGCATCGCGGCTGGCGCCAACCTCGACTTCGAGACTGTGTTTGCGTTCCAACTGCTCGACGAATGCTGGTGGCTGGCGGCAGCGCTCGCACAGGATTCCACACCGCGAGAAAGCTGCAGCAGCCTGGCATTCAGCGATGTCGACGGCGCTCCTCTTGCGGCCCAGACCATGGATCTGCCACAACATTACGATGGCGGACAATCGTTGCTCCGATTCACAGATCCTCAATCAGGCATACGTCAGATCGTGTTCACAGCGCCGGGACTAATCGGCCTCAACGGCGTTAACAGCAATCGGCTTGCGGTCTGTGTGAACACGCTTCGTCCTGATCGAACTCCTTGCCGAGAAATCCGAGCGCCGATGACCAGCGTTCGTCCGGCTGCAACCACCGCACCGAGGCTGCGGGTGGGCGTTCGCCGTCAAATGGCGCGAGCATGATGCACTTCGCAACTGGCTTGCAGCCGCGCAGGCCTGCCGGTCGCGTTCGTCCTTCGATCACTGCTCGCAACACCGGACCCCGCGAGCGCCACAGAATTCGTCGAGCGCACCCAGCATGCTTCCGGTCAGAACTATTGCTGGCCCCAGTTCCACGCGGCGTTTGGCGGCAATGACGCGCTTCTTTGAGCAACATCCGCAACCAAATCTGAACGGTATCAAGACCCTGCTCTCGTCCGCGGATGGCCCGATCTGTGCGCCGCGGGAGCCCGGCCACGGCTTCACCTTCGGTGCCTGCATCATGACTCTGGGGACGGAACCGGCACTGCATGTGACGCACGGTCCGCCTACCGTCACGAGTTTCGTTGCACACAGCTTCTAGTCGCCCTCCGAATCTGCCTCCTGTGCTGCGGTCACGCCTCCAGCAAATCGAAGTCGGCCATGATGCGATCAAAGCGCTGCTGGTAGAAGTCCTTCCAGTTCAGGTGAGTGTGGATGTAGAGCCTGTTCTCCCGGATGCCGCGAACGGTCATCCTGGCGACTTCTCTTGCGTCAAGCATGCCCGGCGGCAAGGGGTCACTCGATGAGGGACGCGGCGGCATGTCGACGGGACCGCCGAACCGCTCGGGGCGAACTCGCTGCGATTCGCCGATGCGCGTGCTGACGCCAGCCGGGCACAACATCGATACACCGATGCCCTGCGGTTCAAGTTCCTCGCAAAGACGCTCGCTGTAACCAACGACGGCATATTTGGATGCAGCGTAGGCACCTTGCCCGGGTGTCGGGAACAATCCGGTACACGATGCGGTGTTCAGTATGTGTCGGTCCGTGTCAGCCTGCGCCAGCATTCGCGGCACAAAGGCGTTGATGCCGTTGACCGTCCCCGTGAAATTGACCGCCATCAGCCATGCCTGATCGGATGGCAATGTGTCAACGACCGCCCCCCCCACAAATACGCCAGCATTGTTGCAGAGCAGGTGCACCTCGCCAAACTTGTCGAACGACCGGGCGGCAAGGTTGTCGACCTCGCCCGCTTCTGAAACATCGGTTGGCACAAAGATAGCCTTCACGCCCGTTGCCGCGAGTTCTTTCGTCACAGACTCCCCGGCGTCGACATCGACATCCGCGATGACAAGGTTCATGCCCTCGCCAGCGAGCGCCTGCGCAATGGCCCGGCCGATACCCATACCTCCGCCCGTGACAACCGCGGTCTTGTTTCGGAATTCTTTCATTTTGCTCCTCCTGACGCAGCACCCTGCGCGATCTTGTTTGGTACGACCTCGTTTCTTGTGTCAGTTGTTTCGTGTGACAGTTCGTGATGATAAACGCTTCAATCTTCTGCGATTCCACGGAGCGTAACAGACTCCTGCGACTCCTTTGATGCGCGCCCCGCGCCGCCGACCGGCCGTTCAAGACAAGGCGAGACTCGGACACCTTTTGTCTATCATCCCGTGATGGCCAGCGTTGTGTCCGGCCCCAGGCACGGCCGCGCCTGCAGTCGCCCAGAGACATGGGCCTGAACGAATTCCCCGTCACGCGCTACACCACCCGCGCGTACCACGATCTCGAGACCGAGCGGCTGTGGAAAAAAGTGTGGCAGTTCACGTGCCGCGAGGAGGACATTCCAGCGCCAGGTGACCACTATCGCTACGATATCGCAGGTCTCTCGATCCTAGTAGTTCGAACCGAGACAGGTGAGATCAAAGCGTACCCCAATGCCTGTCTGCATCGCGGCCGCATGTTAAAGGAGTTCGACGGCAACGCGAAAGAACTGCGGTGTCCATTCCACGGCTTCTGCTAGAAACTGGACGGATCGTTCAAGGAGATTCCCGCTGACTGGGACTTCCCCCAGATCAATCAGGAGACATTCAACCTGCCCGAACTGCCTGTCGCGCGCTGGGCTGGCTTCGTTTTCATCAACCCTGATCGCAACTGCGATCCGTTCGATGAGTTCATTCGCGACCTCGCCCCACAATTTGAACGCTGGGATCTGGGCGGACTCTATAAGCAGGCTCACGTCGCCAAGGTCATGCCCTGCAACTGGAAGATCTGTCAGGAGGCGTTTTGCGAGGCCTATCATGTCAACGCCACGCATCCGCAGATCATGCGCAGCCTCGGCGACGTCAACAGCCAGGTCGACATCTGGGACAACTGCGCGCGGGTGATTACAGCCGGCTCCACCCACAGCCCCTTGCTCGACTACACTCCCAGCACTAACGACATGCTGCGCACACTCAGGAACGTGGACCATGACGCAGGCGTGCCGCAAGTGCCCGACGGCATGAATTTTCGCGAGTACATGGCCAACCGATCACGTCAGAATCTCCGTACCCACGCGGGCGACAAGGCAGACCTCTATTGCGATGCGGAGCTCGTTGACAGCCTGGATTACACCCTGTTTCCAAACTTCCACCCATGGGGCGCCTTTAACGGCATCGTGTATCGCTTTCGACCGAACGGTACTGACCATCGTTCTGCGATCATGTAGTGCATCATGCTCGCGCCATTTGACGGCGAACGCCCACCCGCAGCCTCGGTGCGGTGGTTGCAGCCGGACGAACGCTGGTCATCGGCGCTCGGATTTCTCGGCAAGGTGTTCATCAGGACGTGTTCAACATGCCGAAGGTGCAGGCGGGTCTGGAGTCGACCTACCAGACGGGCATCGTCCTCTCCGGCTACCAGGAGTCCAAGGTGCGCTGGCTGCACACCAAACTCACTGAATGGATTGGCGAATAATGGCGAGCCTCTATCATCCCTTTGATACTGAAGCCCTCTACCGGCTGGACGAAGATGACAACGTACGTGTCACACGCGGCAACGCCGTCGGCACGTTCACGACTGAAGGCGTGCACCTGTCCGGTGAGATTCGCCAGGCCGACCCACAACTCTGCATGTGGGTTGGCAACAACCCGGATCCATTGTCAGCGTACCAGCGCATTGGGCGCAGCACGAAGATCGAGAATGCCTAGCTAGTTCTTGCCAGACGGACGTTGTGATTCGACACACCCTGCCAGACTCGTTGGAGCACGCGATACCCGTCCCAGAACGGCGTTTTAGGATAGGAACTAACGCGCCGTCTGCACCGGCCACCGACTTGCCGCGCGGCGGCCCTGGAATCCAGTCACCAGAACTGTCGGCACCGTCAGTAACGCGACGAGTCCGGCACCCCAGAAGATGCCGGTCGGGTTCCCCTGATCCAACAGGTAGCCGAACATCGGCGGTGCCACGATGCCGCCAATGTTGAAACCCGTGGAGACAAAACCGAACACCTTGCCCATCTGACCCGGCGGGGTCATGGCGCGAATGAGCATGTCTCGCGACGGTGAGACGATGCCATTTAAAAATCCAACCACAAACAGGGCCCCTGCGACCACGACGAGGGGCAATCCCAGCGCCGCAATGGCAAAGAGCGGTAACGCGATCCCGGCAAAGCACGCCGCGGCAAAGACATCGTGCCGGTCGATCGAATCGGCAATCCAGCCGCCCGCAAGCACCCCAATTGGGTTGGCAAGCAGGTAAGCCAGCAGCACGCTGCCAAGCGCCGTCAATGTCACGGGATACATGCCACCAAGCGCAGAGACGCTGAAGTCGCTGACGCCATGGCCGGTCGTGGATATCCCGACATAGAACAGCAACCCCATCATCACCGGGAACGACAGCAGCACAGCTAGTCCGACGGGCCTCCCGGTCGCCTCGCCAGACGCCGGGTCTGCGCGCTTGTCGGCATCACTCAGAGCGCTTGCCGATAATGCCAGCACCAGCGCCATGCCGAGGCCAGTAGCCGCGCAAATGCCGACGGCAAGCTGCCAGCCGATGACGCTGGTGAGTGGCAAGACGAACGCAGGCGCCAGGAACCCGCCAAAGAAACCGCTGGCCGTGTGTACCGAAAACGCCCGGCCGATGTGCTTCTCACCGACTGAGCCGTTTAGAATCGAGTAGTCCGCCGGGTGATAAACCGCGTTGGCAAGGCCGGCGAGCCCCATCATGGCGAGCAGCATCGGATAACTGGGGGCGATCGCAATGACGATGAAGGCGACCGATTCTGCCACCAGAGCCGCGATCAGCAGCAAGCGGGCGCCCACCCGGTCAACCAGAAAGCCAATGGGCGTCTGGGTCAGCCCGGTCACCAGGCTGAAGACCGTTATGGCAAACCCAAGCTCTGTAAAACCGACATCCAGTTCACCGGTCAGCACCGGAAAGAGCGGCGGCAACAACAAGATGTACAAATGGCTGTACAGATGGGCCCCCGAGACGAGGCCTATCGCTTTGACATTGAGATCCGCCGGCGCGTCAGTATTGGACATCGTTCTCGCGCGCATCGCCGTGCGGGATGTGCAGGCCACGCATATTATTGGGTTCCCTCGGGAACCGGGGATGAACAGCGCCCTCTATCAGGTTACTGAAGAAGTGCTCTCCTGCTCTTCATCGTTCAGAGCTATCGTTTGGGGCTATCACTCAAGGGCTATTGGTCAAGAGCAATCGCTCAAGAGCGACCAGTCAAGGTTCACACGTTGAGAATGCATGGCTGCCGCCTCGCGACAGGTCAACCCCTCAACGAACGTGAAATTCACGTCGCCGAAGCGAACGTGAATTTCAAGCATCGGTCTGGCAGGTTTTCGGCAGCCTTTCATGGAACTAAAGCAATATGCTGCGGTGTTCCCTGCGCGACAGCGCGGCAATCCGGTACCGTGAGATGCTGCTATTTGTTACGCCGCGCAGGAACCAGTTCAGTCAGAATGCCGCCAGCCGATTTGGGATGGAAGAACGCGGCAGTCACCCGATTGTCGGGGTCTTCTCCAAGGTCGATGCGCACGAGGCCTTGCGCTGACAGCCGCGCTGCTTCCTCCTCTACATCATCACATCCGTAGCCCCAATGATGCAGACCCGCGCCGAATCGCTGCAGGTATTTGTACGTGCCTTTCTCCTTCAAGACCGGGATCAACACTTCTACCTGCGTCTGGCCCTCGCCAATTTGAAAGAAGTAGTTATGCGTGCCTTCAGGCGCAAAGTAAGCCCCATCCGGCAGCGGCGACTTGGACGTGTCCAATTGAAAACCCATTTGTCCCTGCAGCACGTCCGCCGCTTCGTCAATCGAGCTCGCCACGACCCCAATGTGATCCAGTCCAACAATCATTTCACGCGTCCTCGCTTAAGAGATTTGCGTCTATCCTATACCCCTTTTCGCCTCTCATACACGAGCGGGGGCGCGGTTCATGACGTCCGCTCGCTCGCCATCGCCAACGTGCTTTTGTATTCTCAAGCACACCAGCCTCTTACAAGACCCTTTAGGAGTCAGGTGTAGGAGTCAGGTGTAGAAGGCATGCGCGATCACCTGCTGCACGCGGGTTACGCGCACGTCTATTCCAACCAGCAAGGAGAGAAACGATGACAGGGCCACTCACCGGCGTCAGAGCCGTTGCCTGCTCAATTGCGCAAGCGGGCACCGTGCCGTACTCACTGATGGCGGACCTCGGCGCAGAGGTGATCAAGATCGAAGTGCCGGGCACGGGCGACGGTTCTCGCCGAACGCCGGACAAGTCCGAGTGGCCAAGCTCGTACTTTGAGACCAACAACCGTGGCGTCAAAAGTGTCACCCTAAACCTGAAGAGCAACAAGGGCCGCGAGATCCTGCATCAACTGGTGGCAACGGCAGACGTTTTTGGCCAGAATTTTCGTCCCGGCGCGGCCGAGAAGAACGGCTTCGGCTACGACACGCTGAAAGCGATCAAGTCCGACCTCGTCTATGTTTCCGTCTCAGGCTACGGCCCCGCCGGACCGCACGCGCATCTGCCGGCGACCGATGCGATGGCACAAGCGCTGGGCGGCATCACCGAGGCGTTCTCCACACCCGGACAATTAAAGAAGACCGGCATCGTCTCCGTGGCCGACGAAACCTGCGCGATGATCACCTTCGGTGCCATCATGAGCGGCCTTTACTGCGCCAAGATGACGGGCGTCGGGCAACGCATCGACACCTCCTTGCTCGGCGGGCAGATTCGCCTGATGGGCTGGACCCTGACGAATGTCATGTGGCGCGACGAGCCACCGATCACCGGACGTGCACGCATCACTGGAACCCGCAAGCAGGCAGGCATCAGCGCGACCTTCAACGACGGCGATGGACAACCCTTCGTCTTTCAGCTTGCCGGCAAGCAGTGGCAGGTCGCCATGAGCGCACTCGGCTTCATGGATGCGCTCGAAGCTGAGGGGCTCGCTGATCTCGGGGTCGTGCATGTGTCCGAGGCAGAGCGCACCCGCCTCCTGGAAAAGCTCGATGCGCTGTTTGCGACGGGTTCGCGCGACACCTGGGTCGCCGTCCTGCGGGATGCCGACATTGTGTCAGCACCGGTCAACACCATGCTCGAAGCCTCCAAAGACCCGGATGTCATCGCGAACGGCTATGTTCAACAAATGCACTATCCGGACTTCGACAAAACGCTGCCAGTCCACGGTGCCCCATGGCAGTTCTCCGAGACACCGGCTGCGATCGGCCGTGCACCGGCGCTCGGTGAACACAACGCTGAAATACTGTCTTCGCTCGGCTATTCGGATGACGACATCGAGTCACTTGCTGACGAGGGGACCATTTAAAATCGGCGAATGCAGAAAACTGGACGCTGACTGACTATTCGTTCGCCGTTTCGCGCCTACTCCTCTCCACCGTGAAGTCGCTGAGCCCCACGCGCTTTAAGTCACGCCGCATTCTGCCGAGACTATAGGGGTAAAAAGCGACCACCCTGCCCGTGTTATCCCGGTAAAAATTGGTGCACTGACCGGTCGCCCAACTCATCGTTTGTAGCGACGCCTGAATGCCACGGTTGTACTCACGTGTGGGCTCCTCCCGGACTTCCACCGATCTCACGTGTTTATCGATGATTTCCGCCGCGCAATCGGCGATGTAGCCACTCGCGATTTCTGAACTCGAGAAGAGCGAGGTATAGGCAGCGACACCGTTCAACCCGCACACCGTGAAGTAGTTCGGGAACCCGGGGATGGCAACGCCCCGATACGCCTCCGGCTTGTGTTCAAGCACCGTGGACAATCGCACGTCATCCCGGCCGAACACGTCGATCGACGGTTCACCCTCCGCGCGCGCGCCGATTTGATAGCCCGTGCAGAAGATGACGACATCCGCTTCTTCTGTGCTGTCATCGACCGCAACTACAGCAGTCTCCGTCAGTGCCTTGACCGCCCTGGTCACCAGCCGGACATGATCCGCCGCCAGTGCCGGGTAGTAGTCGTCCGATACCACGACGCGTTTACATCCCGGGTCGAAATCGGGCGTCAGGGCGTCCATGAGCGCGGGATCACTGATGGCAGACCGCATATGCTTAAGTCCCACCTGCCTGATCGCCTCGATGGCTGACGGCATTCGTCGTGTCGTACGGAACATCGTCGCGGTTCGCCGATAAAGACGCCGCCATTCGCCACGCCACGCTTCCGATTGCTGCAAGATATCCCGCTTTGCTGCTGGCGTTGTGCGGTTGTTCCGCGGCATCACCCAGTTGGGGGATCGCTGAAACACCACCACTTCAGGTGCGCGCCTCGCAACCTCGGGCACCACCTGAACGGCGCTCGCCGCTGTACCAACGACCGCGACACGTTTTCCTGCGAGATCAACATCATCCCGCCAGGCACCCGAATGCCAGGTTGGGCCAGCAAACATATCGAGTCCCTTGATGTCGGGGATGTTGGGTTCTGTCAGGCGCCCCGTCGCGGCAATCAACAGCCGGTGCTGTGCGCTTGCACCGGTCGCATCCTCGAGGTTCCAGACGCCCCCGGTGCTGTCGTAGCGAGCAGTCACCATGTCGGCGTTGAAGCGAATGTGGCGCAAAATATCGTGACGCTCCGCGCAGCCGCGAATATAGGCCTGAATCTCCGGCTGGCTGGCGTACTTCGTCGACCAATCGGGGTTCGGGGCTATCGTGTATGCATATAGATGGGAGGGAACATCGCAGTGCAGGCCAGGGTAGGTATTTCGAAGCCAGGTTCCACCAACATCGGGCTGCTTCTCGTAGATGACGAAATCATCAATGCCGCGAGCCTTCAACTGCATTCC
>Ga0114999_10004658_pt1 | contig 16474 bp, 16 predicted proteins | sample ArcticOcean_MG_C_3_FD_89820 | JGI IMG/M metagenome (GOLD analysis project Ga0114999, IMG submission 89820) | Marine microbial communities from western Arctic Ocean - ArcticOcean_MG_CB8_126 | ecosystem: Environmental > Aquatic > Marine > Oceanic | place: Arctic Ocean: Canada Basin | collected...
CGCTAGGCGGGCATACGCGTCGTCGGGCTCCAGTCCACCAGCTCACGCACCGGTACAACCGTCGGATGCAAGGGCAGAAGTACGGCGGTCTTGTTGGAGGCGTTGAACACCGTGTGTCGGACCCCGGCCTCTGCGACGAACATGTCTCCCGGGCGAAGCGGGATCTCTTCACCGTTGTACATCGCCATGAACTCGCCTTCGATGCAGTACATCGCCTCTTCAGTCTCCGGGTGAAAATGCGGCGGGGCCATGGAACCGGGCTCGAAATCAAGCTGGCTGAATGCGGTCGAGAGCGCGCCACGCTCGTGGTTCATCATGTCGTATCGGGTGCATCGCTCCCACGGCGTCCATGCCTCTACGTTGGCCCTCGGTACGATGTAGGGAGGAAGATCTCCGCTGGCTGGCTCTCCTGGGTCGAAATGAGACACATCCGGGTCGGTGTGCGGAAACATCGTCACGATCCGCGCTTCGCCATTACCGCTGTTTGTGAAGCCGTGGCCGGTCCCCGGAGGGGCCATTACAAGGTCTCCTGAATGCAGCGCTACCCGATGATCGTCCACCACCGCCGAGATATCGCCATCCAGCACGAAGTAGGTCGCCTCGGTGTTGCCATGTGCGTGATATGGGATCGACGCTCCGGGCTGGATCATGGCGTCAAATACGCGTATCTGGGTAGCGCCGGTGTCTGCGCCCGCGGGATTTCGCTGACTGACGCCGGGATAAGGCGAGGTAACTTTCTGGTCCTTGAGGCGGAGAATTGTCATGTGCGGGAATGCTCCAGATTTCTAATGGGTGCGCTAGTTGCCAGGAATCGTCGGAAGGGGTTGCGATGGCGTCCAGTCCACCAATTCCCGGACCGGCGCCGTTGTCGGGTGGATTGCGATCAAGGTCGCCGTTTCATTTGAGGCGTTGAATATCGCGTGGTGTGCGCCGGGCTCTGCCAGAAGCATGTCTCCGGCCTGAAGCGGGAACTCTTCGCCGTTGTACATCGCCATGAGTTCGCCTTCCAGGCAGTACATGAACTCCTCGGTCTCCGGATGGAAATGTGGAGGCCCGAGGGACCCGGGCGCGATAACACCCTTGCTGAACAGCAGTGTGGACGAACCAAAACCCGCATCCATGGGATCAAATCGCTCGGTCCCGGGCCAGGGTTCTGTCGGAATAACGTCCTCGGCGAATACCACATATTTTGGGAGCGGGCCGTGGCTCGGGAGATCTAGTTCATGGTCCTCCCGGGTTGCGCCGATTGTGGTCCCGGCGGTGATGAATTTTGCTGGCACTCCGCTGCGGTTCTCGAACGAGTGTTTCACGTTGACCGGCGCCAGTACGCCATCGCCTGCGTGGAGCGTGATCCGGTGTCCGTCCAACACGCACTCGACATCGCCTTCAATCACGTAGTGCATGATCTCGGCGTCCGGGTGGGAGTGGTAGGTGATGATCGCCCCAGGAGCCAGCGTGTTCAGACCCGCCGTGATCTGGGTCGCGCCGGAGTTAGGACCGCCGATACGGCGTCCGACTATGCCGGGCGTTGACTCGGAAGTGATCATGTCTGCCATGCGCAGAATCGCCATTCATGGCCTCCCCGTTTGTGATGTCATCGAAACAGTTGCCGGGCCCGCGTTTTGAATAGCCTGAGATCGACTCGGGCAAGTTCTGGGCGTGCCGTCCCGGAGTATATAATCGCTCCCGCTTCAAACGGGCTAATCGCGGCCCACCGACGGGGTCAATTTCCCGACCACGTTCGGTTTTGCCATATTTCGATCAGAAGGGCTCACGTCAGTTATGCCAGCGATAAAAGTAGGGTTCATCGGGCTCGGCAGCATGGGACGACCAATGGCGGTGAATTTGCTGAACGCCGGGACGACGCTGATGGTCCATAACCGGAGCCAGCAGGTTGTGCGTGAACTGGAGGACATGGGAGCAGAAGCTGCTACCAGCGTGGGACAACTGGCGTCTCAATGCGACAGGATTTTCGTGTGCCTGCCGAACGAAGAAACCTGTGAGCAGATCCTTATGGGCGATGACGGCGTGTTCGCGAATATCAAGCCGGGCACGATTGTCACGGACCACAGCACCGTGAGTGTTGGACTCTCAAAGAGAGTTGCCGAACATGCCAGCAGCGCCGGCGCAAAGTTCCTGGATGCGCCGATCTCCGGGGGGCCAACCGGGGCGACTGACGGGACTTTATCGATCATGGTCGGCGGGGACGAGGATGCGTTTAATGCGGCGCTTCCGGAGTTTGAGAAGATGGGGACGAACGTCGTGCGGTTCGGAGACACCGGAGCCGGGACGGCGATGAAATTGATCAACCAGCTCCTGACCTGCATCCACACGGTCGCCGCCGCAGAGGCGTTCAACCTTGCCAACAGCGCCGGCGTCGATATCTTGAAGGCCACCGATCTTCTCCAGAAGAGCTTCGGCGGCAGCACAATGGTCGGGCGGTCTGGCCCGATCACCGCAGCCCGAGACTTCGAAAACTCGGGCGCACCGATGCGCAATTTGATCAAGGACATCGGCATCATCATAACGATGGCGGACGAGATGAAGCTGTCTATGCCGACCGGGACGGCAGCAGCCGAGATCCTGTACGAGGGCCGGGACACCGGCCTTTCGGATCAGGATATCGCGGCTGCAATAGTTCCAATAGAAACGCACTCAGGCGGGTAAGCCAGATCGATTGGCCCGGATACAACTTATTAATAAGCAACCCTTTGGGAATAACAGGACAGGCGGATTTATGAGCAAGCACAAGATCGCCGTAATCAGGGGCGATGGAATCGGCATCGAAGTTGTTGGCGAGGCACTGAAGGTCCTGGAGGCTGCCGGGTCAAAATTCGGCATCGATTGGACCTTTGATGAGCTGCCGTGGAGTTCCGCTTACTACGACGATCACGGCATGATGATGCCCGAAGACGGGGTCGATCAGTTGCGAGGCTACGACGCCATCTTCCTGGGAGCCGTCGGCCGGCCGGACATCCAGGACCACATCACCCTGAACGGCCTCTTGTTGCCGATACGCCGGACCTTTGATCAGTACGTCTGTGAACGGCCGTCGGTGCTCTACCTCGGCGTCACCTCGCCGCTCGCCGGCAAGAAACCGTACGACATCGATATGGTTGTGATCCGGGAGAATACCGAGGGCGAGTACGCCAACATGGGGGGCTTCCTGTACGAGGGCGACCCCAACGAGGTGGCTATCCAGACGTCCGCGTTCACCCGGCGTGGATGTGAGCGGATCATTCGCTACTCATTTGACCTCGCACGGAGGCGAAACAAGAACAACCATGTGACGTCGATCACCAAGTCCAACGCTCTTGGTTACGGCATGGTGCTCTGGGACCGGACCTTTGCGGAGGTGGCCGAGGATTATCCGGACATCACGACCAACACGCTTCTTATTGACGCGGCGTGTATGGACTTTATTCGCAAGCCTGAAACGTTTGACGTGGTCGTCGCGAGCAACCTGTTTGGAGACATCCTGACCGATATCGGCGCCGTGGTTGCCGGGAGCGTCGGACTGGCTTCCAGCGCGAATTTCGACCCGACACGCGCCAACCCGTCGATGTTCGAGCCGACGCACGGCAGCGCTCCAGACATCGCAGGGCAGGGGCTGGCGAATCCGATGGCTCAGATCCTGACCTCGGTGATGATGGTGCGCCATCTCGGCGAGGACGAGGCTGCCGACGCCATCGAAGAGAGTGTGAAGAGCGTCCTGGCGCTTGGCGAAATTCTGACGCCGGACCTCGGCGGCAGCGCCAGCACGGGCAGCGTAGGTGACGCCATCGCCGGGAATATCTAGATTCCTGCCTTGCAAAACCCTCGACATCCCAGTTAACAGGCCGGTGTGGCCACAGGAGTGACTTCGTGAACCCGTTCGAGAGCATCCCAATTGGCGACCACGGCGCTGAGGTGACACGCCTCGGAATGGGCGGCGTGTTTATCTCTGGACGGGGCTCGGCGGACGGAAGAGACGCAGCGCCCGCGTACGACACCTCCCTCGCCACGATCGCAAAGGCGCACGAGGTCGGTATCAAGTACTTCGACACTGCGCCTCTATACGGCAATGGCATAAGCGAAAAAAGATATGGCAAAGTACTTGGCCGCTACCCTCGGGACTCGTTCGTGCTGTCCTCAAAGGTGGGACGGGTACTCGTGCCGGACGAAGCCGATCCCGGCGAGTGGGAGATGGACAGCATTGCGCACTTGACTGCTAAATTTGATCTGTCTCGAGACGGCATCATGCGTGCGCTTGAGGAAGGGCTTGAGCGCAGCGGACTGGACCACGTCGACATCCTCTACCTCCACGACCCGGATGTAGAAGACATGGAAGACGAGGCCATCGCGACGGCCTTCCCGACGATGATCGAACTACGCGAGCAGGGCGTCGTGAAAGCGATCGGTTGTGGCATGAACCAGTGGCAGATGCCTGGCCGGTTTATCGAGCGCTTCGATCTCGACATCATCCTGCTGGCGGGCCGCTACACTCTTCTTGACCATGATGCTTACCCTGAGTTTTTGCCGCTCTGCGTCGAGAAGAACGTCAAAATAGCGACCGGCGGCCCTTACAACTCCGGAATCCTTGCGGCACAGGATCTGGACGGCCCGCTGGCGTTCAACTACGAGCAGGCGGCGCCTCAGTGGATCGACAAGGCCCGCGCCCTGAAGCGCGTTTGCGACGCACACGGTGTCGACATGAGGGCGGCGGCGCTCCAGTTCCCGCTTGCGCACCCGGCAGTGGCTTCAGTGATACCTGGGGCTGCGACCCCGGAGCAGGTGGTCCAGAACGTCGAGCTAATCCGTGTCGAAATCCCTGAGGCCATGTGGTCCGAGATGAAATCTGAAGGACTGATCCCGGCAGGCGCGCCTACTCCGTAGACGGTTGGTTGGCTGTTGAAGCCACGCTGTAAACCCAGGCGCTCGGCGTTTAGCTGTGTGAGGGAGAAGATCATTTCCACGCAGACGATAGAGAGGGCGTTCCAGGTTGTTTGGACGCCTTCGTCGCGAATCCGGTCTTCAGACCACCATCTTGTCAAGGCGCATACGCGTAATCTTTGCTACCTCGCTGAAGGCGAAGTACAGCTCCATGTCGGTGCTGTCGTTACCCAGATGCTGCTCCGCCAGCGCCAGAATCTCGACCGCGTTCCGGCCCCTTAACGCGGCGATGAACGGGAACCCGAACCTTGTCTTGTACGCGCTTACAAGATGCTCGATCCGCTTCTGTTGAGCGTCGGTGAGTTTGTCGAAACCGGCGCTAATGTGCTCCCGTCGCGAGTCGGGCGTCATGGCGTCTATCGCTTCCGGCGTGACCTGCATATCGGAGTGGCCGCGAAGGAACTCGATCTGCTTGCCCCGGTCGGCGTCCTTCAACGCCTGGACCATCCCATCGTGCAACATCCCGACATCCTCGAACGGCCGGCCATCCCAGACATTTGACGCGACCCACGACGCGTACTCAAATACCGGCCCCACCGCGTCCACGAACTCGTCCTGGCTCATGTCATTGAGGCGAGCTATCGAAATTCGGTCATCACCGCTCTGGCCATCTGGGGTCATTGTTTCTGCACTTTCTCTGCGACGATCCAGTGGAACGTTGTGGGTCCCCCGTCGACATCAAATTGGATAGTTTCGTTATTGCCGCTGATGATCCTGAGACCGGCGGCCTCTACCATCAACTGATTATCAGCGGGCCCGTACCCACTCCAGTACATGGGAGCGCCGAGCCAGTCAGGGTTATAGTCGTCGACGCTGTCACCGGCATGGAACGTCCCGATGAAGCGACCGCCAACCCGTAACCAGGCTGCGATTTTCTCTAACAACGCGGGTTGTAACTCCCTCGGCACGTGAATGATCGAGTAAAACGCGGTGACAGCGTCAAAGCTCTCATCAGGAAACTCAACCTCAACAATATCCGCCACCAGGAACTTCGCGTCCGGAACGTTGTTCCTCGCCAGGGCGATCTGCCCCGGAGATATATCGACCCCTGTGGCGTTGAAGTAAACGGACAGCATCTCCGTGCCGGTATCCCCGGCGCCACACCCGAGATCCAGCACATCAGAACATCCCGGAAAGCCCTCCGTCAGAAAACGAATGTACCGCTCCCGAAGGCCGCTATTGTCCTTCCGCGCCTCCAACAGATAAGTGTGTCCGATGGCGTCATAACCATCGGCAACAATCTGTCTGGCGTCCGCGCCCGCCGGAAGTGGGGTGGTCACGGCCTCACCCTAACTCAAGAGAGGCGGAATCTGTCATCCCGAGCGAAGCCGAGGGACCTTCACGACGAGGCTCACGGACAAACCAAACCGGAAACGTCGGCCACGATCGTCTGCATCCGGTTATTTCACAATCACCCAGCAGAATGCATCTCGGCGTGCGTCTCCACCGGGTCGTTGCCGACCAGGAAGTCGAAGTCGCAGCCGTACTGCGCCTGCATCACGTGCTCGGAGAACATCAGACCGTACCCACGCGTGTAGCGAGGCGCCGGCGCCTTCCACCCCGCCCTTCGTCGTTCCAGTTCCGCTTCGTCCACCAGTAGATCGATCCTTCGTCCCTCGACATCCAGTTCGATCATGTCGCCGTTCTGCACCAGTCCCAGCGGTCCGCCTAACGCCGATTCCGGCGAGATGTGCAGCACCACCGTGCCGAACGCCGTGCCGCTCATCCGGGCGTCGCTGATGCGCACCATGTCGCGCACACCCTGCTCCAGCAACTTCTTCGGGATCGGCAGCATGCCCCACTCCGGGATGCCGGGCCCTCCGACCGGTCCAGCCGACTTCATAACGAGAACGTCGTCCTTTGTCACGTCCAGGTCCGGGTCGTCCACGCGGGCGTGCATGTCCTCGTAGTTCTCGAAAACCACGGCGCGCCCCACGTGGTGGAGCAGGTCGGGTGAAGCTGCGCTCTGCTTGATCACCGCTCCGTCTGGAGCCAACGATCCGTTCAGCATTGCCAGACCGCCCTCTTCATACATCGGCGTCTCAAGCGTCTTGATGATCTTGTCGTCTATCGCCACGGTGTCTGCGATGTTCTCGCCAAGCGTGTGCCCGTTGACCGTGATGGTGTCCAGGTGGAGCAGGGGAGCCAACCGATTCAACACCGCCTCGATGCCACCTGCATAGAACAGGTCTTCCATCAGGTACTCGCCCGACGGCTTCAGGTTGACGATCGTTGGCGTTGAGCGTGAGATCTCATCAAACTTGTCCGGAGTGAGCTCGAATCCGAGTCTCCCGGCGATGGCCGTAAGGTGGACGATCGCGTTGGTCGAGCCACCGGCAGCCATAAGAAATCGCATAGCGTTTTCGATAGCGTCCTCGGTCATGATGTCGGAGGGCCGGGTGCCCTTCTCGACAAGCTCGACGACCATACGTCCGGCCGTTTCGGCGAGCGCGCTTCGCCGCATGTCCGCACCCGGGATGGATGCGCCGCCGGGTGGAGTCATACCCAGCGCCTCGGTGATTCCGCCCATCGTGGACGCCGTGCCCATCACCATGCAGTGGCCAGGTGAGCGGTAGATAGCGGACTCAAGCGAGTCGTACTCCTCCTGCGTGATCGTCCCGGCGCGTAGCTCGCCCCAGTAACGTCGGCAGTCGGTACAGGAGCCAAGTTCCTCGCCCTTCCAGTTGCCCTTGAGCGAGGGGCCTCCGGTGACGACGATAGCCGGCAGGTCCGCGCTGGCCGCGCCCATGAGCGCTGCGGGGGTCGTCTTGTCGCAACCGGTGAGCAGCACCACGCCGTCGATGGGCAAACCGCGAATCATCTCTTCGATGTCCATCGCCATCAGGTTGCGCAGGAGCATAGAAGTCGGTTGCAGGAAGAACTCGCCGAGAGAGATCGTCGGGAACTCGAGTGGGAACCCACCGGCGGCCATGATCCCGCGCTTCACATGTCCCGCTAGTGCGCGCAGGTGGACGTTGCAATGAGTTGCTTCACTCCACGAGTTGGCGATTCCGATCACAGGCTTTCCGGCAAACGACTCTTCCGTAAATCCCTGGGACTTGAGGCCGGCGCGGTGGAGGAATCCTTCAAGGTCGCGAGGCCCGAACCACTGGTGGCTTCTGCGGACCATGTTTTTGCCGTTCGATTCGTGGCCGTTGCTGCTCATGCGTATCCCTGTTCGTTACGGTTGAGTGATGGCTAAATTGGACGATGCCGCCAAACCTACGTTCAACGTGACGTCGACGTGCGCTTGAAGTGATTTGGGAGGGCGGCGCGGAGTGTAGCACGGGGTCGTCAGAATCCCCTGAATGACGTGTAGAGTTGTGGAGTAAATCTCAGAGTCGTGATGACTATTCAAAAGGGCCGAGCCGACACCATATGAGACTGTCCGGATTCACGCGCATGGGCGCCATGATCGGCTTCTTTGGTTCGATCGCCATCATTCTTATCTCCGCACTCCAGTTCGATTCCGATGAGGTGTCACGTAAAGACGTGATCCTCGCCGAAATCCTGTTCGGAATACCTATTTTCACGATAGTCGGGGCCGCTCTCGGCGCCGGGTGGGACTTCTTTGAGAAGCGGAGCGCATCACGAGATGTACAGGACGCTTTGAGGACCCAAGACACAACAGATCCGGATAGCGCGATGCCGTCCAATCCTCCGCCAAACCCACGCCGCCGTCGCCGCAAGCCCCCGGGCGGACGTCGACAACACTAGGGTCGGGATCCCGTAACGGTGTCCAGAGGTTAGACGGACTCCTGACGCGTTCAATCGTGACGAATTTCGGGCGTGCTATTACGATTCTCGACTGGGTGGCGTATGATCCCGCCTGCACGCTGGTATGGGCTTTTGACGCATGCCCGATCGACGACAGCGATTACCGTGATGAAGGAGAAAAGCGACTTGGTCGAACAACAGGCTGCGATCCTAAGGCCGGAAACACTGCTTGACGAGTTCAAGAAGAACAACGTGACCCACGTGATCACGATTCCAGACAGCGAGACCAATTACCTCTATGAGCTGATGCTGAAACAGGACTGGCTCGACGTTGTCCCCATTTCACGCGAGGGTGAGGCATCGGCAACGGCCCTTGGACTTGCTGTTGCCGGCAAGGTCCCAGTTGTTCTGATCCAGAACACCGGGATGATGGAATCCGGAGACTCGATCAGGGGCATGGCGCTGGACGCCGGGTTCCCGATGGTTTTCGTGGTCGGATACCGCGGTTGGACACGTCGAGGTGTGATCCGTGACTCCGCTGCGAAGTACACCGAACCGTTCCTGAACGCATTTGGACTCGACTATTACTTTGTTGAGAACAACTCAGATGGCGACAGAATCACGACGGCGTTTGAACAGGCGATCTCCACAAATCGCCCGGTCGTGGTACTGATCGGTGACGAATACCACGGCTTTAACCGCTAGTCCGATTGTCGATGCCGGTCGTGAAAGACCCACGACCCGCGTCGGTCACGGCCTTATTTGGATTTCATACCTACGACCGAAGGGAAGCTAAATGATCCACGCAGATGATGTCTTTCGCGCATTCGAAGAACACCGCGGAAAGGCGATCGTAACCACAAGTGGAGTCGCCGGCCGGAAATGGCCGCAGACAAGCAACAACCCGGAACGAGACGTTTCCCTGGGCAGCGCCATGGGCCAGACCACGTCGGCCGCATTTGGACTGGCGCTCGGACTTCCGGACGAAAAGATCGTCTTGTTCGACTCAGAAGGCGCACTGCTCATGAACCTGGGCGTCTTGGCCTCAATAGCAGGTAAGCAGCCGAAGAACTTCGTCCACTTCTTGCTCGACAATGAGGTCTACGCCACAACGGGTGGACAGCCGGTTCCTAACAATACGAATATCGATTACGCCGGTATGGCGAAGGCGATCGGTTACCCGACCACCCACCACTTCGATAATCTTGAAGACCTCGTAAATGACATGGAGGCCATCATGAACGAAGAAGGCCCGGTGTTCATTTCGATCAAGATCATTCCGGAGATCGAGAATGCACCGATGGCGTTGCGAACTAATACGCCTTCCCGACCTCGTCCGCAGACGATCAAGGAACTTCGGGCAGAGCTGGGAATCAGTTAACCGAAGCGGTAAAAATTGACCGGCAGAAAGGCGTCACCTTTGGGTGGCGTCTTTTTTCGCGTATCCGGCTGTGTCCAGGTCCATCTAACCGACTGCCAGGATGACGACAACTATGACGATGATTACGGCAGCGACCCCGATCATGACTCTCCAGTTGCCGCCACTTCCGGTCACCCGATCGCCAACGCTGCGGCGTCCCCCGCGCTTGTTGCGTTTCTCTGTGCATGTGACGCAGGTACAGGTAGGTGGGTGGGGACTGCGTCCGTAATCTCTGTCCAGCAAGCGGATCTCCAGTTTGGCGTGCCCGGGTTGGCGTCCCCCGGATTGGCGTCCAAGATTGCCTACAGCTTAGCCCTCTCGACGTTTCTGGTTTAGCACCGAACTGCGGCCTGTAGCGTTATTGCGAGATGGCCGGTTGCGGACAGTTGTTGGTGACGTTTCCGGGTTTGGCTCCACGGTTACCAGGCCGGTAAAGGTCCCTCGGCTTCGCTCGGGATGACGGCAATGGCTCCTGATGGTTCATAAGGCCCTGATAGCTGTATGAACACTAAACCGTCACCCTGAGCGAATCCGAGGGACCTTAGCCGTTACGTCCGCAAACTCAGAGTTTTGTATCCCCAATATCGGCAGTTCGCGTCGGTCTTTGTACCACGACGATCTAAACGATCTTTCGTGTCGTCATACATATGTCTTTACAGCTATACGGATCGCCTCGAAGAGCGGTTCTGAACTCTCCACGGGTCAGATACAATCCCGTTCCTCGGTACCCCGGAACCACCATCCGTGCGACAACCATCCGGCGCCACGTATGTAGAAAGCCACTACACGTTGACTTCTATCTCTCCAATAACCACCGATACCGCGTTTGCCATCGATAACTCCTCCATCCACTTCGGCCCAGGCGTTACCCGGGAGGTTGGGTTCGAGATGCGTCGGCTTGGTTCGAAGCGGGTGATGGTGGTGACCGACCCGCGTCTGAAAGACAGCCGGGCCGTCGGCATCACTATGGAATCGTTGGCGGCGGAAGGAGTCGACGCCGTACTGTTCGACGGTGTCGAGGTCGAACCAACCGACGTGTCGTTCAAGGACGCCATCGCTTTTGCGATCGACGGCGATTTTGACGGATACGTCGGCGTCGGCGGCGGGTCGGCGATCGACACCTGCAAGGCCGCCAACCTCTACGCCACGTTCCCGACCGACTTTCTTGACTACGTAAACGCCCCGATCGGCAAAGGCAAACTGGCGCCGGGGCCGCTGAAGCCGATGATCGCCATCCCGACAACGGCGGGTACCGGCAGCGAGACGACCGGCGGCGCTATTTTCGATCTGCTTGAGATGAAGGCGAAGACCGGTATCTCCGACCGCGCCATCCGCCCGACCATAGGTCTCGTCGATCCGGACAACACCGACACGATGCCGGCGATGGTCGCGGCGTGCAGCGGATTCGACGTCCTGTGCCACTCTCTTGAGTCGTACACAGCGATGCCGTTCAGCGACCGGGAAGCGCCCGAGGACCCCGGAAAGCGCCCGGCGTATCAGGGAGCCAACCCGATCAGCGACGTGTGGGCGATGGCCGCGCTTGAAATGGTGGCGAAGAACATTATCCCGGCCGTCAAAGATCCGACCGACCAGGCAGCGCGCTCCAACATGATGCTCGCCGCCACTTTCGCCGGGGTCGGATTCGGAAACGCCGGCGTCCACCTCGCACACGGCATGTCGTACCCGGTGTCAGGAATGGTGAAGGAGTACGTCCCGGAAGGCTATCCGGAAGGCCACGCGATGGTGCCTCACGGCATGGGCGTGATCCTGACAGCCCCGTCGGTGTTCCGATTCACTGCGCCAACCAACCCGGAGCGACACCTGCACTGCGCTCGAATCCTAGGCGCTGACACCCGGGGAGCCAGCCCCGAGGACGCCGGTGATCTGCTGGCGACGACGATCGTCGATTTCATTAAAGAGCTCGATATGCCAAACGGCCTGTCTGGCGTCGGGTACACGTCAGGGGACATCGATTCACTGGTGGCGGGGACGCTGCCGCAGCATCGTGTGACCAAATTATCGCCTCGCCCAATCGACGAACCCAATCTACAACGGATGTTCCAGGACTCGATGACCCTCTGGTAGCCACAAAGTGGCCTGAATTTTGGACAGCTTGTTCCTGAAGATTCTCTGGGGACGTTTAGAATCCCGCCGATATGCCAATAGATAAGACCGTAAATAATTTCGCCGAAGCCGTGTCCGATATCTCGGACGGTTCGGTCGTGATGATCGGCGGATTCGGTGGCGCCGGCGGGATGCCGCATCTCCTCATGCTTGCGCTGCGAGACCAGGGCGCACGCAACCTCACGATCATCGGGAACACGGCGGGTATAGCCGCGCCAACAGGCTTTGGCTGGCCGGAGGGTGTGGAGCCGATAGACCACGCTGTACTGATCGAGAACGGACAGATCGCAAAGGTCATAGCGTCGTTCCCGGTTTCAGGTTCTGTGTCGCGACCCAACGCGTTTGAGGTGGGATTCCGAGCAGGAGAAATTGAGCTTGAGGTTGTCCCGCAGGGCACGTTGGCGGAGAGGATGCGTGCCGCAGGGGCGGGGATCGCCGCGTTCTACACGCCGACCGCCGCCGGGACGATGCTGGCGGAGGGTAAAGAGTCACGGATGTTTGACGGGCGTGAGTATGTGCTTGAGGAGGCGCTGCATGCCGACTTTGCGTTGATCAGGGCGACAACGGCAGATACGCTTGGAAACCTGACTTACACGGGCACATCCCGGACCTTCAATCCACCAATGGCGGCGGCGGCGCGTGTGACTATCGCCGAGGTAGACGAGATCGTCGAACCGGGGGGGATCGATCCGGAACGAGTCGACACGCCAGCGATCTACGTCCAACGGATAGTCGCCCGCCCACCAGCGTCAGAAGGCGGGGTAGCGCTGCCATGATGACACTGCTCAGGTTGTCTACTGACAAGAATGAACGGACCGGTTCAGCTTTCCCCCTCTCCCCTTCGTGGGAGAGGGGGAAAGCAACAAGGGTGAGGGGGCCGAGGCCGAAGGCCGAGATCGGTGAGACACCATGACAGACCCCGCGCCCCGGCTAGGCCGCGAAGTGATCGCTATGCGCGTTGCGCGTGAGTTCAAAGACGGTGAAGTCGTCAACCTCGGCATCGGCATACCGACACTCTGCTCGGACTTTGTGCCGTCCGGCGTTCAGCTCATGTACCACTCAGAAAGTGGCCTGCTGAACTGCGGACCGCTGGCTGATGAGGGCGACGGCGATGTGGACCTGATCAACGCAGGCGGCCAGTTTCTGAGCCCGATACCCGGCATGGCGTACTTCGATTCCGCCGAGGCGTTCGCCATGATTCGCGGAGGCCACGTGGACGTTACTGCACTTGGAGCATTGCAGGTTTCGGAGACCGGCGATCTGGCGAACTGGTTCCTTCCGGCACGCGGCGTCGGCAACGTCGGCGGTGCGATGGACCTGGCGGTTGGCGCAAAACGCGTGATCGTGGCGATGGAACACAACGGACGTGACGGCGCGCCGAAGATCGTCACGGAGTGCAGCTTTCCACTCACAGGCCAGGGATGCGTAGGGTTGATAGTCACAGACATCGCAGTGATCGAAGTGCTGCCAGAAGGCGGCGGACTGCGACTTATCGAGCACGCACCCGGCTGGGACGCGACCTCAATTCAGTCACAGACCGGCGCCGAGTTGACGATATCAACGGACCTGACCGAGATCACACTCGCCTGATCGGCCTGTTAACTCGCTAACCTGCATCCCGTCGTTTTGCCACGTGATGAAATTAGGTCGGGAGTCAGGCATTTCACGTCTCAGAGTCGCGGGGCGGGATGTCGGTATCCGATACCGACTCTCACACCATTCGGTACGTCCGTCTCTCCTCGCCTGGCTCCGCGTACTCATCAGCCCAGCGTTTTTCGATACCGGCGCGCCAGTCCTGTGCAAGACGCTTCAGCTCGGAAGTGACCTCTGGTTCGGCATCGGCGAGATTGGTCGCCTCCCCGGGATCGGTCTCAAGATCGGACAAATGGACCTCGGCGATCGGATCTTCGTGCTCCACGAGTTGGCCATTCAGCACCAACTTCCACTTGCCACGCCGGACCGCGGTCTGATCAGCGATCTCCCAGAAGATCGGCCTTTCTGGGATTCTCTTGTTGTCGATCACATGGCCGAGCAGGCTGGTGCCGTCGATCTCGTACTTACTTGAGTCGACCCCCACCGCGTCTAGAATAGTCGGAACAACGTCCATTGAGGCGACCGGCGTGTCGGATACGACCCCGGGAGTGATGTGACTCGGCCAGTGCATGATCCCCGGGAGCCGGATACCGCCCTCAAACAGGCTGTACTTGTGGCCCTTGAACTGACCGGACGTGCCGCCGTAGAACGGGTCGAGCGTGCCATCGAGCCAGTTGCGTGACTCCCTTGAAGGGCCGTTGTCAGAGGTGAAAATGGACAGTGTGTCGCCGGCCAATCCCAGTCGGTCGACCTCGTTCATGATCTTCCCGATCGAGTCGTCTACGACGCTGATCATCGCCGCCATCACCTGCCGGTCCCACGGCAGATGGTCGAATCGGTCCATGTACTCCTCAGGCGCGTGCATCGGGTAGTGCGGGGCATTGAACGGCACGTACAGGAAGAACGGCTCGTCTTTGGAGGCCATCTCACGGATGTATTCGACCGCCTTGTTGGCGATCATCTCAGTGAAATACTCGCCGTTCCTCCACACCTCTTCATCGTCCTCCCACAGATCGTGCGTGGGGTTCTGACCCGGTCCGCCCTGGTTGGCGCCGTAATAAAAGATGTGAGAGTAGTAGTCGATGCATCCCGCGAAGAACCCGAAAGAGTGGTCGAACCCGTGGCTGGCCGGACGGGACTCCTCGGTCAACCCAAGATGCCACTTCCCGGACAGCGCCGTCTGATATCCGGCGTCGCCGAGCATCGTGGCAAGGGTTGTGGTGGATTGTGGTAGCCCCGGGGTTGACCGATGTCCCCTCAAGATCACCCGTATACCCGCGTTCCCTGGATAGCGACCGGAGAGCAGGGCGGCGCGGGACGGGCTGCACACCGGGCTGTTGGAGTACCAGTCCGTGAACCTGACGCCATCGTTCGCCATGCGGTCCAGGTTGGGCGTGCGGAAGTCGGTGGCCCCCATACACGACAGATCGCCGTATCCCTGATCGTCCGTGAGGAAAACGATAACATTTGGTCGTGAATCTGGCATTTGGCGGGCTTTCTTGGCTGAGGGCAGAAGCGCTTTTAGTGGGAAAACAGAGCCTACATGACGGGCATGACCGTTGGGCCGCTGGAGCCGTGTCGATACGTGGGCAGATGTTGCCGGGCAATATCCGGGTTCGTCCGGCGTGGCTAAGAAGTGCCATCAACGGTTGATGAATCGGCCATAACGTGCGGTGCAAAGTGCCTGAGTTCGTCGTCGAACGAGATATTCCCGGTTTCACGGCAGACGACCTTCGTGAAGCGGCGCGTCGAGCCCGGGTTGTCGCGACCGAGATGACCGGAGAAGGAACACCGGTCCGCTATCACCGTTCGATATTCTTTCCGGACGAGGCGAAGTGTTTCTGCATTTTCGATGGACCAACCTCGGACGACGTCAGGGAACTGAACGAGCGTGCGAAACTTCCGGTCACGCGAATTCACGATGCGGTTGAGATAGAGTTGCCCGACTAATTAACCCCTTCAGATGGTCAACGGCCTCGTCGACTCGGTGGAGCTTCTTTTACCACCCCGGTCTTCCGATCGAATATCGGAAGCTGCCGCATCCCGCGCATGTGTGAGATTAGCGACTCAAGAGAATCCACCGGAACGACATTCATCCCGCTGACGAGAGACGCCTCTGCGGCGTTCTCCTCCGGCACGAAAACCGTGTCGTAACCCCGCTCCCGCCCCACGGCCACCATCGGCAGCACGCCCTGGGTAGCCCTCAACTTGCCGTCCAGCGCAAGCTCGCCCAACAGCAAAGAACCCGGGTCGATATGCGGCAACTGGCCGGAACTCGCTAACAGGGCGGCTGCGATAGACAGGTCGTAAGACGGACCCGTTTTCTGCAGATCAGACGGCGCAAGACTGGCCGTAATTCGCTTCATAGGGAACTCGGTCCCGGAATTACGTATAGCAGCGCGCACGCGCTCTGTGCACTCGCGGACAGCCGCGTCCGGAAACCCCACCACCGTGAATGTCGGCAGCCCCGGAGAGATGTCGACCGCCACGTCCACCATGTGGCCATCAAGCCCAACAACAGCGCAGGTCTTCGTTTTAGCTAGCATCACTACCCTCGACATACGACCAAACGTTTGCAAACAGTCGCTGGCGATCATGTTAGGTATCCCCGTCGCTACCTCAAAGCCCCCGTGTCAGATGCGGGTTCCACCTATAATCCGTACCAACCTCAATGCCTCGCCACCAGCC
>Ga0114999_10004668_pt1 | contig 16461 bp, 20 predicted proteins | sample ArcticOcean_MG_C_3_FD_89820 | JGI IMG/M metagenome (GOLD analysis project Ga0114999, IMG submission 89820) | Marine microbial communities from western Arctic Ocean - ArcticOcean_MG_CB8_126 | ecosystem: Environmental > Aquatic > Marine > Oceanic | place: Arctic Ocean: Canada Basin | collected...
CGAATCTGTCAGCTCACCGCTCAGGTCCTGCTCGAGTTTCTTGCAGAGTCTTGCTGTCGTAGCAGTCCACGTCCTCTCCCGTCGCAAGACAGACGAAGCCGTCTCGCGCGTCGCCAGGTCCAGACAGTGCAGATACTCGTAGGGGCCGCAGGTTCCAATCAGCAACTTTTCGTTCTGCCAATTGCAGGACGGCCCAGGCGCCGCTATCACCGGGCAAGGCGATGTCCTCCCCCTCTCCCGTGGCAGGATTGATCACGACGAGATTCCCTGTCCCACCAGCGGCGAAATTCGACACGACGACTTTCTCTTGCCCGTCGATGGGATCGGTGAAGGAACCGATACCGAGAATCTGAAAATTCCGGCAGGGCTGACCTAGCAATTGCGTCTGCATGGAGATCCTTCTGGTGCGGGTGTGGTCATTGGGGGTTAGCCGTGCATAGGAGCCAGCGCCACGAGCAGACGCTGCAGCCCGAGACAATCCTGTTCCCCCTGCTTCAGCAATTTTGTCCACTTCGCCTTCGCCGTCCCCGTGATCGAGGCATAGGCATTGTGCTTGTGCAATTGTTGGCGGATATATCGCAGTCGCTGGGCGCCTTGCTTGGAACCCAGGTGCGGCGCCAATGGCAAACCGGCCTGGCGCAGGTAGTCGGACAAGCCCAGATCCCCACGTTTACCCCGTGGCTGCTTGGTGAGTTGGGCCTGTCGATGTCGCAAAGCGGGTTTCACGTCGGTGAGAATCTCGGCGAGTCCACCACCCGTGTGTGCGTGTCGGTGGGCATTGTCGAGCAGATCTGTGTCGAAAGTGAAAAGTCGGCGACCGTCATCGTAGCAGCGTTCCACCAGATCCTCTAACAGATCGTCGAAGGCCTGCACGCGCAGGTCCTTCGCCAACGCCGCGTCAGCAAAGCCCGTGTCGGTGACGATCTGCCTAGCCGTGCCGTGCTCACCCCCGACGATACAGGTAACAAGCACGGGGGCCCCATCCCGTGGCCCCTTGATGTCGATGAACACGCCCTCCTGGAGAGCGTCCAGCGGTGGAAGAATCACGCTCGCATCTGTTGAGTTATTCCTTGCGTCCATATCCCAGAGTAGCGACACCGCTCGATGTGCGTCCAGCCGTTGCCCAACGACGCGGCATTCGTGAGATTCTTCTTCGCAGCCATCGCCGCCAACACCCGACGTAGAGAGACCGTGATCGGATGACTCTTCCGGACCGCCTGAAGCCCCTTCTCATCGTCATATATCTCTATCTGTTTCTGTACAGCATCAAGCTGCTGGGACACTCCTTCAAGCTCTTCGGCAAGGGCTTCGCGGAAACTCTCCTCGATCTGACAGCCGACCCCTTCGTCGGCCTGCTCACCGGTGTCGTTGCCACGACATTGGTGCAGAGTTCCTCTACGACGACGTCGATCGTCGTGGGTCTCGTCGCCGGTGGCGGACTGTCGCTGACAACAGCCATTCCCATCATCATGGGCGCCAACATTGGCACGACGATCACCAACACCCTCGTCGCCGTCGGTCATGTTGCAAATCGCGTCGAGTTCCGCCGCGCTTTCTCCGCCGGTGTCGTTCACGACTTCTTTAATGTCGGTGCGGTGATCGTCCTGTTCCCCCTTGAAATGCGCTTTGGCTTCATCGCCCGAACGGCGCAATGGCTTGAGCACGGGTTTGCGGACGTGGGAGGAGTGAAACTCTTCAACCCGCTGAAGGCGATCGTTCATCCAGCAATTGATCTGACCGATGCCTTGTTGGGGTCCGTACCATATGCGCCATTTGTGATGGCTGTGGTCGCCGCCATCTTCATGTTCGGTTCGCTCGGGGGGCTGATTGCGACGATGCGCTCTCTGATGTTGGCGCGCATCGAGGTCATCATCCATAAGTATTTGTTTCGCAATGACGTCATGGGGCTCCTCTTCGGCATCGCCATGACGATCATGGTACAGAGTAGCTCGATCACAACATCGCTGATCATCCCCCTTGCAGGGGCCGGTTTGGTGACGCTTCGGCAGATCTTCCCGTATACCCTTGGGGCGAATATCGGCACGACGGTCACAGCCATGTTGGCCGCCTTGGCGACGCAGCACGAGGTGGCGATCACCGTTGCGTTCTCGCACCTGGTTTTCAACATCCTCGGTATTGCGATCTTCTATCCGCTCAAGAGACTACCTATCGGTCTGGCGGAAATCGTGGGACGATATGCAAGCCAATCAAAACGCCATCTGGTCATCTTCGTCTCTTGTTATATCAGTCTGTACTTCGTGCCACTGATCTTCATCATTTTTGGATAGAGATCATCACCTTCGCGCAGCGAGAGATCTGGTATGTGGAAAAGCATCATGGAGTTGTGGAAGTCCGACAACCTGCTGGCGCAGGCATGGCAGGACACCTACCGGATGCTGGACATCGATCAAGAGATGTTTGGTCAGGCCGTGAAGACATTGCGTCACAGCGACCGTCCGGATGCGCGGGACGCAATTCTCGCACGCGACAAAGAGGTCGATGCCTTTGAGCAGGAAGTTCGGCGTAAGGTGCTGACCCACTGCAGCGTGCGGGCGGGCTCAGATCTGACGGGTGCGATGATGCTCGTAACCATCGTCATCGACATCGAGCGCATTGGCGACTACACCAAAAACATCGTCGAACTTGCACGAAGTTATCCCAGTCGTCTCGATGCTGGCCTATTAGAGGAAGACTTGCAGCGTATCGAAGCGACGGTTTCGACCAACTTCGAACTCACACGCAAGGCAATCGAGGCCAGTGACGAAGAGCTTGCTCATGAGGTGCTGAAGGAGACGAAGTGGCTCAGCAAGTTATGCGACGATCGTGTACGTGATCTGGTTGCGGCACCGGTTGGCGATATGACAGTAAACCAGTCGACGGCACTGGCCCTCTATTTTCGTCAACTGAAACGCATCAACAGCCATCTCGGTGATGTCGCCACGGCCGTTGTGAACCCCTTCGATCGAATCGGCTTCAAGCCGAAGGGATAGCAGTCCTCGTCGGTGCCGCGACGCTTACGCCGCACGGCTAGCTCGATTGCTGTTGAAACTCAGCGATGACAGGCGTGTGATCGGATGGTTTCTCCCACGTGCGGGGGGTCCGATCGATGTGGCAGGATGTGCAGATCTCGCGCAGTGCATCGGAGGCGAGGATGTGATCGATGCGCAAGCCGCGATTGCGCCGAAAGGCCCCCATGCGGTAGTCCCACCAGGAGAAGGTCCCCTCTTCCTGCTCGAACATCCGATACGTATCGGTGAGCCCCAATTCGAGCATCGCTGCAAAGGCCGCGCGCTCGGCAGCGGAGAATAGCACCTCGCCCGCCCAGGCGACGGCATCGTGCACGTCTCGTGCTTCTGGAGCGATATTGAAATCGCCGACGACGACGAATTGCTCGTGCAACTGCAGTTGCTCGGCCAGGTGATCTCGGCAGGCGGCGAGCCAATCAAGCTTATATGTGTATTTCTCTGACCCGACGCTCTGACCATTCGGCACGTATAAGTCGAGGAATCGCACAGAGCCGATCGTCGCGCCCAGCACACGCCGCTGTGGATCCTTGAGACCAGGCAGATCCATCACGACGTCGGATGCTGGCTCACGACTCAGAATCGCCACGCCATTGTAGGTCTTCTGACCGCTGAACACGACATGATATCCTGCACCTTCAATCTCGGCGACAGGAAAATTCTCGTCTGTGAGTTTCGTCTCCTGCAGACCGAGAATATCGGGCTGTGCCGTCTCGAGCCATTGCAGCACGTGCGGTAGCCGCACTTTGAGGGAATTCACATTCCAAGTAGCGATCTTCAATTTAACAGTTCCCGCGCCGCCGCCAACAACACATCTCGTCCCAACAGAGTCCGATACGAAGGATGTACGTATTCGAATTGACTGACCCGATCTGCATCGCCTACAAACACGGCGGGGACGGGCAGGCCGCCCTTATCGACGGGTTTGTAGGCGACACCGTAGGCGTGCGCCAGTTGTAGCTGCGTATCTGCGAGCAAGGAAAACTGGACGCCCCACTTCTGGGCACTCTCTGCCAGTTTCGCCGGCGGATCGACGCTCACGGCGATGATCTTGTATCCCAGGTCTGACAATGCGTTTGTGTCTGCTTGCAGTTGGACCAACTGCCTTCGGCAGTGTGGTCACCAGTGCGCTCGGCAGAAAACCAGGACCGTCGGACCCGTATCCAGGGCTGCACCCAAATCGAAGTCTTCTCCTGTTGCGTCTGCCAGCACGCCTGCCAGTGCTTTGCTGCCGATCAGTAGTGGCTGCACCGCCTCGGGAGAAACCGGTAGATCTTGGGGTAGCTCTGCCCCGGCTTGGGTCATGTGGCCAACCAGCAGCACCACGACCATGGAAATACGTCTCATCGTATGTCTCCGATTTCCTTCGTTGACCGAGGAGTATCGACCGCCACCGGCGTGGACGCCACCCGCTCGCGGCGATCCTTCAAACTTTGCAGCACCCTCAAGGCACCATCACGTATACCCAGCCGATGGACCTCACGTTCGTCGGTCTTTGCCAGTTGCCGCAGATCGTCCAATGCGGGTTCACCGACATCCGCGATGCGCTCCAGGACATCTTCGTAGCTGTCGTCGCGGTCGATACGAATCAGGATTCCCGCGAGCAGGGATAGCAGCTCTTCCTGATCGGATGAGTGCCGCTGCAAGTAGTCAAATCGATTGAGTCGGGCAGCGAAGGCCCGCTGGATCCGAGCTCTTTGCGTGTGCACCCTCGGGGACCAGACGGCGCAAATCGTTGATCAGTCCTCGCTGATTGTTGCTCCAGTCGAGTTCGCCATCGTCGCGTAGGTCTTGTGCCTGCGACAGCAGCGTGCCGTCGTACTCATCGTGCAAGTCCATTTTTCGCAGAATATCGAAGAGCAGATCTAACTCACGATCTTCGGGCAATCTGCGCAGCACACTGCCGGCGACATCGGCCAGCTTGCTCACGTGATGGGAAGGTCCGTCGAGCTTTACCGGTGCCGCCACCATCTCCTCGCGGTCGGCCTCGTCCAGATCTGGACGCGCCAACTCCAGGGCCTTCAGCGTCAGCGCGCGCAGAAACCAGCGACCCTCGAGTCGCTCGCGCTTCGGCAACTGTAGGAAGCCTTCCAACTCGTCACCGATCTGACGCAGCAGTCGCATGGCGAGATAGTCGCGCACATCATTGCTGACACTGTTGGGGGTTCCCTCCGGTCCCGTCGACGAGCGCCGCTGCATCATCGCTTTGAATTCTGCGACCAGATCGACGTCGTCGCCCGTATAGATGATGTATGGCTTGCCTAAGGCGTGTTCCTCTGCCACTGCGTCATAGAAAGCGGTGAGGCCTGGCAGGCCGATGATCACCATCTGCTCCATGAGGGCAAGGGACCTGTCCAGGCGATCAACGCCAAAACGGCAGACATCTTTCAGATCGTGAACCAGATCTTGCGCGTTGATTGGTTCCAATGACAACCCACGCTGACGCGCCTTGTCGAAAGCGATTCGATGCACGATATCGCGATCGACGAGATACTCGTCCGGATAGTCGAAGGCATCCTTGATAGCGTCGATCTTCAACACGCCCCAGACCGCCTCACGACGTTCGTCGAAAGTGTCATTCTGCCACGTGATACGGATCGCGCAGAAGAATATCGGATTTGGCCACGTGGCCCTGGTCAAAGACAGGCCGCCCTTCTTCTGCAGGCCGATTCTCTCGCCCCGGTCGGTCCCATCCATAGAAGTCCCAGAAGTAGTGGCGGTAGAATTTCATGAATTCCGTGTCCGTCGACGTTGCGTCGTATTCGTCGTATTGCTTCGACTGTCGACGGCGTCCGCGCTTCGAATCGCGGCGAAAGCGTTTGCGCACGGCGTCTTCGCGTTCACCGGCGATGCGCCGATGTTTGTTCAGCGCCAGAAGCATGTCCTTGATCCAGTAGTAACCTGGGATGCCGAAATGGCCGTGCATCCATGTCTGCACGTGACGCGCCAACTCGACCACGAGATAGTAGTCGAGCAACTTCCACGCTTCCTGTAGCAAAATTTCGCTGAATGCCCAGGGGTGATAACCCGCCTCAAAGGCCGCCGTCAGGACGCCCTCTGGCAAGTAAATCGTCTTACGGGTTCTGCCCGTGTGGAGAGACTGGTGGCACCGTGGCCCCTCAAACACCAGCAGATCCCGACTCTTTACCATCGTGACACTGATACCGCGAGCGAACATGGCATCGAGCAGATAGTCTGGGATGAGGCGAATCGACTTGTAGAAATAGTTGACCACGTCGTGGTCCGCCTGAAAGCGCGGCAGTCGATCGTCTTCCTTGATCAGGATTCCGGCGCGCAGACGCGTCTGCTGGCCAAAGAGGACGGTCTTCTCGGCGGCGCGAATGATGGCATTCACATCTGCGTGAGCAATCTCACCTTCGCGCAGACCGCTGTTCGGCCGATCATCGGGAGTTTCGAGAAACTCCTCGTTGCGTCGATCGACTGCCTCCAGATAGCGGCGGGAGAGCAGACGCCGTGCGTCCTGACCCTGCAGCGCCACCTGGCGCTGTTCTCGAGCTGAAGGTGTGTGATCGGTCACGACAACAGCAGATGTGCCTTGGGCTCCCAGCCGAGAACAGCCCGCGCACGAGAAATGTTTACCTGCTCGCTGTTCTCATCACCGGCGATGAAGAAAGCGTCGAAGCGCCCGCCACCACCTTGGACGAATTCCAGACCCGCCAGATAGGCGTTGGCCAGATCCTCCTCGTCTGTCGGCACGACGCCAAGAACGGGCTCAGCACGACGCCGTTCGAGATAACGTTCGCGCGTTGAAGGCCCGGTAATGCGGAACACGGCAAGATTCATCTGAAATTCGCGTGCGAAGTATTGGCAGATCTGCTCCGACAGTGCCTTGGTCAGGCCATACACATTGGGGCCATCAAGAGGCACACTGTCCTCAGAGGGATACCAGGTACGGTGTCGATTGTGGGCACTCATCGTCCCCGTATGGATACCACACTGAATCCCCATCTCATGGGCCGTCAGCAACAGTAGATGCAGGCCCAGGCAGTTGACCTGGTAGTTGTCGACGGCGAGCTCTACCGTGTGATCGCGTGTGAAGCCCCCCTGCCCACCCTTCATCACAACCGTGACAAAACTGTCCATGCCATCCAGCCCACGGCGCAGGGCCGCAGGATCTATGATCGATCCCTCGACGAAATCCACGTCGTGCTGCGGTGGCTTCACATCCAGCACGCGCACTGTATGCTGCTGTTGCAGATACGGTGTGATAAAAGTACCCACCAGACCTGAGCCACCGACGAGCAGGATGTTCATCGGTTCATCTCCGTCTACGAACTCGACTTCCCCTCGAGTCGCTCGAACAGCCGCTCCACTTCTGCCTCTTTCTCAGGCGAACGACGAGAAATGAATCCGTCGCCGAAGAAGATGAGACAAGCCACGACCATTTCGCCGCCTGTGGAGATGGCGAAACTATCCGGATAGATACTCCTCAGGATGAAGAATGTGACGAACCCGCCGATGAGTGCACCAAGTGCACCTCGCATCGTCGCACGCTTGAACAACATGCCGAACATAAGTGGGATCGCCACGGGGGGCAGAATGGCAGCAAAAAGTTTTACCGTCTGCGAGAAGGCCTTGCCAATTCCCGGTGAACCATCGACAGCCAGCGCCGATCCCAAAACCGCCATCCCGAAGACAAGCGTCGCGATCCGGCCAACCCTGGTTAGTTGCGCATCCGTGAGTGGCTCCTTGTGGCCGCGCTCCCAGACATCCTTGGTAAAGACTGCCGCGAGTGAATTGATATCGCTGTCGATCATCGACATGGTGGCGGCAAACATTGAACACACGAGCAAGCCGATAAGACCGGGCGCCATCCCTTCCAGGATATGCTTGGCGACCAGGACATACGTCTGGTCCGGGTCAAAACCAGCGATCGGCGCTGCCGTGACGGCATCAAAAAACTGCGGCATGATCAGCGGTGCAGACCATGCCGGCACGAAGATGACGAGAGGATAGACAAGGAATAACGCGCCAGATAACAATGCCGCCTTCTGCGCGTCGCGAGCATTCCCGACAGAGATGAAACGTTGGGCGAGCCCACACGTGCCACCATTGTAACTGAGAATGACCACAATGAGGTAGACGAACCAGAATTCAATCGGTATACCCGCACCGGGGTTGAAAAGGTCGCCATGTGTGGCGGGCAACTGCTCCCACATGGATCCCCATCCACCGACGGCAAACAGGACGGCTGTCACAACGATCGCGCTGAGCACGAATTGGACGGCGAACTGGACGAGATCGGTGAGCACCGTCGCCCACAGACCGCCGATGAGCACATAGAGGCAAGTGACGACGCCGCCTATGATGATGATCGGTGTGCGCCCCCACCCCGTTGCTACCTGCACCACGATAGCGATGGCGTAGAGTTTGATGCCCAGATCGAGAAACTTCACCCCAATGCCCGCCAGTGCGACAGTCACACGCACCGGAGCGCCATAGCGTTCCTCCAGATACTGTACAGGTGTCAGCACTTTCAGGCGCGACCAACGTGGGGCCCATAGACCTGCTCCAAGCATCATCGCAATAAAGCAGGGGACGGAAAACAACATCCACATGCTCAACCCGGCACTGGCCGCCTTCCCCGCAAACCCAACAAACACAACGGCACTGTAGCCGGATACATGGTGACTGATCGCGGCCATCCACCATGGCAGTGAGTGGCCCGCGGCAAAGTAGGCATCTGTTCCCTGTGATCGCTTGCTGGCGACCAACGCCAGCCAGACCATGGCGATGGCGTAGAGGACCATGACGACGTAGTCAACTGTACTCATGGGATTGTTGGACTCCTGTGGGGGCTCTAAGCTGTCGTGCAGCTTGCGATGGACGTTGTCTGATGTCCGCAAAGAAAGGGTCCAATGGGGCAGCGGCAAACGACTAACTTGGGAAAATTGCTCACTTGGCCCAGGGAACCGTCATTTCACTCGTCCCCATCACCTCTCTTTTCATCACCTCTCCTTTCGGAGTCTCATGGCACGTCTCGTCCGTATCGCCTCGATTCAACCACCCGCTGTGGGTGACCGCGTCAGCTACCAACAGATGCAGGACACTGCGATTTCACTGGTCGGGCAGGCGGGTACGATGGGCACTGACGTCGTGTGTCTTCCCGAGTATGCCAATTGTATGGGCGACGAGAGTGTTTGGCAGCAACCAGGTGAGGCTGAGCAGGATCCTGTCTTCGAGAAGATCGCCCGCCTCGCATCCAGTTATTCCATGTATGTGATCCTGCCACTTCTGGAGGGACGCGATGGACGCAGATACAACACGAGTGTCATTCTTGATCGCACTGGAGAGATCCTGGGCCGATATGACAAGACCCATCTGACCGCCGTCGAACGCGAGGATCAGGCAGTCACCGCCGGTGATGACTACCCCGTATTTGATCTCGACTTCGGCCGCATCGGCATCATGACCTGCTACGACGGACATTTTCCTGAGGTGGCTCGTCTGTTGGGCGTCGGTGGTGCTGAAATCATTTTCTTCCCCTCCTTGCAGCGGCGACTGACGGCTGAACACCTGGAATTGCAGGTCCGCTGTCGAGCCATCGACAACTGCCTCTGGGTTGTCCGCTCCAGCTATGGTCACGATGACGATGTCCCGTGGATGCCGGGACTCGCCGCCGGCAAAAGTTGTATCGTCGATTTCGAAGGAACGGTGCTCGCCGATGCTGGACCGCGTGTCGGCATGGCACAATACGCAATTGATCTGGATCGGTTGCGTACGAAGGAGCGATCGTTTGGTGGCGCTCTGGGTGATGCGCGGACCTTTCTGCTGGACGATCGTCGTCCGTCCACCTATGGCGCTTTGCTGGAGGAATAACACGATGCAGCTGAAGACACGTATCTTTCAAGGCGTAAGTGATGGCCCCCATCTGCTGATCACAGGGGGTGTCCACGGCGATGAATTTGAGCCGATGTCTGCGATCCGTCGCCTGAGCCGCGATATTTTGCCGGCATTTCTGCGCGGCAAGCTAACCCTTGTTCCCGTGGTCAACGAGGCCGCCTTTCTGCGCGGCACACGTGCAGCAGAGGACGAATTGGACCTTGCCCGTACTTGTCCCGGCGATCCAAAAGGTTCCATCACCCAGCGCACAGCAGACGCCCTCAGCATGCTGATTCGGTCCGCCGATTACTACATCGATCTGCACACGGGTGGCAATATCATGGAGGTGTGGCCCATGTCGGGATATGGCCTGGTCCCCGATGTGGATGTCCTCGATAGACAACGCCGCATGGCGCAGGCCTTCAACCTGCCCTTTGTGTGGGGGACGAATTGCGCATTGGATGGTCGCTCGCTCTCTGTCGCCCGTGATGCGAAGGTTGCAGCGATCTACACGGAGTACATGGGCGCAGGACGCTGCCTTTCCGATGGCGTCCAGGCGTACTACGACGGCTGCCTGAATGTGATGGGTGAGTTGGGGATGATCGATCGCCACCCGCGAGAATCGGTTGTCTTGCATACGATCGAAGACAACCGGCCTGATGCGGGCCATATGCAAATCTGCAATCCATCACCTCTTACGGGGCTCTTCGAACCTCGTGTCTCATTGGGAGCCCACCTCGTCACAGGCCAAATCATCGGCGTCGTGTCTGACGTATTGGGTGACAGAATCGTTGAGGTCGCCTCCAAGGAAGCGGGGATCGTGCTGACCCTGCGCGTCTTCTCGCGTGTCCACGAGGGGGACGCATTGGCCGTCATCGTCGAGGTATGAAGCCGATGACTCCCGAGACCGATGATCTGCAACCGTTTCTCAAATCGACCTTTGTCATCGATGCAGACCACCCCGACATCGTCGCCACAGCTCGACAGGTCACGCCGGATGCCCAAAGTGATGTTGATCAAGCACGGCGCTTGAGCGGTGGATTCGTGTCGACCCACGGGGCAACAAGCCAGGTGTGGATGCGCCGTTCAACCCTCGACGTTCAACCCTCGACGACTACCACCAGACGACTACCACCAGACGATCGCCTCCGCCAGTTCGCCATAGGGTCGGCCATTCCAGGTCACGTCGGCGACGATCGTCCATGCGTGTACTTCACGTATTTTCGGCAGGGAGACGACAACGGGCGTCGTTGTGTCTGCCTTCGCGGCGACCTGCAGATCGACCAACCCCGGTGACACCGTAGCGCCACCGGATGCCCGCAAGACAATACGACAGTCACGTGCTTGGCTCTCGTGATTGCGGATCCGCACTTCGAAGCTCAGTTCACTTCCCGGGTCGGCGCGAATCTTGTAGGGATAGAATTCCACCCAGTGCGGATCCATGCCCATGTTGGCATGCGGTTGGTCGATCATCCCTTCGAAGAGCTCTGCCCAACGATCCATCCAGGTCTGCCAACGTGCGACCTTGTCGGGATCGCAATCGACGGCCCCTCCATGGCCCGTAAGCAGGACTTGGGGATCACGCTCCTGGATCTGCCGAGGCATGTCACGGTAGCTGGAGACAGGTGTGCGATTCTTAGGGATGAAGGAGTGGATGAAGTCCCGCTCTGGGGCGAAACACGCACCTGAAATGTTGTCACCAATCGACAGGTAGCGTCGATCGTCTGCCTCAAAGGTGATCAGATGATGATACCAGGTCTGCCCAGAAAACTGCTCCATGCGGAAATTGAACCCACGCCACGCAAACACTTCGTCTCGCCCTATGACTCGATCGACCTTGGTCGCGTGCGGCACCAGACAAGGCATATCGTAGCGCTCGGGGTGTTCGATGATATCCGTCACTTCAGGTGAACAGGCCACCTTTGTTCCGTATTTCATCTGTAGAGCGGGCAAACCGGCGAGATGATCGTCGTGGTAGTGCGATGGTAGAAACCACTCGACCTGGCGAATGCCGGTCTCCTCCTCCAGACTCGGTGTCAGGTGATCTATGAAGCGGTGCGGGTTGGCACTGATCGGAGCGCCGGACATGTAGCCGCAATCGATGAACAGTCCATGCCCCTCATCATCTCGGACGATGTACGTATGGGCGGCAGAGTTACTTACCTCGAAGACGTGCTCACTCAGCTGACGGAATACGGGCCGATATGGTTCGTAGGGGCGACCGTGAAACAGCTCATAGAGCTCTTGCAGGGCTGACTCGAGTCGAGTCAGGTCCTCCTCCTTGTAGTCGAAGGGCTCGCCATGCCCCGGTAGAATAACCTGAGGTTCCAGCCGCCGCACCGTCGCCAGACTCTCGAGCAGATTCACATGTCCCTGAAAGGACATATACGACCACTGAGCCCGGGCGTAGTCATGCATTTTCCCAGGCGCCGACATCAGGTCGCCACAGGCCAGATAGCGTACGCCTTCCAGATCGAACAGGTAGCCAGAGGAACCGAAGGTGTGCCCTGGCAAGGGCACGACGGACAACTCGAGGTCGTGCCAACGGAGGATGTCGTAGTCTACGGCCCAGGTGCCGCGAATGTCCTGCAGGGAACTGAAACCGGGAAAGAACGCGGTATAGTTGTCGAAGGTGTCATAGGAGGCACGCAGGATATCTGCTTCTTCGAAATATCGCTTCTCGCAGAACGGAACGGCCACATCGACACCGGCGGCGGCCCAACTGGCGGCGGCACTGCATTGATCGCGATGGAAATGTGTCAGCAGTAACCGATCAACATCGGCCACGTCGATTCCGCGGGAATCAGTATCAGAGGGCTGATGCGCACCGCAGTCGATCACCAGCGCACTTGTCTCACGAGAGATGACATAGGTGCTGCAGGATCCTGGCAACCATGAGATGTAATCGTTGATCGGGTTCAAGCGAAATCCATCTGGCGAGGTTCACCTGGGTTAAGGACGAGGATTGATCGAAGACTGGGCCTGCTGTAGTGTAGCGCAGCCAACTTCTTCGTCCAACAACGTCATTCAGGATGTCTTCCAATGAGCGCCGCTGCCCAGCCTTGCCCATTCCCTGCCCTCACGCCTGCTCAACGACTTCGTATCGAGATCTATGGTTATGTGATTATCGAAAATTTGCTCTCTGCTGCCGAGGTGAATGCCCTCAAAGACACACTCTACGAAATTGAGGATCGCTTCCGAACTTCTGGCCAGATGCCGGGCCCAAACTGTTTCAATACGAGCACAACAGAGAATTTCTTTCGTATCGACAACCTGCCGCATCTGGCGCCGACCTTCTTCGACTATATCACGCATCCACGGATCGTGGGCATGGCGGAGGAGATCATCGGTGGCCCTGCCCGACTGCAGCAGTCGGATGCCCACATCCGGCGCCCCGTGCCGGATCAGGATGGGAGCTATGGCTTCCACCGCGGTATCAACCCCGCGTACGATCACATGGAGAACGGACTCTACCACTTCTCCTTTGTAAAAGCCTTGACGAATCTCACCGATCTTGGACCGGACGATGGCGGCACGACAGTCATCGCAGGCACACACAAGGTGCCCGTCGATGTGCCCCAGGAAGCGATCGTCGCAGCCGCCATGGACGATCCATCCATGATTCACCAGGTGGAAGCACCTGCGGGTTCAACCCTCTTGTTCTACGAGTCACTGATTCATGCGGCGGGTATCATCAAATCCGACCAGGATCGTCTGCTGATTTTGGGCGGCTACATGCCCACCATGTTTCAGGCGTGGAATAGTTACGATCCCGATATGGACTTTGCTGCGACCGTGCCTGACGAACATCGGGCTCTGCTCACGGGCGAGAGCAAGTTCAACTGGCCACGCAAGCGACGCGATCTCGGCATGCCCATGGAAGTTGCCTGACCATGCAGACACACCCCGTCTGCCTGGGAACGGCTGCCTTTGGCACAGCGATGACGAAGGAGGAATCTTTCAGGATTCTTGATCAATTCGCGGCCATGGGCGGGCGGTGTATCGATACAGCCAATAATTATGCTTTCTGGCGGGGCGAAGGCGGAGAGAGTGAAGCAGTCATCGGCGAGTGGCTTGCCAACGTCGATCGAGCACACTTCACGGTGATGACCAAGATCGGCTCTCAACCCATGGAGCAGACCCCTGCCCCCCGTGGTCTTGAGGGTCTGTCTTCGAAGGCAATCCATCGGGCCGTGGACAAGTCGCTGGCACGCCTCGGGATCGATCAGATCGATCTGCTGCTGGCGCACCACGACGAACCGCATACATCCCTGACAGAAACATGGGAAGCCCTGGGCGAGCAGGTTGCGAAGGGCCGGGTCGTAAAGATTGGTGTGTCGAACTATTCCACACAGCGCCTCGCGGAACTGGTGCAGATCGTTGACGACCAAAAACTCGTGCCACTCGAGGTGCTGCAGCTGCAGTATTCTCCCCTCGTACCCGTGGCCCAGACCGATGCGATGCTTGTGAGATTCGATACATCTATGCGAGATCTCGTGGCGCAGATCCTGCCACACGCGATCGTGTTTGCCTACTCGCCACTGCTCGGAGGTCGGGTCTTCGATATCGCAGAGGATGCAGACTGGCCCGCCGCATACGACACCCAGGCAAACCGAGAACAGGTGGCCCATTTCCGCCGCCAGGCCCAGTCGATGGATGTTTCCGTCTCAGCTCTTGTCTTGAAGAGGATCGCCGATGCAGGCCTGTATCCGATCACGGCGACCTCGAAGGTGGACCGACTCGTAGAGAACCTCGCGCTCTTTGCCGGCGCATCGGACCAATAGGAATCCTGTCACGTGCGGATCTGGAGCCACAATGCCTACTGGTTTCAGGGTGCACCGAGTCTGTGGGGCCAGGAACGCCAAACCCCCCATTCGGATGCCGTTGCAGCCCTCACCGAGCTCTACGCGTCACTACAGCCTGACGTCCTCTGCCTGCAGGAAGTACCATCCGCTGAAGTCGCCACTGAACTGGGCCGACAGCTGGACATGCAGAGTTGCTTTGCACCTGGCGGCGAACGTGTCGCCTATGGCGGCGCGCTGCTATGGCGACGCGATGTCGCCGACCAGCTTGGCGCTGGCCAGAATAGCACTGGCCAGATGGAAGATTTCACGTCCTTGAAAGTCACTCAGGATCGATGTTTCGAGCGAGTTTGCATGAAGCTGACTCTCGAAACGGCGTTGGGCACATTGGCGATCGTCAACGTCCACTTGTCGAGCAATCGCTTTGCACCCGGCGGCAATGGCGAGTTACTGCGCCTGCCCGAACTCGACAGACTCTTTTCTGCCGCTGGGCTGCCACATGTCATCGCCGGTGACTTCAATGCCACCTATGACAGCAAGGTCTGCGAGCAAATGCAGTTGCAGGGATACTGTGACCCACACCAGAGCACGGGTCGCGTCATCGACTATGTGTGGACTCGCGAGCCCGACCTCAACCGGACGGAGCCACTAACCTTCGACGGGGCCTTTCATGTGCCGGGCCACAGTCAGGTTGCCTTGAGTGACCACCGGCCTGTCGGTGTCGGCATTCAATTGCGTCGTGCTGATGCCAAGATCATTGCGGACAAGCAGATGAAAGAGACGACGAGATGAAAGAGAGTGGCAGATGAAATATGATGGCATATTCTTCGACTCAGGTGGGACGATCTATGGCTTCTCGGGGGAAGCCTCACAAGACCCAAGCCACTCAGAAGTCGCCGCCGGTATGGCAGAGCGCACCTATGTAGCTCTGAGGTGGTTGGGGATCACGACGACCGAGCAGATCGTGGCGGATCACATCACCGAGCTAAACCAACTGGCTCGAACCAGCCCTCCAGGATACACGGAGGAAACACTGGTACGATCTCTGTTCGAACGCCTCGGCGAGGAGCCACGCAACGATCACATCGTCTATGTCACCGGTGTGATGTCGGGTCCACGATTTCGCTCGTGGCTTTTTCCCGGTGTCGCCGAAACGCTGTGTGCCTTGTCCGAAGCAGGACTCTACATGGGGATCATTGCCAATACCCATGTCCCGGGCTGGGTCATGGATCGAAACTTCCGCGGCGTAGAGGTGGGGCAGCACTTCCACGTGCGTGTCTATTCAGGCGACGAAGCGGTGGAAAAACCCGATCCCAGGATTTTCCGAATCGCTGAAGATCGCGCGCCGATGGCAGGAAAGCGTCTCATCTATATGGGTGACCGTGTCGACAAGGATGTCGCCGGTGCTGAGGCAGCAGGCTGGGATTCGATCCTCTTCCGTTCGACAGAATCATCGAGCGACGGCAGGGCAACGTATGAGATTGACTCTTGGGCAGAATTGCCGGCAATCCTCACCTGATTTCACCGGGGCCCTCATACCAGATCTGATCTGAGACGCTCGATCAGATGGCCCGCTGGGTCACAGGGCAACGCCACAGGTCTGCGCTCCAGGGCGCTGATGTAGATCCCAAGTACCGTATTGAACTCTACGAGTGCCTGTTGCAGGCACAGTGGGTGGACGGCGTTGTCATCTTCCATCCAGTCGAACATCGCCTCTGTCATCCTCGCCTGTCCCAGGATATCCTCGTCGGGATATTCATGAACGCCTGATTCAATCCGACCCTCGACGCCGA
>Ga0114999_10004670_pt1 | contig 16459 bp, 8 predicted proteins | sample ArcticOcean_MG_C_3_FD_89820 | JGI IMG/M metagenome (GOLD analysis project Ga0114999, IMG submission 89820) | Marine microbial communities from western Arctic Ocean - ArcticOcean_MG_CB8_126 | ecosystem: Environmental > Aquatic > Marine > Oceanic | place: Arctic Ocean: Canada Basin | collected...
CTCGCTTATGCCTAATGTTGGGGCAGATTTTAACAGGCTAAAGTTGGGGAAAAATTGACCATTGTCACACGGCAAAATTGTTAAATTTCTCTTTATCGTTGAACCGGACGCATATAGCAGGTCATTTGCAAGAGTTGGATCATTAACTTGTGACGTAATTCTTGATGCTGAAAGATTTAATAATCTGGGAAACTGGTTTGTGACGTAATCTTTCGTAAAATTCTCTAAATTTATACAAAAACCTGCCACACCAAAGGAAAGCGCTACATTAAATGGATCCTCTGTTGACCCTTGTGTACTGAAGAAGGGTGTTTGTAAGATTAGCCTTTCTCTTGACTCTTTTGAAAAGAACGGAGGCACATAAAATAATAGGCCTGCTTCGTCTAATGAGATGCCACTTATTGAGCTTGTCAATGTTTGACCGTCTGTTCTGTACCTATCAAATATCTTAACGTCATGTATTTCTGCGTTTAGCGGGTTGACAAAACTATAGTTTATTGGATCCTGCTCTAAATTATTACCAAACCGTATGACGCCTTCATCTCTATGGGCATTTTCATTAAAAAACCCGGCTATTGCATTGACCCCGGTATTATTACCTTCGTAATAATTTCCCACAAATAGTGCGTCAGGATCTAGTAGCGCCGTTCCTGATGATGTGGTTTGCATAACGGAAGAAGATAAGACATTAAAGTCACCTGCATTTTTATTATCTATATAAAAAGATCCTGACCCATTGTTGAAGTACTGGTCCCACCTTATTGCAATATGGTGCCAGTTGTTTTTTGTTAATGAATTGTCATTTGATAAAAATATCAAATCCTTAGGATGATTTCTTTGATTATTGTTTATAGATAAATCGACTAATGCTGGATTTACGTCAGCGCTATGACTTAGTTGTAACATCATCCTATACCCGGATGGTTTGCCGTCTACTCCAATTTGGCTTCCCGTGACTAGGCTTATTGCATAACACGAAGACATATGTAAAACAGTCCCTGCCGTAAACTCGTCACCAGGATTTTCTGTTGTATATCTAGGGTTTAACCAAAAGTCAAATGTGAATCTTTCATTAGGCGCGAGCGGGTTCCAATCTTGTTTCGCAACGGAGCCTGTGCCTGCAGGATAGACTAAGACTGATTCTACTGGTAGATTTCCGCCCGTTACAAAATTTAATGTGTTATAATTTGTATATGACCATTGTGCAGATGGATGTACATTCCTGTAATATGGGAAAAGGCAATTCTTGACCGTATTTTTCCTTAGAAAATTCTCATCATATTTAACACCAGGAGTAAACCTCAAAATCTCCTGTTGTTTATCTAAAAAGGGAGAATTCCTTTGTAGGTTTACCAGGTTCATGTAGTTATTTAATGCAGCGTTGATGTCTGTACTGCCTGCTAAAACATCTTGCTTAATCTTTGCTGATTCTATTTCTATTCTGCCATCTGTAATACTACCACTTGCATCACCAAATGTTGACGCAAGTTCCTTTATAGATGGTGATGCATCAGCGAATAGTGTGACAGAGCCTGTTATACCTGATGAGGATGAAAAGAATTGACGTTTAGGATTTGCAACAAGTTCAAAATTCTCAAAATCCTCATTTATAAGTTTGAATATTGACATTTTGTTCTCTGTCCGTCATTCTCGTTTAATCCATTTGATTTAATAAATTCTAACAACTTTGCTAAAAATCTAGTCTTAATCTGAGGGTGAGATCTCTTTCATCATTTTTGTGGATGGGCCTTGATAGTTTCGCAACCGCTAATAAATTACCAAACTCGTCGTGAAGACCAACCGTCGTAATAAACGAGAAAGTCCTTTGTGTGTCTTCCTGCCCTGAATCGATAACCCTAATTCTGCCGTCAGTATCTGTAAATGTTGGGTTGGATGAATAATTAAACTCATCGGCGGTTGCCCTGCAGAAGATTAACGTAGAATTAATATTCGTCACATTTTGAAATGTTGCAGATGTTAATGAACCAGATTGAAATCTTGTTGTTGCAATATGATCTACAATTTCATCTATAGACGCTGATACTACCAAGTCAGGAATAAATTTTGCGGAGGGGTTTCCGGCTCCGGAACCCATAACTGTGTAACCTGTGGGTATTACTGCGTCGTTGATGACGGAGCTGGTGGCCATCGCATTGATTGTTCCACTAATATGTTGATCTGTGAAAAAAGTTTTTGACATATCAAATACAACAGTACCCTGATCATAAAAAATCAATCCAACTGTTTCACTTGTGTCTGAAGCATTTACTATATTGCCTAGTTCTCCGCCGTGGGTTGCCTGTATTTGTGATGAGGCACCGATATCACTAAAGATAGCTGAGCCTGACGGTGATGTGACAGCGATATTTGATCCTGTCATTGATAAGGGAAATGTCGCGCCATCCAAACCGTCCAAGGCCCCGCTTCTATAAATTCTGGTCGCGTATGTCTCTCTTTTTATTTTGTCTCTTGAAAAAAGCCTTTTATATGATACAAAAAGGGCCTCGTCTATTCTATCAGTAGCCGTTGCACTCCCATATGGGGCATAAAATGCAGCATCGGCGTCTCCTAGTAGGTGTGCCGCGTACTGTTTATAAACATCCACTTTCTCTCTCATCATAAGTGACTGTGATGGAAAAAGAAGCTTCCCACCGGCGGTTCCCGTGGAGGAGTCTGTTACAGTCGTCCCTTCAGCAAATAAACCAACCGTCATATCAAAAATTGGGTTTGCTGTCTGCAAGCTAAAATCTTGGTCATAAACTGTTTGAAAAAGTGAAGACGTTACACCAGGTCCAATGCCTCCAGTAACAAAGACCTGATATTTTCGTCTTGTTGCTGAGCCTGAGACATCTTCCTGAATTACATCTACCAATTGATTTAGTGTTGATGACCTCGTGCTTACATCATTTGCACTTAATCTTTTAAAACTACCACCTGCTAAATTTGCCATTATACCTTTCTCTTACTTTGTAAGTGTGACCTTAAAGTCATTTCTTATTCCTGACTGATCGCCTATCACGGAGACAACCGTCTCTATTGTACTGCCGTTACCGTAAATGCTATATGTTGTATCGTCTATTTCTCGTTTTACTAAAGAGAACTCTACTTCTGCAGCGTTGGTATCGTTGTTTATCCCGGTTCTGGACTTTGCGTAGGTTGCTATTTTTGTAGTATTTTCTATTGATATATAGCTTAACCCTGATACTCTTAAAAATCTATCTGAGATCATTATTGAAAATGTAGAATCCGCTACGCCTCCAGGGATCTTCTCATTTCCTGTAACTACTTGTTTAAAACTAAACTTTGTTGTTGACGTACCGGCTGCAAATGTTGTGTTTACGGGAAGTTCCATTGTCAACTTCGGAAGACGTGTAACTACAGGGTTTGGTAGTGTTAATAGTCTATGCTTTAAAGCTAGGGATCCCTTTGTCTGTGCCTCAAAAATTGGTGTATTTTTAGAAATTTTTTCTTGGCCGACGGCACGCCCAAATTTTTCGATTATTGAATAATCAACCTCATCATCGCCTAATGAAAAGAAGGCAACCTTAAATCTGCCTTGATTATCAGCAAGCATTTTTCTTCCTTCATCAGTAAGAACTGCATCAATGATAATGTTGTTAGTACTATGATCAAGAAAGCCCATGATTGTTACCTCTATAATTTTTATACATTATTGTAAAATACCTCTGCAATTAAATATACGTCTGTACAAGACACCGTAAAATACATTTTTATGTTCTATTATCACTTATTTCCAAATGGACTGTTTTTGACTTTTGTCTATCTATATTAATTAAGTGTAATTTATAAACTGCATTATTGGATTTCGACTTTACAAGAGTCCCGAAGCCAGCTTCATAAATACCATTATTTGTAGCATCAGCGCCAACAATGTCGCCACTTGTAAATGTAATAGCATCTGGATCAAAATAAATCATAATTTTCTTTTTATGACTTGATAGCATCACATCCTGTGATATACTGTCAACAAAAACATTATCGTCAAGTTTCGGATCAACAAAAAAGTTTGGGTATTGTTTTGGTGCCCCTGATCTTGAAATATTTTTTAGGTTGATTGTATTTTTTGTTTTATCAAATGACACCAACGTTTGTGCACCATACCCAGAGGTTAATCCATGAGCGTCTATGGCTACGACTGAATAGATATATTTACTATCTCTTGTAAACTCTGGATCTATGTAAAATGTTGTAGGGCCAGAAAGTCTATGAACCCTATCATTATTTACTGTTTCTCTTCTTGCAGTTCTTATAGTTGAATCATCAAAATCTAGTTCTGCAACACACGAAAATGGCTCATATATTGATTTTCTTCTAAATATTTGAAAAAACTTCGTATCCCTCTGTTTCCCTACCGGCACTTGCCAACGTATTGCAAGCCCACGTATACCTTCTGGATTGTATCTATAGAAAATCCCATCTGGTTCTAATGGGGGAACACCTTCCATCGTTTTTACTGAAGCATCTTTAGATAATTTTGATGTTATTAAAATCCAAACCCTTTTAAATTCTTCGGCGATCTCCTCTATTTTCTCTAATAGTGCGATAGTCTTAACAGAATATGTATACCTTGCGCCGTACACAACCTTCGTGTCTATATAGCTAGTGTTGCTTTTCCCCTTTAGGTAAAAATCGACGGAGCCTACAAATTTTCCAGATAATGTGTATTCTTTTCTATTAATAATATAGCCCAATGTCATTGATTTTAATCTTTTTTCTGGTGATGATTGTGCATCTGACTCTACAAATACTTTAAAATTTGGAACAAATCCCGTTGAGCCAGTTTCATCATCATTATTCACAACGGCCGTTGCTGAATCCAGTTGCAATGCTTGAATACTTTCAACTTTTCCCAGACTAATATTTGTAAAATCTCCGGTTAACATCATTTGTGAATAATTTCTGTCTAATAACATATGAAGATTAAGCGCTGCCGCTTTATTGAACAGGCCCTCCTTCGTAATTTGACTAATCTCATTTACCTCTAGCAACTTTGCATCGTTGATAGGCTTTAAAATTTCCCTTATATAGTCTTTATTAATTGTATCATTTAAATCTGAAATCTCCTTAGATTGTTCTAGTACACTTTTAGAATTAATTTCTAGGATATCTAGTAACAGATTAATCTTAGATGATAACCTATCTTTTAAAAAAGGATCTGATATTTTTGACGCTGTATCTTTCTTTGTGGTCAGGCTCTCTTCAGAGTTTGCATTACCGCCTGTTTTAAGCTCATTAAAAAGTTGCAATGTTTTATTTCCAATATCTATAACATCATTGCCACAATTTGTTTCTGAAAACATTATCTCTATGAATCTTGGAATCCTTTGTTTCGCTGCAGTAAATGCTTTTTTATTTTCCCACTGTTCTATCTCATCTTTGGTTCCGTGATACTTTTCTTTACCTGTCTTGTCTGTTCTTTCTTCTGGTTCAAAAAAGTTGTAAGTAAAATTGACCTTTAGCTCTTTGGGTTCTGGAACATCGACAAATCCGACGTACCTTGATTGCAGTGTACTGTTTTGTGACTTTAAAACAGCGTCTGTTACTAAGCCCATGTTTTGTGGATTAACTTGTAGAATTGTCACTATACTTCTCCAAACTCTGCGGTGATTCTTAGCGTCTCTATATTAAAATTATTTTCATTAATTTTCTCTTTTAAGGACTCGCTTAATGATGTAACGTCTACATTAAATCCTTCAAGGTCTACTATCATTGCATAAACACTATCAAATGCCGAGCTTGAAAAGACCGTGGAATTAACCATCCCTGCATAAAATGGCTTTGTTGATAATAAGTTATACAAAGTACCTACCTGGGAATGATTAATATCTGGTGGCTGCCAGATTATTTTGTCAAAGGATATTATTTTTTTTGGCTCTAATAATCCGGATATCTTATCTAGGGTAGGAATATTAACGTCATCACCCTCCGTAGGTTGAAAAAACATAGATGCAAAATCTGCTCCTGTATTTTGGGCAGGGTTTATAGCTGCAACAAATTCATTAAAAAGATCTTTTATATTACCTTTTTTTGTTAAAGCACTTTGTTGCATTTTTTCTGATGAAAATGCCATTTCTGTTAATATCTCTAACATTTTTTTGAATAAGAAAGATTCAACAAGGTTAAATAAGCGATCTCGTGATTCTGATTCTGCGTTAATAATCTCATTACCGGTCATGCTATTTTCTTTCCCTAGAATAAAATAACGCAGGGAAACAACAAGATCATTAAGTGTAGTAGGGGGATTATCACTTTTAAAAATATCACTAAACGATGATTCATCTATTATAAATTTTAACGCAAACTCTTTGTTAATATCTTCGTATATAGCTTCAGTATAAATCTCATTTTCCTTAGACAATTTAAAATTTATCAAGGCGTCTTTTTTAGAGAGCACACTCTCTTTAAGAGACGTGTTTACCGTTGTATCACCAAGCGCCAAAAATAAAATAGACGGACGTTTAAACTCTCCCTTCTTTGATTCTAATAAAAGTTTAATAGAATTGATAATTTCGTCGTGTATAGTGTCTAGTTTATATGGACTAGTATCTGCACCCTTAAATTTTTCTAATCTTTTTCTTGCATTCCCTATTTGTTCTAAGTTTAGATTTTGCATAAAGTCGGGTCTTTCTTTAAACAATTTAAATAAGTGTTGAATATTCTCTGGAATAGGTATGTCAACATCATTTTCGCTATTTAATAACTTTAAAACTTTGCCCGTATTGCTTAATTCAGATGTTGCAGCTTTTAAGCTCTCAAACATTGATTGAGCCATTATATGAAGCTCCATAACATCATCTTCGATATTAAGCAAGTTATCATTTAATAAATTTACTAAATACTCAGGTGTTACGACATTTGATGCCCCTACCTGGGTTCCCTTGTCTATTGACGCCGCGCTTAAAACAGCCCCACTTTCTGAAATAACACTATCTAGGGAGGATGCTTCTATTCCCCCGACCACAGAATCTAGCAAATTTGCAATATCCACTAAGGGTACGGCTGCCTTTCGAGAATCTGCTAGCACTACATGCGCGTCATATCCGGGTAATAAAAATGTCTCTGGAAGTGAGAAAGGTAGTCTGGCCATTTCAATTGTGACAAACTCTCGTGTCAAATTATAAAAACAACCTAAAATAAACGATAATGTTAATCCTGCATCAAGCCCAGAGGACCTTGTTACAAGATTTGACCCCCTAGTAAATGTTGCTGTTTCATCATCCATTTTTGCTTTTTTATCTGCTTCATCTTGTAAATCCTCATAAATAGAAACGGCGGCGTCTATCAGCGAATCTGGCTCTGGCTCTAATAACTGGTTATACACATCTACATTAATTTTACTAAAAGATGCCGCACCGGCATTGAGTAGTTGACTTGCCTTACCCGTGTCGCTTGTTTCTATCTCAAACCACTTTATATAATTTAAAACTGTAAGGGTTTGTATTCTTCGTTTTAATGCGTCCGCAACCTCTTCATTGTCCGCCGTCTCATTTTGTAGTTCAACCTTTATAGCTTGCAACTCGGCAGCGAGGACCTTTAGTTTTTCATATTCAACTTCCCATAATGACCTGCGCTTGTTTTTTTCCGTACGCCATATCCCAACTTGCTTGACCGCTTGCGGAATTAAGTGGTCTTTCAGATGCTTGCGTAGGAACCTGCATTGTTGCTCTTTCTTTTGGTAGGCCCTTCTTTTTCTTTTAGCATCACGATACGCCTGACCTAAGCTAATACTACCGGCGAGGAGCGACGACTGGAGAGCCAGACTTGCCCCCCCAGTTGCAACGAACGAAAACCCGGACCATATGGTACTAAGAATACCCCAGGCCATACCTTCGTTGAGCTCACTCTCAATAGAATGCCACTCATGCTTCTTGAACTTGGCTTTGGCTATTTCCTCCAGGAGATCTGGCAAGCTGTCTCGGTGTTTCTTGAGGTGGGATTCCCAGACGACGAAATTCAAGTTTACGGATCTCAGGTTGCGCTGAGTCTTCTTCTCGAGGGCGGCGGCATTGAGGACCTGTTCCTGCTTGACATTGATGGCCGCGCCCAGGCCACCCTCCTCGACCTCTGAATCCTTTTCATGTACGTCCAGTTCAGTTCTAAGATTGTTTATTATGGTTATGGGGTCCTCAGACTGAAAAGACCCTGAGACGAAACTGGAGTTTGATGTTATCCTTAGTTTAGGGTTTTCGTTTTGTCTGGCATGGTAATCTGCGGTATGATGTAATATCCAGTTCTGTAGATTTTGCCTACCTAGTGCTGCCCACCTTGCCTTAGGACTTACGGCTTCTGCTTGCCTGGCAATCAATAAGCTTAAAACATGTTTGGGTACACCAGCAGAAGCTCCTCGGACCATTTTTGAAAAACTACCAATTATTCTTGTAAAAAGACCTGATGGTGTCAAAATTGAACCGGCATCCGCGTCTATTAATAATAACTTCGAAAAAAATTGCCCTGTGTCAGAAAAAACATTTTCTGCGTGGCCTATCGCATCGCTGTAGCTATCCATATAATTGTTTAAGGGATCTACCTTTAGCGAGTCTACCCACATCGTTACTGCATCAAACTTATTAAGTTCTTTTGTATCTTCAAACAAAAGAACATTACTACTTTTTGTATCTCCATTGATACCAGCAGTTGCAAGTGCTGGAAGTAAGCCAATGTCTCCCACTTCTGCTGAGTGACCGAACATGTTCCCTATATAGTCACCTGTTGCGCCCAAGGTCATTCCCAACTGCGTATTTGTAATACGTCCCAATCCGGCAGACATTTGAAACTCTTTTGATAAAAGCATACACGTATGCATGACCTTTTCTGTATATGACAATTGGTGGGTGTCATAATATGTTTCTTTTGTTGCGTTAGGGCCATTTACAAATCCATCATACGGATCATCTCCTATACCAACTGATTCTAGAGAGGGAAGATCTTTAAGTGAATACTCAATAGACATGGCAAATTTATGTGGAAGTTTTTCTAAAAGGTCTTTCATACCAACCAAAACCCTGTAATAAATTGCCGTTAGAGTCTGGCTTTCTAATGATAGTTTACTGATACCAGTTATTTTTGACAGTCTATCTAAAAAATCTAGATCTAAATCTCCACCCCCTATGTTAAGAAGTGACTCTAAATTGTTATTTGTTACCTCTGTTACTTTTTTTAAAAAAATGTCTCTTTTTAAAGATTTTTCAACCTTAAGTAGAGACATATAAAAAGACCTTGCAGAAGTAAGTTGGCTTGATGCAATGTCTATTTCACTATTAACAACTTTAAGAATATCTTCGGTATTTGTAGAGTCACTATTCGCCTCTACCCTCTTATACAATTGTAATAAAATTAAATCGTCAATTTTAGATTCTAGGCTTTTTGCATCTAACATATCTATGATTTCTACGATATTGTGATCATTAATGTGCACAGTCGTAAGCGGAATAATTGAGCTATCAGTTGTCATAGTTTCTGCCCAAGCGCTTACGAGATTAGAAATTTCTACATTATCGTCTTCTTTGGCAATAACCATAGGAGTATTAAACTGCATTACAGGAGCTAGCGAAGGAGCTATATTATCAATAACCACCGATGTTTGTGTATTTGAAGTAGAGCCAACTGCAGTTGTTGTGCTACTAGCTGCAGAGGAGTTTGATGCAGGCGATGAAAATGAAGTATTTAATGGCATAAAGTTTTCTCTCTTTTGTATAAAGTCATTATTCCTTTTTCTCTACTTTACCGTTAATCATCATCTTGTTAAGATGAATATTCTTTGTAACGCCCGACGGAAATGACGTAAGGATAGCACTCTTAATAACATTACTAGATTGTGATAGCTGTATGTCACTATTTACCCTTATACTTTTATATTCAAATTTAACATAGTAGCTTTTTTCGCAAATAAGATCGTTATATTTTTCATCAATAAACTTGAACCCAGACTTAAAGTCCGTTATCTTAAAATTAGGTATTACAGCCAACAGGAATGTTTTTCCGCCGAACGTTATAAAAATGTGTGTCGATAAAATGTGGTTTGTATTACTGTTTGAAGCTTTCCATGTAAGTAAATTGCGTGAATGATTGTCTACAGTAAGTGACAATCTGATGGGTACAGGATTTTGAAAAGGTATATGTATCTCTACAGATTTTTCATAGCCTGTATTCCCTTCAAGAAAATGACTTTCTGGGTTTGTAAGACTAGTTAACTCGCTAGTTGACGGCATTACACCAAGCGTGTTAGATACAGCACCCGTAAATTTCTTAGATAAAATGCTTTGACTGTATACACCTGGATCACTTTCAGAAATTAATTTATTATAAATATCATTAAAAAATGATTGAACCGGTTGTATCAAAAGCTTGAAAATATACACATACTTGTTTGGGCCTGCTAAATCACCTGAACTATCAATAAACTTGCCCGGATAATGAATCCCTAGACTCTTTCTGTGACCTGTTGTTTTATTTACTCTCTCCACCAAAAATACAGAAATATCAGAAAATAATGAATCTTGGCCCATAACTGAATCTATAAAAATATCAGAAATTCCTTGAGCCTTAAGCTCAGATACTAGTGAGCGTATGGCATTCTTCTTCTGGGATACCGATGTACTTATCTCCACAGAAGTGGACCCGCCGGATGATGCCACATGGTTTGCAGCACTGATCAAAACATTCACTGGTAGATTACCATTGGGACTTCTTCTTATTATTACCTCATCATCGACTGAGACAAATTGATGACTTATGCTACTCATTTTATGCTTCTTGCGGAGTATACAATAATATCTATAGCTTTTATTTAATTTTATACTTTGATCATATAAAATTAAAGACTTAGAGTTTGTTACGTCAACAAACTCTTCAGCAAACTGTCCCGTAACGACTTCTGTATTTTTTAATCCAGACATGTCTTCTCGTAAAAGCTTTATAGCTATAATGTCATTTGCAAAATTATTAACTAATATTTCTATATGATTGGATTTGTTAAGAGCTATAATTGAAACATTTGATGACTCAATAGGCTCATTATTACTCCACACATTTTTGAAACTTTTTATCTTTAGCATATGAGATAATACGGGCATATCTTTCAAAAAAATACTATATGTTACATCATTTGGCTCTACATTTTGAGCATCAAAATCATAGATAATTTGTGACTCTCCATGAGATAACTCAATATTTTTTTCGATGAATGTTACGCCATCTGATTTATTTAGTAATGTCTTTACTAATCTGACTATACAAATTGTGGGGGAGGTTGGGTCATTTTGCGTAATCTTTAAAGATACTCTGCACTTCTCTATAGAGATTGCCTCTATTGTTGGAGAGATACTAGGATCTAAAATGCTCTTTACGTTCCTTGCATGATAAACTATAAAGCTCGATTTTTTTATTCTCTTTAAAAAAATATTATTATTTTTTTTTAAAATTGGCTCTATAGACACAGTAAAACTATTTGCTATTAACTCTTTTGGGATCTCTATTTCCCTATTTAAACGTCCAATTGATCCGTTTAGCATTGCTGAAAATCTGGGCTGGTTGGACGTTTTTATTTGTGAAATTAGATTGGTGTTTGTTCTTGGTGTTACATCTTTATAAATTATATTGTCATTCTTTGAAGCATTTTTTAAATTTCTTAATGATGTTTTACCAATTACATTATTTGCTGTAATTTTGTCTACGCTTTCAGTATTACCTTTATTTTGAAAATCTGTGTTTCTCCAGTCAGGTGAGGGAGTCCAATCCATACCTGCATCTGGCAAAGAAGTAAGCTGTGCCTTTAATCCGTTATTTGTAACTGGCTCTTTGAGAAATAACGCTTCGTATTTATGGTCCCTATGAGCTTGAGATGATATCGGAAATAATTGCTCCACAAATTTATCGTCCTTGTTTCTATTAACCGCAAAAGACCCAGGTTCAAAATTAATCTCGTCTTTTATGAGAGGTACCTCCAGGCTTATATTTGTCTCGAATACCTTCCTTGTTGTCCCACTGGAACTTATTGTTCGAATCCTGAGCTCACTAATCCCGTATCTAATAACAAGCTTTTCATCATAAAGTAAATTTAGTTCGTATACAAATGACCCTTTCCCAGATGCAAAGTTTGTTTTTTGTATATTGGAGCTAGACTCGTTAATAATATCAACCAACCTAAGTTCAGGAACATCATTAATAAATGTAAAAATCTCACCAAACTTTAGCGTTTTTTCATTAACTATAGATAATTTCATTTTCTTTTTTTTCATTAATCAAATACCATCGTGAAAATATTCATAAAAGTTTCAGTACCCGTTGCATCCTTAAGCAGTTTCCCAATAAAGAAAACTCTTTTCCCAGGACTATACGGATCATTATCACTAAATTCACCAAAATCTATTATTGATAATTTTTCGATACCATCATTTGAAAACTCAAATACTTGTCCAAGCATGTTATTATCTCTAGATGTATCAGGAAAAGTTATTTCTATTTTTTGTTTACCCTCTAAAGTTTTACTTAAATCTGAATAACTCAGGATCTTTGCTTCATTTAACTTTGGGTAGTTTCCCACGGGCCTTCCCTCTGGATATCCCTGTGAAGGCATGTTTATTGGAGGCAGATAACTAAAATTTGGCAAATGGGAAAATCGTTTATCTGCATATACACTTTCTGCAGCCTCTAAAGATATATTTCCCTCTAGCGTTTTATTGAAAATCGTTTTATTATTAAAATAAAAACTCCCTGTAACTTGTGATAACTCGAATTCCGCCGTATCAGAAAACGGATCCTCTGTTGCCAGGATCATCATATCATTAAAGTTTTGTGTAATTCCGTTAAGGCTCTGTTCTATTTTTTCCTTGAGGTCAGATCCTGTTATGTCTGCGAGATGTGTTATAAAACCCTTATGAAATGTCCCAGAAGCTATACATTTTCCATTAAATTGAAAATCTGATGTCCTGAACGGACGCATGAAAGATCCTGCTTGAATCTCTGGAACGATCGTATCTTGGTATCTATCAGCAGCCTCAAAAAATATTCTACTTGATGCGTCTTCTGCTAAATCAGGATTTTGTTTGGACCCACTAAGCTCATAGAATGTGTGCATATCTGTAAATGCAGCGTATTCTATCTTCATCTGTCCGGCAGTTGCCTGACGTTTGCCTTCTTTGGTAATTATAAAATCCATTACCCTTTCTTTTTTATTTAATATGCCTGCCATGTTCTATAATTATTTTAACCTTTTATTTCCTAACATATACAAAATAAATTTAGTCAGATACTCCCATAATAGAAGAAATGTCTTGTGTATTTACCCCTAAGGCCCGTGAAGGCGTATCAAAGCAACCCATATTTGGGTGACCAGCTGAACTTACACCTAAAACTGAATGGCTATATTCCCATTCTCTGCTTATTCCGTCAAGACTTCCAGTCATAGATGAACCTGTTGCAGCACCGACACAGGGAGATCCTGGGCTAAGCGTAAAACTCCCAGAAACTAATAACGGATCAGACTCTATATCACCTGTGCTTGTTCCATCATAAAAGTTCCCCGAGGAAGAATCTTCACTTCCCGAAACACAATTATATGAATGTGAACTTGCCCTAAGCGCTGAGTCTGCGATGTTGTGACTGGGGTCTGAGACTATACAATATCGTACTGTCCCTAGCGATGCAAAAACGCCGTATGAGCCAGCATCATAGTTAATGTTATATACTGTACAGTGTTCGATGATTGTTGATGAACCCGTCGTTCTTATGGCTTCATCTATAATATCATAGATTAAACAATTTTTGACTGTAATGCTTTTTAGTCCTGCGTCGATTCCCCTTGCACTTGAAAGAGTGTGTATATCATATATTTTACAATTTTCCACAATAGATCCATCACCCAACCCATAGATTGCCGTATCTTCAAGATCATAGAGTGTGCAATTTTTAATTACCACTGTTCTAAAATCAGAGACAGATACCAAGCCTGCTCCGCCAAGCGATGCACCGGTATAATTTGTAATTGTTAACCCATCAATGATCCAATTATTGTAAAATTTTATGGCACAGGCAATAGTCCCACCTCCGTCTAATATAGGCGTGAACCCTGAGGCTGCTTTAATTGTTAGTCCGGCCAGCACCCTAGAAAGATTTCCTTCGCTATACGTTTCTGTATCTTGTATTTCTATGATGTCAGATGCAACCATTGCCACATTTGCAAAGGCATCTGTTAGATTGGCAAAGTCTCCAGATCCGTCTTGTTTTACAACCCATGTAGCCACCTTAAGTTAGCTCCACCCAAGTAAAATCAGGATTAAAGTATAACAAAATATCTGGAGTTGCATCTTTATCTACACAGTATCCAACGACTCTAACAAAATCACCAGATGTGGATGGTGCTGTAAAGTCATATTCGCTTGCCGTCTCTGATACATATACTGCTTTTCCTATCGCAGCTGTTCCATTTATCATAGAAGAGCCGATCCTGGCATATCCTCTTAATAGTATACCGTTAGATGATGGACTTGTCCCTAATGCTATTCCTAATAATTGATCTGCGCCAGTCGTCACCGATGAGGAATCCGTACTATCCCATGATCCGTCTGTATGAAGAAAATATAATTGCCCTGCAACAGTAGTACCTGAACCACACTTTAATACATGACCACCTGATTGGGTATTTGATAATTGCGATGTAAAAGCAGTCGTATCATAATCTTGAATATCAACAAAACTTGTTAGGGGTGTTGTAGTTCCTATCCCAAATTTTGCACCTTCCGTAACAACAACAACTGAATTAGCGTCTAATGTAATCCCACCATCATCTGTCTGGAACTTTATTGCATCTGTACGAGTACCCCCATCATTCCTAATGAAGATTGTTTGGCCTGTTCCACCCTGTGATGTTAACGTTATAGCACCTGCATAGGGATAGTCTGTGAGCATATCTATGGCATTCACACCTGCGTCTACATCAATTCCAACGTTTATATCTAACGCTGTCGTGTGAATACGACCTAAGGTTGTCAAATCATCCGTGAACCAGATTGTGCCGCCGTCAGCATTTAGCTCTATGTTACCGTCAACGTCGAGAATTAGATGCGAGTCAACTGATCCTGCACCAAAAGTTGATATTGTTAAGTCACCGGTGTTAGCGACTGCAAATGTTGCATAATCATCTGCATCATAAGAAAGCTTTAACTGTGTGCTAGTTCCGGATACCACTAGTTTTACAGCTGGATCTGAAACTCCGCCGATTCCCAAAGATCCGGTTTGATAAATAATACCTGCAGTGCCTTGCCAACCGATCGCAGATGCGCCACCTCCGGCGCCGGCGCCTACATTGGAGCCATTAAACATTAGGGTGCCATTATCATTATATAGTTTATTTGCAGTGTTAGGAGGGGCTGTTCCTGGGGTTATCTCAATACCTCTCCTAAAATCTGCATGATCTAAATCAACCTTTATGCCATGAGGAAAGATTGTTGGATTATATTGTTGTTTATTCTTGTTAAATGACGTTATGTGGGGTACATTTTTTATTTTTTTAGCATCAATTTTTTTATTATTTGCCATAAGTTAATTGATACCTAAATAGATAAATCTACAGTAACATCTGGTTCCAGATCCGGTAGAATTGACAACCTGTCTCTTGTGACACCATCAAAATATGGTATCGAGGATGTAACAAATATAGATAAATTTTGTGAGTTCGTTAGCTCTGGATCGACTTTATCACCTGATGCCCTTGACCTAAATGACACATATACCGGGGATGCACCTAAATCAGCAGAATATGTAACTCCGTCGTCGTTGTATATTCCTTCGCGAACTTTGGCGTCTTCAAAAAATCTTGTCTGGATTACCGGTTCTAACATATCCCTGAACTGACCATATGTATCTGGACGAAAAACTGCTGTTGGAGAAGTTGGTACAGCATTATATAACCCGTATTTGAAACCACGAAGGAGGAGTTTGTTGTAGGTACCCTCAGGAGCACCGGTGCTGATGCCTGAAGCCTCTAAAGGTAATTTTCTATCAAAGTCTCCAAAACCAAAAAATGCCTTTAGTATTGTATCGGAGGTTGGGGCATTTGCTGGGTTTGAATCATATAATACCATATAATGGTCTACCGGAGTCTTGCTAACGTAGTATATTCTCGTTGCTTTAATCGTTAAATCTTCGCTATATAATATATCACGTCCTTGTCTATACCTTCTCTCATTATTATTTCTGGCAGCAATATCGAATGGAAAACCATTTAACCACTCATATGATGCTGCGTTCTGTTCGGCATTACCTGCGAGGGTGTAGGCATTACCATCTCCGGATAATATGACGAACTCGTCGGTGGCGGCGATTCCCATATCTTTCGCAATATCACCCGCATCAGGCACATGAGAATCATAAATCGATAGACTCGGTTCCGCCATTCGCAAAAACCGCTGTAAACTACCTGAGGTGCCTGCTTGACCAGCAA
>Ga0114999_10004674_pt1 | contig 16453 bp, 18 predicted proteins | sample ArcticOcean_MG_C_3_FD_89820 | JGI IMG/M metagenome (GOLD analysis project Ga0114999, IMG submission 89820) | Marine microbial communities from western Arctic Ocean - ArcticOcean_MG_CB8_126 | ecosystem: Environmental > Aquatic > Marine > Oceanic | place: Arctic Ocean: Canada Basin | collected...
CCGTCCTGCGCTTTGAACGCCACTAAACGATTATCAATACCCGGGATACGTGCCTGGGCTGTCCCAGCGCCAACGAGGAATGAGCCTCCGTCTTTGAAACCAGTTAGCCCACCAGTTAGCCCACTAGTAATCGCACTGGAAATAATTCCCCCGAAACCACTTGAGAAACCATCACCTCCGCCAGTACCACCATTACCAAACGCAGCTGACAATGCAGCTTGCGCCGCTAGCTTGGCGAAGTTAGCTGCCATCGTACGGAAGAAGTCTTCAGCGTTTAACTTACCAGTAAGGAAGAAGTCTCCAATCGCGTCAGTAGCTCCAGAAAACGCATCGGTGATTATCTTCTCAGAACCGGCAGCAAAGTCGTCCACTGCCGACTGAGCCTTAAGGAAACCACGCTGAAGGCCTGCTGTAGTATCTGTCGACGTTTCAAGTAGAGCGATATTAAGCTCCCGTACTCGCTTAGCAGCTTCGTCAGATGTGATACCACCAGGCCTAGCAAGTTCTGCATTAATAGCCGCTATGCGCTGCTGGTATTGAAGCAGCGGATCACGTATAAGGTCAAACTCCTCAGACTGAATAGCTAGCTGCTGGTTCATCTTTATTGCGAGGTCAACACGCAAGCGTTCTTTGGGAAGTAGCTCTCTCTTTAAGTCAGTCTCCAAAGCGAGTACTTGAGCTAGGCGCTCCCTCTCGACGCTATTAACCCGGAGTAACTGGTTTTCCAATTCAAGATTCTTTAGGAACTTCTCAACAACTGGATCAGCAACGTCCCGAGGTTTATTTGCAGTTGGTCCCAACCCCGCTTTCCTTGCTTTCTCAGTAGCGATGCGTTCTCTTTCAATACGTTTTGCGGCTCCTGCTTCAGCTCTTTTGTTTATCTCCGCTATTATACTGCCAGCTTTGGGGCCTAGCGCTGTAGCTAGGGCCCCAAGGAAATCTACATCGAAGCCAGATAGGTATGCATCTTTTACATCTTGGCCAAAGCGCAGTGCGGCGCCAACCGTGCTTCTATCATCTTTAAACTCTTTGCCTAGCGCTTTGGTTACTGAAGCAGCTTCATCTTTAACAAACTCTGAGAACTTAGCTACTCCTTTGCCTACAAAAGCAAATAGTCTAGCCCACCAGCCTATAATTGTATTTACAACTTTACCGACGATTTTACCGAAGGGACTGCCTATAGCTTCACGCCCTAGATCGCCTATCTTTTTGAATATAAGAGTATACGCCCGCAGTAGCCCAAGATAATGTCCGAGTATAGTATTGACTGCTATCCCTGCAACTTTAGACACGTCAGTGAAAGTTGTAGCTACATCCCCAAAACGGCTCTGAACAAACTTCGTAGCATCGTTCGCAGCCTTCTTGAAGAAGTTGAATACAAACTCCATCTCCTCTCCTATAACCTCAAATGCCGCTAGAGCGAAATCTTTAAGATTTGCAAGTTCTTGCCCTGGCAACTTTAGCTTATCTGCAAAAGTAACTAGCAAAGCTATAAGCGATGTTATGCCTAGCGCTATGGCCGTGAAGGGATTTGACAGAGCAAAGGCTGCCAACGCTATGCCTGCTGCCGCTACGGCTTTTACAAATACTACTCCAATGACAATTGCTGCTGCGCCAGCGACCCGTGCGATATTATCTAAGTTAAAAGCCAGACTTAGCAATGACCGCGCAAACGTTTCGCTTATTTTGAAAGAAGCGTCAAGCCTACCTATAAACAGAGTAATGCTATCTCTAAGCACTACGAATCCTTGGCCAATTGTAGGCACTGTTGTTTCAAATATCTTCTTTAGATTCTTGGCACCTTTCTCAAAGCCTACGAAGAATTGCTTGGATGTTACCTCACCAGCTAGGATAAGCTGTCTCAATCGAGCGACAGAACCACCAGCGCGGTCAATGCCTTCCGCTGCAGCCTGCGCGATCGGGAACGCTCCTTCCAAGATAGAGTTGAATTCTTCTGCACGAACAATGCTTGACCCTAGAGCCTGCGACAACTGAAGCAAAGCGCCACGAGTTGTTGCTGCAGATGCTCCCTGAATAGCGAGAGCCTGACCAACCTTTTCCACAAACCCTACAAGACGTTCGTTCGTTATGCCGAGCTGGCCAGCGGCAATAGCGCCACGTTGATATAGTGTGACAATACCGTCGAGACCTGTTCTGGTACGGCGAGCTACACCCTCTAGGGCAGACATTGTATTGTTGAGAGTTTCTTGACTAGTCGTAACAGTCCGTAGCCTATTATTCATATTCTGGAAAGCGTCGGTAACAGTCACTAGCTGACGCACTCCAGCAGCAACTGCGGCAAAGCCAAAAGCCCGGGCAATCAATGACCGGGTCCTGTCGGCCGCCTGGCCAGTTCTTTTAAGCTGACGCTCTACTGCTTTGCCACCGCGTACTGCCCCTTTCGGGTCAACTATCACAGTGATCCTAAACTCAGCCATTCCGCTTACTCCTGCGCCGTGAGGGGCGATCGACTACCGTCGGTTGATCCGTCGGTTTGCCTTTGCCATTCTGGTCACGCGCTCGTTCCGCTTTGTCTAACAACCACCCCAAATAACCTTCGTCCATTGTACGAATAATAACAACAAACGCTTCGAGCGTATCACTATCTAGACCAACAGTACACCCATATTCGCGAATCTTACTCCACGGTATGTAGCCATACTGATACCGTCGTTCAGTGCTGCAGCACCAAAAGCCGTTTACGTAAAAAATATCCAGCGCGGTCTCTGGAGGCTCTTCTAGATACCAGTCGGGAAGCTTACGCCCTTTCTTAATGGCGTTCTCTACAGAGTATCCGTCCCTTTCATACCTTAGGTCGAAGAGGAGCCGCTTGGTAAGTTTTTTGCCAAGACTTCAATGTCCATCGGCTCGGTGTAATTGGTGATCTCGACACAGAAAGTCCGGCAGTCGTCAAAAATCCAATTAGGAAGAGCATCTAGGAACGAAACACAATCTGCTGGAGTGAATACTAAGTCTCCACCGGTTTCAACATCTACCATGTCACGCCAGCCTTTTACTACGTGCTTAGGATAGAGTTCTTTGTCCTCGTCCCGGTTTGTGTCGATCAAGTCTGCAGTCATCTTGCCTGCTTTGACCTGCCGAGCAGCTTTACCTGAACGCTTAAGAAGAGCATTGAAGTATGGCTTATTGACGTCAGTGGCCGGAGCTACGATAAGAGTGGGAGACTTGCCGTTGACCGTAATTTGGTGGAGTGTGTACTCGGCGGTCATGCCAGCGTTTACGTCGAGAGCTTTAAGGTGGCTGAAGTCTGCCATGTCTGTTTCTTTCTGACTGTTTTATAAAGAAGCTAATGATGCCGCGAGCACAAAGCCCACGACACCATTATTTAGACTTAAGGCAGTGGCACCGGGAAGATGCTGATGCCGATCGAAGATCCAAGAGCGTCGTCCTGGAAAGCCGTACCAGTTACACTGATTAGGACACTTTCGTTTTCAGGGAATGACCGTTCGCCTCCACCAAGCGTCATGCTTGGAATATCGACTGCAACCACACCGTCATCGTTCTTAATAACGAAGTCCATGGTCAAGGTGGTGTTATCACGAATTGCGTCAATAACGGCACTGTCCGTGAAGATCAGCTCAGACTCGAGGTCGACCTGGAAGTTACCAGTATTCATGAACTTAGCACCGAGTTGGCCGAGTACTTTCTCCGGGCTCACTTCGTTGCCGAGTGTCATTGTAAGAGACTTGAAGTCAGTTGTCAGACCAGTCTCATCAACCTGCGTAATGCGCAAAACTGCAATATCTTCTGTGGTGTTAAACGCACCCGTCTGTGTCGGATTGGTCGCTGCAGACGCACCAGTCTTACGTGAACCGGCGACTACTGGATTCTCGGTATCTGTGCCGATGAAACCGAACGTAGCCGTTGCTTTATCCTGGCCTGGTAAGTTGAAGACCGCGGTATCACAGAAGTTACCAATTGCATACTGGAACTTAGAAGCACCACCTACATCCAAGTTTGGGAATTCAGCTTCAAACTGGAATGACCGCTCAAGGAACTCCGCGCTGGTCGTTGCAACGTTACGGATGAACTCGCCGAATACGATATCCACATCAACAGCAACCGCTGCATCTGTGAACTGTAGAGCCGCGTCGAGCTTGTCGAAGGTGATCGTATTTGCGTCGAAAGCAATCACTCTAGCATACCCGAACATATCATCTGGCGCTGCGTTTTCCAGAGCGTTCTGAATGGTAGAAGAGCCTTCTGAAGCAACTGAGCCAATATGCACTCGCTGTCCCAGAGTAAGGCCAATCTGCTGCAAAGTAGTACCGAGCCCTGTCACACCAGACAGAACTGCCTGAGGTGAAGAGTAAGTCCACACAGGAGTTGCAGCCGCGTCAATTCGGAAACCCGCGAAACTTAGCTTAGCATTCGCTGGTGCAGTTTCATCTACGACATTTTCCTCAACAGAAATCAACGTAGCAGAAGTGGCGATATCCGCATCAACAACCTTCAGCCCGTTATTAGCAGACGTCACGTAGCTGTCAACCCAAATTAAAGTACTGCCGTCCGCACTGAACTCAAACTTGTCAGCCTGAGCCGCGGTAAGAGCCGCGACTGCGTACGTATCCGCGACGGTCTCCGTGGCTGTGGTGGCAAGCTGTGTCACGTCTGTGTTGACACCTGTCGAGAAGCAGAAGCCTTCGGCAAAATCACGAAAAGACGATAGCGTCCAATCTTCATCAATCTCAACAGAACTATCCAAATCCGTAACAGTACCCTTACGGCGCTGACGGTTTCGACTGATGGGGTTACGGGCGACCGTTGTGATCTCCGCACCAAAACTGTTAATAGCATTCGGCTCAATAAGGAACCATGTAGTCCCCGCTACTCCGAGCGCCGACTCAATAGAGTAGGACATACTTACATTATTTGTTAATACCCGGCCCAATTTACTTCTCCTTAGCTATTTAATCTCATCATAGTCGAAGTTAGCCTCGACAACGGCTGTATACCATTTTCCTTCGGGGCCACCCTCGGGGGTTTTGGCATTATTGAAATCCAGACCAGAGAAGCTCGATCCTTCAAATACGTCACGAGCCTCAGTAACCAACACACCAGACTGTTGTACACCGGTATTAGACTTGGTGTATACCTGCACAAACGCAATAGCTTTAACTCTAAACCTTCTATTGCCAACCTTGCCTAAAGTCTCTTGGTTCCGGTCGACATGACGAATTGATAATCTACACCAATCAGGCACAACGTCTAGGTCGAAGCTAGGGTCCTCATTATCGAATACAATATTGCTAGTACCCGTGAAGCTAGCTAAGAACCTAGTATAGATCGCTTCCTTCGCTTCAATTAACGTCGTCATGACGCAAGTCCCTGTATGTCTACTGTGATCGCTTTCTCTATTGCTCTTTGAACAAATGCGGCAGGCTCTTGTCTACTCTTGCCCTCGTTAAGCTCTGAGATGTACGTCACGTTATTGGTTACAAATACAGACCCTCTATCCAACTTATAATTCGCAAGTACTTCCGCTACTGCTGCTGCTTGCTCATCTGCGGATTTTGCCGCTAGCGGACCATCGGGCTGAATGCCTTCAAGATTGGCTATGAACGAAGTACTGATAGAAGGTACCCAGTTCGCGCGAGCCCAACCTGTATCTATAGGAGTGGTCTCTACGAGATTTGCAACCACATCTAAAGTTATCTTAGTAATAACCCTAGTTGTGAATTTCTCTAGTCCTCGTACTACAGCGCGAACGTCATCTTTAGCCATGGCCTATTCCAATGGATCGATTTCACCTTGGTCTGTCATCCAATCAAGAGACTGTGCAATCAAAGCTCCGCGCTCATCGTCAGGCAGAGCATTCCACTCTTCCATCGTAAGGCCCGAGTTCTCGAAGGCAGCGTCAACGATATCCTGAACAGGGATTACTTCGCCCTCGATGTGGCTATTAATGCGGAACTCGCTAGAAAATTCGTACTCGTCGTCAAGTACACTTGAGGCAGTAAGCATTACTTCTACTGGAGGAGCCGGTGGAGCCTCCACAATACCTGTAGATACGTTCGGCGCCTCAAAATCAGCCAGCTCAATGCGTTGGCTCTCCCAAAAGAGACGGAGCTTTCTTGGGTTGGCCTTCAGTGATTCAGGGATTAGGTCGCCAGGGTTCTGCATAACACCACCAAAAACTACAGGGCGGCGCCAGATAAATTCAGCATTCTTGTTCCAGCGTTGCTTCCAGTGTCGGAGCTTACGGACTTTGCGTTTTACTTCGTGCGGCATTATATCATCCTCCTTTAGAGGGAAGTGAGGGAGACCGCCGTCTCCCTCACGCACTCATCGCTACTCTTTACTCGTTAGACTTACAGTAAGATTCCACCGATCATGCAACCTAGGTCAGCAGCAACCAGCTTCTGGTCATAGGACATTTCGATTTCAACTCGGTCAGAAGCAAGGTGCTCCATACGGAAACGCTTGACGCGCATTCCGTCATTACCCGAACCCACATTACCCGTCCAGCTGAACGTGTAACCAGCTGAGGGGGTCATGAGGCCAGCCGAAGAAGGCTTGTAGGTCAGGAGCGCGTTGTTGCCACCGATGAAGGAATGAACTGCAGTCTGGCCCTCCTCAGCGGTGTTTTGGATCGCGTCCATCACCATGACGTCATCTAGCTCAAACAAAGCAGCTAGAGCAGCCTTGTTGACCATCGCTGTACCACCAGTCTGGCCACGATCGACACGGCCAACCATATCAGGGTGGTCAATCAATGCGTCAAATACAGGACGCCCAAGAGTGAGCGTATTGGGCATGAAGCCGGTGCTCTCGAGAATAGTACGCTTGAGAAAGCGGATATCTTCGATAGGAGTGGACAGCGCATCGTTCCAGAAAAGAACTTGGTTGTTGCCAGCGTCTGTCGGATCGAGCGCGGCGCCAGATGCCGTTGCGTTTCCGTCGACGTCGAATGTCCAAGTGTCACCAGGATTGCCTGCTACAAAGTACGCAGCAGCCCAGTTGACTTCTCGGTTGATTAGACCCTTGTGTGCGAGGAACAAAGTCGCCTCACGATCCAAATTAATCGGCGAGTCGGCATTGTTACGGATCACGTCGGGGATGTTCCGATGATAAGCCCGGTTCTTAGCATGGTACAGATCAGTCCCAATGGTGTAGTTGCCGCCAGCACTTTCAGTGCCAGGAGCGCGTTCTTCCATCTCGTCACTGTTGAACGCACCGCGGTCATAAGTGAAATACTGGTCAGACTGCTTGGAGACCGGGATATTCGGAAATACCTTTGATGCAACGAATTTGCTTTCGTCTTGAACGAAGGCAATGGAGATATTTGTCAGCGGGCGATTAACATGTACGTCGCCTCGTGACGGTTGGGAAAAGGGCATAGAGTATTCCTCCTATTAAGGGTTGAGCCCGACTACAATTAGACGCTGTGAGGCGCTGCGATAGGCATGGCGAGCATCTCGAAGATGTCACCATCAGCTGCAGTTACCATAGCGACACCAATCGCCATGCTGTCTGCAGCCAATGCTCCAACGCCAGTCACACCAATTACTCGGCCTGCTGTTACGTCAGGAACAACCAAATCACCGGCGGTTACAACACCACCAGCTTTAACTTTCACGATGCCCTGAAGCAGGACAACCGGGACAGTCTCGCCCGTGGACACTGCGTCCGTGCGGGGCTCTTCGGCAAGAACGCCGACAACAGTTTCTGTTACTGCGGTTGCTTTAACCACTTGACCAGAAACATTAACCGTAACAATCTCGTAGAGATCGCCTCGGAGGTCTTCGCCAGCGACCAGATTGACCGCCACCGTGCTTTGTGCTGAAGCCATAGTATTTTCTCCTTCAGAGTTGGCTTGTGGGTTGGTGGTCTAACTTAGTTGACCGTTTTGGCATAGAGTTCGGCGCCGGCTTCCGTTTGTGAAACGACGTCATATGCCTTTTCAATGGACATACCCGGATTGCTGGCTTGATGCTCAGCGGCCATTTTCTCTAGATCGTCAGCTGGGGAGCCAGGAACCGGAGCATTGGAAACACCGAGAGTGTCAAACGACTTGCCAAGCACGTCGCTTTGAGCCTTGAGAGCTGCAAGAGAAGCAGTACGCTGCTCATCATTCTCAATGCCGTCAATAGCCTTAAGCATGGCGACGCGAGTGGCCATGTCTCCAGGCAGATGGGCAAGAGTTTCGTTCACACGCTTCTCGAGGGAGGCGGTCTCTGCAACAGCTTCAGATTTCTCTAAACGCTTGCGCAAGTCGTCATTGGACTTGGCCAAAGCAATGAAGCCTGCACCAGCTGACTTATGGAGGACAACGCCGTCCAAAGTTGTATAAGCAACCGGATCAGCGTCTGTAGCTGCTTTGGCGAGACTATCGAGGTCAGCTTGACGTTCGTCACGAGACTTAGTAAGGAAGCCGTCTGCATGCTCACCTTCGAGCGTTGCAAAATGGGTCTTCTCAGCGTCATTGAGGGCAGCGACTGAATTGGCTCGAGCCAGCTGTTTCGTGAGGTCTACAACCGCCGCGTCAGCGTCGGTCTGGGTCTTGTCGGTGGTCATGGTTTTATCCTCCTGGGTTCCGACTGTGCCGTCATCTACGGCGGGTTTGGCTTCTGTTTTGGGGGTTTTCTTCTTCTTGCCCGCGTCTCCGTCTTTACGCTTCAAGATTACAGCGGTAGCACCTTCTTGTGCTGGCACATCTACGCCACTTATTTCATTAATTTTCAATGCTCGCATAATGCGCCTCTTTGACACATCCTGCGAACCAGCGTTCTTATCTGCCGTCATTTTTATTCGACCTCCTCATCTTCAAGTCGTAAACCCCCGATAGAGAAGCCGGTCAGCTCACCGAGCTGGAACCTCTTTAACATATCTTCATCAGGGTGCATAGCAATCATAAGGCCTGTCGTATCTGTCACTATACGGAAAGCCTTGGCGATCTCAGCTGTCATCGGCCAAGCGAAAACAACAGTGCCGGCCTGATCGCCGGTATGCATCTCTTTAGCTACTTGGCTGTTTTGCATGAAGTCCATAGCTGCTTTTAACATGGACTCTTCAGGGATATGATCGCCCTGGAGGTCGAAATATGGTTCGCCATCTTTCGTACAGACAATGGCGTGTCCCATAACTAGTCCTAAGCTATCATCGACCTTCAAAACTTTGGCCCGTAGCTCGAACGGTGTATCATCCATATAAGATACTCACTTTTTTATTAAGAAGCAGCAATGGCTAAACCGGTTGTCACAACAAGCCAGTCAGTGTTATTCGAGAAAGCAACTGTAGCTACACCAACATTGCCATCTGAAACATAAATAACCGCGCCTTCGTTGTCTACTGCACTTGGCACGTTAGCTACTGTGTATTTAGGTAAACCTACTGGAGTAGCGAATTTAACAGGTTGTCTAAACGTTTGCGTCATATCTACGCCTGCATTAAGGATTAGAGGTAAGCTTAGCGCGCAGGTACATTGTGGGTGACCATTGTTTGCTAAATTATCAATAATGCTTTTATTGTGGCTATGTCTTCTTCTACATTCACTGTTTGTTTTCCAGGTAAATGGACTTTAGTTCCACCGTTATTACGTCCCTCAAGCAGGACTATACTTTTGACCGCAATAACTATGGAACCCTCGTGAGACGTTAACTCAACAAATGCTGGCCCGTCTGAAGATACGACGACTGATCTTATGGCGTCCGCCACATTTGCTATTGCATCCTGAGTATCGGGGTGTGGTTGCCTCGGCCTATCACTGCCCATTATGTCTTCCTTATAGTGATGTTATCCTCGTGCTAAGGGAACATCTGCACTGTATAGTCTCTGCCGCCGGACCTGCTGGATCCCCAGGAAACCGTAGTGGACCCCCAAAGCTGGGGAACGTATCATCTATACTTCGTATTGTTCCACTTAACGATCCGTGTGACCCACGTACACGTTCGTCGCCAGCTGTTATCCACTTACGTTGTAACTGGTTGGCGTCAATCGCACCACTATCAATAGCTTGGAGGTACGCTTCATGGTTTCCGGCATGTACTGCCCGCAAAGCTTCAGTCCGTGCTATGGTCTTTGCCCTGAAAGCCAGCATCTTTTCCTTATACCTATCGACCATACGGTTGATTTGTTCTCCAGTTAAAGGGGTGTTTGTCCTTGAGGCTCTTCGCACAGTACCATCAAAGCGTTTATCCCGTAACTCGCGGCTCAGAGCTTCAATATTACCTGCGTCTAATAACTGGCGGTACCGTTCGACAGCTCGTTGTTGATTTGCGGTTAGGCCGATGCTGCCGCGAAAGTTACGCGCTTGCTCGATCGGATTTAACCCGCGTCTTATGCCGTCAGTTAGCGCTGCACGTGTCGCTTCGCGCTGACCTGCGCTAAACTCCCGTATGAGGCGCAGACGCTCCCGCTGCATAATAGATACAGCCCGCTCATTGACTTGATCGAAGCCCACAACTACTTCCAGTATATCAGTCAGAAACTTAGCTCCTTCGGTTCCAGCTAAGGTGTACACTGCTGCCTGCCCATCAGCCAGTCTAATTGAACCAACTGCTGCTGCCGTTTCTATTGCTTCCTCAAATTGCCCGTTGGCTATGAGTTCAGCTAATACTTCCAATGTCAAGGTTTGTTTGGTAGCAGTGACCGCGTTCAGTAGAGCATTTCGCAGACGAGGCTCTGCTCGTCCTATGAGGTCTAGAATCCTACTTGCGGGGTCTGTTGCAGGGAGCGCCATAGGCTTACTCCGCGTGGAATTCGTAGATGGCTTCTGCGGGATCGAGCTCTAGCAACTCAAGGAGAGTGTACGTGTCACCGTCCATTGTCACGAGGTCGTTTACCTCAGGAACTACCGACAGACTCGCGCTGAGGATAGACACGATCGACATAGTACCAGCTCCTACCTGTCCTTTTTCCCGTCGGGACGTTACCACCTTGAACCCCCGAAACGGGAATTCAGTTGTAACGGGATTTGTACCAGCAGCCAGTGAGCCAGTAGTGCGCGATCCCGGGACAATACGTTTAAGCACCCCAGGACGTACGTTACCTGCACCAGCTATGCTAGATGCAACGACGCCTGCTATATCTATCCCGAATAGCTTACCCATTAGCTAAACCCTTTGTTACGGCCCCACTGGTCAAAGTTAGAGAAGGCGCTGCACTCTAGATTACCTGAAGCTAAGCTTCCTGTAGATGCAGAGGTTAGTCCTCCCTCTAGCCATAGACCAATTAACTCATGCGCCGCTGTTGGCAGCTTAGACCCAGTTGTCTGCCGAAAGAACCGCACTTCAGCTGTGCCAGCTTTGACTAGCTTCACGTTGCTACCTGCGCTTGCGTTGTCTGTTACAGTAGCATCTGCTAGAATTGATAAAGCCATCTCGTAAGTTGCTTCTTCCACAAGTACTGGAACAGCAAGCTCACTAACAGCAATCCCATCTTTGTCTATCAAGCCTGTACGTGGAAACTCGAGAGCTTGAGGTGTAGCAATATCAACTTTTTGGCTTTGCCAATTCTGGCGGTCTACAAATCGAGTTGCAGACACTAGCGCTTTGCTTTTATTTGTTGCGTCTGCCACCGACCAAGACTCAGCTCCAAGCCTAGCGTTCATGTATGTGTTGGCAGCTGCCAGAGTCCCGTAAATATCGAACGATGTGCCACCTATTGATACTGTGCCCATTTACATGTTCCTATTTAGTTATGTCCTGCAGTATTAAACCTTTGGCTTTAATCAAAGTGCTGACTAAGCCTCCCGTATCCGTCTCTTGGATATCATAGAAGAAGTCTAGCGGCGGACTTGTTACATTTGTATCAGTTGTAGTAGGCGCAAAAGCTACTAAGCCTGCGGCAGCATCTGTTATAACCCCCGTTACAGAAAATAACTCCGTGCCTGGTGCCGGGTCTTCTTCTGTGTTGGCAGTCAAAAGATACGTGCGACCAGTGATATCTACAGCTACTCCGAGGTCGTCAACTACTTTAAAGCCCCTAGCTGAACTATCACCGCGTCCCCAACAAAGTAACTTTGTAGCATCTTGGGTTTGGTTAATAAGTGCCATTTTAAATCTCTATTATCCCTGGGTGTTTCACTTCAATACCTGATGCCTCTCGTCCGACTGTCACATCAGATTGCCTCGACACTGATACTGTTCCTGCGTGATTTACTTCTATGGCTGATAGCTGCCCGACCATATCTAAGGTAACTTGGACACCCACGATTTCGATGAATTTTGCCACAAATGCTATTGCTATCGCAACCGCTATTTGATTCAAAGCAGGAAGTGTCTGAGCGGCTGTTCCAGCTAGCCCTACCAAAGAAGCCCCGGTACTGAACTGAGTAATAGATGGCAAGACTTGTATGCCTACTCCAGTGGGCTGTACTATCCCGATTGCCGTTTGAATGAGAGCTGGCAAGGTTTGTGAACCAGTCGCTGTTGCTATCTCAATGGCATTTGCTAATTGCAACAAAGAGGGAAGAACTTGCTCACTTGTGCTAGTTATTATCTCAAGCCCAGTTGCTTGCTGGGTTAACTGAGGTAATGTCTGAGCACTGGCACCCACAAATATCTCAAGCCCAGCTGCTAATTGTTCAAGAGAAGGCAGAACTGACCCACCAGAGCCGGTAGCGTTTTGCACATGTGTACCTGTTCCTGCTTGTTCAAGAGAAGGCAAAATCTGTGTGCTTGTTCCGGCGAATATCTCTAACCCAGACGCAACTTGCTCGAGCGACGGCAAAGCGAGGGCTCCACTACCATTTGTATTATCAATAACGGAACCTGTCCCGGCCTGTTCAACAGAAGGCAAAATCTGACTACTTGTTCCAGTGAATATTTCTAGTCCAGATGCAACCTGCTCAAGTGAAGGTAAAACTTGTGCCCCTGTGCCAGACTGCTGCATTATCCCTACCGCATCTTGTAAGAGAGCAGGTAATGTCTGAACACTAGTACCACTCACAACTATTACGTGTATACCAGTTGCAGACTGCTCTAGCGAAGGAAGCGTCTGACCTGATGTACCGGGAATAGCCTCCTCGCCGGTTGCTGCCTGCTCGATAGACGGTAATATTTGCCCTGATGTTCCAGAGACCGTTTCATCGCCGGTTGCTGCCTGCTCGATAGACGGTAATACTTGCCCTGATGTACCGGGAATAGCCTCCTCGCCGGTTGCTACCTGCTCGATAGACGGTAATATTTGCCCTGATGTTCCAGAGACCGTTTCATCGCCGGTTGCTGCCTGCTCGATAGACGGTAATGTTTGACCTGATGTACCGGGAATAGCCTCCTCGCCGGTTGCTACCTGCTCGATAGACGGTAATGTTTGACCTGATGTACCAATAAAAACAATCGACCCAGACGCTTGTTGCGTAAGAGAAGGGAGCGTCTGTGTTGCGGTCCCTGTGGTTGCCACATCCTCAATAACGGTGTATGTAAAATCGTTATCGTAGCTATAAAAAGGAGTTCCATCACTAAGCTCAAGACGAATTTGTCCTGTCTCTGCATTAGCAACATCGACGCCAAGAAGCTGGAACGCAAGAACAAATTCAGCAGATTCAAGGGCACCTAAAGCACTTGGCAGGGTTACGGTTCCGTCTTCTGACGCCGCATCGTTGTTGACCTTATAAGAACCAGACCCACCGATTCTCTCTGTCGTGTCATCGTCATTAGTAAATGTACTGGCAGTTACGGCTCGAACAAAACTTGATGCCGCTGTAATAGGTGTCTTCGCCCCACCCTCATGAATAAAGACCCAACGGTAAGTCGATATACCATCTCCACCTTTGTTTTCCAAACGGACACGAATCAAATAAGTAGTATCAACGCTTAAGGAGACGTTGGTGTTAACCGCCGCTACCTCACTCGGGTAAGGATCATGACCTCCAGTAGCGGACTGTGTTAAAGATGGCAAAGAAGAAGCTGCGGTGGCAGAGGGGTTTAAGAGTCCGCTTGCAGACGACGACAGTGATGGAAAAGTGGACGTGGCTGTACCAGTGGTAGCACCAGAAACGAGCGAACCTAAACGCAATACCGACAACTGTCCGGTGCCACACGTCATCGTCGTGGCGTTAGTGCCTATCCGATTATTTCGGACGTGTAGGTTTGTGCCTTGTGCGACATCATCAAGAATGCCACCACCGTTGATCGCAGCCCACCCAGACTGCCCGGAATTCCTGTTATAGGACGATCCGCCAAAGCCTTTGTCGGTCGTCCCTACCCGAAGCTCGCCAGCGGGGACCGCCCGCGTTGCAGAAGTTTTCGCTGTTACAGATTGAGTGAAAAAAGCTAGATAGTCATCAGTCCCAACAGCCGCATCAGTGGAAAGAACACCCGTAGCATAATCAAAACTGGCCGCACCTGCGACTGGATTGGTGTCCCAAAGCTGGTTAGTTCCAGTCGTATTAAAGTTGTCGCTGGTTGCTTCGACAATTGCTGGATCAGCAGATGCCGGGAGTTGCCATATCTGTAGGCAGGTTCCGGCTAGATAGTTGATGGTAGCGACTTCGCCGTCTCGCTTTACGTGTCGAAGGACCAAATCCTGATTGGCCGTAACATCAATTATGCCCGCCCACGACAAACAACCATCATCAGAGTTATCTGTGGTCCGCATATATGTTTGTGTATGGGTGCCGGGGACTTCCACTCCATCTAATTCAAGATGGCCGGTAAACTCAGTTCTTGCGTTGTCTGTGCTGGCGTTGAACGGCACGGTGTAGCAAACGAGATACTGGCCCGACGTGGCAATATCGATGGCGTTTGCTGTTCTGGTAAACGGACCCTCTTCTTCGGTCGTCGTGTTCCAGGCAATATCAGCCTCGGTTCCGTCTCCCGACGCTCCCGCCGTGTTACTGGATTGAGAATAGCGCCCGTAGCTATCCGTATCCACTAATTTCAAGATGGAAATTGTGCCTTGACTAACTACCCGTGCATTTGTTCCGGTCGTGCTGTTGTCAAACCGCGTTGATCTAATCAGCAGGCTTTCACTGCCCGCCGAACTGATAATCCCCATACCGGAGGTCCGGTAATCCTGTGAGCCACTGTTCTTTCGGATGTAACCACTTGCCCGACCGGGAACGACAGCCGCCCCGCCTTGGATAAGTTCAGTTTTCCAGTTCAGACGTTCGTTATTAGTGGTGTTGGTAGTCGTGTGCTCATCTGACCAAGTGACGAGATACAAACCCGAATCAACCAGCGTGAATGTGCCAGCGGAGTAAGTAACAGCGGTCCCAACCGTCTTAACAGAATTAGCAAAGGCGTGGTCGAGTGTGCCGCCACCAGTGTCCGGTATAGCAGAGGTATCAGCCGTATTCGACCGGACCATGAAGTCAAGATCAGCCATCAGACACTCGCCCCGTCATCATTCGAAACCAGAAAATCTGTCTGACAATAAAGAGCCCCCATGACAACGCTTGCGGATTGTGATAATGCCGGTAGGGTTTGACTTGCCGTTCCCGCAATAATCTGGTCCCCAGTTGCAGACTGTAATAAAGCGGGGAGGGTTTGAGCCCCGGTTCCAGTTGCGCCCGCCGCCGCCTTTTTGAAAACAACAAGAACACCCGACCACTCATCATCATCATCCGAAGAAAGTTCAGCCTCAAGGGCGGTAGTAGAACTTGTTATCTGCTTCCCCATGATATGTGAGGCGTCTCCATTCAACCCCGTATCATTAACAAAATCAGTACTCCACCCAGCGGTGTCAATTGCTAAACCGGACTTAGCGGAGTCCTGTCCTCCGCAGTATACTGCGAGATTATCGGCTTGTGATAAAGTCCCCGTTGGCCCGATGTCTAAGCGGTCGACAGCATCGACATCAAATGCTGTAGCTACTTCGTCTTCTGGCGAAGCATTAAAATCGCCTTCATATTCAGTTATCGTTACATAAAGGTCTTCATTATTAGACCAAGCCCAAAAACACTCTGTCTCGTCTCCGTCTGATATTTTCCAAGCTATTGCAGAAGACGACATTGAGTCTGAAGACTCTACATACTGAACCGTCCAAAAATCTCCAGACCCACTGGTATCTCTACAAGTAGGAGTACCCGCATTTTTATCCCAAGTAGCGGTGCTTACTAATAGATTGCCAGATGTAGCCGTAGAGCCCAACTCAACCGTAAGAGACGCAAAAGAACCTACGTTGCCCTCGTTCGCGGTGCTTACTACATCGCCAAACGCCATTAGGGTTTCCAGCTTTGTTTAATAGCCAATGGTTCTCTTTTTGGACCGTACTTCAAATCTACAGGATATACAGAGAAGGGCAGGAAGGCATCCGTGATAGATACCTTCTCCACCCCTGACATTTCCAAAGTATAAGTACCAGCAACAGGGTCCACCCCTACCCTCTCGACAACCACTGACGTTATTAGACCATCTGGGAAAGCCTCTATTTCTGTCCCTTCTTCTCGGGGATTAGAAACGTCGTGATCCACAAACCTTTCAACAGTCTTAACGAATGTGAGTTTGAACCCATGAACCATACTCATGAGAAAGTTTCTCCCTTAATA
>Ga0114999_10004677_pt1 | contig 16444 bp, 13 predicted proteins | sample ArcticOcean_MG_C_3_FD_89820 | JGI IMG/M metagenome (GOLD analysis project Ga0114999, IMG submission 89820) | Marine microbial communities from western Arctic Ocean - ArcticOcean_MG_CB8_126 | ecosystem: Environmental > Aquatic > Marine > Oceanic | place: Arctic Ocean: Canada Basin | collected...
CGGCGCTGCTCGTGTACTTCATGTACCGGTAGTCCTCATCCAGCGCAGCTCGCGCCGCGGCCTTGATCTCAGCCGGCGTATCCAACTCCGGAGCGCCTGAAACCAGGTCCAGGATCGTCCGCTTGGACGTTGACAGGCCGCGCTCACTCGAATCAAGCGTCGCCGAACGCCGAATACTTCTAACGCGATGAGATTCCCACTTCATCGTTGCAATCCTGCCCCAAATGCAAAAGTTGGCACGACGACGTGCGCGGATGTCGGTCGTAAGCGATGCACTGGTATGATGTTCACGATTCGTCACGATCCACAAGACCGCCCCCCATGTACAACGTCTGATCCGCATGGTACCGGGCCGCCGGAGAACAGAAGGCACCTATTTCCTTCGGCGCTTGCGCTGACGCCTCGGTAGGGCTTTTCATACTCGAATCGAGACCAGCTTCGTCGTGGTAAATTCTTCGATTCCCCAGTGGCCACCTTCGCGACCGATTCCGCTGTCACCGACACCACCCATGGGCACTTCCGCGCCTTGTGGGCGCCGATCGTTGATCCCGAGGAAACCGCAACGCAAGGTATCGGCTACCCGCAGAGCACGCGACAGATCCCGCGTATAGCAATATCCAGTCAGTCCGTACGACTCATGATTGCCTACACCGAACAGTTCGTTGTCATCGCGAAAAGTTGCGAACGCGGCCACCGGACCGAAGGTTTCTTGTTGCATTATCAACATCTCCCCGGTAGCTCCGGTAAGCGCGGTCGGGGCATAAAAATAACCGTGTTGCGGTTGGATTCGTTGGCCACCGAACAATACCCGTGCACCTTTGGTGACAGCATCGTGCACGTGCTGCTCGACTTTTGCGATGGCTCTGGCATTCTGTAACGGTCCCATCGTGACCTGTGGATCCATACCGTCACCAACCACGATTTCCGCCGCGCCGTCGGCGAATCTCTTCACAAAGGAATCGGCAATTGACGTGTGTATGAACATGCGCGCAGGACAAGAACAGGTCTGACCGGCATTGGCAAATTTGCGTGACAGCAGATCGTTCACGGCCAATTCGATGTCTGCGTCTTCAAACACAATGAAGGGTGCGTGCCCCCCGAGTTCCATGGTCATCCCTTTCATGTGCCCGCCGGCCCGTTCACCCAACCACTTGCCAACACGCGAAGATCCCGTAAATGTAATGTGACGAACGACCGGATGCTGTAACAGGCTTTCGCAGACGCTACCCGATTGAGTTGTGGTAAGCAGGTTGATTACACCCGGCGGCAAGCCGGCTTCGACAAACAGCTTCGCCGCGGCAATGGCGCTGAAAGGCGTTTCCCGGTGCGGCTTGATTATCAGCGGACAACCAGCGGCCAGTGCCGGTGCGCACTTGCGCATTATCATCGCAAAAGCGATCGTTGCCCGGTGTGATGACCAGGGTCAGACCGATCGGTTCGCGAAACACCAGCAGCCGTTTTTCCGGGTCGGGAGAGGGTACGATTTCACCATACAACCGGCGGCCTTCAGCGGCATACCAGCGGACGAAATTGATCCCATAGTCGATTTCACCAAGTGATCCAGCAAGCGGTTTACCCTGCTCAAGCGTAATAATGCGCGCAAGATCGTGCGGTGTGTCTGCATCAACTCAGCGGCGTGCAACAGTATCGACTCGCGTTCTACTGCGGTCGTTGCCGACCAGCCCGGCGCCGCTCGTTGCACGGCGGCGACCGCTAGCATGGCCTCGCGCGCACCGAGGTCGGGAACGATACCAATGATGTCGAGGGACGCCGGATTGCGCACCTGGATGACTGATTATCCGTCGTGAGCAATCCAGTTTCCGTCGATCAGGTTAACGCCCAGTGCATCGATCGATAAGTTCATGATGTTGTCTGTTCGTCCCATCAATCTACGAACTCGGCGGGATCGCGTGGTATGAAAAACCCTTTATCGCCGAGTTCCGAATTAAACGACAGGCTCGACAAATTGGTCATGCGCATCGGGTAGAGCACGCCATCCAAGTGATCGCATTCGTGCTGCAGCAAGCTGGCGTGAAAGCCGGCAGCTTCGATTTCGAACGTCGATCCATCGAGTTGTTGCGCCTGCAAGTGGACTTTCTTGTAGCGGGCTACCTGTCCGTGCAACCCGGGAACAGACAGGCAGCGCTCCCAGAGAATCATTTTTTCATCGCTAACCGGCGTCAGCAGGGGATTGATCAAAACCCGCCACTCGAGCGGTTGCATCGTCGAATCGAGTGGGATTTGGTGCGCAGAAATCCGGTAGACGACGACGCGTTTCGAAACGTGGACCTGCGGTGCGGCGATCCCGTTCGCGCCGATGTGCTCGAGCGTTTCGCGCATATCGGCTGCCAGGCGAGAAATTTCGGGATCCCCAGGATTCTCGACCGGCTGGGCCACCTGCTTCAATACGTCGGCACCCATTAACGCGATGCTGAGAATTGACATGAGTACTCTCTGGTGGTGTTTATTGGCGTGTGCCTACGTACGCCGTTGGATCACGCCTCGTTCCAGTAGATCAGGGATCACAGCAGCGTAGGCGTCAACAGTACGCTCGATATCCGCATCCGAATGCTCGCAACTGGTCATCCCGCTCATACTCGACATAAGGTCGACCCCGTGTGCTTGCAGAACCTTGTGGACCGTATTCGCACGATCCGCGGGTGCACTAAGAATTTGAGGATCGTAAGTCCACATCGGATCGTCATCCGCCTCTCGGGGCGGGCAATTGCCAAAGAATGTGTGAAACGTCGAGGACTCTCCGTACACACAACCCGCGATACGTTCTTTTTGGAACAATTCGTTAAGGCTTCCACGTAACGTGGCGGCAATTGCATCGGCTTGTTTTTGCGGTTCGCCATCAGCAACGATGTCGAGTGTTGCAATTCCCGCTGCCGCCGCTAAAGGGTTAGCATTGAAGGTACCGCCGTGGATGACGTGTTGCCGCGGGTCAAGTGGAGCATCCAATACTTGCATCACGGATTCTTTCCCGACCAACACTGCACCCGGCATACCCCCGCTGACAATTTTCCCCAACGTAACCAGATCGGCGTCGACTCCGGCAGTCTGTTGGACACCACCAGGCGCCCAACGGAAACCGGTAATTGTTTCATCCAGAATCAGCAATACACCCTGCGCGGCGGTGATCTCGCGCAGGCTTGTGAGGAAGCCCGGAGGCAGCGGTACCTGACCGTAGGAAGCTCCGGAAGCTTCGACGATCACCGCGGCAATGTCGTTAGTCTCACGCAACAATCGCCGTACAGTGAGATCATCCGTGGGTGAGGCAACCATGAGCGCGGCGATCTGATCGGGAACCCCGCCTCCAGGCGGCGTATCGTATGGAGCAGATGCCCCCACCATGGCGTAGTCCTGCCAGCCGTGATAATGCGCGAAGAATCGCAAAATTTTAGTGCGTCGCGTGTGTGCTCTTGCGACTCGCATAGCTAACAGGATCGCCTCGGTTCCACTATTGGTAAAACGCATGAGATCGGCGTTGGGCACTATGCGCTGGACGCGCTCACCCCACTCCAGCTCAAGCGGATGCCCCCGCCCCATGTGATAGGTTGTATGCAACTGGTCTTGCATTGCCTGCAGCACGGCTGGATGCTGGTGACCGAGCAGGAATGCGCCACTACCGACCTGGTAGTCGATAAATTCGTTCCCGTCGGCGTCCCACTTCTTGGACCCCCTGCCCGATTTGAAATACAGCGGGAACGGGTCGGCCTTGCGAATGGCGTGCAGAAGTCCACCAGGAAACATCGTACGTGCTCTCGCATGCAGGTTTTTCGATGCGGTCCAGGTCGCCTCTGATGCATCGGTCCGCACACCAGTTACCAATCCGGACTGTCCTGGGATTTCTGTTTGAATAGTAATTCTCGTTCTCCGTTTGGTGGCTATGGTCAAGCGGCGTTGATCAATCCGGCGCAGCGCTCTCCGATCATTATTGCCGGCGCATTGGTGTTCGCGGAAACCAGATGCGGGAGCACCGACACATCTGCAACGCGCAAACGGTGCAAACCACGAACCCTGAGCTCGGGATCGACCACGGCCATCGAGTCAGATCCCATCTTACAGGTTCCAATTTGATGCCAACTGGTCTGCGCCGTGGACCTGATGTAGTTGATCAAATCCTCATCGGTATCAATCTTGCTGCCCGGTCTGACTTCCTGCTCGATCATCGCCTGTAACTTCGATTGCTGCGCCAGACGACGCAGCATCTTTAGTCCGCACAAGGCGGTTTCGACGTCGGAGGCTTGCGCAAGATAGTTCGCGTGAATTTCTGGATGTTCCAATGGGTTGGCGGAACGCACATGAACGGAACCGCGCGACTCGGGGTGCAGTGGTGTCGATCCGAGCATGAATCCAGAAAACGCGTCGACCCCGCGTCCCTTGATCATGGAATAGCGACTTTCGCCGCTGAGATGGGTTATCTGAAGCTTAAGATCTACGCGTTCCGATGACGGTTTGCTGCGCACCAGTGCATGCACCGTGACCGACGGCGTCGCCATCAGCCCGCGTCGCGTAAACAGATATTGCAGCCCCAATCGCGCACCACGCCAGAAGCCGTTCAGAGCATCGTTGATAGTAATCGGTTGTGTACACCGATAAGTGATCCGGGTGTTCAGATGATCCTGCAAGTTCTCACCGACGCCGGGTAAATGGTGTTGTGGAACGATTCCGACATTCTGCAGTGCCGCAGTGTCGCCGATACCGGACAATTCGAGCAGCCTCGGTGAATTGATAGCTCCCGCGCACAAGATTACTTCGCGCGACGCACTGACCCGGCGCTCCGTACCATCCGCGTTGGATAAGGTAACGCCGCGGGCCACGTTGCCTTCGAGTAAAATCCTCGTCACCACGGTGCCAATTAGTACGACGAGATTTTTGCGAGACCTGGCGTTGCGTAAATAGCCAGAGGCGCTGCTACAACGTCGTCCCGCCCTAGTCGACAACTGCAGATAGGCTACACCTTCGTAGTCTCCGGAATTGTAATCTCGGCTGCTGGGCACACCGAGTTCTAAACAGCTCTGGTAGAACGCCTCTGTCAAAGCGTCGCGATGGGGCACGTCCGAAACGGTAATCGGCCCACCCCGCCCGCGATACCGGGAGTCTCCACCGGCGCGGTGCTCAAGTCGTTTGAAGTAGGGCAACACATCTGGATAGCTCCAGCCGGGGCAACCCGCGTCGCACCAGCGATCGTATTCCTGCGGCGCGCCCCGCACGAACAGCAAACCATTAATGCTGCTCGAACCACCTATCACTCTACCCACCGGGCAATACATGCTCTGACCGTGTAAGTGCGGTTCCGGCTCGGTCATGAAGGGCCAGTGGAGACGCCGGTCGTTATACAGTCGCCCAACCCCCAGCGGGATTGGAATCCACAGATTCTTAGCCTCGCCGCCCGCTTCGACAAGGAGTACCGTATTGTGTGCATTTTCGGTCAAACGGGCCGCCAGGGCGCAACCAGCCGAACCAGCCCCAACGATGATGTAATCGTAATTCTCCGAGTGCATGGGTATTACCGGCTGTGCTGAATGTGCACGACAACGCTATGCAAGCTGGTGGCCGGTACCGAAATCGTTGCGGTCGGTTCGGTCAACGCCACGCAGCAGCCAGATCGGCCGTCGTTTGAAATCGGATACGCCGATATTCGAACTCTGGCCAACTTCCATCTCCCGATCGTAACGCGACGTCCCGGGGATATAGCGCATCACGTAACCAGCTCGCCGTCGACCGGAAACATTAGCGTTCGAACCGTGGATCAGGTACACGTCGTGTAACGACATCTGGCCCGCATGGAGAATGTCGTCGCGAGCGTCATTCACATCAAACTGATCGCTCGCCACCTGCTGATTAAGTACCTGATCATCGTCTTCGGTAAGTTCATGCCGCCACAATCGTCTTTGGCTGTGCGAACCAGGGATATATCGCATGCAGCCGTTGTCAGGAAGCGCATCATCGATCGCGATCCACACCGAGCAAGTGGCCAACGGTCTGATCGGCCAGTACTTGCCGTCCTGATGCCACGGAACTGTTCTTCCCACCGTGGCCGGCTTACAAAATACACCGCTGCTCCACAGAATAATGTCAGAACCGATAAGGTCCTCAACCATATCCAACACTTCGCTATCCATGCATATCGCCAGGAAAATTTGGTGCAAATCCGGCCCTGTCACATAGTGGCCCGGGATGTGTGGCCCTACCAGATACTCGGGCGGGATATCGGGGTTCGCGCCCACGAGATCATCAACCGCCTGACTCAAAATATCGAGCTTGGCTTGGCTCAATCTGAAGTTAGGTACCACCAGTCCGTCGCTGCGATAGGTGTCGATCTCGCTATCCGAGAGTCGGGTCATGAGCGGTTACTTCGTCGTATGTGCATTACGTGGTTGCCGGTGACTGGTGCTTTTGCTCGATATAACCGCCGTCAATGTCAGCGGCGACTGCCTCCGCGGCGCGCCGTGCCGGCGCACCGAAGCCGCCGCCGCCGGCTGCATCGATTTCCAGTACGCTACCGGGCGACATATCGAGAACAACTTTATCATCGATGCTCCGTGCATCCAAAGTAAAAACGGCGCACCTGCCAGGTTCACCCCCAAAAATTCCGCGCGCGCCACGATGGGTCATATCAGCTAGGATGGAAATCCGTATCGGCGTGTCACCGGTGTTGCGGACAACGAAGCGCTGGCCGCAACCGCCGCGATAGGTTCCTGCGCCACCGCTGCCCGACCGGATCTCCTTACGCTCAATCAGCAATGGCGTAAGGGATTCCATTATTTCAACCGGCGTGTTCGAGGTGTTGGTAGGGTAACAGAGCGCATGCGGTCCATCCTGACCGTCTCCCGCACCCACTCCACTGGATAGAAAAATGTGTTCGACGAAACGCGACCCAGCACTGGTTTCACCGCTGAAAACGACTTGGGGTCTCGGCACGCCGCTTTCTGCGATGACTCGATCGGGCAACGCCTCCGCCAGCGCCAGCAACACCGCTGCACTCAGGAACTGCCCAGTTAGATGGCGGGCGTTGACTGCGGCAGGATAGGCCGGATTGAGTATCGATCCTTCGGGCGCTGTAACCGTAAAGGGCGTGGCAGTGCCGTGGTTATTCGGGATCGCGGCCCCGAAGATGCATTTCAGCGGGTAAAGCGTGTGCGCATAGGTATAACAATAAGGCACGTTAATGCCGAGCGGCTGACTTGCTGAGGTGCCTGCATAGTCGACCTCAATCCGTTCATCCTCGATGGTTACCCGACAGCAAATTTCCAGGTGCGAATCGAAGCCGCTGGTCGTAACGGAACTCGTGTAACTCCCGTTTGCCACCTTCGCAACCGCCGCGCTGATCGCTGTAGCGGAACGCTCAACAATTTCATCGCCTATGCGATGATACCGCCCGATGCCAATTTCGCGCACCAGACGTACAACTTGGTGACTGGCCGTCGTGCAACACGCGGCCATGCCTTCAAGGTCACCGATTACCTTCTCCGGAACCCTGACATTGGCGGTAATAAAACTCTGCACCAACCCGTCACGATGTCCTGCCCGCGCATAATGGCAAATCGGAATGCGCAGTCCCTCTTCGAAAATCTCTCGACTCATCGCCGAATAAAGACTGCCGCCGATGTCGGGTCCATGCGCCGAGATGGCTATGAACCCAAGCAACTCGGCGCCCAGCAGGATTGGCGCAGCCATCGTGATGTCCTGTAGATGACCGGATCCGATCCAGGGGTCGTTGGTGACAACCAGGTCACCATCGCACCATTCCGACGCTGGATGGGTTGACAGAAAAGCGTCGAGCGTTCTTGGTAGCGTGCCGATGAAAGACGGGCTGGCGATCGCAGATTCCGCGAGTGCCCGTCCCTGCCGATCGAACAAGACTACTGCAAGGTCTTTGGATTCTCGAATAGTGATCGAGTAGGCGGTACGAATCATAGTCGCGGCTGCCTCGTCCATGAGGGCCAGCAGACGGTCCCAAGTCACCTCAATGTCGCCTGGCGAAAGTTCGATGGCGTGTCTGGTATCGCGTGTATTGTCCATCAGCCGTGGTCTTGCATGAGAATTCTGAGATTACCCCAATCGTCGACGCTGAATCGGGTGTCGGGCGTAACGACAGTAGTGGTGTTCGGTTCCACGACCAGAGCCGGGCCGCTACGCATAGTACCGACCTGCAGCAGGTGGCGCTGGTAAACCGGGGTTTCAACGAACGCTTGCTCGAAGCGCACCGGGCGTGTCATTACCGAGGCGCTATCGACAATGTCCTTGCGGCTGATAGAGGACAGGGGCTGAGGCGTGAGTAATTCTCCGCAGCGTGCCTCCAGTCGCCAACTCACAATTTCCGGTGGGACGCCCGGATTGTCCCGTCCATACCGCTCGCGGTAGGTTTCCGAGAATGCCTTGCCCAGACTGGGCATCGCATGGGGCCCGTAAGGTGGTGGTCGGAAAGGCACGTTGATCTCGTAGCCCTGACCGCGATAGCGCATATCGCACGAAACTTCCAACTCGAGGTCTGCAGTTTCGCCGACGTCGATGTCACTCTGCACCTCCGCTTGCATATCCGCAATTAGCGCTTCGATCTCCGGCCAATCGATTTCCTGCAGTGGGCACAGGCGAGAACGGACCACCGCACATACCATCGGGGCACGCGCCAGACCGACCGCAGCGCCCACACCGGCATCCGGGATCACGACCACCTCCGGCGCGCCGAGTCGCGCGGCGACTGCGCAGGCATGCACCGGTCCGGCGCCGCCAAAGGCAATCATACGGAGTTTTCGAGGATCGTAACCCAGAGTCACCGCATGCAAACGCGCGGCACGACTCATCTGTTCTACAACGATTTCGTGAATCGCCGCCGCCGCATCTTCTACCGTACGATTCAATGGCGTGGCGATTTCGCGCTCGATTGCAGCACGCGCCGCACTCGCATCCAGCGTTAGGGCGCCGTCGGAGAAGTTGTCGGGATGCAGATAACCGAGAACCAGGTCGGCATCTGCAACCGTCGGCCGCGTTCCACCGCGCCCGTAGCAGGCAGGCCCAGGTTCGCTGGCAGCACTTTCCGGACCTACTGTTATGAGGCCCATTTGATTCAGTACGGCGATACTACCGCCGCCGGCGCCGATCTCGATCAAGTCAACCGCACTGGCCGCAACAGGCAAGCCACTACCCGGTGTAAATCGAGCCAAACGGGCGACCTCGTAACTGCGGGTCAATTGCGGTCGCCCGTTCTTGATGACCGCGGCTTTAGCGGTAGTGCCGCCCATATCGAATGACAGCGCCATCTCCCATTGCAGCTGTTTGGCCGTCGCGGCCGCCACTAACACGCCGGCGGCTGCACCGCATTCCAGCATTTCAACCGGTCGCCGTGTCGCGGCTGCCGGGGTCATACGTCCGCCGTAAGAGGAAAACAAACGCAAGGGCGCCTGGATCCCCGCGTCGATGAGTCGCGTTTCTAGGTCGTGCAAATAGGCCGCCACTCTGGGATACAGGTAAGCGTTCGCCACGGTTGTCGCGGTGCGCTCGTACTCGCGAATTTCCGGACACACATCACTCGACAAGACGATTGCTCCGTCAAATCCCGCTTCGCGCAGCGTCGCCTGCACTGTCTGTTCATGCGCCTGATTTCGGTACGCATGCAAGAGACAAACCGCGACCGACTCTATGTCAGCGGCAGTTAAGCGCCGTGCCACGGCGCGAACTGCATCGACATCAAGAGGTTCATAAACGCGTCCATCGGCCGCAACCCGTTCGGCAACTTCGAAACGTCTGTTTCTCGCAACCAGCGGTATCGGTAGTTTGATGAACAAATCATAGACGTCATAACGCGACTCGCGACCGAGTTCCAGAATGTCACGAAAGCCAGCCGTCGTTATCAGTGCCGTGCGGGCCCCGGTTCGTTCAATCAAGGTGTTCGACGTTTGGGTGGTCGCATGGATCACCATCGATACCGCCGCAGGCACCGCATCAACACAATGCAGCAAACGCCCGATCCCTTGCATCGCGCCGGCGGCAAGTTCTCGTGTTGTGGTCAGCACTTTTTCGGTTGCGAGCAACTCGCCATTCGAATCAGCAAGCACCAGATCAGTAAACGTACCACCTATATCCACGCAGATCGTCAGCGCCTGGGCTTTGCTGAATTGTGTGTTCACGGGTTACAACTCACCGAGCGAACTTTCTGCGGCATGCAGGGTTGTTTCAACGTCAGTATCGTCGTGAGCGGTTGAGAAGTAACTGCGCCCGCCGACCCGCACCATGATCCCGTTACGAATCAGTCCCTGATGGAAACGCATCAGCAATGTCTTGTCTGCCAACTGTGCGCTGCGATGGTCGGTAATCGGCGTCCCGCAAAAGGCCAGGTCCCAAAGCGGACCGAACCCGACGACCTGGGCTTCGATGCCTCGTCTTTTCTCGAGCAACTCTCTGAGTCCTTGCTTGAGATATTCTGCACGTTCGTGCATTGCGTCCAGCACGCCCGGCTTGCGCAGTTCATCGAGCGTCGCGACGCCGGCCGCCGCAGCCAGTGGATTACCGGCCTGTGACGAGGTTACATAGGTGTACCCGTCATTGACTCCGCTACGATGGGGGTTCGCGTGGTCCATGATATCGGCCCGTCCGGCAACGGCTGCTACCGGAAGGCCCCCGCCCAGGGCTTTGCCGAAGGCGCCGAGATCGGGAGTCACACCAAACACTTCGGCCGCGCCGCCAAGCGCGTGTCGAAACCCGGTGACGATTTCATCGAAAACCAGCGTTACGCCAAATTGATCACAAAGCTGCCGCAGGCCTTCCAGGAATTCAGGATGGGCTGCATAACTGCGTTGTACGGGCTCGACAATTATCCCTGCCAATGAGCGCCAGTGCTTCTCGACGATTTGCCGCGTTGTAGTGATGTCATTGTAGGGCGCGATCAGAACCAATTCCCTTATCGCAGCCGGAATACCTGCGGATTCGGGATCGCCAAGCGTGGTTTCGGTCCCGCTGGCTGTCGATCTATTCCACAAACTGTAGTCGCTGTTGCCGTGGTAAGCGCCATCGAACTTGAGGATCCTGTCACGACCCGTGTACGCACGGGCGAGCCTCAAAGCCATCATCACGGCCTCGGCACCGGATAACGTAAAACGGACTTTCTGTACCCAGGAAACCATTTGCGCGACTCGCTGGCCGAGACGTATCGCAGGCTCGTTACGAATGCTAACGAACTGCATCGCTTCGGCCGCCTGCCGTTGCACTGCCGAGACGATTGCGGGGTGACTGTAACCCAGAATCAGCGAACCGCCACCACATGAATAGTCGATAAAACGACGGCCATTACTATCGACTAAATGTGCGCCCGTACCGGACACGGGGATGTGATCGGAGTCCTCGGCGTAGCGGTGCCGACCCAGCACGCCGCCCGGAAACACGGTGTCGGCCTGTTCCAGAAGTTCGTTGGTGAGGTTCGTATCCATCCCGTTTGCCGACCCGGCAAGAAGCCACCGATCACGCGGCATCTCAAGCGAGCGTCTGACCCCCGTCGATAAAGAGATTTTGCCCAGTGATGTGGCGAGCGTCTTCGCTTGCCAGAAACGCCACGGCATTTGCGTGATCAATCGGGTCCGCAAATCGCCCCAATGGAATCCCGATCCGGAATGTCTCGGTGTTGCCCTTGAGAATGCCATCCAGCGTTGCCGCATCATAGGTGTCCAGCATTTCTGTTCTGGTCGAACCGGGTGAAATGGCGTTGACCCGGATATTATGTCGTGCAAGTTCGAGCGCGAGCACCTGGGTCAAGCCCAATAATCCGGATTTAGCGGCCGAGTAAGCCGCATTGTAAAGACGCGCTGCTGCAACAACGTTGGAAACAACGTTAATGATCGAGCCGCTGTTGCGTTGTTTCATGGATGGTACAACTGCGCGCGCGCATACCAGCGGTCCCCGGAGATTTATCCGCATGACCCGATCCCACAGCGCAAGATCAAGATCGTCGATCGGTGTCATCGCCAAGATGCCGGCACTGTTGACTAACACCGAGATAGGAATTGTGCGGCTACGTAGCGCAGCAACCGCCTCTTCGACAGCCGTTTCGTCCGCTATGTCGATGACCATCGCTTCCGCAATTCCACCGCCTTTCACCAACGCCGCGACCGTCGCATGCGCCGCGTCGCCATCGAGATCCCAGATGCTCACTGCGTAGCCCTTGGCAACGAGTTTCGTGGCACAAGCCCGCCCGATCCCTTTGGCGCCACCGGCAACTATCGCAAATTCAGTCATTGGTTGATTCCCGGATTTACTCGATTTCCGCCACCGGTTCGCCAGATCGGATTGTTTGTCCTACTTCGACCAGCTGTCGCGTGAGACGACCAGAGGTACTCGCTACGACTTCAATCATGGCTTTATCGCACTCCACGGTCAAGATCGGTTCGCCCTTCTCGACCTCGTCACCAATCTTGACCAGCCACTCGTCCACCGCGGCTTCATCTATCGTTTGCCCGATCTCGGGCATCACTACCGTGTTCGCCATAATTCAATCACTCTGTTTGTAACATGTACAATGCACTTGTACGGTTTGATTAATTTTGCAACGAAAAAGCTTCTACCAGACTCTTCGTTTTCACAAAACTCAACACACCATCGATACCGCATTCGCGAGCTATACCGCTCGCTTTGTCGCCACCGAATGGCAATGCCGGGTCGAGCAGCTTGTAACAATTGATCCAGACACTTCCGGCACGCAACTCGTGTTGCAACCGACGCGCCCGAGCGGCACCGCCAGTGTAAGCACCGGCCGCGAGTCCATACGGCCCGGCATTGGCGGCGACGATTGCAGATGCTTCGTCCGCAAAAGGTTCGAGGCAAGTTACGGGGCCGAATATCTCTTCGTGGTTTACACGTGCAGGGTCCGGGACGTTCGCCAGTAAAACAGGATTCATGAAAAACCCGCCGTCGGGTTCAAACGTCTGCGGCCAATGCCCGCCGACCACCTGAGCGCCTGTGTCCACCGCGTCGTCGACCAACTCTTTTACGTGCTCGCGAGCCGCGCGTGTAATCATAGGTCCCATGATAGTCGCCGGCTGTAACGGGTCTCCCCCAATAAAACGCTCGGACGCTGCCACCAACAATGCCACGAAGTCGTCATAACAGGACGCTTCGATCAAAATACGTGCGGCGGAGACGCACGATTGTCCGGTAGTACCGAAAGCCGCGGATGCCGCATCCTGCGCTGCCTTGCGCAGATCACAATCGGCAAAAATCAATAATGGGCATTTGCCGCCGAGTTCCAATGCCACAGCGGCGCCGCGCCCGCCACAAACACTTGCGATATTGCGGCCGGTGGCAATCGACCCGGTGAACGTCACTTTACCGACACGCTCGTCAGCAACCAGCACACCACCAGGTTGTGCCCCACCAGTAACCACATTTAGTGCACCCGCCGGCAGTCCGGCTTCGCCGGCGAGCACCGCATACTGAAGCGTTGAGAAACAGGCCAACGGTGACGGTTTGACGACCACGGTATTACCGGCGGCGAGGGCGTGGGCTGTTTTCTGGGCAATCTGCAGTAGCGGTGCGTTCCATGGCGTCAACGCGGCCACCACGCCGTAAGGTTCCAAGATCGTCGCCGCGAACAGCCCGCCCCCGAGCGGTACCACGCGTCCCTCGAGCTTGTCCGCAACGCCCGCACAATACTCAAGTTGCTCGGCGCTGCGTGCCACTTGTGCGCGGGTTTCGGCCAGTGTGCGGCCACTGTCCAGGCTATCTAGGTGAGCGAACGATTCGCTGTTGTCGCGCAACATGCCGGCGAGCCTAGTCAACACCGCACCACGTTCGCGCGCCGGCGTTGCTGCCCAATGCGGGGCTGCCCTCGCGGCCGCCGTGACGGCATCGTCGATATCCCCAGCAGCCCCATCAGGTATCTGCCCCAAAGGATGCCCGAAAGCTGGATTCAACACCGTTATTCGCGCACTGGAGCGCGCTGTTTTCAGTGCGCCATCGACGAAAATTTGATCAGATATGGGGTGCATAACGCTTACCGAAGAAACGCGAGGCAGTACGAAACAATCGGTCGATGGTAAGCCCGAGGATCCCGAGCGTGATCAGCACGACGTAGATGTTGTCGACCAGCATGTAAAGCCGAGCCTGCCACAGCATCGTTCCAAGGCCCGAGTTCGCGCCGATGATTTCGGCGGCAACAATGGTAGTAAACGCATTCGCCATTGCGATTCGCGCACCCACGAGAATGAAGGGCATGGCGGCCGGAAGTGTAACAAGATAGAACAGCTGTACCTTGCTTGCTCCCAACGCCTGCGCCGCCCGAATTTTATTCTTCTCTATCGATGCGACGCCGGCGGCGGTGTTTATGGTTACGGTAAACACAGTCACCCACGCGATCAGGAAGATGCGGGACGCTTCACCGAGGCCGAAGAAAATCACGGCCACAGTTATCATCGCGATGGATGGTATGAACCGAAGTAGCTCGACATAGGGTTCCAGTATCAAACGCATTATTCGAGAACTACCCATGAGCAGTCCAAGCGGCATTGCGATTACCGAACCGATGATGAACCCAGCCATGATGCGCTTTAACGATACGTAGGATTCTTGTATGAGCGTTCCGTCCAGCAGCAACTTGGCAAACGTGACGAGGAACTGCGCGGGCGACGGAAACAGCACCGAATTCAGAAGCAATGAGCCCAAGTGCCATATCATGAAGAATCCAACAATCGACAGCAGGTAAATTGTCAAACCCTGTATGTTGTTCCGATTCTTCTCCTGCTTGTGCCGCTTGGTCGCCGCGACCGCAGCACTTGTGAGCGGCCGACCAGCATCTTCGATGCGCCCGGCCTGCGCCGCCAGCGACTTGTTTGTTTCGTCGGCGATGAGATCCTGGACATGTCCATACATACGCACGAATTCCATATCGACACGGTCACGCTTGAGCGTGGATGGAACGTCAATCAACGCCTTGATTCCGGCATTGGGCCCAGCGGTCATCACTCCGATGCGCGTGCCGAGCAGTAAAGCTTCTTCGATGTCGTGCGTGATGAATAGCACGGTGATGCGATGATCCTGCCAAATTCGGCGCAGTTCGTCTTGCAGCACCCGCCGCGTCTGCGCGTCCAATGCCGCGAAAGGTTCGTCCATCACTAACATGCGTGGTTTGTTAGCCAGCACCCGGGCCAGTTGAACGCGTTGGCGCATACCCCCGGACAACTCATGCGGGTACTTATGCCCCTGGTCGGCCAGGCCGACAAGCGCTAGAAACTCATCCGCCACCCGGTTTCGTCGCGCCTGATCTGCTCCCGCCAGGCGCAACCCGAACTCGACGTTTTGGCGCGCGCTCAACCAGTCGTACAACGAATTGTCCGCCTGAAATACCACGCCGCGATCGCGCGATGGACCGTTGACGCTGTTGCCATCGAATTCCGCACTGCCGTCGGTAGGCGCTTCAAACCCGGCAAGGATATTGAGTATTGTCGTTTTGCCGCAGCCGCTGGGGCCAAGTAGACAGAAAAAATCGTCAGCTTGGATCTCGAGATCTACCCCTTCAATGGCGGTAAACTGTTGTCCGTCGCCGACGAAAGTCTTGGCCAGGTTACGCAATCGTATGCGGGTCACGTCGCCGGTGCGCTGTTCCGACTCCACGGTGGCAACGTCTGCCATTTCAACCATGGCAGACCTGGCGAACAGTTTCGATAATCTGCTTTTCGGAGGGAATGAACAGTTGCTCAAGTGCTGCGTTGTACGGCACAGGTGTGGACGGCGCCCCTATTCGAAGCGGTGGTGCTTTTAGTGCGTCGAATGCTTTCTCAGTCACGGCGGCTGCGATTTCTCCTCCGAAGCCGGCAAACCGACACGCTTCGTGTACCACCACCAGACGTCCGGTTTTTTCCACCGATGTGACGATCGTGTCGATATCCAGTGGCGCGAGAGTCCGCGGGTCGACAACCTCAACTGAGATGCCTTCCCGCTTCAGTCGGCGTGCCGCCTGCAGCGCCTTGCGGACCATGCCTGACGTCGCCACCACGGTGACGTCGCTACCCTCACGTTTCACTTCCGCGACTCCGAACGGAATCGTATACAGTTCCTCGGGAACCGGCCCCGATAGAAAATAGAGCAGCTTGTGTTCGAGGAACACCACCGGGTTCGGATTACGAATTGCCGTATGCAACAAACCCTTGGCGTCGTACGGCGTGCTCGGCGCAACGACGATCAGCCCCGGAATATGCATGAACCAGGTTTCGAGGCTTTGCGAGTGCTGCGCGGCCAACTTGACGCCAGCTCCCATAGGCGCGCGTACCACTAGCGGCACCCGCGGGCGCCCGCCAAGCATATAACGCAGCTTGGCAGCTTGATTCACGAGTTGGTCGGCCGCCAGTGTCGTGATATCCATGAACTGGATTTCCACGATCGGTCGCGCGTCGCCAAGCGCCAGACCAATGCCCACACCCGTGATCGCCTGCTCTGAGATCGGTGTATCGCGAAC
>Ga0114999_10004682_pt1 | contig 16428 bp, 16 predicted proteins | sample ArcticOcean_MG_C_3_FD_89820 | JGI IMG/M metagenome (GOLD analysis project Ga0114999, IMG submission 89820) | Marine microbial communities from western Arctic Ocean - ArcticOcean_MG_CB8_126 | ecosystem: Environmental > Aquatic > Marine > Oceanic | place: Arctic Ocean: Canada Basin | collected...
CGGACCATTAGCTACTAATGAGTCCCATCGAGAAGTTCGCCATTTTTCAACAATTCGATCTCTCTCTAGAATAATGTGATCTACATTATTGTTAGTAAGGTGCTCACTCATAGCTAAGCCAGCCTGACCTCCACCTACTATCAAAGTATTAATACGTTCAATCATTAATTCTATCCATTCTTTTTATTTTTAAAATATAAAATATCTTGAAAATTTTTTAGCGCATAGGAAAAAAACTTTAAGTATTGTACAACTATTTGCTTCAATAATAGACAACATTATTTCTTGCTACAAAAAAATATGATTATTAACTATTTTTTAGTGAACACAAGTTATTTTTTAATGATTTCTCAAATGCATAGTGCATTTTATATATTTTTTAAAAAAAATAATTAATTTTTTTAAATGGAATTTCTTTCTACTAAATCACAATTGACAAAAATTTTAAAATTTTCATCATAATTCTTAGCATTAAATATATGATGAATAGCTTTAGAAGTCATTTCAGCAATTGGTAGTTGTGCAGATGATAAAGCAGGTTTAAGATTAATAGCAATTGGACTATTATCAAAACCCACGATAGAGAAATTTTTTGGTATATTTAAATTTTTTTCCTTTGCAGCCTGATAACAACCCATTGCTAAAAAATCATTCATTGCAAAAATAGCATCAAATTTTACTTTTCTTCTAATCAATTTATTTAATGCTTGATAACCAATATCAGCTTCAGAAATATATTTTCTATTCTTATTTGGTCTGCATAATAAAGAAGAATTAATTTTCATATCATTTTCAAAATGGGCGTCCCTCCAACCTGAAAGTCTATCTTCATAATTTTGCCAAGCAAACTCTTGAGGCAAAATAACAGCAATATTTTTTTTCTTTAAATTAATTAATTGTTTAATTATTTTTTTTGTACTGTGATAATCAGATGGTAAAATTGATATTCCATTAAAAAAATTTGACCAACAATTTAAAAGAACTAAGTTTGTTGAATTGAAATTAGATATATTATAATCTAATTCTCTAGTTCTACCTGTAGCTATGATAATTCCATCAGGTCGATATTTATTATATATTTTATTCAAATTATTGAGATCATTTAATATAGCATTAAATAAGAAGATAAATTCATTCTTAAAAAGAGTGTCATTATCTATACCTTGTAAAAATCTAGTCGTTGCTAAATGAGAACTACTTTCAAAACAAAAAATAATTCTTTTTATAGAGTTATTTTTTTTAGATTTAATATATTTATATTTAGAAAGTGTTTTTTCAATTTTTTCCCATGTAGTTACGGAGATACCTTTGCGGTTTTTATTATTAATTACAAATGATACTGTTGCAGCACTCACTTTACATTTTTTTGCTATTTCTTTTAAAGTTATTTTTTTTTGCACAATTAAACTTTGATACTTTTGTTAGTTTGCATCGACATAATAGAAGCTAAAGCTAATTGTAATGCTCTTTTGCCTGCATTTGCAATTACGGGAGGGGGTTTTTTAATTAAGAAATTTTTAATTACTTCATTATAATGTTTATCAAAAGTACGATGAAATTCTCTTTCGTAATCATTAAAAAAACCAGCTTCCCAAACTTCAGCCACCTCACTATTTTTTTTATTAAATGTATATTTTTTTACTTGATCTTCAATTAAAACGCGACCTTTAGAACCATTAATTTCAATATAATGACTATTGGGATAAGCATAAGACGTATCATAAGAGCCAAGAAGACTTCCAATAGAATTATTTTTAAATTTCATTGATACAACAAAGGTGCTGTATCCATTTTTTGTTTTATTTGTCATAAATGAATGAACTGATTTAATAGGGCCATTTAAATATTCTAACATATCAAAACCATGACATTGCGTTTCAATCAAATTGCCATGTGGATCACCGCCTCCACCTCCACCTCCAAAACGCCAAGAAATAAAATTGATATCCCCTACTTTATTTTTTTTTATAGCCTCTAAAGCTTTTTTTACTGGTGTGGAATAATGCCAATTAAAATTAATTCCAAAAAATAGTTTTCTTTTTTTTGCCTCTTTAATTAAATTCTCAGCTTGATTCATTTTGAAGACAAGAGGTTTTTCTACAAATAAATGAGTATTAGATTTAATTACTTTCATTGTCATCTCGTAGTGACGTTCATTTGGCAAGCTAATATTTATTAAATCAGGTTTTTGATTCATTATAAGCTCCTCTAAATCAATATAGTAAGGCACATCATATAAATCTGCTCTTTTTTTTGTTCTTTGCTTATCTCTACCTAAAATACCGCAAAATTCTACTTGTGGATGTTGAGTGAGGACTCGGCAATGCTGATGAGACCAGCTACCCGTACCAATTAAAGCAACTTTAACTTTTTTCATGATTATTTAATTATGAACAACAGCAATTTTACCTGCATCAGAGTCATGAGAGAAAAAATGCTCGTAAGCCTTTTGAACATCTTCTATTTTATATTGATGTGTAATAATTTGACTCAAGTATTCTTGATTATTTTTTAGTAAATCGTGATTTGCTTCCATCTCATTATAAGAGAAATATTCGCTTCCCAATATACTTCTCTCAGGACTACCTATATCTGGATATTGTTCAAATTCTAATCCTTCTCCATTACCCACCATAACTAAAACACCTCTCTTTGCCAGAGCGTTAAGAGCATTTTTTCTTGCAATTGATTTTCCAGTGGCATCAATGGCAACATCAGGATTTTTAACTCCGTGCTCTTCCATACCTTCTTCCAATGAATGTTTAGATAAGTCTATTGGCAAGCCACCCATTTTCTTTGCTAAGGGTAAGCGTGACGATTTAATATCATTTATTAAAACAGGAATATCTTTTGCAAATGTTAATTTACTCATGGCTAAAAGACCCAGTCCAATAGGACCAGCACCATTAATTAATACAGATTGAATATCTTTATGAATTAGTTGGGCTCTTTTTGTAGCATGACCACCTGTACCCATAACATCAAGCAGCAAAGAAGCATTGATTACATTAATACTTTCATGAACTGGAAAAAAAACATAATCATTAACAAGGTAATATTCGCAAAATGCACCATCTATATTAAAACCATAATCATGATTTTTATGCAAACACTGATTTGTAAAACCTAATTGACAACTTCTACAAGTATGACAGTAATCATAAAGGTAGATAGCCCCTTTCATTCCAATCTCAAATTTAGCGTTCATTCCTTTGTCTACAATAATACCAGAACCCTCATGTCCAGGGATACATTTTGGACTTCCATTATAAAATTGGTTTCTATCTGAGCCACATAAAAGGTTTGATTTTGCTTGAATTAATAATTGGTTATCACCTGGTACAGGAATTTTTCTTTCTTCAAAGTTAACTTTACCATTACCAATGAAGTTTGGAACTTTCATAAATTCATTTTTCATAATATTAAAATATAATTAATCATTTATTTGAAATAATTACCAGTGATTTTAATATTTTTCTTTGAAGATGTAAATATCCAATAAATAGGAAAAATAATTAAAATAACTAAACTATAATTAATTACGTAATACCAAATAAACGAATTTAATTAATGAAATTATAAAAAGAAAAAAAATACTGATTATTTTATTTCAGTTAAACTTACAAATAATTAAATATAGTAAATAATTCTATCTTTCTGATGAAGAAATTATACTTCTGAAGTAAAATTTTTGAAGCAAAATAAAGAATATCATAAAAGGTGTGTAAGAAATAACATAGCCAGCATAAGGGTAAACAGATCTAAAACTTATTTTTGATAAAGTTACATTAAGCATTTGCATATCTGTAGAATTCATAATTACAAAAGATAAAAGATAATCGTTCCACGATATATAAATGGAGTAAATAATTAATGTTATTACCCCAGGTATAGCAAGTGGCAACATAATAAATAATAAAATATGAATTTCTGAACTTCCATTCAGAAGAGCTACTTCCCTAAGAGATTTAGGAATGGCAGAAAAAGAATTGTACATTAAAAAAATACCAATTGGAAGTATAGCAACGGTATGAACTAAAATTAACCCCCAATAAGAATCATTTAAATTTAACTTATATAACAATACATACAAAGGTATAATGATTGAATAAATTGGAATTAAAAAAGGCAAAATCAAAAGTATAAATATACAATTTTTATAAGGTGTTTTTAAAATTGACAAGGAATAACCAGCTAAAATATTTATTGTTAAAGAAAATACTACTGTTAAGCTAGTTACGATTAAACTATTTAATAATGATTGTTTAAAAGTGTTATCATTAGAACGAATTTGTAAATCCCAAATATTAAAATAATTTGATAGAGTAAATTCACTAAAATTTAAATTAATTTCAGTTGTTGAGCGAAAAGAGACAAATACTATCATCAAAACAGGAAAAGCAATAATAACGGCAAGACTTGATGATACAGTGTAATACCAAAACATATCTCTTAAATGATACTTCATACATACTTATTCTTTTACAGCGCTGCCTGTAATACCTCTAATAAAATATCTTTGTAAAATTGAGTATATAATGATGATAGGAATAAAACTAATAATGGACCCAGCTGTTAAACTTCCCCACTTCATTTCAAATTTAGCACCTCCTAGGGCAATCTTTGCAAGAGTTGTATTAAGCATAATGTTATCAGGACTATTAATAAAGATAAAAGCTAAAATATAATCGTTCCATGAAATATATAAGGCAAATACCATAACTGTTAATAATCCAGGAATAGCAAGTGGTACCATAATTGAAAACATTATACGTAATTCAGATGAGCCTTCTAGTAATGCTACTTCACGTAAAGAGTTTGGTATACTGCTAAAAGCATTTCTCATCATAAAAACTCCGATAGGTAACATGCCAGTTGAATGAAGAAAAATTAACCCCGCATGTGTATCTGTTAGTCCTAATGATTTTAACAATTTATATATAGGAATTATCAAAGATATAGCTGGAATTAAAATTGGCAAGAGTAAAGAAATAAAAATTACTTCTTTAAAAGGAATTCTAAAGAATGTTAATGCGTAACCAGCAAATGTACAAATAACTAAAGATAAAATTATAGTTCCTAACGTAACGATTGCACTATTCAGAAAAGCTCTCTCTAAACCATTCGTAATAAAAGTACTCCCAGATATTTTTTTTCCTAATTTTGCTCTTATTTCATCATTAAAGTTCCAAGTTGTATCGTAATATTGCCAAGTCCATTCATGAGGATAAAATGTAGGGTTGCTTGTAATTAATTCATCTGGCATTTTGACAGAAGAAATAAAAGTCCAGTAGATTGGAAATAATATTAAAATAACTAATGAATAATTAATTATGTAATACCAATACCAATCAGATGAATATCGCTTCACAGAAATATTTAATTATTATTTTTCATTAAACCAAACTAACATTTCATTTTCACCTCTATTGGACCAACAATAGTAAGGAATAAATTTAATACTAGCTTCATTTAATTTAGGCTTTTTATCTAAATACAAATTATCACTATCTTCTAATTTATATGCTTTAGTATTTAATGAAGTAAAATTTTCAGTCTTAATTGATTCTCTATTTTCAGTTAAAGGCTGATTAGTATCAATAATAATTTTATTTAAATGTTTCCCATTATCAACTTCTTCCAAGCAATAAAGAATAGGTCCTTTAAATAAACAAGCTCTGCCAATATTGTATCTAACATTGGGATTAGAACGCATAAATCTTGGAGTAAAATCAAAATTTAAATCAATAACATCACCTTTTTTCCAAATTCTGTTAATTTTTGCATATCCATTAAAGACCTCATAATCAAAATTTAATCCATTTAAATTAATTTTCATTTTTTTATCCCATGATGGTATTCTAAAATAAATTATTGATTCATCATTGCCAGATTCTAAAATTTCAATTTTAGAATACCCCTTTAATGGAAAATCACTTTTTTGATTAATTTTTATACCTTGAGATTGATTTGTTATATCTAACTCAGAAGATATATATTGATCAACAACTAATGAATCTTGATATAAATTATAAATATACATATCCATACTAGCAAAAAGCCTTGTAATATTTGGAGGGCAACATGAACAAACATGATACTCATCTCTAATACCGTGACGTCTTTGCTGATAATGCAAATATCCAGGATTACACTCTAAATAATTATCATAAAAGAAACCTTTGCCATCTAAAGATGTACTAGCTAGAAGCAGATTATAAAGGCTATTTTCTATTATATCCCCATACTCACTATTAAGTTTAATTTAGATAGCCTATTAGCGAAATATATTAAGGAAATTGTTGCACAAGTTTCTGCATAAGCCATATCATTGGGTAAATCGTAATCAAAAGAAAACCTTTCACCAATATGAGCACTACCTACGCCACTATGAACATACATTCTTTTATCAAGAATATTCCTCCACAATGTTTTACATGCTTTTAATAGCTCCTGATCCTTGTTTATTCTTGCTAAGTCAGCCATAGCAGTAAACATATAAAGAGCTCTTACAGAATGACCTTCAGCAGTTGTTTGATCAACAGGTCTTGCATGGGATTGCCAGTAATGAAGATCTCTAAATGTTTTACCTTCAAAATCTTGATCAAACTGCATAAAATCACGCATCGATGAAGGTAAAGATGAAATATCCATTTCCCCTTCTTTTTCAACAAGCTTCTTTTTCTCTTCTAAATAATAATGTGGCGTATTTTCATTATGCGTTCCTCTTTCATCGATAAAGTATGTCGCCAAATCTAAAAACTTTTTCTTATTTGTATGTTCATAAGCCTTTACCAAAGCTAATTCAATTTCTTGATGACCAGGGTAGCCCCGCACTTTACCCTCCTCTCTTCCAAACTTAGAAATTATGTGATCAATATATTTTTCTATAGCATCAAAAAATTTAGAATCACCCGTAGCTTTATGATGCTCAATTGAAGACTCTAATAAATGACCTGCACAATATAACTCATGTCTGTCTCGTAGATTTGTAAATTTATTTTCTGGTTCATGAAATGTAAAGAAAAAATTTAGGTACCCATCATCTTCTTGATTAGCAATTATTTTATCAATAATAGAATCGCATATATTAAATAATTTATCATCTTTTTCTTGTTGCATAGAAAAAAAGGCACCTTCCATTAATTTTGCAAGATCAGACTCCCAAAATATGTGAGGTTTTTCACTAGAATCATTAGTCATTGCTCTAATTCTACCCGAATCATCAAAAGATTTTAGAACTGCATACAAAGAAACATTTTTATTTAATTCTTTTCGTAATTTCCAAAAACCATTATTAATTTTAGTGTTGTTTAAATTCATATTCTTAGCCTTTCCTCGGTATTGATATCAAAAAAGTAGCAATCTTCTTTGTTAAAATTTAATTTTAAAATAGTATCTATTTGATAGTCTGAATTTTTATCAGTTTTAACAATCAAATTTTGATTGTTTGATTTAAAAGTTACTAAATTTGCTTCACCTGTTAATTCAACAGAATAAACTCTTGCAGAACCATTATGCACATTATTATCACTTACAATATTGATTTTATCTGGTCTAATTCCTAAAGTGATGTCACCTTCATAATCAATATCAAAAGAAGTAAAAAGACCATCTGCTATAAATTTTTTATTTTCTACTCGTCCATCAATAAGATTCATTGCTGGTGAACCAATAAAACCAGCAACAAATTTAGATGAGGGATCATCAAATATAATTTGAGGTTTATCGCATTGTAAGATTTTACCATGATTCATTACAGCTATACGATTAGCTAATGTCATTGCTTCAACCTGATCGTGTGTGACATAAATAGTAGTAACGCCAAGTCTGTGATGAAGATTTTTTAACTCAGCTCTAGTTGTAACACGTAAAATTGCATCCAAGTTAGACAGTGGTTCATCCATTAGAAAAACTCTAGGCTGTCTAACAATTGCTCTTGCTAAGGCAACACGTTGTCTTTGTCCTCCAGATAATTCTGCTGGTTTGCGATGTAATAAATCTTGAAGCTCAACTAAGCTAGAAACTTCTTGAATTAACTTCTCATGTTCAGAGGAAGGAATTTTTTTCATTTTAAGAGGGTAAGCAATATTATTTCTAACTGTCATATGAGGAAATAGACTATAATTTTGAAACACCATTGATACATCTCTTTTTCTTGGATCCACTTCATTAACAATTTCATCTCCAATTTTTATTTCTCCATCAGTGATATCTTCAAGTCCAGCAACTAAACGCATAGTAGTAGTCTTTCCACATCCAGAAGGACCTAATAAAACAACAAATTCACCTTCATCAATATGCAAATTTACTTGATCTACAGCAGTGACATCACCCCATTTTTTAGTTACATTTTTTAAATCCACAGAATACATATTTTCCCCTATTCTTTTACTGCACTACCTGTAACTCCCCTAACAAAATATTTTTGTAGAAAAGCATAAATAATAATTATTGGTATAAAGCTTACAACAGAACCAGCTGTTAAGTCTCCCCATTTCATCTCAAATTGAGATCCTCCCAATGCAATTTTCTGCAACGCAATATTTAGCATTATGTTTTCAGGTGAATTAATAAACAAAAAAGCTAAAAGATAATCATTCCAAGATACATACATTGCAAAAACCATAACTGTTAGAAGACCTGGTATAGTTAAAGGTAACATAACAGAAATTATTATTCTTAATTCACTGGAACCCTCTAGCATAGCTACTTCCCTTAATGATATAGGTATGCTACCAAAAGCATTTTTCATCATAAAAATGCCTAGGGGAAGCATTCCAGTTGTATGAAGAAAAATTAAACCTAAATGGGAATCAGTTAATCCTAACTCTCTCATTAATTTATACAAAGGAATTATAAGTGAAATACCTGGAATTAAAATAGGCAAAATAATTAACAAAAAAAGAATATTTTTAAAGGGTGTTTTTAGAACAGTTAAAGCATAACCTCCGAGAGTACATACAACTATAGTAAATAAAATTGTTCCTGCTGAAACAATAGAACTATTTATAAATGCTCTTTTAATATTTCCTTTATCAGCATATTGATAATTCCTATCAACAGTTACGCCTTCTTCATCTGGATTATTTTTCAAATCCTTATCATCATTATTAACTACAATACTATCTCTAATACCATAATTCAATATTCGATCATAATATTCACTAGTCGCACTTCGAGGAAAAAAAGTTGGATCGCTAGTAATTAATTCTGCAGGTTTTTTGATTGAGGAAATAAAAGTCCAATAAATTGGAAAAATTATTATAATTACTAAAGAATAATTAATCACATAAAACCAGTACCAATCAGAGGAATATCGCTTCATTTAATAATTTTTTCTAAATAAACGAAGTTGAATAACAGTTAATACAAATAGAATAATCATAATTATAACACCAAGAGATGCAGCTGGTCCTAATTTGAAATAGTCAAATCCCATATCAACTGTATGCATTACAAGTGTTTTAGTAGAATTTGAGGGACCGCCTCGAGTCATAATAACAAACTGTTCATATGCTTGTATTGAGCCAGCTATCGATAGAATTAAAGCAAGAGCGATAGAAGGTCTTAAAAGAGGTAATGTAACGTTCCAAATAGTTTGCCAACGAGATGCACCCATTAATTTAGATGCTTCATAATAATCATCTCTAATTGTTTGCAACCCAGCAATTAATATAATCATCTGGATACCAGAGAACTTCCATGTAACCATCGCATTAACTGCCCACATAGAAGATGTTCCCGTCTTCCAAACATTAAGATCTTTATCCGAACCTCCAAAACCAAAAAATTCAAGAGCAAAAATAATAACACCATACATTTCGCTATAAAGCCACAACCATACATAACTGGCTGTAGCAAAAGACATGACAACTGGTAAGAAATAAACACTTCTAAAAAATGTAGTTCCCCATGCTTTAGCATTACAAAGTAAGGCAGTACCCATTGCTACAATAAAAAGCATAGGGGTTACAGTTAAAGTATAAACAAAAGTAAATTTTAAAGATTCCCAAAAACGTTCATCTTGAAACATAAAAATATAATTATCCAAACCAACCCACTTTGGTTTACCAAATAAAGGCCATTTATGAAATGACATGTAAAAAGAATTAGCAAGCGGATATAAAAAAAAAATAGCGAGTAAAAGTAATGCAGGCAAAACCATTAAAAGACCTACGATTTGTTCTTTGCGTAATCTTGTCATAAGTTTTGCCTACAAATATTTATATATTAATGACCAGCATCAATAATTTTTTGCATTTTAGCGTTTTGTTCATCTAGAACTGTTTTAACATCTTCTCCTGCAAAAATTCTTTGATTAGCAACTGCCCAAGGATCCATTAGCTCTTGATATACAGTAGTATAAGGAACATCACCAACAGTTGATGCATTAGCAAAAACCATATGAGCATCAGTTAAATATGGATTGTTATCAAATAAATCTGAACGAATTGGTATACCTCCATTTTTAGTGTAGACTTCAATTTGCCCAGCTTCAGATAACACATATTTTATATATTCTAATGCTGCATCTTTTGCGCCAGTCGTGACTGGGATAGCAATTAAATCACCGCCAATAAAGGCAGAATTTCTTGAACCATCACTTGACATAAATGCTGTAAAACCAGGATCTACTTTTTCAGTATGATCGCCAACAGCATTAATCATAAAGTTACCAGTTCCAATCATGCCAACGTCACCCGCTAAGAAAGCATCCTGCTTATCTGGCCAGTCCCAAACAGCAACATTTTTTGGAACACAGCCAATATTTTGCATGTTTTGATAATGCTCAAACCATTCTTGAGTTTTGGGATGATTTAACTCTGCAGTTTTCCCATCTTTACTAACCCATGAACCACCATTTGCCCAAGCCATAGGCATTCCTGTAAATATCATTCCTCCATAACTTTTGGATGGCCAAGCAATTAACAATTGTCCTTTGGAAGCAAAGTCTTCACACATACTTGTCATTTCTGCCCAATCTTTGGGCGGAGTTGGTATAAGTTTTTTATTGTAAACATAACCAGAAACATCAGCAGCATTTGGAGCTGCAAAATGTGTACCTTCCCAAGTTCCAAGTGCTAACATTGGTCCATTAAGTTTATCATAATATGGTTGTGACTTTAAAAAATCAGTCATATCTTCTAGGGCACCAATAGCAGCATAATAAGGTACATTAATTAAGTCGATATTTGCAACATCAACTCTTTCTCCTGCAGCTAATGCAGCAGTAAACTTAACTTGAAAATCTGCATGACCAATAAGATTGTTAACAGCAACAATATCCTTACCTTCGTCAGCCATTTTTTTGTTAAATCCCTCTACCATCCAATCAGACCAACCGCCTCTACTCCAAACTATAAGTTCTTCAGAAAACGCAGTTTTAGAAACTGAAAACACAGTGAATATAATTAAAAATAATTTTAATATTAAGTTCATATTAACCTCCCAATTTATGAATAAATTTAACTTAACAGAAGGTTAATGAAACACAACAGTTATATAAAATTTATTTGTTGTATGATGAACATACAAAGTTAACACGATCAAAAAGAATTAAAAGTTTTAATTATATAAACAAAACATTTGAAGTACATTTGTACATCTAAATTTTACATATTCTTTTATTAGTTGAGCTTCTACAAGCCATAAAAAAATTTTCAATATTTCTGATTTATATAAAAAAAAGGACAGAAGGACAGGATGATCATTTAGTCACCTTTTTATTTTATGTGATATTTTTTTTCTAATTTAGAATTAATTTGGGATATTTTGTCTTTAGTTAGTTGCTTACGAACATCGGAGAGTATTGTTGTATCTTTGTCAGTTTCTTTTTTATATGTTCCTAAGCTATTAAAGTACCACAGCACCTTCTCTTCCCATGTCAATGCGCTGATATGCAGAATGTTATCTATATGCTGTTCAATTAATTTCATTTTTTCTTTATCCATTTAATCTATCTCTTATTGATCAATTTAATTTATCCTACCACTAATATGAAAAATATTGAGGAAATTTTGAGCCTTACTGCTAATCAGAAAAAATACCGTCTTAATTCAAAATTATTACCTAACCAATTTTATGTTATATTAATCAATATAAAAATCAAATTTCAACGATAGTAAAGATTTATCTCTTTAATAAAATTATTTACAATTTAAAATAAATTAAACTATATTTATTAATATTATATTTAATATAAATAATAATAAACATTATTAAAATAATTTAAATCTTTGGAAAATAATAATTTATTTATTTATGTATTAAATATTCGTCCACTCACCTTTTCTAAAAACAGGAATTATATCTCCATTAGCATTAATACCATCAACGTTAATTTCTTTAGATCCTATCATCCAGTCAATGTGGATTATGCTAGAATTTCCACCATTTTTTGCTAATTCGTCGGATGAGAGATTAACATCCCTAAAGCATTTAGAATAACACTGACCAAGAGCTATGTGTGAAGCTGCATTCTCATCAAAGAGGGTATTGAAGAAAATTAACCCTGATTGACTTATTGGTGAACTATCAGGAACAAGGGCAACTTCTCCAAGCCTTCTAGAGCCTTCATCTGAATTTAACACTTTTTCCAACACTTCCTGACCTTTTGAAGCCTTAGCTTCAATTATTTTTCCTTCTTTAAAAATTACACTAATTTCATCAATTAAAGTTCCTTGGTAAGACAATGGTTTTGTTGAACAAACGTGACCCTCTACCCTATGGGAATGAGGTGTAGTAAAAACCTCTTCAGAAGGGATATTTGGATTACAAATAATCCCATTTTGCGCCAAAGAAGCGCCTCCCATCCACTCGTGCCCATCCGCCAGACCGATCTCTAAATTTGTTCCTGGTCCAGTATATTTCAATGATGTAAAATTGTTTCTGTTCAGCCATTCTGTTTTAATTCGCAATGATTTGTTATGATCATCCCAAGCTGCTACTGGATCCTCAGTGGATACTCTAGATATATTAAAAATTGCATCTGACAGTTTAAAAACAGCTTCTTCATCAGAAAGATCTGGAAAAACTCTGTTTGCCCAAGCTCTCCCTGGCCAAGATACAATGTTCCAATTAACTTTAAATTGAGTTATTCTTTCTATAGCTGGCTTGTAAGCAATAGAATTGGCTTTATTGGCTCTCGCAACTTTATCAGGATTCATTCCAGAAAGTAACATCGGATCATCCCCAGAAATAGCCATTCTAGCTGTATTATTATCAAAAGCATCTCCCATACCATTATATAGCCAATCAGGGGCAACATCGAAGGACTCATCGTGAGCATGGTTAAAGCGTGACAATGTTATATTGGGATCAGTGAACAAAGGTGTTACAATTCCCGCACCCTCTTTATAGGCATGTTCTGCAATTTTTCTAACCAGTGGGAGCGCTTCAATAGTTGATGTGATGATTAGGTTTTGACCTTTTTGGAGTGCTACACCTCTTTTTATTGCTAAATTTGCAAGTTTATCAATTTTATGTTCATCAATTTTATACTTATCTGTCATATATATTTAGAAATATTTATAAATTTAAATTACAAATTAGTCATCAACTAATGAATAATTTTTAACGTAAGAATACAAATATTGTTTAGGGAGATAAATTATGAAAATAGGGTTTATTGGAATTGGTTTTATGGGACACGGTATGGCAAAAAACATTGTTGAGAAAGGTTTTGATGTAAAGTTTAAAGCAAATATCAAAAGAGAAGCTGCAACCGATCTTATTTCAAGAGGTGCGGAAGAAGAAGAAAATATTGAAGAGTTATGTAAAGATATTGATATTTTACACCTGTGTCTATCTTCAAGCGAACAGGTAGAAGATGTACTCTTAAATAAACAAGCCTTATATAAACTTAAAAATGATTGCATTATTATAGATTCAACAACAGCAAATCCCGTATCTTCAGAGAAAATAATTTCTATTGGCAAAGAAAGAAATATTCATTTTGTCGATGCGCCTCTTGGCAAAACTCCTAAAGAGGCTTGGGACGGCACTCTAGATGCAATTGTTGGAGCTGAAAAAGATATTTTGGAGAGAGTTAGAACCATTATTGATTGTTGGGCTGGAAGAATTGTTCATGTGGGGCCTCCAGGTTCTGGACATAAATTAAAGTTATTAAACAATATGATATCCTTATCTTATTATAGCATTTATTATGAGGCATTAAATATCTGCAAACAATCAAATGTTTCTGAAGACACACTCCATTCAGTTATCACAGGAGGTAGAATGGATAATCAGTTATTCCAAAGTTTTATGAAATATGTATTAGATTCCTCTGAAGAAAATCAGCATAAATTTTCAATTAATAATGCGAATAAAGATCTTGGATACTTAATGTCTCTAGCAGAAAAAAATGAAGCTCCTACTCTCATGGGATCAGCAGCAAAAAAACTCTTTCAAAAAGCAGTTGATGAGGGTTTGGGAAATAAAAATGTCTCTCAATTACATGATTTCATTACAAAAGATAAAAAAGAAACTAAGTAATAATATTTTAATTTTTATTAGATATATCTTGAAGGTATCCTGAATCAAAATAAATATCTTGATAATTTTTTTTAGATATTATTATCATTGCTTTCGCAACATCTTTAGATTCTATAGCTCTGAATTTTCTTAATGATCCTTGAAATAAAAAAGATGATTTTTTAAATATTTTTTTTCCTATAATTTCACCTAATCTAAATTCCTTTCTATCACCTAAAAGGAACGAAGGTCTTATAATAGAGAGTTGAGAAAAATTTAACTTCTTAAGAAATTTTTCTGCCTCTCCTTTATTCTTTAAATATGTATTTTTAGTATTAGGATTGGATCCCAAAGATGAAACATACATAAATGACCTAACATTATTATTCTTAGCTATTTCTCCAATAATAACTGGGAAATTATATTCAATATTTCTGTACTCCTCTTTATTAGGAGTTTGTTTTTTAGTTGTTCCTATACAAAAAAAACAATCATCACCTTTAATTAAATGTGAATATTCATTTAATTTATTAAAATCTATATTAATAATTTCAACTTTAGGATCATTAATATTGATTTTAGATCTAGCAAAAATTTTAATAGCCGTATAATAGTCATCTTTTAGAAGTAGGGTTAAAAGATCGCTTCCGACAAGTCCTGTTGATCCAAATATAAGTGCTGTTTTCATATCATTTCTTTTATATTTTCTTAAAAAAAAATAAAGGATTTTAATTCATTTAGAAAAAAATATTTTGTGTAAAAAAATTATCTAAGGTAAATAATTTTACCTGATGAGTCTTTAAAAATATTTTGATCTATCTGTGATTTATTAACAAAATAAATAAGATCTTTTCCCTCATAGCGCAAAATATCTTTTTCAGCTCTTGACCCTATTTTAAGCAAGACAACATCATCATTACTTTTATTAATAATTGCAAGGGCATTATTCTCTTCAGCCTTAAACGTAGCGTAATCCCCTGAATTCATTTCTTGTTCTCCATTTCCATCTATGAGTGTCGCTTCACCAGAAATTACAAAAACAAACTCATCTTCAGTTTCATGCCAATGGTGCATAGAAGTAGCAGAATTTGGTGGAAGTATAGATTTATTTACACCAAATTGAGACTATCCACCTAAATCTCCAAGTTTAATTTGTTTATAGGTATCTGTATTTCCTTCATAATAATCTATTAATTCTTCTGGATATCTTCCTTGAGAGTACTTAACATTAGTTAAGTTAATCTTAGGCATTGAAACTCCTTTTTTAAAAATTAATCAACATTTTAATAATTATAACTAATAGAAATTAAAAAATTTGAAATCTTTTTTATTTCATTTTATAATATTTCTATTTATTAAATATTGGATATTTACATTTTTTACAATATATCAAAAATTATTATGACAGATCTAGTGTTTTTTGGAAGTTTAAGATCAATAAGATTATTAGAAATCATTATTAATAAAAAAATAAACCCTAAAAAATTAGAATATGCCTTTATAAAGAAAGCAAAATTATTTAGAGTTAAAAATGAAAACTTTCCCTACTTAATTAGAACAAAAAATCTCATCGAGGAAGTCCGGTGCCTTGTTGTTAGAAATTTGGATAATGAAGATTTTAATAAAATTCAATTTTATGAAAGCGTTGAATATAAATTAGATAAAATAAAAATTGAAATAAATAAAACCATTAAAAAATATAATTACTTTAAGTTTATAAAAAAAAATATTACAGATGAAGAATGGGTTTATGAAGAATGGAAAAAAAAATTTGAAGAGACTAATTGTAAAGCAGCATTGTTGTGGATGAAATTATATGATGAATATAAGGAGAGTCCTGGTGAGGCTGAAAAATTTTGGCCAGATATGCAAAAGCAAGCAGCTGATAAGATAAATAAAAAGTAAAAGTAAAAGTAAAAGTAAAAGTAAAAGTAAAAGTAAAAGTAAAAG
>Ga0114999_10004684_pt1 | contig 16420 bp, 15 predicted proteins | sample ArcticOcean_MG_C_3_FD_89820 | JGI IMG/M metagenome (GOLD analysis project Ga0114999, IMG submission 89820) | Marine microbial communities from western Arctic Ocean - ArcticOcean_MG_CB8_126 | ecosystem: Environmental > Aquatic > Marine > Oceanic | place: Arctic Ocean: Canada Basin | collected...
ACAGCTAAAATAAAAGACTACTGATACGTGCCACGAATCTCAAACTCGCTAATGATTCTCTCGGAATATTTTTTCTGAAATTTCTTCCGTGTCATTTCCCCAAGCTTTCGCCCCCCTAGCGTTTCCGTCTTTTAGTTGTCTGCCGTTGCCGTCGTTCTCGGGCGCTCGGTCCTAACCCAGCACACCGGCAGCGTCCTTGACACACATGGATGGGCAGGGCGACCCTAGATTGGCCGCTGAAGTGCCAGCAACATGCGGACAGACGTCTTCTTTCCCGAGCCCTAGGGTCGGGCCATGCGTAGACCGATTCTTGACCCCACCCGCCTTTTCTACCTGATCGACCAAAAACTCAGGATGTTCGTATGGTGCATTCGGTGCCACCACCATGCGGCGGTTGAAGCGAGCCTTCTGATCGAAAAACTGGGGGCAAACTTCCCTATTCCACGCGTCACCCAGCACATGAAATGCAGCCAATGCGGCAACCGTAAGGTGACCGTGAACCCCAATTGGAACGATAAAGAAGTCCCAGGCCGGCCTAAATCAATGGGTTATCCAACGTTGATGACCTAACCAAACAGAGGCATCCCAGACCGGTCCAACCTGCTAGAGTAATAGCCATGACACGTCCCTTGACCGAGTTCATCCAGGCCCAGTGGCTCCCGTGGAGAACCGAGACCTTGTGGCCGCACCTGACCGGCGTGGCGCACCGGGTGTTGAGCCGTGACGACAAAACCGGCGCCCTGACCACGTTGTTGCGGTTCCCAGCCGGATGGGTCGCAAATGCAGCACCACCTTGCCCGATGCACGAAGAACTCTACGCGCTCGACGGCGCGGTCAGTGTCAACGCGGTGTTCTTCGCCGCAGACTTTTATGGCTTTCTGCCGGCGGGCTTTCCGCGACAACGCGCCACTGCACCGAACGGGAGCGTCGCCTTAGCCATCTACACGCCGACGACATCTAAAGATTTATCGGACTACGATCACAGCCGATGGGAACCTCGTACTGACGTGTTCTCTGCAATTTGGCCCGCCGCCGAAGAGCAGCACGGCCTTGACCTTGCGGCGCACCACGCGCGGGTGCGCGTGTTGTGGTCCGACCCAGATGGTGGTGGTCAAACCGTGATCGTCGGCTATCCACCGGTTTGGCAGGCAAACACGATTGAAACGCAGGATGTCGACGCCGAGTACTATCTCTTGGCAGGTGATTGCACCGTAAGCGGTCGCGGCACGATGACACCAGGCGCCTACATTTGGCGCCCCAAGGGTTCAACCCGTGTTCCGATGGCCGCCGGTACTGGCACCGTCTTCTTGATCCGCACACACGGCGGTCCCCTTGCATTCACTGCGACTGGATCTGGATTGGTCAAATCCGGCGAGCCATTAACTTGCGCCATCCCGCCAGAGACCGCGGCCCGGATGTCGACGGAATCCTCAACCACGGGGGTGGCACGATGAGGCCGTGGATTGAATTCATCCACGCTCCGGATATGCCTTGGGATCAAACAGCCCTTGGGCCATGCCGCACCGATGTAGCGCACAAACTACTAAGCCGTGACGCGGAAAGCGGGGCGACAAGTTTGCTGGTCCAATACCCTGCGGGCTGGCGGCGCGATGATGTCGAGCGTCTAGCGGTTGAAGAAGAAATCTATGTTCTTGAGGGTAGGCTGCGCATCGGCGACGAGACCTTCGGTCCCGGCGACTACACCTGTCTGCCAAAAAATTTCTCACGCAAGAACGCACACTCTGAAGACGGCGCCGTCGCATTGACGTTCTTTTCAGGCGTCCCTGACACGACAGACAGCACCGACGTAGATTCCCGCGCCCACGTACCGCGACAATCGTTGCATGGTGATGGCTGGGATATCGACTATGCCGGAGTCAACAGCCCGGAAATCGCGGGCTCCGGGTCACGAAAAAAGTTGCTGCGCACCGACCCCGTGACGGGCGACCAGACTTGGTTGATGGGGGTCATCCCGTCCTATCGCGAAAAGCGTGTCGAAAGCCATCCTGTTGTCCAAGAGTGCTACATGGTATGGGGAGAAATGTCGGGGAATACCGGCCTGCTCGTCGAAGGTTCATATTTTTGGCGCCCTAAAGAACTTCTGCACGGCCCCTACGGCACTAAGACCGGTGCGATCATTCTCAGCCGCACTGAAGGCGGCAGCTTGACGGTCGACTACTACGACCTTGAGGAACCCTTCCGCCACGACCCGCCGCACCGTGTCACGGTGCCCGAAGAGATTGCGGTCTACGCCCAGCCAAAGCGGCCGGCCCAGCGCTACTAAAAAGACGACCCCACATCTCGCGACAGCCGTCGCCTCTTCAACACCCCAGCAGGTATAGCAAATCATGAACGACGCCCGCCGCAATAGCCCGGTTCTACCGCCTCGCATTTTGATGGGCCCCGGCCCGTCGGATGTCAGCCCGCGTGTGCTAGCCGCCGGGGCAAAGCCGACTATTGGTCACCTCGATCCCGAATTCCAAATCATGATGGATGCCATCAAAGGTCAGCTCAAACGTGTCTTCCGCACTCAGAACGACGTGACCTTTCCGGTCTCGGGCCCGGGTTCCGTTGGGATGGAGGCGTGTTTCGTCAATCTTATTGAACCCAGTGACACCGTGATCGTTTGCCAAAACGGCGTGTTCGGCGGGCGCATGAAGGAGAACGTCGAACGCTGCGGCGGCACGGTTGTCGCGGTCAACGACGAGATGGGCAAACCGGTCGACCCCGATAAACTCCGCGCCGCGCTCAAGGCACACCCCAACGCCAAAGCGGTTGCCTTCGTCCATGCCGAAACCTCGACGGGTGTCGCCTCAGATGCAGCTACGCTGTGCAAGATCGCCCGCGATGCCGGGAGCTTGACCATCATGGACACGGTCACTTCGCTGGCAGGCATTGCGGTTGAGATCGACGCGTGGGGTGCTGACGCCACCTACTCCGGCACGCAAAAGTGTATATCGTGCCCGCCGGGACTTTCGCCCGTCACGTTCAGTCCGCGCGCCATTGAGGCCGTGAAGACGCGCAAGACGAAGGTGCAAAGCTGGTTTCTCGACCTCAACCTCGTGCTGGCCTACTGGGACGGCGATGGCGGCCGTTCGTACCACCACACCGCGCCCGTCAATGCGCTCTACGGCCTGAACGAGGCACTCACTATGGTTGAGGACGAAGGGTTGGAGAACGCATGGGCGCGCCACGCGCAAACCCATAATGCCCTGCGCGCAGGAATTGACGCGATGGGCCTAAAGTTCCTCGTCGATTCCGCTTACCGACTGCCGCAACTCAATACTATTTTCATTCCTGATGGACTCGACGACGCAGCAACGCGCGGTGCGCTGCTACGTGACCACGGGATCGAGATCGGCGCCGGCCTTGGGCCCTTTGCTGGCAAGATTTGGCGTATCGGACTGATGGGAGAATCGAGCCGCATCAGCCATGTTCTCGTCTTCCTAGCAGCCTTGGAAAAGTCGATGCGAGCAGCAGGGTTGAAAATACCGGCAAGCGGGGTCGAAGCCGCGGCGGCAGCTTAGTCTGGCAACCCGACCCGTGAAGACTTGTCGCCCGCGTTCCAAGCCGCACGAAAGTCGTCGTCGTGAAAGCGAAACGATGGCCGGTCGATGAAACGCTCGGACCACGCTGTGAGAGAGGACCGCCCTTCTCGCCAATCCACCATGCCCTCTAATGTCGCCCTCTGACGATCAAGATAGATCAGCGCGCATGCAATCGAGATCAGCCCAATGGTAAATCCCGCGAATGTCGGCGCTTCGCCCTCCAGAGTGTCCAGACACCGCGTCATAGTTCCGGTGAGGCGATCAAGAGCGCCCTGAAAGAGTACCTCATTCGGGCGGTTCATCTCGACGACGCGAAGGACCGCGGTATCAAAAAGGCCATCTCCGATTGCCAAATGACGCAGCGCCGTCCAACGTGCCTCGCCATCCGGCGGGAACATCTTGGGTCCCTCATGCAGCGAATCAAAATACTCGTAGATTGCTGGGCCGCCATAGAGTGACGAGCCGTCATCACGCAACAGTGTCGGGACTTTGCTCAGTGGATTCGCAGCAACATGAGCAAAATCTCGATCGAACGGGTTAGTTGGGATACGTTCGATTTGATCGTAGAGACCTGCCTCAATGGCGACAACCTGAACTTTGTGAATGAGGTTTGGGATCGGCGTGTAGAAGAGCTTCATGGTTCCTCCGAACGCCGGTTCTAGCGCGAACAGTTGCCTATGGCACACTAACAACTAACATCGACGCCTAAATAAGACGGGAGCGCTGCGTGAAGCTTTTCTATACGCCGTTGAGCGGCTACGTGCACCGGGTTGAAATTGTAGCGCGGGAGACGGGCCTTTGGAACAACTTAACTCTAGTGGCAACCAACCCGTTCGACAGCCCCAAGGAATTGGTGGCAGCCAATCCATTGAGCAAAGTGCCCACTCTTGTCCGCGACGACGGGGTTCCAATGTTTGGCGGCCCCGTCATTTATGAATACTTAGACTCACTGCACGACGGCGCAAAGCTGTACCCAAGAGACACCGCAGCTAGATGGGACGCGCTGCGACTTTTTGGCCTGTCAGAGGGTATGTTCGACGCAGCGGATTTACGAGTTGTCGAATTGCGCCGACCCGAAGACGAAAAATCACTACTCTGGATCCATCGTTACCAGGCTGCCGTAGACCGCTGCCTCGATCGGCTCGAACAAGAGTCAGCCGCATTCGACCATTTCCACATCGGTCTCGTATCAATCGCCGGCGCGCTCCTTTGGTTCGACTGGCAGCATAGGAATCGAGGAAACCAGACCGATTGGCGGGCCAGCCGTCCCTCCCTGGCGGCATGGGTCAAAATGATCCAAGAACGGCCATCATACCGAGCCGGGTTGGCGGCTAACTCAAGCTTGACCGACTAGAGCACTGGTACTTTCCGGTCGAACTGACCGTCCGGATCAGTATGTGACTTGATCGCACGCAGCAAGTGCCCAGAGTTGGCGCCAAGCATCACCCAATAGGCATAGACCTTGCCGACCTGGTTAGCTGAGGCACCACCAACTCAGGGAATTTAGATGGCCCGGGCCGCTACTTCGCCTTCCCGAATGGCATCGCTAACACGCCGGGGCGCCAGAGCGTCCCCTATTAACTGGACTTCGATACCGTCATTGCGTGCCAGCGAGATATCGTGAAAGAGCTGATCTTCAGCGACTGCTCCCATGACGAGGACAATGCCTCCAATGGCATCGAACACCTCGTTTTCGTTAGTGTAGACGTCACGAGTGTGGACCTGATCGGAGGTAATCTCGATTACCTCACGATCGACGTGAAACGTGACCCCAAGCCGTCGAAGCATCCCATACGATTTACCCCAATCACGCGAAGAGGCAAGGTCCGGTGACGGCTGGCCAAGCTGCGTAATGAAGACGACCTCATGCCCGCCACTTGCCAGCAACTCAGCGACGACCGCGCCTTGCCGACCTCCGATGGAATCCACCACAGCAACGCGTTTGCTGAGCTTCGGTTGGACCTGAAGATATTCAGTATAGGAATGGACGTGCGGCAGGGTCACTCCCGGGAGCGGTGCGGCATCCCAACGCTCTGGTCGTAGAGGTGACCAGCCGTGCGTCACCGCTTGCGACCCTGTCGCCAAAACAACTGCCTCAAAACCTTCATCGAGAAGGAACTCTCGGTCGACCTTGTGGTTGAGGACGACACTGACGTCAGTTTCGGCGAGTTCCGCCGACAACCAGGTGACGATCCCAGAAAGTTCTTGGCGTGACGGGACGGTGGACCACCACGCTGCCTGACCTCCTACCGCCGCCCGTGCTTCAAAGAGTGAGACCACATGGCCACGCCTACTCGCTGTCAGGGCCGCTTGAAGACCCGCCGGTCCAGCTCCGACCACTGCCACCTTTTTCGGGTGTGACGCCTTCGTGAGCGTACCCACTCCAAACCTGATTTCTGCGCCAGCCGCAGGATTGTGGATGCATGCAATTGGCGCCTGGGCAGCGATGGATGAAAGGCACCAATTTGCTCCGACGCATGGCCGCACACGCTTTGCGTCACCGCGCTCCGCCTTGACGACCCACTCCGGATCGGCGATCAAGGCTCGTGCCAGCGCCACAAAATCGCAGTCGCCAGCAGCAAGATGTTTTTCAGCTTCTTCAGGGGTGACAATGCGCCCAGCCCCGACAACCGGCAGCGATACTGCTTCTTTCAGGCGCCGCGTTGCCGACATTTGATAGCCGTGATCCACCGGCGATGTTGGATAGATCAGCATCCTATTGAGGTAGGTCCCGTGCGACGTACCGATGTAATCGATCCTTCCGGTGGCCTCGAAGCTTCGCGCTATATCGGCCCACTCATCGGGGCCAAGGCCACCGTCATGACCATCATCGCTATTCATCCGTACGCCTACGATCAGATCAGGACCCGCCTCTTCGCGTGTCGCATCCAGGATTTCTAGAACGATCCGCAAGCGGTTCTCCAGGGTGCCACCATAGCTGTCGTCTCGATGGTTGGTGGCCGGCGAGAGGAACTGATTGAGCAAATATCCATGGGACATACCGTGGACTTCGATGCCGTCCAAGCCACCCTCGCGGGCGTAGCGCGCCGACAACCGGTACCCCTCAATGATCTCTTTGATGTCGTCCGCTGACATAACATGAGGCATCTCGCGATAAACCGAGCACGGGATAGCCGACGGCGCCCATACCGGTACGCCGCTAGTCACTGAATTGGTTTGGCGCCCGCGGTGCCAAGGCTGCGCCAGAATTTTTGCACCGTAAGGATGGACGGCGTTAGCGATTTTTTGGTACTGCAGCACCATGCGCGAATCAAAAGCGAAGGCCTTACCCTTGTAAGGCTGTGTCGTTTCGTGCACCGCCATTGCTTCCATGGTGATAATGCCGACGCCGCCCTTGGCGCGTTCGACATAGTAGGAAACATGTTCATCGGTAAACAAATGGTCGCGTACCAAAAGCGTCGCGTGCGCTGCCATCCAAACCCGGTTTTTTATAGTGTGCGCACCGATCTTGCACGGCGACAATAGATTGGGGTATGGCCCCGATGTTCCCATAGTTTGCTACCTAGGTCGGCATGTGATTCGGTGCCGCAATTTGTGCGGCGCCTAGGAGATTTTCTCCATCGGCGACCCGGAGACAGGCAGACTGATGGTCACCGTCAATATTTACCATCGGCGGGCTCTGCTTAGTGCACGACTCAAGCCCTACCGGACAACGGCCAGCAAAAAAGCAACCTGTCGGCAGGTGGACGGTGCTGGGTATCTCACCTTCAAGGATGTGACGGCCATGACCAATCTCGGGGTCTGGCGTTAAGTGTGCCGACAGCAGCGCCTGCGTATAAGGGTGCGACGGTTCTTTGAACACTTTTTCAGTTGGGCCTTGCTCGACAATCCGGCCCAAGTAAATAACCACGATCCGATCACTGATGAGGCGCACCGTCCCAAGGTCATGCGAGATAAAAAGCATCGATATCGACAATTCACGCCGTAAGTTTAACAAGAGGCGCAAGATGCCTGCCCGCACAGAAAGATCGAGCGAACTTGTCGGTTCGTCTAACACGATAAGTTCCGGGTTGGTCGCAAGCGCGCGGGCAATGCAAACCCGCTGGAGTTGGCCGCCGGACAGCTCATTGGGAAAACGTGACAGAAGTCCTGTATTGAGGCGTACGAGTTGCGCCAGTTCGCTGACACGCCGCTTGCGTTCCGCTGAATTCATGTCGGTATGGAGTCGAAGTGGCTCTTCGACGATGGTCTTTACACGGAGCCTTGGGTTCAGAGCACCCCACGGGTCCTGAAATACAATCTGCAGGTCTTTTCGCAACCCGCGAAAGTGTTTCTCCGGCAATGATGTAATATCCTTGCCGCGGAAAATGACACCACCCGATGTCGCCTGCGCTAGGCCGGTGATCGCGCGACCAATGGTGGATTTTCCGGACCCACTTTCGCCAACCATGCCAAGGATCTCACCGGGTCGAATCTCGAACGTGACGTCGTTGACAGCATGAATCGTCGATCCACTACCGCCGGGGAAGGTCTTGGTAAGATTGTTTACTTTAAGAATAGCGCCGCCTTCGCTCATAGCCTTTACGAACTCCCTTCCGCGAAGTGACACAGTGCGTGATGTGATTCGCTGATGGCCACATTGCTAGGAATACGAACGCAAGCATCTGCGGGCCGTGGACAACGATCAATATAATGGCAGCCTGGCGGTAGTCCGTAGAGATTAGGCGGTCCCCCACCCTCGTCAAGATCGATCGAGAAATCGAGCTTCTCAGGTGTCGATCCGATAAGTGCTTGGGTATAGGGATGAGCTGGCTGACTGAACACCGCGCCAGTTAAGCCTTCTTCTACAATACGGCCCGCATACATAACCGCCGTCCGGTTACAATACTGCGCCACAACACCGAGATCGTGGGTAATGATCATCGCGCCCATGTTTAGTTCTTGAACGAGCTCGCGAAGCAAGTCGAGAATCTGCGCTTGCACGGTCACATCGAGCCCCGTGGTCGGTTCATCCGCGATGAGAAGGCGCGGCCCATTTATGAGCGCCATAGCAATGAGCACCCGCTGAGCCATACCACCCGATAGTTCGTGCGGCCAGGCCTCGGCACGTGCCGGGGCGTCTGCGATTCCTACACGGTCCATAGCAGCGACGGCCATCGTGGCCGCATTACTTTTTGACAGCTTAGGATTATGGGCGCGCGCAACTCGAGCAATCTGCTCGCCAATGCGGGTCAGAGGATCAAGTGCACCGCGAGGATTCTGGCCCACCATCGCAATTGCGGCACCGCGAATTTTGTTCAGCTCAGAGATCCGCATATTAACTAGGTCTCTGCCCTCAAAACTGATCGCACCCTCGACGATTTCCGCCGGCGGCCGCAACAGTCCCATGATCGACAGGGCGGTGAGCGATTTCCCGGCACCGGTTTCACCGACGAGCCCTAAGATTTCCCCGGCTTCTACTTGAAACGAAACCGAGTTCAACGCTTTTGCGACTTGGACTTGGTTGCCAATGTCCCGCGTTATAAAGTGGGTATGAAGATTTTTAACTTCTAGGAGTGTCACCTCTTCTCGGCCCTCCGGCGAGGATCGAAGAGGTCCTGAAGCCCGTCTCCCAGCATGTTAAAGCCGAGGACGAGCAGTATCAGAGCGACGCCCGGGAAGATTCCGACCCACCACTGACCCGTTGCCATAAACTCTGCGCCCTGGCGGATCATCGAACCCCACTCAGGAGTTGGTGCTTCGATGCCCACTCCAAAAAATGCGAGGGTCGCCATGATGCGTACCGCCCAGGCCGCACGCACGGCGACCTGGGCCATCGCGCCCTTGGTCGAGTTGAGCAAAAGATGCACGAAAAGAATGCGCCGCACAGGGTTACCCGTTGCGACCGCAGCCTCCACAAACGTCGACGACCGCAACTGGAGGACTTCGGCGCGGACGAGGCGCACGAAAACTGGCGAATCAAGGATACCAATGATCAGAATAACGTTGAGTAGCGATTGACCGGTGGCCGCTACAACCGCAAGTGCTAGCACAATCAACGGAAAGACCCGCAATGAGTCCATCAAGCGAACCGTAACCTCGTCGAACATTCCACCGCGATACCCAGTCAGTAATCCGAGTGGCACACCAATAAGAACGGAAATTGTTACAGCAGGGACCGCAACGCCAAATGCATAGCGAGCCGCATAAAGCACCCGCGAGAAAACGTCCATCCCGTTGCCATCGGTTCCGAACCAGTGCTCCGCACTGGGTGGTTGGAGCAGGCGATCAGTAAAGATCGCGATGGGGTCGTACGGAATGACAAGCGGCGCAATCAGAGCAACAACGCCAAAAACAACGACGACAATGACGCCGAATGTCGTCGTTCCACTACGTCTCGCTAGACCAATGATTCGGCGCCCAAGTGAGTACTCCGTTGGATCCGCCTCGACGCGGGCCACTTCGGTCGTCGTCATGCAGTCAGGTCCGCACGCGGCTCAATAAGAACCACCACGAGATCAATGATGACGAAAACGAGCACCGAGAATAGCGCAAGCGCCAGGACGTACCCCTGCACCGCCGCAAAGTCACCATGAATAATGGCCTGCAGGCCGTATTGGCCCATGCCCCCCCAAGCAAAAATGAATTCCAACACCGATGCAGTGCCGATGAGCGCTGTCAATTCCGTCCCAATAAAGGTGATTATCGGCGTCATGCTGTTACGCGCCACGATTTTTTGTATTACACGCCGGGAGAGACCAGCGGCTTCGCTTGTCCGGACGTATTCGCTGGCAAGGACGTCCATCGCGATCGCACGAGTTTGCTTGATAATAGGTGCCGATGCCACGATTGCCATCGCGATGACGGGCAGAATTAGTTGGGAAAATGCCGACTGAACGACGTCCCAACGTGCCGCAATAATGCCGTCTATCAAGTAGCTGTAGGTTACCGACGGTGGCGGCGACACCATCAACGAAATTCGGCCGAGCGCCGGCGGTGACCATCCAAGGTAAAAGAAAAACACAAGAATCATCACGAGCCCAAGAAAATAGGTTGGGATCGAAAAGCCTAGCAGTGAGAAAAATCGGACAATTTGGTCGAAGCGTTTGTTGTGGTCTCGAGCCGCTCGGAGCCCAACTGGAATGCCAATCAATGCGCCAAGTCCAACGCCCCAAAATAGAAGTTCCAATGTTACCGGAAGTCGTACGAGCAAGTCGGTCAGAACTGGACGGTTATTGATCCAGGAAATACCCAGGTCTCCTTGAACGGCATTGGAAAAATAAATCCAAAACTGCGTCAGCAACGGCTGATCAAGGCCTAATTCCGCCCTGATCATATCCAATTCTTCGGCTGTTGAGTTAGGCCCCGAAATTAGGACGGCCGCGTCTTGGCCGCCCAATCTCGTCAACATGAATGTAAAGAACGCTATAAAAACCAACAGCGGCACGACAAGGAGCAGTCGTCGAAGAAGAAAACGTGAAACGCTCACCGCTTGTCTCGCCTGTCCTGCCGTACCGCGTTGGCCTTATTATTTCCTAATCGAACCGGAGGTCACTCCACCGCTCGTGGTTGTCCGGGTAGGAAACGAAGCCCTTCAACTTGGGCGTGTAAGCTTCGCCAATCGCCCTGAAGGTAGTGAGGATCCAAGGTGCTTCTTCGACCCAAATCTTTTGCAGCTCATCCATCATCGCAAGAGCCTTATTTTGGTCCAACTCAACGCGCGCAAGATCAATAAGTTCATTGATTCGAGGAACGTTGAGATTGGTGCGATTGGAGACACCACCTGTGCCATGCGCAATTAGATAGGCCGCATAGACCGAATCCAGAACGATCGGACCGTCTTCATAGGTGAAGAACGGAATGTCCTGGACCTTGATGTGCGACCGTGCCCGCATGTCCGAGCCGGTCAAGCGCTTTGGCGTAACGCGGATGTTTGATGCCTTCAAGATGTTCTGCATCTGGATGGCCATCGGCTCTTCCCATGCGTTGATGTCGGAGTAGTTCAGGTCGACATCGAGACCATTGGGATACCCAGCTTCGGCTAGTAAAGCTTTCGCCTTGGCGGGGTTGTATGGGTACGGTGCCGCACCGGAGAGGCCACCATCGATGAACGTCGCAACGAACGAACGTGCCGGCTCACCTTCGCCTAGGAAGACCGTGTCGATAACAGTCTTCTTGTTAGTTGCGAAGTTGAATGCCTGACGAACACGCACATCATCAAACGGCTTGATTTTGCTGTTCATCCGAACCGCGGCGACGCTACGACCAGGAAAAAACCGAACTTTGACCTTCGGATCTTTCTTAAGTTCCTTGAGTTGCTGCGATGTCATGTTCTCAGCAATGTGGACCTGACCTGCACGAAGTAGAGTCAGGCGACTCGCGCCTGACGGCACCATCCGATACACGACCCGGTCAAAATATGGTTTATCACCAAAGTAGTTGGGGTTTGCCGTGAAAATGGCCTGCTCGCCCGGCTTCAATTCCGACATATGATAGGCGCCAAATCCAGCCGTGTTCTTTAGAATCCACTTTGTCGCAAACGGGTCGTCTGATGTCGCGTGATCCTTTGTAATCTTGCTGTCGTAGATAGACGGTGTGTACAGAGTGAGTGCCTTCAATAGGATTGAACTCGGTCCGTCGAGGTGAAATTTGACTGTGTAGTCGTCGATTTTCTCAACACTTCCGGCTTTCGTTGTCACGTTTGAAACACGTGCGATGAAATTGCCGGTCCGTTTTTGTGCGAACGACTTGTTCCAACTCCAAACCCAATCATCTGCCGACATTTCATTGCCGCTCGGGCCCTTAACGCCACGGCGCAACTTGAAAGTCACTTCTTTGCCGTCGGGCGACGTCGACCAGCTCTCAGCCAGATGTGGCAGAATTACAGCCGAGTCGAGGATTTCTTCGCCTTGCGAATTTTTCGTGCGCCCGTAACGAGTAATTCCTTCATAGGTCTGCACGACGGTGTTCTGCGTGCCAGGCAAGTTTATATCGCCGTCAAGACTTTCCGGCGTAAATACGGCCCCAATAATCAGAGTGTTGTCCTTCGCAACCGCCGGTGCCGCCCCGGCAGCCGCAAGCAGCAAGCCTGCAGCAGCAGACGTCGCGAGCACACCAGTGAGCTTTGATAACTGCATTATTGTTCCTCCCTTTAAAAAATATGCGCCAATAGTTTTTCTATTGTGCGTTGGCATGATAACGGTGCTCAGCGCATAACGGTAGCCCCACGTCATTCAAGGTAAGGACCTTGAGAGATGAACTGCCCAGCATTCAACCCACGAGGGGGACGCGGTAGCCTTCAATGATCTCTGCCAAAATATTGGTCAATCTGTATGAATGACTGATGGCGCGCCCTAGGGTGGGATCCGCCAGTTCAAATCGCCACTCACTGCCAAAGCCAAGGGACTTATCTACGCTGACATAGGTCCCCGAATACAAGATGTAATGGGCGGGTAGATCTGGAATGCGATCTGCAAGCTTCGCCAACATCTCATCGGGGTGCATAAAAATATTAACACCGACATCTTGGTATGAGCGACCATCGACCCAACTGCGCAGCACTAAATCATCCCAATGGTCGCGCAAGTCAGCAATCGGCCAGAGTCTGGGCGCGAGCACGTTTGGGTAGGCTTGCTTGCTCCAGACGATGCTGGTCCGCTCCAACTGCCGGTCGGTATGGTCGCTACCGACCCCGATAAACAACTCGCCCCCGTCGTGGAGGATGACGATCTCGACCTCGCCGGACGTTTCGGCGTTGTGGATAAAAACCTCACCGTCGGTAACGAGATTGTGCGGCGATATTGGATACACCCTCGGTGCCGGGATATCGAATGCGATACCCACGCCGACCTTGGCTACCTCCTCTTGATGCGCCACCGCATCCTCTGGATTACGGGTGGCCGAACCAAAGTTGTACATGCGGTCCAATGTGACGGATCGCTTTTCGGTTTTGCCATCGGCATGCTCGATCTCAATGTCCACTGTCATAAGCCAAACTCAATTTTATCGAGCGCCAAGGGATTAATTCCCGCGCCGCGGTGACGCTGCCACAGCCACAGCCGTTTGAGATTGCGTGGATTGCTCAGATCATCTTCATAGGCCAGCCGCCCATGTAGGGTCGACCTATTATTACTAATCAAGACATCACCGCTCTCCATCCGGCATTGCGTGACTAATGCCGGGTCAGCCAAAAGTTCATCGAGAAGATCAAGAGCCGCCCTCTGATCGTATGTTAGGGGTGTGCCCGCAAGCATCATCCCAGGCTCCACCATAACGCGGGCGTAGTGAACATGCAGGTCATTTCCGGCCGTCTGAAAGATCGGTTTGACGATCGTGGCCGGGCCACCTGGCCACGTGTGCAGTTTCGGCGGCAAAAAATGATACGGCTGATAAAGTAATGCAAGAAGATCGGGGTTTCGCGCGGCATAGGCTTCATGCAGTGCGTACGCCGAGATGATTGTGCTGTCGCCACCGATCTTGGCCTGCCGGTAGCACGCCAAGAAAACATAGTCCGGCGGACGCGGTTCAAGGCATCCATTGTCGGTATGTGGCCGGGACATCGCCGTCGTTGCGCCAATGCGAGTCGGGTCTTGGTATGCACCTTGGTGATCAGTCACCGTGAAGAGGCGGCGGTCCTTGCGCAGCCCTTGGCGCACCGGACGGCCAAAATAGTTGCCAGCGCCCCATGTCGCGATCTCGGCATCGGTCTCATCAAATGACTCCAAGCCTAAGCCCCTGACGATCACGAACCCCGGGCCGCCGTCGAGTCGGTCCAGGACCCCTGGAACAGCTCCAACCAACGCCGGCAATCTAATGTCCTCTTGCTCAACGTCGTCTAGTTCCAGGCTGTGGCGGCGCACAGCAGCGACCGCCTCACGCAGTTGATGCGCAACTTCCGACGCCACGTCGACCACGTAGCCTTCATTGGCGATCTGTTCCGGTTCGCGCAGCCAAGACGGTGGAGACTGCCCGGAGAAAACCTCCAGCTCATCCCATGCCGCGAGGTCGGTGTTGCGTTTGAGAAGTGTCACGAGCGGCCCTGCCCTAATCTTCTTGTTGACTAGCTGGCGGTCGGCCCAAGATCAAATCGGCAGCCTTCTCGGCGATCATAATGGTCGGGGCATTGGTGTTACCGCTGGTGATGCGCGGCATTACCGAAGCATCTGCGACGCGCAAGTTGGCGATTCCGTGAACCCGCAAGTCGGAGCCGACCACACTGTCCGGACCATGACCCATTTTGCAGGTCCCGACGGGGTGGAACGAGGTGGTCACGTTCGAGGCAATCCAGTCGTCTATTGCGGCATCATCCTGTATGTCGCTGCCGGGCGCGATTTCGCCAGATCTGTATTGGTCAAGCGGGGCTTGCGCGGCGATGTGCCTGATCCGGCCTAGCGCGCGCCGCATCGCGAACCGATCGCCGTCAGCCGAAAGGTAGCGCGGGTCGATGGATGGCTTGGCTTCGGGGTCGGCCGAGGTGAGTGTGATGCGCCCACGACTCTCGGGGCGCTGACGATATGCGTGCACCGAGAACCCTTCTTTTTCCGCTCGACGCCACGGGTTTTCGACTACCAGGCTGGGGATCATGGTCATTTTCAAATCCGGCACATCGAGTGCGGGGTCGGAACGCGTTACGGTGCAGCAACGCAGCGGGATAGAGGATCCTGGGCCCGTCCCGAACAGGTACGACCGTGCGACGGACACAGCAGCTCGATCCAAGCGGAGATGCCGTCGAAGGCTTACCGGTGCACTCGCTTCGTAGGCCGCATAGATCCCAACATGATCTTGCAGGTTCTCCCCGACGCCAGACAAATCATGTGTGACCGGTATCCCCAGATGCCGGAGGTCGTCGGCGCGGCCTATACCGGAGTGCATGAGCAGCGTTGGGCTGTTAACAGTCCCGCCGCAGAGGATCACCTCTCGACTTGCGCGCGCCTCAATAGTGCGCTCTCCCCGGCGGTATTCGACACCCACCGCTTTACGGTCGTCGAATACGAGCCTGGTCGTTCGGGCGTGCGTCACGACTGTGAGGTTGGGTCGCTTCATAGCCGGTCGCAAAAAAGCGGATGCGGTGCTGTGGCGCCGGCCACGGCGCATCGTAAAATCATGGAGGCCAACGCCCTCGAACTGCGCACCATTGAAGTCGTCGGTCAGTTTGATGCCGGCGGCCTGGCAGGCCGCGATATACGCATCATCAAGAACACTTCCCGACGGCGCGCGCTCGATTGTTAGAGGACCGCCGGTGCCGTGGAACTGGTCTCGGAGCGTTGCGTGGTCCTCAGATTTTTTGAAATACGGCAGCACTTCCTCATAGGACCACCCTTCGCAGCCGTCTTGCCGCCATCCGTCGTAATCCGATGATTGCCCGCGGATATAGACCATGCCGTTGATGGTCGACGAGCCGCCCAACACTTTTCCGCGCGGCCAGTGAATTCGGCGACCTTGGAGGTGCTCTTGGGGTTCGGTGTCATAACCCCAATTGAGCGACGGCATCGTGTAGAGGATGCGGGTGAGAAGCGGGACGCGAATCATGGGGTTGCGGTCGGCCCCGCCTGCCTCGAGCAACAACACGCGGGTATTCGGGTTCTCGCTGAGGCGATTTGCGAGGACGCACCCGGCGGACCCGGCGCCGACGATGATGAAGTCGTAGCTCATAGCGCCCGCGCGACCTCGTGTCCCTCGAAGATCGCCTCCAACGCGGTGCGTGGGGACATCGCATCGCCAACAACATGGAGTTGCGCCGCATTCCCACGCAATTCCCGAACTAGTTCATCGTTTGGTTGTCCTGATGTTGGCGCGATCACCGCGTCGAACATCCCGATGTCTTCAGTGTCACCCGTGCTTAGATCACGGGCCACCACGCGTCCATCCAAGCACGACTCCGGTGTGCGATGGCCGAGCATCTTTACACCTTTCTCTTTTAATCGGCGGGAAAG
>Ga0114999_10004686_pt1 | contig 16414 bp, 15 predicted proteins | sample ArcticOcean_MG_C_3_FD_89820 | JGI IMG/M metagenome (GOLD analysis project Ga0114999, IMG submission 89820) | Marine microbial communities from western Arctic Ocean - ArcticOcean_MG_CB8_126 | ecosystem: Environmental > Aquatic > Marine > Oceanic | place: Arctic Ocean: Canada Basin | collected...
CCTAGCGGATTAGCGATTGCTCACGCATCGTCGAAGATACTCTCGATCGACATGTCGAAGAGTCGAGCTGCCTTGAACGCTAAGGGCAGGCTCGGATCGAACTTACCATTTTCGATCGCATTGATGGTTTGTCGAGATACGTCGAGCTTTGTGGCGAGATCTGCCTGAGTCCAATCACGCTCGGCACGCAATACCTTCAAGCGATTCTTCATCGATATCTCCGGTGCCCAGCGTAGATGCCAGCGGCATAGGTCAAAACCATGAGGATCACAAGATGCGAGATCTCGGCGTCGAACGTAATGAGACTGGTCACGTCCAAATTCGAATAGCTCAACCCAACGACCAATCCGACGCCGAGGGACAATGCCATTGCTTCGAGTTGAATCTTTTTCTGCAATTCGTCTGAGCCTTGCAGGTAGCGCTTGTTGGCATTGATCATGGCAAAACCGATCATCAAGTTAACGAAGATGGCACCGGCCGTTAGCCACGGCTCGTACCGCCACAGGAACGGCGGACCGAAGTTTGCCAGCGCCATTGTCAGTACCCACGTGAGGGTCCAATAACGGAGACGCACGGTATTGCGCGCCGTATTTGTGGCCCACGCGCTTGTTTCTGAATTGGTATTTGGATTTGTCATATGTCTTACCTTATTGCCATTACGTAAATTAAACTTTACATATTCGGCCAAAACGTGGCGCCAGGGGGTTGATATGTCAAGTATTATTTACAAAATGACTAGTGAGCAGGACATGCAAACCAGGAGCGCGACCTGGCGCTACGACCCCGGGCTGGAGTACACAAACTCAATCCATTGGTTTGCCGGCATGAACCCCGTGGCGCCTGCAAACTTTTCAGGCAAACCACCGCTCTGTATGGCTTGCACAGATTTCCCTGCACGCTTCTCTGACGTAATGTATTCGATCGATTCGGCAACGAGATCGTAATACCACTTGAGGTCGGCTTTGCTGGCGAGCGGGCCGTGGCCTGGGATAATTCTGGTGCCGTCATCAACCAACTCGAGAAGTCGGGCGATGTTATTGCGCAGACCAAGTGCGCTGCCGCCGACGTCGCGGTCGATGTACGGAAAACCGCCGAGGTTCACGTACTGATCACCGGTGTGGATCACATTGGAGCCACGAAAGAAGATCACCGAGTCACCGTCGGTATGCGAAGGATCGGGGAAGTGAATGACCTCGACTTCTTCGCCGTTCCAATGGAACGAGACGCTCTCGTCGAAGGTTATGACGGGTAATGCTTCACGCGGGCGGGTACCCTCGATAAAGCGGGTGCCAGCTTCTCGGCCTTCTTTGAGACGTTCGCGCACGCTTGTGTGCGCGACAATGTTTGCTTCGTTTCCAAACGCTGCGTTACCACCCGCGTGATCGTAGTGATAGTGGCTGTTAATCAGGAATTCGATGCTGCCTTTTTGCAGCTTTGCGACGGCTTGTTTGACTTTTTCGGTGAGCGGCATCATCTGATCATCGACCATGATGATCCCGTCTTCGCCAATAGAAACCGCGAGGTTACCCGCCAGCGGTGGTACGGGTTCGAGCATATAAACCGCTTCGCTGAGTTTGGTGGACTTGAGTTCGACGTTGTCGAGTTCTTGCGCAAAGGCTGGGTACGCGATGATCGAACAGAGGATTGTAGGCAGGGTAGTGCTAAGCAGTCTCCGGCATTTATATTTCACTAGGTTGGACATTTTTGTGGGCTCTCTTGTCGGCGCGCATTCGAATGGTGCGCTTTCTGGACAAGAGTTTACATGAAGTTGTCGGTCGGGAATCCGATCATGTTCGGATCCACAGGGAGGCCTCGTCGGGCGTTCGAATCCTGTTGCAGGTGGGCCAGCCTATGGCAGCGTAGGGCAATGGCCCAATATATGAAACTATATCGATCGGGCACTATGCGATGCTGTGCATACGGTGTTTTATTCATTACATCGCTATTGTTGATCGCCGGATGTGCGTCAAAACCTACAGACCAACCTGAAATAGTTCAGACCTCTATCTACGAAGGCATTCCTGAGCATCGCACTGATCCAGTCGTTTGCAAACGTGTCACCGGTGGCGGCACGCGTATTTCCAGCAGGGTATGCCTACCGCAAGCGTCGTGGGCGGCTTGGACGCACGAGTTTCGTGAATGGGTCGAAGAAGCGATGCGTAACCAGATCCAAATTGAGTCAATTCGGTAACAACGCGGTTTGTAGTTAACGTCCTGTTCCTTCACTCAGTGTTATATATTCGCCTGCTTGGAAATCCCCGAACTGTTCCTCCTCACCGGTCGGCCAATGGACCGTCACGTTGCTGATTTTGCGCGCCGCGCCCATCCCGAAATGGGCACGTGGATCGTTGGATGCAAGGTAGCTTCCGTCAGTCCTTATGCTTCGCGTGAGGCGGCGACCAGCGACGCTGAGAGAGATTGTAGCGCCGTGCGCGTCGCGCCCCTGACGGCTGACCGCGCGAAAGGCGATCCAATTGCCACGCTCGGGCACTTTATTAATCAACAAGTAGGGTCGTGCGTCGCGATTGACGACTAAGAGATCAATCCCGCCATCGTTGTCGACATCACCGTAGGCTAACCCCCTGCTGGTATGCGACTTTCGATGCGCGACATCAGTACCGGGCTGAATCGGGACATATTTGCCGTCGGCGAATCTGAACAGCATATTGGGTTCGGCGTAAGGATCATCGCCGGCGGTGGCAGCGGCTGCGATACCGCCATTGGCATAGTACAAATCGAGACGTCCGTCGTTGTCAAAGTCCACCAGCGCGACGCCGAAGCGCGTGTTCCGCCGGCTTGCTGCCCCTAACCCCACACGGCTCGTCACATCGACAAAAAAATCGCCTTCATTGCGGTAGAAGGAATCAGTCTGGCCTTTGTTGTTGACCACCAGGAGGTCGGAGTCGCCATCGTCGTCAATATCCCCGGCTGCGACCCCCATACCCGCTTTGGCGATACCGTGTTCATCGAGGTCACTTCCCCACAGTGCGGCCTGATCTTCGAATTTCAAATCGCCCTGATTTAGCCATAATTGATCGACCATCAGGTCATTGGCGACAAAAAGGTCAAGCAGCCCATCCTGATTGAAGTCCGCACTAACAAGGCCGAGACCGGGCTTGCCAGACCGAAAGTTGTTGGCGTGTTTACCGTATGCGAGGTTGATTCCGGCCTCTTCGGTAACATCTGTGAATGTACCGTTGCCATCATTGCGATAAAGCACGTCGATTGCGGGTGCTGCATAATTCGTCGGCGGGCAATATGTGCGGGTGTCGCCTTGGTAGCAGTCGCGCTCGCTCGCCAGATCCCAATCGATGTAGTTGACCAAAAAGAGGTCCAGGTCGCCGTCGCGGTCTAGGTCTGCAAACGTCGCCGCTGTGCCAAAGCCGCCATGATCGACGCGCGCTCGTTTCGCGGTATTGTCGAAATGGCCACGCCCGTCGTTGCGTAGTAACACATTCTCACCGACGTTGGTGATATAAAGGTCAACGTCGCCGTCGTTGTCATAGTCGCCGGCCGCCACGCCCATGCCGTATCCTCGATCCGACGCCGCCCCGATTTCATCAGCAGCAACGAAGCGGCCTTGACCGTCGTTGAAGTACAAACGATTCGGCGGGTTGCTTTCGTCGAGTAGATTGCCCCCTTGGACGAGATACGCATCAAGATCCCCGTCGCCGTCGAGGTCCGCAAGGGCAGCCCCAGAGCCCATGATGTCGGGAAACAAAAGTCGCTCGCCCGCGCCACGCTGGCCGGACTCGTGTTCGAAATCGATGCCTCGCTCCACGGACTCTTCTTGGAACCAAGTTGGCCCCCCTTCTGGTTTGGGGGCGCATGCCGCCAAGCTGACGCACGCCAAGCAGGTGAATAGAACCCTACAACGCAACGTCCTTGGTTTGGCGCTGAGCCTCATTGCGGGCCTGGCGCTGCGGATTCGCGCTCGCGTAGTCGTCGACGCGCACCTCGGACGTCTTGCGACGGAACGCCGAATACTTCCGCTTTGGCCAGCATAGCGCGAGACTCAGCGAATCGATCTGCTTCGCCTAAGCTGCGTCCAAGGAAAAGCATAGTGCGCCCGTCGGCTGGTTCAAGCTGGAGGGAGTTCTCAAAGTACCTAATAGCCAGCGGCCAGTCAGCTTTGGCACCCGCTATCATAGCCATGTAATAAAACGCTCTTGGGGAGCGAGCTTGTTTGAATGCCGTGAGCGCGCCGGCCTCATCGCCTTGCTGCATCAAGATTTCTCCCATCATCTCGTGGGCAGCGCTGAGTTCGGGGCTCAACGCGATTGAGCGGCGCAAATGGTCCAGCGCCAGATCTGGATCGCCGCGCTTTTGATAGCGAATCGCGAGGTTGAGATGCGAGGAAAACGATTTCGGGTGCGCCTCGATCGCGCTAGCCAATACTTCAATTGATCGGTCCATATCGCCAAGCTGCGTATAGACTGCGCTTAGATTATTCAGCAAGATTTCGTTGTTTGGGTCGCGCTCGCGTAATGAACTAAAAACGACTAGCGCATCATCATAGCGCCGGGCACTGAGCAATATTTGCCCATACTCGAGCTGTCCCGCCATGCCACGTACATGCTCCCACCTAGCAAATCTGCGTTCATCCACCCAACTTATCGGTTGAACATTGCGCCCCTTACGCAAAGCGTTTTCTGCATCGTCCGGTCGGCCTAACTCCCGGTAGGCTCTTCCCAACAACCGAAAGACCATTGGATGGGGGTACTCGACAAGCAGTGGCTCCAAGAGCTGGACAGCTTCATCGAGATATTGCTGTCGCAACAGAGTACGTGCAAGTCCTACTGTCGCCGGCGGACCGCCGCCCAATTCAATTGCTTGTTCAAACGCCGTGAGTGCTTCCTCTTCGCGGTCGAGGTCAATGAGATAGCTTCCGCGCGACAACCAAGCCGGCACGTAGGCTGAGTCGATCTCAATCGCTTGGTCTAAGCGCTGCAGGGCAAGTTCGATGTCGCCGCCGTTGGCTAACAACAACGCAAGATAGTACGGCCAGAGAAACTCGTTCGGTGCAAGGGCGCGGGCTTGTTCGTAGCTTTGTCGGGCGGCATCCGGGTAATCGTTGATGTCGTAAGCGATCGCGAGCTGGCCACGCAGGTCACCCGACTCAGGGTCATTGACGGCTTCGGTGTGCAACGTGCTTAGGTAGTTGGCGAGCTCGACGTCCGCGGCGTTTAATCCGGCCGCGATCGGTGCTCCAATTGGCAAATTTGCACGATTGGCGGACGGCGATTCAGCTACGTCCTTCGAACACCCAAGGGCGAGCGCAATGGATAACAATCCGATCTGCCCGCCATGTAAATACTTCATCCAGGTCCCTTTCGCGGCCACGCGTAGAGCGGGGGCCGTCACTCACCGCCGTTAGGGTTCGGCGCGCTGAGAGTACTGTTCCGCATTGCGCACGTTGCGTCAACGGGTCGAATTGTGGATTTCTCGTCTGGGTTGATTTTAGGGCCAAAAGAGTCCGAGTGCTTACGCGCTGCGGGGTGGGAAAAAAGTGCTAAATAAAGAGGGTGTTTTGTGACACCCTCTTAGACTGCAACTACATTCCGTTGTGAGGTGACTTCGTGGCACATGATCTCGTCATTAGAAATGGGTCGATTGTAGATGGGTTAGACCGTGAGCCGTTTGCGGCCGACATAGCGATCGCGGATGGGCGCATTGTCGCTATCGACGAGGGTCGCGCTGGCGTCGTCGGCGCCGAGGAATTCGACGCGAATGGCTTGGTCGTCAGCCCCGGATTCATCGATATTCATACCCATTTCGATCCTCAATTGTGTTGGGACGGATACGCTACCCCGTCAATTGAACATGGCATCACGACTGTGGTTACCGGCAATTGTTCGCTCAGTCTTGCACCGATTCGGGACCGTGCGGGAGCGGACAGGATAGTATCGATGTTTGGGGTAATCGAAGACATCAAAAAGAAGACGTTCGATGCCGCTGTACCTTTTACGTGGCGCAGTTTTCCTGAATACCTCGAGCACATCCGCCCCAACCTTGGCATCAACGTGGGCGCGCTAATCGGGCACTCGGCAATTCGTCTCTACGTCATGGGCAAGGATAGCCAAAGGCGTGTCGCGAACGAGGCGGAAATCGCGCAGATGTGCACTATTGTCGAGGAGGCCATGGCGGCCGGTGCGCTCGGAATCTCGAGTTCGTATGTGGATATGGATGAGAACGGTAAGCCCGTGCCGAGCCAATATGCCGATCTCAACGAAAAGGTGGCGCTTGCCAAGGCGATGGCAAAAAGTGGACGCGGTGTTTGGCAAGTGGTGCCTTATTTCCCGGACATTAAGCGAGAGATTGAGAATATCCAGGAACTCGGCGAGATTAGCCGCGCAGCGTCCGTGCCCTGCAGTCTGCAGCCGGTGTTGAGTTCGGCCGCTTCGCCGCATGCCACTGAAGTACTTGGCGCCCTGCAAGCCGAACATGACCGTGGCGGGCGCGTATACGGGCAGACGATGCCGCGGTGTTTTGATCTCAACATGCGGTTGTCGGAAACAAGCATGCTCCTCTTTGGCTTACCGAGTTGGAAAGCCATCATGGATTCACCCGCCGAACATCGCGCCAAACTTTTCGCCGATCGACGTCAATCTTTGGTTCAAGAGATGCAGCATGCCGGCGGTTTTGCAGCGACGATTCCAGCGCTCACGGTCGGCTCCACAAAATGTGCCGCGAATGAAGCGTTTCAAGGACGCAGCCTCGGCGAGATCGCGAAAACGCAAGGTAAAACAGTCGGCGATGTGATCTTGGATCTCGCATTGGCCGATGATCTGGACACGGAATTCCAGCTCAAAAATGCGATCAACACGGACAAAGAAGCGGTGGCCGGCTTAATCGACAATCCGCTTTGCCACTTTGGTGCCTCTGATGCTGGTGCGCACATAACCCAATTTTGTGGCACTGGCGATACGACACACCTGTTAGAGCACTACGTGCGGGAATCGGGGAGGATGACGTTGCAACGAGCCGTCCATCGCATGACGGGAGAAGTAGCCGAAGCGTGGGGGTTGCACGACCGGGGTAGCATCGAAGTCGGTAAAGCTGCAGACATCGTCGTGTTCGACCCGGCCCGGATAAGTGTCGGCGATGAGGAGTTTGTCGATGACTTTCCCGGCGAAGCGCGACGCTATATCCGACGCGCGCAGGGCTATGCCGCCGTGTTCGTCAATGGTCACCTGACCTATGACGCCAACGGCTACACTGGCGAAAACTGGGGTGAAGTGGTCTAGCCGGTCAACACAACAAACCTTGGGTGGAGTCGGTTGTCATGGAAAGGCCTGGGTTTTCGACCTGGGAACGGTAGCCTCTGGGCACTGTCTAGGGTTGCAGCACAATTTTGATGGGTCTGGGGCTGATTCAAAATGATTGACGAGATCGGCTGATGTTTGCGATTGTTTTGGCGTACGTTGTTCTGGGCATTGTGTTGGGCGGGTGGTTTTTTGTCCGCAGGCATGCCGTATTGGACCCGACGGCCATCAGCTTTTTCCTCACAAGAGAGTTGAAGGAACTGGAAGCAACCGCGTGACCCGCGGCGGAAGCTCAGCGGGTATCACGTCTGATCGATTCACGATACAGGCTCGCCTTCGTTGGTCGAGGTTAAATGGTTGATAAAAAAGGGAAAAAAGGGGGTCAGGTTCAATTTCCGACCTGACCCTGCTTTTCTCTCGCCGCAGGCGCACCTACAGAGTTTAACGACAGCCGCTTCGGGCGCGCCCGGTTCGAGTCCTCTCACAATCCTTGTGCTAAGATTCAAGCCTAACCACACATCCTGCGAGGTGACGTATGGCCGAGTTTGACATTCATTTGATCAACGGAACCATCGTCGATGGGACACGCAGGCCGCGCTACCAGGGCGATGTTTGGATCAAAGACGGCGCAGTTGCCCGTCTTGGCGGACAACAGGGCGGTTACGCGACCCATTCAATCGATGCAACCGGGCTGATCGTGGCGCCTGGATTTGTTGACCTGCATACCCACTATGACGCGCAAATCCGCTGGGATCCGTGGTGCACGATATCGGGCTGGCATGGTGTTACCTCGGTTGTGCTTGGTAACTGTGGCTTTGGTTTCGCCCCAGTAAAGCCAGATTTCCGTGATCGCTCGATGCTGACAATGACCCGCACCGAAGCGATTCCATACGAGTCGATGAAAGCTGGCATGGTATGGGATTGGGAATCAATTCCTGAGTATCTCGACAGCCTCGAGCGTGCTGACAAGGGTGTCAACGTAATTCAGTATATGCCGACTGCATCGCTGATGACTTATGTCATGGGGTTGGAGGCAGCCAAGAGTCGACCGGCAACCGACGAAGAACGCAAGGAAATGCAGCGGCTTTTACATGAGGGGATGGATGCCGGGCTGTGTGGGTTTTCCATTCAACGTTTAGGTCCCGACTCCGTGCAGGCAGATTTTGACGGATCACCGATGGTGACCGACACCATGGTGGACGAGGACATTCTTGCGCTGGCTGAAGTGTTACGCGAGCGCGACGAGGGTTTCATCCAAATCACTCAAGCAGAGGGCCCTCTGCAAGCCGATCAGGCATTCTTGGAGAAGCTGGCAGCGACCGCTAATCGTCCGGTATTGCACAACGTAGTCGTGCCAGCGCGGACGAACCCCGAGTTGCACCGGCGGCCGATGCGCTGGATAGAGGACTGTCGTGAGCGTGGGCTCCCTCTCTATGCACAATGCGCCACCGTGAGGACAGGGTTTGCATTCACGCTCGAGCATTGGAACCTCTACGATGCATCGCCCGCGTGGCGGGCGGTGACCACCGGCAGCAAGGAGGAAAAACTGGCTAAGCTGCAAGACCCAGAATTGCGCCAGGCATTAGTTGATGAAGCGGATACCGCTGACAAGCGGTTGCGCGCAATCCAAGCCGGTGTTGGTGGAAATCCGAAGTTTCTGATGATTCAAGATGTTGCCGGACACGAATCGCTTGAACACTATCTAGGTCGTTCTGTTGGCGATATCGCGCTTGAGGAAAACAAACATCACATTGAAGTCATGTTGGATTTGTCGATTGCAGGCGACCTGCAAGTGGAATTCCTTGGTCCTGACAGGGGCTCAAACGCTGAGTTTATGGCTGAGATGGTGACCGGGTCCGAATATTCTATCCCAGGGGTCTCCGACGGGGGCGCGCACACGAAGTTTTTTACGGGTGGCTGTTATACGACTGACTTCTTAACGTGGCTGGTTCGTGATGAAGCGGCGGTCAGCCTCGAAGAAGCGCACTATCGGCTATCGAATCTGCCCGCGCAGGCGGCAGGGTTTAAGGATCGCGGCGTGCTCAAAGAAGGCGCGGCGGCCGACATCGTCGTATATGACTTAGAAGGGCTGGCAATTGACCCGCCTTGGATCGGTAGCATCGAGCACGACCTGCCTGCGCGCGAGTGGCGCCGAGTACAGCGGGCGATTGGCTACAAAGCGATCATCGTCAACGGCGAAATCACCTTCGAAGACGGCAATTGCACAGGGGCGACCCCCGGCAAGCTATTGCGCCACGGCCAGGCGGGATAAAATGTCGGAAGCCACAGTATTGACGCAGGGTTACGGCGAACATGAGGCGGCCATGGTCGCGTATAGACGCGAGGGAGAAGCGCGTGCGAAAGCACTAAATAACCGCGGTCCGATCCGCTACAACCCGGATGGCAGACTGCACGATGACATAGCCGAAGCCTATTGGCGTTGTGGCTTTTATGTATTTGAAAATGTCATTGGCGTCGAAGAATTGGCCGATATAGAGCGCGACATCTTGGAGATTCTTGATTGCGCGCCGACAGAGCAGGGTGGCGAGCTCGACAAACACGGGCGGCCAGCGCTTGGGTCTGACGGCAAGGGTGGCGGGATGGCGTTGGTGCGTCCACTGTCCGACCCGATCGGCGGCACGGAGCGGAACAACGGTCGCCACCCGGCAAAGATGATCGAACCAACACCTCCGGAAGGCGCTCCTGAGTGGGTGCCTCAAGTTCTCGGGGGGTCGCTGCAATTCTCAGACGCTGCACTTCGGCTTTATGCGCACCCCGACCTCCTGCGGGTTGCTGAAGGCATCAACGGCGCAGACTTTTCGCCGTTCAACGAGGTGATCTGGTTCAAGCACCCCGGACTTGGTGGGTCGGTGGCCTGGCATCAAGATGGCACGACCCATTGGGACACCCCAAACTTCCACAAGGGCAGTCATGGATTCAATTTTATGGCGCAGCTCTATGGTTGCAATGCAGCGAATGCATTGTGGATCGTACCGGGCTCCCACCTTGCGCGAGCCGACATCAAGACGTGGTGTGACGAAGCAGGCTCAGATCGTTTACCGAATGCCGTACCTATGATGTGCGGGCCAGGCGATGTCGGTATCACCAACCGCCAAGCGGTGCACGGCTCGTTTGCAAACACGAGTAGCGAGTGGCGGGTTACTATCAACTTTGGCTTTCACCGTCGCGACTGTGTTATCGGCGCGCGGGGCAATGGCATCCATGCTCCAGGCAGTGAAAATATCGTATACGACGAACAACGGATACAGCAACGGTCACGAATCCTGGGCACGGCAATCCAGGCGCGTAAGCAACGCTTTGCCGACGAGGCGCCGTACGAATACGCGCTGTTCAAGGGGGAGTCGTTCCAATGGAACGACCAAGTCAAAGAAAGTCTGCGTGGGTACAACCTGCTCGACCTGGGAATATAGTCTCAGGCACAATTCTGGCATCGACTTTTTCTACTTAGTATCTGGCCAAAAAGTGAAGCTTTTTGCGTCAGACACTTTAAGGGCATGATCGCGACAGGAGTCGCGATCCGAAGCGTTTTCCGTAGGCTTCTTGATCTAAGAAGAGGGGAGGTTTCCGGATGGAAACCGTTGGAAGGAGAGGGCCTGCGCCAATCGCAGATTGGCGAGACGGCAATTTTGGGACAGAAACTAATGGGGGATACATAGTTGAATAGACTTTTAGTGGGTGCGGGTTCGTTGGTGTCTTTGGTTTGTTTTGCGCTGAGTGGCGTTGCATCTGCTGCTGGGTCTGAACTCGCCGGGGTCTGGACTTTGAGCATTGACACGCCGCGCGGCATCCAACATCCAACCCTTGTTATCAACAAGGACGGGGATAGCTACTCAGGTGTTTACAACAGCCTTCGCGGACCACTCCCAATCGAGCAAGTAACCGGCGACGGCGACAACTTTGAGTTTCCCTTAGTGATCACTGTGCCGATAGGCGAAGTCGAAGTGCACTATCGTGGCTCGATCAGTGGCGACGACATGAAGGGCACCGTTGTGAGTGCGCGTGGCGAAGTCCTTTTTTCCGCGAAACGCGATAAACCCTAACGGGTGGTCTATTCCTCGGGCAGACTAAATGCCATATAAGTCGAGCCCGATGGTGGTCCGAGCAACCCACCACCCGCGGCGATTACCACGTACTGTTTGCCATCCACGGCATAGCTGACCGGTGTTGCATAGCCTGCGGCGTCCAGGTCTGACTGCCATAGAAGCGTGCCGTTGGCGGCATCGTATGCGCTGATCTTCGTATCCGGAGTCGCGGCAATGAAGACCAAACCTGATGCCGTCAGAAGCGGACCGCCAGAATTTTCTGCACCGAGCCCCAACCCAGGGTGTGATATATAGTTGCCGAGTGGCACCTGCCAATCGATCATCCCTGTGTCGAGATCGACGGCGGCGAGAGTACCCCAGGGACCTAGGTTGCCTGGCAGCGATTCGCTGTCTCTGATCGTGATCGGACTGGCCAGCATGTACGTGACCTCGGTAGTCCGATTGCTTTGCGCGAGATCGACGGTCTCGGCGAAGAGGTGGCGAATAATGGCGCGCCTTTGTATCTCACCGAGTTCGCTGAACGCCGGCATCGATCCGCGTCCTTTGCGAATTGTCGTATCGATTTCTTTCGCACTAAAACGTTTGCCTATGTTGGCAAGGCTAGGTCCACCCGCGCCATAGCGATCAGGTCGATCTTTAAAGAGACCGGTGCGGTCAGCGCCATGGCAGCGAGCACAGTTCTTCAGGAATTCGTCTTGGTCACTGAATCCAGCAGGTATCTCCACTAACTGCAGGACGCTCGCGGTCTCCTGCGTATTGAGGATGAGCTTGCGTGCATCGGGATGATACGCGGCACCACCCCACCCCGCACCGCCGTTGAATCCGGGGAAGAGCAATGCTCCGTTTAGCGATGGTGGGGCGTATGGCCCCTGATCCAGACTATCGACGAGTGTCTGGACCGTGGACGTGGCCGACTCATGACGCTCGGTCACGCTAAACATCTGTCGCGTAAACGCTACGCTGGACGCAGTTTGCGTAGGCGCCGTCTGTTCGCCGCGAATGGTGCTGTGGGGCGCTTGTAGCTCGGTTGAGTCGTACAGTAAATCACCCGTATCTCGATCAAACAGGAATAGCTGTCCAAGACGGGTAGGCAGAGCAATCGCATCGACTAGATTGCCATCTCGCTCTACTTGTACGAGGGTGGGTGGTGACGCGAGGTCTGGTCCGGCAAGCCCGTGTCGGGTAATCTGGTAGTGCCAACGTAGCGCGCCGGTGCGGGCATTCAATGCGAGCAAAGAGTTGGAATAGAGATTGTCGCCAGGCCGAGAGCCACCAAAATAGGCTGGCATCGCAGGGCCTGTAGGGACAAAGACCAGATTGCGCTCGGCATCGAGCGCCATCCCGGCAGCTCCAGCCGCCGCCCCTGTTTCGTCCTCCCGCTCGATGGTACGAAATTGCCAAACCACTTCGCCGTCTATGGCGCGTACCGCAACGATCAATCCGGTTTGCGCGTCGTCCCCAGGCGAGCCAAGCCCGAGGATCAATAGGTCGTCGACCACAACGCCGGGCGTCGGAACGCTGACGGGCTTGTCGTTGTGATATGGCCGTAAATCGAGCCGCCCCGATTCGGCAAACTCGGCAATCACAGTGCCGGTTGCCGGATCCAGTGCGACGAGATGAGGGCCATTAGTGTAGAAAAGTCGGGTATTGTCGTCGTCCCGCCACCACATCAACCCACGTTGGATTGCGCCTGTCGCTTCCTCGGTATGGCGCCATAATTCTTGGCCGGTCGCGGCGTTTACCGCAAATGCATTCAACGTTGGTGACAAGCCAAACAACACGCCGTCAACCACGAGCGGGCTCGTGTGCATTGTCGACACGCCGTCTGCGTAGTCGTTCGTGTCATAGACCCAAGCGACTTCAAGTGAGGCGACGTTGCTGCGATTAATCTTATCCAGCCCGCTGAAATGGGTTCGTGCAGGATCACCGAGGTAAGTCGAGACGTTTGGGTTTGGTTGGTCCTGACCGCAGCCGGTGAAAAACACAACAGTCCCGGCCAAGGCTAGTTTGACGAAGTACCGTAGAAAATCGCGGCTGAAGACGGTGTCGCAAAACACCCTCTTCAGCCGCGATACCGTTTGGCGCGCCGGACAATCTACGACAAGGTCTAGTTGTCCGATAACCAGCGTCCGCTCTGCATAACGGACTCGATCGTCCGCGAATTGGAGATGTCCGACGTGGGATCTGCTGTCAAGATGATCAAGTCAGCCATTTTCCCCGCCTCGATTGTGCCAAATTGTGCATCGTCGCCTTCCAGAACCCATGCGCCATTGCGCGTGCCTGCGGTAATCGCCTCCAGCGGGGTGAGTCCGGCTTCGACCAACAGTTCCATTTCGTGGTGTGGCCCCCAACCGAATGCAACGTTTCCGGCGCCGCTGTCCGAGCCAACGGCAACGACGACGCCTGCATCATTCACTTGCCTGATAAAACGTTGCATGCGCCCATACACCATGCGCAGCTGGTCGCCTTGTGGATTTGCCAGCATCGAAGCTTGGGTTTCGGGCGAGCGTAGCTGAGCTATTCGCTCAGCACCAAAAGCGTTCTGCAATCCAGGGTCGTCGAGCTCTTCGGGGTGCTCTGCTAGGTACCACGAATCCTGAGCCTTGCTGAGTGCGGGCGTGAACGACAATTTTTGTTGTTTCGCCCAGCGCACGAATTCAGTATCCACGGGGGCGCTGCGTACCGTATGGACGAAGTGTGACACCCCAACAGCATTTAGCTGGCGCACGTCTTCCTCTTCATAGATGTGCGCTACTGCGGGAATGCCAAACTTAGCCGCTTCTGTGACGAGCGCGGTACGAATTTCCGGTGATATTTTCGGAATCGGGGCGGTGCCATCATTCCAATCGAAGCCCCAGGCTAGTAGTCCATCCAAAGTGGGGTCGACCCACATTTTGATCATATCCACGTCTATTGCAGCGAGTTGGCGCACCATCTCACGTGCTTCAGCTTCGGTGGTGGGTCGTTGGATCACTTCGCCCGGTGGCATGCCTTGAGGGTGTGAGAATCCGCGCCCCGCGGTATACATGCGGGGCGCTTTGATCTGGCCCCTTTTGGCGAGCGCGATTGTCTCAGTGTTTTCAGCGTTGTCGGCCCCCAGACTGCGAGCGGTGGTGACGCCGAATTCCAGCTGCAGCGCAAATAGCCTCTCTAAAGCTTCGCGTCCGCCGCCGAAATGGCAGTGCAAATCAACTAAGCCCGGTATGACAACTTTGCCCACGGCATTGAGAATTTTTGCCGATTCGGGAATCGAAACGTCGCGCCGAGTACCGGCTGCTAGTATCCGCTCGCCGCGTATGAGGATAATTGAGGTTTCTATCGGTGGACCGCCTGAACCATCGACGAGCTTTGCACCAACGATCGCCGTCGTCTGCGGCGTGGGTGCCGCGAGGCATAATCCGCTGAGAATGAGCAGAAGCCCGCTTACTGCGGCCGACGGGGCAAAACTCATCATGTTGAGATGCATTAGCGGTCGGTTCCGTCTTCTGGCGCGCCGGTGCCGCTCGAGCCCATGAATAGTGTTTCGCCATTCAGCAAGGTCATGCGTCGGCCATTTGCACGCATTGATTCGTCTTTGGCTTGAAACCCGTCGATTATGATTTCGGTCCCGATCGGCACCGTGTTTCGAGTGATGCCGCGACGGAACAGTGTATTGGGTGTACCGGCTTCAACCATCCAAACTGTTTTCGTGCCGTTTTGTGCCGTGTCCTCCACGTGAAACCACGAATGGGGATTGACCCATTCAATACGGACAATCGGGCCCTTCAATTGGACTGGCAGATTCGGGTCGAATTCGGCGCCGAATGCATGGTGTGCGCTGGCTGATCGCAGCCCAAGTGACAATAGGGCAACCAACATTAATAAGCTGGCAATTCTCATGGTTTTCTCCTGGATAATTGGTCCTGTTTACGATCGAATCTGTCTAATTTGTCTTTTTGTCTTGTTGTCTATCTATCTGTCTATCTTTTTATCTGGGCAGGGGCTTGCTGCGTAACTCGCCGTACATCAATTCTTCAACGAACTCGACGCATTTGAAGTCGAGCAGCATCGCATCGGATTCCATGCGGCGGTACAGTGGCATGCGGATCGTCCACGGTTGGGTGAATGTCTCTGCGTCAGTCATGACGGCCTCGTATTGCAGATGATTCGGACCCATCGGAGTAAAGCGCTCAACCACGGTTAACGCAGCGCTATGGTGGTTGCCTGACCGGTCGAACCACGTATCGGGACGCAGTGAAGTCACCTCGATTACCAAGGTGTCGCCGTCCCAACTTGCGACAGATTGACCCATCCAAGAGTCAGCCGGTGCCGGACCCGGGTCCTTCATTAGTATGTTGCGGTTGGCGCTTGCGAATTGATAAACGAATTCAAGGTGCGATGGACTTTGAAATATCTGGAATGGTTGCGGTAGATAGTTGGCGCGCGGGATACCGGGTAGAAAACATTTAACTTCCGGGTCCAACTCGCTCCAATTGGCGCGGTTCTCGTCACGCTTTTGCGCAGCTTCTGGTCGATAAGGCAGCTTGCCGCCGACCACCACACCCAGGCTAGGCGGGACTGAGGCAACCGCACCCATGCGTAATGTCGGAATGCTCGCCACCGGTCCCATCGGCCCGGCCCGCAACTGAACCGACGCGCGAGCCATATGTCGCTCAATGTCCCAATTCGCTTCGTTCAACGCCTGCCAAACTCCATTCAAGTCCGGGTTTACCCCGCCCGGTCCGCGTGGCGCTTTGTAGGGTTCATTGGATTGCGACCAAGCCCCTACGGTTAGCAGCATTAAAGACAAGAAGGTGATTATTTTCATTGTTGGTCCTTAGTCCTCTCTTAATCCACTTGCGTGCAGCACGCGGTACATGTTTGCCGTTGCTTAATAGTGCTCGTGACCCCTCCGGGTTCTCTTTGACCATTCTGGTTCTTTCTAAGTAATCTGTCACGGATTTCATGTGCCCGCGTACCGCAGTTGTTTGTAGGGGAATTATCCTCACGCGTGGTGTTGTTCGGCCGACGCGAGCAGTTGCGCTCGGCACTGAACGTTAAAGCGCTGCGCGCCTTGCGAATAGACAGCTTGGTAACGGTTTCACG
>Ga0114999_10004687_pt1 | contig 16413 bp, 23 predicted proteins | sample ArcticOcean_MG_C_3_FD_89820 | JGI IMG/M metagenome (GOLD analysis project Ga0114999, IMG submission 89820) | Marine microbial communities from western Arctic Ocean - ArcticOcean_MG_CB8_126 | ecosystem: Environmental > Aquatic > Marine > Oceanic | place: Arctic Ocean: Canada Basin | collected...
TCTTCAAATAGGCTTGTCCAAAAATCGTATATAACAAATCGGTTTGTGTGTGCTATCATTGGGCGCCCAGATTCCGCTAAATTAATCTCTAAGTCGCCGGCAAACAACAAAAAAGATTCTATATTGCTATGCGGTGGGATAATATCCATAAGCACATTAAGAGATTTTGATTTATGTCTCAGATCTTTGAGTGGGGATATCATTATTAGTAGTGCCAATATTGTGTTTTAAGTTACTAAGCTTTTGCTCCACCCTGTACAGTTCTTCTGATATGTCCGGAGCAACAGGAAGTTCTTCTGCAAATATGGCATGTTGATGTTTAATATATCCACCGACAATGGTCGCGATATCTTCAAACATAATGTCAATTCGGGCTAGTTCTTCACGAAGTAATTCTATTTCTTTCACGGTTCCAACAGTTAGAACAGTAGAAGATGGTGGTGGAGCAGATTCGATTGAATTTAGGCGGTTTAGGGCCGCGGTTAGTAGTCGTTCTACTTCAAATTTTAATTCATTGTCCTCGACGGAGTATTGAATAACGATTCTTTGTCCCATTTTATCCTTTTAGTATCCGTTTAACGTTTTTATTTAACATGGTTTCAATAGTTTTTGGATCACCGACCACTATAATTTCAGTTCCGGTGTTCCCTCTATTGATAGTGAGCTTGGAGAATTCATGAATCGGGTTCAAGTGTTTATCGAGAGCGCCTTGTTCGTTTAAATGTTTCATCCTTGCTTCCTCACGAATCATTATTACATGGTCTGGATTAACAAAAATTTCATTCAGAGTATAATCTTGTTTTGTAGTACATGTGCCGCTGGTGCGCACTTCGGTTAGTTTAATTAGCATCGTGTTCGTTCATTGGGTATACTTGGTTTGGTAAAGCACACCACTTTTCTCCTTTAAATAAAATACTGTATTCGTTCTCATCGGTCTTTCCCATAAAAACGGCTGTCATTGGTTTCTCGGTTTTGAAAACCGCGGCTGGATATCCATATGTTGGGTCAGGTTTTACAATCGTGCAGTCCTGTGGTATGTATACCAGATCACCCTGTTTAAAGTTTTGTTGTGGCATATTTTACTCCGTTTGGATAATACCAAAGTTAGTAGTAATCAGTGTCCCGGCGCAACTAGCAGCATTTTGCAGCGCAACCCTCGTAACTTTTACTGGATCTATCACGCCTGTATCCATCAGGTTCACCATTTCGTTTGTTCGAAAGTTCCAGCCGGTATTATTATCGCTAGCTAGCACCTGCGAAACTATAAGGTCCGGTGATTCGCCGGCGTTGATAGCCATCTGCCTAATCGGTTCCTCGCATGCTTTCTGAATAACCGCTGCGCCATAACCCTGATCGCTTGTGCCGTCTTCACTGATAACTACGATTGATCGGGATGCACGTAGCAGCGCTGTTCCACCACCAGCTACGATGCCTTCCTCTTGTGCAGATTTTACTGCTTCAAGCGCGTCTTCTATACGGTGCTTTCTCTCGGTCATCTCTACCTCGGTTGAACCGCCGACCCTAATTACTGCGACACCTGAAGCTAGTCGGACAATACGATTTTGAATTTGCTCAGCTTCTTGTAGAGACTCTGTTTGTTCGATGGAAGCTTTCATTGTCTCAATCCGAGCCCCTATCGTTTCAACATCACAATTACCACCAACAATGGTTGTATGGTGTTTACTACTCTCAATAAATTTTGCTGAGCCTAAGTGCTTCATCTCTATCTCTGTGAGCTTTATCCCAGATTCGCGAGTGATGAGCGTAGCGCCGATTGACACGGCCAAATCATCTAGGGTAAACCGTCTTTCTTCACCATAATTCGGAGCTTTAATAGCGGCGATCTTAAGAGTTCCCCGTATTGCATTCATTATTAAGGCTGCCAATGCTTGTCCATCAATATCTTCAGCAATGACAATTAGTGGCCGGCCTTCGCGGGCAACCATTTCTAATACCGGCAACACTTGCTCTACAGCCGAAATCTTATGATCGGTAACAAGTATCAAGGGTTCATCATGATGCATAACGGCGCGCCTCTCGTCAGTGATGAATGCGCCTGCACAATACCCCGCGCTTAGTTTGAATCCTTCTGTGACATCTAAGCTAGTTTCTAAGGATCTAGATTCTTCAATAGTGATAGACCCATCCTGCCCAACACGATCAACCGCGAGGGCGATGAGCTTTCCGATTGAGTGGTCGTTATTCGCTGAAATGGTCGCGACATGCTCAATATCTTCCAGGCTTGTGACGGGAATCGATAAGTCTTTAAGACGTTGTGCTACATCTTTCGCGGCCAAGTTTATGCCTCGTTGAAGTTCCGTTGACGAAACACCAGATGCAATAAAGCGCTGTGATTCTCGTAAGATAGCTCGTGCAATCACCGTAGCGGTGGTGGTGCCATCGCCGGCAGCGTTGTTGGTTTCCACTGCCGCCTGCTTAATAATCTGCACAGCTGCATTTTCAAAGGGGTCTTCACAAGCAACGAATGCTGCGACTGTAACACCATCTTTTGTGATGAACGGTTGTTTCCCTTTCTCTTGTAGAAGAACACTTCTTCCTCTGGGACCTAGCGTTGATGCGACATTATCTGCTAGTTTATTTGCGCCAGTGATGATCTTCTGTTGTAGTGTCTGATTGTCGTCGTATGCTCGACTCATTAATACCTCTAAGCTATGGTTATATTATAATCGATTGTGTGGAGAATGTCAAATGTTATTTGTTTAAATTTCTTTTGACGTCTTCGCTGGTGTTTTCTTGAGTAGTTCTACCACTTCTTCACCTTCTGCTTGGGCTTGCTTGTTCGCGTTCATTGCGGTTGAGCGGCGATCGGCACTAAAGTATTTTCCTACATTCTCAGTGAAACTCTTTGTTGTTTCTAAGAGCGCCATCATATCTCCCCTCAATTTCTTAGTGTAGATCTCTGCAACAGCTTTAATGTTCTTATCCGAGAGATCCAACTCGCCATAGTATTCTACGTCGGCGATTGCTCTTAGACTAGCCATGCCCGTTCTGGTGATTTCCCATTGGCTCCCTCCGACTTTGCCCTCGGATTCCATTAGAGCTTGTTCTTCTTTCATATACCTTTTTTCTGCCTCATGGAAAGAGCCAAAGTAGGACTCAACAAAGTGTTGCATCTCTGCAGCGTTATCGGCATAGAGTTTGTCATAGATGCCTTGGAGCTTCTGTAGCTTTTTCTCATCTTTGTCTTGTAGCTTCCACTTGGCTACCCACTTCGCGAAGCTGGGTTCTTTTCCTGCCGCGGCATCTTTTTCAGCGGTGTTTTCTAAATCTATCATTAAGCCCTGATCTGTCATTAAATTATACTGCTTTTGTTTTTTCTCTGGTCCCGCGGGGGCGCTACCTTCATCGTCAAACATGCCCTCTGCCCCAAGGTTCTTGTAAAACATTCCCTTGCCTTCAGTATAGCCCGGGCATTGCTTAAGAATTTCAAACATCTGCAGTCTCCACTCGGGGGAATCTTGCCATGTTCTAACATGTTGTTCAAATGCGCCGGCGGACGGGCCGAGCAGGGCGGTGTTCTTTGGTGTTGACGTCATTATATCAACGAAGTTATTACGATTGATGATAAAATCAAATATGCTCAGTTGGGAGACATCTTCGCCATCCTCTGAGTTTTTGCGAGCGATCAGGTATTTAATAGAGGGAACACCCGAACCGCCACGAATAAACAGGTAATCTATAAGGTTTGTAAAGCTGCCATGAATACCGGTATTAGGGCTCAATAACTTAAGACTAACTGCCTCATCATCGCCCGTCACGAAATCCTCAATGGGGAGAGTACCGCCAACGCGGCCGGCGATCTGCTTGCCGCCCGTGAGGGCTGCCATAAAACCCTCGAAAACAAATCCAGCGGATGATTCGCTATAGTCGTTTAAGCATGCTTGGAGCGCTTCGATGATCATCATCATATTGAGGATTGCGTTAAATCTTTCGCCGGTGCCTTTTCTTTCTGCCTGCACGGGATCAACAAAGCTGTTAACGTGGGCAATACGTGCCTGAACGCTCGACTGTCGGGTAATGGATGCGAATATCCTGTCGATGTCTTTTCTTGATTGGCTGTTGGGATCTCCCCAAGCCTCGTTGGGATTGAGCTTAGGAATGGGGATAGACATGCTAAAGCGTTCGGCTTCGGTGAGAGTATCTGCCGGGGGCTCCGGGTCACTAAAGATACCTAACGGAATCTGCATGATCTCTTCAATCATTGCCATAAGACTCCCGGGAGTAACAGTACTCTCTTTCTTGGTATACTCTTCTTTAAGTATGTTTCTCAATTTAGACATGTAAAAACCTCAGATAATTATGTCAGCTATACCTAATTCTACAGCTTCTTCTGCTGATAAATAGACGTTAACATTGCGTTCTAGCATATTTTTAACATCCTTTTTCGACATATTGGTGTTCTCAACCAAACATCTGATATACATTCTTTGAATCTGTTCAATGGCTTCCATCTCATTTAGGAGGTTGTGAAGAGCCCCATGTTGGCCGGCAATGACTGAGTGAATCATCACTCGGCAGTTCTTTCCGATCTTTCGTTTGCCCTTAGTTCCGGCCGCCAGGAGCGGTACGCCGGCGGACATAACTTTACCCATTCCAACGGTGTGAATTTCCATGTCCTTCTCCACCATTTTCATCACATCATACAGAGCAAACATGTCGTCGGCGCTGCCACCATACGTGGAGATATAAAATTCCACTGGCTTTTTCTCTTCTTCTTTTAGCAACTTGTCTTGGGCGCTCAAATACAGAAGTGCGTGAACCAGCTCCGCAATCTTTTCATCTGAAACCTCGCAGAACAACCCGATAAGCCGCATGTCAGGCTCGGCCTTTCCTTGTCCGCCTGGATCCAGCAGCAGTATCTGGCTCAGCAGGTCTTCAACTGCAACTATCTCTGGCTCTGGCTGTGGTGCTACCTTTGGTTTAGCTTTCTTTTCTTCTGCTATTAATGATTTAACAATTTCTTTAATTTTACTGATCATTTCTACTGTCTCTCCAAAATGCTAGTGCTGCTTTTTTGTTAGTCTCTAAGTATTCCATGGCTGAGGCCCAGTCGTCAAATTCAAGTATAGGTTTGAAGAATTTGGGGTGGGCGTGTATGATAGTGTTAATTGATTTTGTTTTAAAATGTTCAACATCTTTATTAAAACTCATCTCAAAGGTGCTGATTTGTGTTGCGGTCCTCTCAGTTCTAATTAGATGTTCGAGCACTAATTCGCGAGCATATGATAAATTCTCAAGCGATTTTATCAATGATGAGAGATATATTACATGCGACATTTTTATCAGCATGATAGCAAATCGGGTTGAGTGTAAAAAATAAAATGTTTTATGAGTAATGTACCCAAACACAAACATTAATATGTACATCCACCAATTTGTCATAAACCCTTCAAAAGAAAAGCCGCCGGTATCCCAGCGGCTCTTATATCATAACCTATTATCAAATAAGAGTCAAGGTTATTTTGTTAGTCGCTTTAAAATTCTTTCGGCTAGCTGATCAACCATAGCATCCTTCTTTTGCGCTGCGCCAATTCGTTTAGCTACTCTACGAGCAACTTCCTTAACGAGAGCGTCTTGTGTTCGCTCTTGCATAGGCATCATATCTTCCTCTTCTTCCTCTGAATCCATGGCTAGCCCGTCTGGCGCCATGCCTAGGCCATCATCGGCGTCGACTTCAAGACCATCTTCCGGCGCCATTTCTGCTCCTAAGTCATCGCCAGTGGTGAGATCCACTTCAATCCCAACTAAGTCCGCTAACTGCTGGACTAAATCAGAAAACTGGTCTTCTTTATCTACGGGGACAGAATCTCCCATCTCCATATCATCCTCTGGAGCAACATCCATTTCTGGAGCTAGATCATCATCTGGCGCCATCTCAGCGCCAGGATCCATAGGGGTCTCCGGGCCCATGTCATCAACTTCCTCTTCCTCATCCTCTACCGGAAACTCTTCGGAAAGGTTGTAACCCATCTCTTGTAGGCGGCCCGAACCTATAGAAGGCATGTGAGCCAATTTCATGAACTGGCGAACTTGCGCCTCTGTTAAAAGTGTTTTTCGAGCCATTACTAATTCTCCTTAAAGTTTGACGTCAAATATAAATAGTTGTTGTTCTTGCAAATCCCATAAAATATCTCCACTTAGTTACCAAGCAACGAATTACGTTTCAATTTTTTAAGGGCTGCAGTCTCTATTTGCTTAATTCTAGCAAAGGAGACTCCGATTCTTTCGCCCACTTGTCCAAGGGTCATATTTCCATTTTCATATATAGATATAAGACAGCAATTGTATTCAGATGGAAAATCAATCCAATGACGGCAGCTTGTTTTATCACAAACCTTTTTATTTTTTATGCACTTCGCAGAGCACTTCTTTAAGCCGTCCCCCTTCATAGCTCTGGGTATTCCTCTGCTAACCTATCAAAAATATTATTGATTTCTCCTTCGTTGAGTCCCAAATCATTAACTGTTTCTTTTCCCTGTTTTATTAATCTTTTAGATTTCTGGGTGCGGCCGGTATTCTGTTGCTTGACTTCATCAACATATGATTGAATCCTTTCATCGCCTGTGATATAAGCAGTTACCATATGACGGAAGAACTCAGCCTGCTTCATCTTGTCGTGTTTTAGCCGAAGAATTAACTGTGCGTGGCGATGATCCCAATCTGTAAAGACGATCCTTTTATTTGTTTTGCCATAATCGTTCACCACTTCCTCCCAATAATATGGGTGTGGCTCTCTGATAATCCTGATGTGGTTTGCTGAATAAACTGTGCGGTGGAATGGAGTTCTGAGATATTCCTTGCTCCGGAGTATGAAAGACCAGACCGAATCCCTCTTTCAAGGTCAGACAGAAGATGCTTAACACCTCCGCGATATGGTACCCTTGACGAGACTCCTTCAAATGATGAATACTTTCCCCTCCAATTAATTTGCGCTTCTTTGCTGGCCATCCCACGATACTTCTTCCACCGTGTTCCATCCTGTTCTTCAATGATTTTGCCCGGGGTTTCATTTGTACCGGAAAGAAGGGAGCCACACATCACAGCATCGGCGCCTGCAGCCAGAGCCTTAACAATGTCTCCGGAGTTGCGAATTCCACCATCTGCAATGATCATAACGTTTCGGTCGGTCTTGGCACACTCCATCACTGTTTGAAGTCCCGGGAGGCCATGGCCAGTTTGAGTGCGCGTTGAACAGATTGAACCTCCGCCGATATTGCAGCGGACCGAATCAGCGCCCCAATCAGATAGGTCGTTAACACCCTCTAGGGTCGCGACGTTGCCAGCCATAATATGAATGTCATCACCCAAAGCAGCGCGGAGCGCTGTCAGGGCCTCTTTCATAAGGATATGGTGACCATGGGCGACATCAACACACAAGAAGGTCACACCGGCGGCTACCAGGGCGCTAGCGCGCTCTAAATAGTCACCAGTCGTTCCAATGGCGCCCCCTATTGTAAGAGGCTGGCTAGCTGCAGCGTCCTTGGCGTATGTTAGCATGCGATGTTGTTCAACAAGCGACGAGTAGCGGTGTAGTATCGCGACTCCGCCATGTTTTGACATCGCGATGGCCATGGGGGCCTCCGAGATTGTATCCATGGGAGACGCAATTATTGGTAACTCTAATACCAGATTTTTTCCCAGGTCAGTTGATATATCGATATCAGAACGAGAGCGAATATTAGAGTATTGTGGGACGAGTAGTACGTCATCGTATGTTAGCGCAGTTTCCAACGAGGGCCCCTTTAGTGATAATGTCATTGTAGTTTGAGTTTGTCCTATTTATTTTTATTAATGAAATCTTTGATCTCGTTAACGCGGTACCATGTCTCACTGTTGGGAGTCTTTGGTTCTGGCATTAACGTTACTTTAGTCTCTGTTTTAGATGTTTTCACATGAAAAAATGTTGGTATACCATAAAACTTATAGCGTTGTTCTAACTCTTGATTGTCGTCGTCCATGTTAAAAGCGTAAAAGAGTACGTCGTCATATGAGCTAGCGATATCTTTATAATAGTCAGCTAGATTATGACATAAGTGGCAGTGTGGTGCGTAGAACTTAATCATAATTGAGTGACTGGCTTTGATTTTACCATCGAGAATCTTTACGAGACTCTTTTTATCAATCCTTTGTACTTTTGACATTATCAATTACCTCCTGTGCTTTTTTTATGCAATGTGGGCAGAATAATCTGACCACTTCCTGCTTTACAACGACGCTCCATGATGCTATCATGTCACGGTCTTGCTTGTCAAACGGCTCTGTGCATGCGGAACATTGCGATGGTAGCTTGCCGAACTGGGAAATTTTTTGGGAAAGATTTTCTGTGGCATCTTCTCCCATTCCCTTGCTCATCGCTCTCCGAGTCTCGCGGTTCATTCGCCTTCTTCTGCCTTCTTCTTGGCCGGAGCCTTCTTCTTTACGGCGTTTGCTCTGCGAAGTGTCGGCGACATTTCTTCAGTTACAACCCTTGGTGGCGGGTCGATCGGCACTGGCGGGGTGGGGGTGGCTGGTACTGCCGTTCCAAAATACTGTTGGAGTGTCAGCATTGCACCTTCATATTGTGCCAGCTTAAGTGCTTGATTGGCGATCTTATCTACATCGCCTTCTTCTGCTGGTCTCGCATAAATGTCTTTAATAATACCAAATGCCTCAAGGGCTTTGGCGCGCAATTGTAAAATTGCTGCATCTGATGTTTCTTTAGCCATTATTGTTTCCTTTTTGTTGTTGGGTTCATCGGTTCATCGCACCGAAAATCTGTTGTTTGTTTTCGCCATCGAACACTACCACCGCTGAAGGGAATGGGGCACTGTTTGTACTGTCTCCAAACTTTAGGCGGCCCTTGACGAAATATAGTTCTGACGCTAGCATAACATATTTATGCCAGTACTTAGTGTCCGTTCTTGCTGGTATAAGCATAATAACTTTTGTAGCTTTCTTTAGAGACTCCTGATATCCCTTCGCGATCCATTTGTCAAGGCCTCTTCCATAAGGGGGGTTAACAAAGCATGTGAATCCTTCCCAATCCTTTTCCAAGCCGTCCTCCGCTTCCGTGAAGAAGTTGGAACACTTAGTATTGTGGGTGCTGGCGCAGGGGTCCAGATCAAATGGTCCGAACCGCCAGTTTAACTTATCATAAAAGTCTTGCGGGGTTGACCAGTTACCGGTGGCAGAGCTAAACATTGTCTCTTGTGTTGATTTATTCATTTTTAAAATTCTTCTTTTTCGTTTGGGTTATCGGTCAAATGTACAACCTTGTTGCCATTCTCATCGTAGCACCCGCACTGGAAGACTCCTTGGTCGCTGATCGTCGTTTTTCCGTGAATGGGGCAGAACGATAGTGACTCGGTAGCGTTTGCTTCAACTCTTTTCATGAATGCTTTGCTGCCGTAGTCATCGCGACGATCAAATAGCGGACCACCGGGGTCATAGCACGGACAAAGATTGGCCTTGTCATACATTCCGTGAGTTGGGCAGCGGCTAATGGTCATGACCGCCGTTAGCTTATCCCTTTGGCGCTTTTGTTTCCTATTCACGGTAGTTTGCCTCCATCGCACTGCGCACATCCTCAATATTGTAACGAAAATCGCCGGTGGATAGCAAAATGCATGGGATCTTATCAGTCTTACGCCACTCGGCGACGGTGCCCACAGAGCACGAATAGAATCGAGCTACCTCGCCCGGTGTCCATAGTTGCATACTTTTCTTAGTCTGCTTAGGCATCGTCTCCTCCAGAAATAGTCTTAAAGTTGTCCACAACCTCATCAATATTAAAGTTGCCGCGGAACAAGCGGTATGCTTTCACCGCTGATCGAATCTCATCTGTGCTTAGCCAGCCATTCGTCCGGAACTCCGAGCGTAACTCTCGCTTTTGTTCTTGGTAAGGTTCAATGCACTCTTCAATCGCTGATAGCGAACGGATATACTCCTTAACATATTGCTTCTTCTCGTCTTGTGATGACGCCATTTTCCCTCCTTACGGGTTTGGTCTTATCTACACTTATATTATAACAACCCGGGGGGGAGATGTCAAGTGCTATTTGTTAAAAATTTGGGGACCGAATAACTGAGACATAAACCGCTTCACGATATCGTCCTTCTCAGTGGTGCCTTCACATTCTGAGAAGATATAGTTGTAAGTGTTCTTCTCTTTTGCAAGTTTTTGGGCCAATGTGTCCGTCTCTTTCTTCATCCAGCGAATTTGCTGTTTATAATTCTTGGGGGTTGTGATATTAAACTTCTCTGCTATATCTAAAATAATAAAGTATCTATGTTCTTCCAACGCTGTCCTAGCTTCCTTGAACATATTTAACTTAACATCTCTTTCCTCGTCTGTCAAGCTCTTATCCAGTTTATCCGGGTGAATCAGTAACGCTATTTTTCTAAACACTTTATTGAATATATCATGGACCTCTTGTTCATCCTTAGACATCTGATAGTCACCAAGTTGTTGCGGGTATTCTTCCTGGTTATCACTATTTACTTGCTGTTCGGAGGAAGCATTATGAATTACGAGAGAACCATCTGTACAGGTATCAAGCTCGGGGTTCTGCTGGTTATCCTCGGGTGCGCTCTTACCCTGATATAATTTATCAAGCTTGGCGCTGTGCTCTTTGTTTAACCCAGCAAGGTCAAGCTCATTTTTAACACAATAGTCTTCGTAGTGTGCTTGAAACTCGCGGGAAGACGCCTTATTGATCTCTTTTACGAAGTCAAGCTCTTCATTTATAAACCGAAGTTCGTTAATATAACGCTTCCATCTAATTTTTGTGCTAACCGCCATGGTATGCTCTCCTTAACCGAAGTCAAAGTCAACACTTACCTTGATCTTAAGTTCTGGAATAAATAGATGGTTTGCGAGGTTATGCTTCTTGCATTCGTCTGCTTCTACAAACCAATCAGCATGGCCCTTCTCATGGACGATATCGAGGAAGTAGTCCTTATGATGGCCACAGTTCTCTGCCATCATTGTATAGATCTTCTTGTTGAGACGATCGGTCTCGTCTGCACTTACTTTAATCTCTTCTACTTTGCCCCAGGCCATAGAACTGACATCATGAATCATTACCGTTGAATCCGGGTCCATGTATCGGTTGCCTTCGGTGCCGAAAGAAAATAAGATCGCGCCACATGACATGGCTTTGCCCTGTACCATGGTGGCCACCGGGATCTTTGAATGCTTAATATCTGATATCATGGACATTAGGCTGTATACTTGTCCACCGTAGCTATCGATGATAATTGGTAAAACTGGTTGGCCGGTGTTCTGCGCCTTCGCAACCAAACTACTAAACTCTTTGGCGGCCGCTTCTGTAAAGTTTCTAACCCGGATAACTACTGGCAGGTCTTCTATGAGATCGGGCTCTTTTAAGAGCGGACTAAAGTACTTGATTATGTTCATTAATGTTTATCCTAATAGTCGAAAGTTGTATTTAATAGATCTGGTTGAGAAACCCCACTGTTCATTATAGTCTAACCGGCTCATATACGGACGGTTAACATGAATGCGATCTTTTTCGGGTTTTACTCCCCAGCACCTTATCTTAGTTAGTTCGTTATTAGAGTCAATCACCTCTAAAATCCAATAAGTCTTTCCATTCTTTGTTTTGCGAGGCACGACTTTGCGAGGTATAAACCAGCATACTTCCAAATCCGGGTCAAACTCAGAAATTGGTGGAATATACTTTTCTTTTAGTTTCGCGATCATGTCATTGCTCATAACAAGGTTCATCGGGAAGATCCCTGTTAGGTCCGTTTTAAATTGGATGATCTCTTCCTCGGAGAAGTCGCCTTCTGGCTTGTATATTTCCAAATTCTCCAAAAACTTCTTAAGATTTTTTGGGCGTTCTACGACACACACACTCCAGAAATGCTTTCTGCCAGTAAAACGGTCATCTACCAGATTGTCTAATGCACCACCTCTGCAAAGGGCGTCTAAGGCTTTCTTATTGAACTTGCTATAGGACACCTCTTCTCGGAATAATAGGTCTTCAGCATTCATAAATGGGCGGTGATCTAACACTTGCTCAATAGCTGACATGCCTAGTCCTTTAATGGAGGTAAGCGGTTGGATAAGCGTCTTACCATCTTTGCTAATCTCCCACACTGTACCCGATTTGTTGATATCAAGAGGTTCGATATCAAAGCCATGGCTCTTGGCGGTGTTGATGGCCTTCTCCTTGCGGGCTTCCGGCTCTTTGTCAAGGAATGCTGCAACCCACTCGCTAGGATACTTCTTCCATAGCCAAGCACACTGGTAAGAGATGATGCTATATGCGGTCGCGTGGTTCTTTGAGAAACCATACTTCGCGAAGCCCTCCATCAATAGCCAAATCTCTTCGGCTGTGCTGATAGACATTCCCTTTTCGCTAGCTCCTTGAATGAACTGCTCACGGAACTTTACTAGCAAATGTTCCTTCCCTGTTCCCTTCTTTGTGAGAAGCTTACGGATTGTGTTACCATCATCTCGGGAGATATCCTTTCCAATCCTGTGAGTGATCTCGCTGATCTGCTCCTGATAGATAACGTGGCCATAACTTTCTTCAGTGATCTCTTTGAAGATGGGATGGTACCACTCGATGGCGGTGAGGCCGTCTTTAGCTGCGATATACTGGTCGTGTACCTTAGCTGACAACGGACCTGGCCGGAAGATAGAGGTTACTGCTGAGATCTCTGCGATGTTCGTCGGCCGGACACTCTTACAGAATTCTTGCGCTCCATCATTAGTAAATTGGAACGTACCTGCAAAGTTCCCCTTATGAAACACGTATTTGTAAACCGACTGGTCTTCAAGATCCAGCCTGTCTGGATGCAGTTTAGTATTATAATAATCCCGGACCTGATCAAACGTTGGGTTTGAGACACCATGATGACGACGCAGGATGTGTTCAACACAACCCTCGATCATCTTAAGCGTTGAGAGCCCAAGCAAATCGAATTTAATGAAGCCCATGGGTTCAAGGTGACGGACGTTCTGCCCCTCCGACCATGGCGATTGTCGCACACCACCACTATTGATGAGTGGCATGTTTTCATTAAGGTTCTCAGATACAAGCAGTCCACCTGCATGCCGTGAGCAAGAACGAACTTGTCCAACCAACCCTTTAACACGTTCTTGAACCTCTGGGTGTTTGGCCAAGAAAGCTCGCAATGAAGATGAGAATTCTAGAACCTCTTCCCAAGTTGGAACATACACACCAGCGTTTATGCCATGGCGTTGCTTTGCTGGGCCAATGGCTTCGTTCATCATAGCGCTTGTTACAGTGTTGACTTCTGTAAATGGAATCTCATAAAGCTTTGAGATGTCCTTGATAAGTGACTTAAGCTGCAGTGTATTCCAGTTTGAAATGGGGGCTACCCTGTCTTCACCCCATTTTTCAATGAGCATCTCCTTAAGTTCCATTGGAGCAGACACATCTGTATCAATATCAGGGTAATCGGTTGCGTCGGCTCGTAGGAACCGTTCAAACGGGAGAGCATATTTAATGGGATCGATCTGCGTGATCTTAAGGGTGTACGCAACCAGCGAACCGCATGCACTGCCGCGGCCAGGACCAACGAGCATTACTGCTGCAGCCTCATCAACGATGGCTTTCATGGTAAGGAAGTATTTGCTGAAGCCACGACTGTCGATAACATCAAGTTCATACTTGAGGCGGTCAGTGTACTCTTCATTTGTATGTAGACCAAGTTCCCTGAGCCCATCAATAGCATAACGAACTAGCGCCTGTGTGGCTGTAGCTCCCTCTGGTACAACGAAATCAGGTAGACGTACAGTTGTGTCTGGCATGAAACTTTCGATGCGCTCGTGCGCAATCCTATATGTTTCTTCAATGCTCTCCAAAACTAAATCATCGTCATATGTTTCGCCCTGCAGATCTGAATAGTGTTTGTAGCTCTCCCACATTTGATCACCGTTCTTTGGATACAACTCGTAACCAATAACATCTGTGTTCTCTGGAATGACGCTTTTCTCTTCTTCTTCCTCAGTGTCAGTTTTCCACTTGGGTTTTCCCTTTCCAAGCCAACCAAGCGCCTTATACATTTCACGGTCCTTCCAAGCTTCCGGACTTGGATAGTGACTGTCTGCGGTTGAGATCATTTTAAGGTCAAACTCTTTTGAAACCTGAATAATATGCTTGTTGAGTTCATGTTGCTCAGGAATATTGTTCCACTGGAGTTCTGCATACCAGCGATCGCCGAAGATCGAAACCATCTCTCTTGTAGTTTCGCGCATTGCTTCTAGAACGGCTTCAGGGCCCTCGTCACGGTTCTCCCAGTAGTTTCCAGCGTACACCCCACCTAGACAGGCGGAAGCCGCTATGACCCCCTCTGAGTGCTCTCTAAGCAAATCATAGTCCATGCGCGGGTATCGATAGAAGTACTCGTCTGTATAACTCTTAGATATTAGCTTGTACAGGTTGTTAAGCCCTACTTGGTTCTGTGCTAGGAGGATTAGATGCCGGCGGCGCTTGAGAATAGGCTGTGCAGCTTTTGTATCGCCCTCGTCTTCTGCTGTTGCCCCTGACTGCGCTGTTTTCTTGGCTGCGCGCGCTTTCTTCTTGTCTGCCATAGCCTCGTCGTAAGCTACACGCCAGTCTTTAACAGACGTGGTAAAGTATGCCTCAACACCAAAGATTGGCTTGAATTCCTTTCCCTCTTCCTTCATCTTCTTGGCATGCAGAACCTGCCACGATAGCCCGTTCATGTTGCCATGATCGGTAAGCGCTAGCGCATCACTACCGTTTTCATATGCGAATTCCATATGTTCTTGTGGGTATCCAACAGCATCAAAGATCGATCCCGCAACACTATGGGCATGAAGCCCGACAAACTTAATCATTTATTCTCCTAATTTTAATCCATGCCGCCCACATAATAGGGACTGCGATGGGGTGTAGACACAACAACCAACTTATTGGCGCGCCAGTGATAAACCATGGGTTAACATTATGCCCTAGCCAAATGAATAGCGCGGGGAACAACACATCCTCGATGATCTCCCAGATAACTATGATGAGGACAAGAGCTAAGCCATGTTCTTTGAGTGTATCCATCAGCCTTGATGGCCGAAAGTGCTCTAATTTATGTTTAATGCGATGCCATACCCACCGCAGTGCGTCTCTCATTCTTCACCCTCACTATATGGTAACTTAACATACTCGTGTGGTGTTGTCAAGCCCTTTTCGGGCGTCTCTATAAGATAGTCTGACCCAAGGTACTCACGATATCCATCAAAAGTTGAAAGATCGTGGTACCAATCAAGGCTAATCTTGGTCGCGTGGGTCTCGTTGACCGTCGCGAATATCTTCTGGAGATTGAAGTGGCGGGCGCTCCATCTCTCGCTCAGTGGCCGTTTCTTCGAAGGGTAACGGTCTCCTGGTAAAGGGGGTAAATACTCCCGGGTTGTTTGTTTGTTTACCGAACGTCTGCATTGTTTGAAATCTTCTCCTGTAAAAGTAAATGCTATTGGTATGTTATTTTTGACTGTATCGCCGTCATAGCATAAAAATAGGTTGTTGGTTTTGTGTTTTATTAGTTTTCGGTGTTCTCGCACACTGTAAATGTCATAAGCCGACATTGGGAATGATACATAGTATTTCTCGGGGGTTAACCACTTAGAAATATTATACGCGCATCTCCAGGCCGAATGTGCTCCATATAAAATAGACCACCCATAAGAATCACGGCGGTCGCGATCCTTCGGATGGATTGGCACATAATAAATAGGTATTTCTTTTCTTTCTTCACTACTAAAACGTGTAGGGCGATGAAAATAAACTGGATCATACACCCATTCACCGACTATCTTTCGTATTATTGGCGCCAAGTCATCGTTTGCCACTATCCAGATGGTAGAGCAGCCGGCCATGGCACACTCAAACACTGATTTTTGAATGGCAGTAAAACCTTTGTTGACTGGGCTCAAGACATCTGGTGTCTTTAGATCAAAATCAGTCTTGAGGTTCGCGATCGGGATTATTCCCGCTAAATGTATTTTCGGACGCATTTCCTACCCAGTGCTTTAAAAGTCTATTGTATCCCAGACAACCCGTTGGTAAACCCCTAAGCAGATCTTCCTCGCTAACTTCCGGAAGCGTGATATTACTGGCTTGTGGTTCTTGTCGAATCGGCCGCTCTCGCGTTTGGCGGAGGCCGCTAGATGTTCTATGTTTGTAATATTTATCATTTCCGGCTGTTGTTTGTTCACTGGCTTTTTTTCCTTTTAAGCCTCGCTGCTCCATCTCATGAATTAATTTAAAGCGAGCCATCGTCTCCGAGTATTCAAAGTCTAATAACTGTTTGCTATCTAAGAATGAGACAGCAATAGCATCTTTAATAGGAGTATTTCCATCAATACGATCGGAACTATAAAACCATACCTCCCCAACAAAA
>Ga0114999_10004688_pt1 | contig 16412 bp, 14 predicted proteins | sample ArcticOcean_MG_C_3_FD_89820 | JGI IMG/M metagenome (GOLD analysis project Ga0114999, IMG submission 89820) | Marine microbial communities from western Arctic Ocean - ArcticOcean_MG_CB8_126 | ecosystem: Environmental > Aquatic > Marine > Oceanic | place: Arctic Ocean: Canada Basin | collected...
AACACCGCAGTCAAAATGAGGACAGCGGCCGTGACAAAACTGGGGCTGGTAGCTCTTTTCATCCTGTCTTTCTCCTTGGGCTGAGCCCAAAAACAGTTAGTCCGAAACGATTGAGAATGGCAACTGCGCGAGATCAGCGCTCAACGACGATCTCGCCGTCCGCGTATTCCTTGCCGATATCGCGCTCAAACGAATAGGGTATGTCTACGTCTTCAATGGGCTCGTTGCGATAGTCGAAACGCAAGACGCAATCCTGTACCAGGACCTGGATGTTGTTGACGTCCGGATGCAGGGCCTCGAAGACGACGAACCCTTCGACCTCCTGGCCGCTGAACACCTCTTCATTCTTGAACATCGTTTGCCGCAGAAGATCTATGCGTGCCTGGTAACGAGCATACTCATTGCCGCGGTAGCCTATCGCATAGGCGCGGTAGTAGGTGTCCAGCTGTTGGAGATTGAGGCTCCAGTATTCCCTCTTGTTTTGCGCCCTCAAAACAATCTTGGCGGGGTCGATTCTCACTTTGGGGTAAGCGTAGTTCTTGACGGCCAGATGAAAAACAGTAAATCGGCTGCGCGTCTTGTCGCCCTCCCAGAATTCGGTGTTGCCGAAGGTGTACGGGTTCGTTGACTGCGGGCCGTCCTTCGACTGCGAAGCGAACTGCCGGTTAAGCTCTTCATCAGTCAGGGGACGCAACCTCACCTCGAGACGGTCCTGGGTAAACGTCACGCTTCCGTCATCGGCCACCGTCATCGCGGTTCCTTGATCATCGATCGGCCGCAGCGGGGTGGAGTAGTGGTGATAGCCGCAACTGGACGCGCCCATACCCAAGGCGAGGACCGCTGCCAGGCGAGTTCCCCAACGGATTGTGAAATCATTCGCTATCGTCGCCATCGCTCTTGCTAACTCCTGACTGGTGGAACCTGCATTCAGTGAATTACCGGCCATAAGGTGAAACCGGTCGCTAATATAGTCCAACCTACAGGGCGATGAAAGCCTTTTCAGTCGCCCGCAAACGATGCTTTTACCCTGCCCCAGGACACGTCACGCACTGCCGTGGGGCCCGTATCGGCCGCCATTAACCGCAAATCCGAGAAACGCTCCGACAGACGAAAGTCGTTTTGCCCTCCGGACAGCGACCAAGTCGCTTCGTAGAACAGAGGATCCTGGTCAAAATCACTGAAACGAACGTTGAATCCAAGCACTTCGCCAGCCTCCAGATCGTGCCGAACACTCTGGAATTCGGCGCCCACATCCACCCGATCGTATGGCACGAGCATCATCTCATAGTTGATCGCCGTCAATCCACCGACGTCAGCCTGAAAGCTGTACGCCGCAGCCGTGAACGGGCCGTCGTCAAGCGAGTACCAGTCAGCGGCCGAAAACCCCAGGAAAAAGTCCTCATCCGGGGGTGGTCCCGCTATCACGAAATGATTCGCTTCAGTGCCGTTGCGCCGGAGCTGCTCCGCTGCGGATAACTCTGGGAAATCCGCAAATTGCCCTCCGGAATGATCCGCATCAACAAAGACCTCCATGTCGTCGTCCTGCCACATCAAAATCGCCGAACCTGCCGGCCTGTCAATCTGGTGAACATCATCGAGCACTCGAGCGGCGAAGTAGAGGCGGTTTTCAGCTTCACTCCAGCCGATCCACACTTGAGCCGAAAAATCCTGTTCGTCCACTTCGACATCCGCTACGAGGTCAACAAAATCGTCGGTGCTGATGCCAAACCCCTCGACTGCCCTCCAGTCAGAGAGGTCGCCGTCCACGATCGGGGCCGCTCCTGGTGCAAACTCGAACGCCGGGAAGCTCTTGCCAAGGGGCAGATGAGCCCCGACTCCTGTAGAACAAACAAGAAGCAGGACCATTGTGCCGCGGACAGACCAAGCCAGCTGGTGCCAACGCGCTTTACCTGAAATCCGCATCATGGTACGGAAATAATTCCCCTGTGTCAACGTAGTTTTAGATGGTCTTAACTCAAATTTTTTCAAATCGTTACAGACTCCCCCGTCAGTCGGCCAGGACGATGGTACCAACCGCTGATTGTGCCAGCTCCCGCTGCTCCGTGTGGAGGGAGATTCGGTAGAAATAGATTCCAGGGACACAGAGCTTGCCGCTACCGTCCCTCCCGTCCCACGTTAGAATCGCCTCTCCAGCGGTAGCCGGGTCAGTGACTGCGCGGTGTAGCGCACGGCCGGAGAGTGAATGTACCTGTAGCTGCAACTGCCCCTGGCCGAGAAGAGAGACGGCTTGCACATGAAAATCGGCGAGGTCGTTGATGCCGTCATTGTTTGGACTGAACGGATGGGCGTAAGCTCAACCATTCTGACGCCCGGACTCGCCGTACCAGTCGCTATGACCTTAAGACTGTTCGACGGTACCCTCTGAGAGGCGTCTCCTGCATCCGCTCGTTGCTTCACCCCGTTTGACTCCGCGTCTCCCCACAGCCAGCTGGGAAACTCCGTCAGTGTCTGAAAAACGGCAGTCTTAAGGGTAAGTTCAATGATTCGACCTTGCCCCGGGGGGAAATCCGCAAAGCCAAGTGTAGGTATTTTGAGCGACAGCATGGTTTCACCACCACCGGCACCTGAGTGTACGACCGCGCCGAACGAGCGCTCGAGACCTTCGAAATGCAGGCTGTCGAGCCAATCCACGCCGCTGACATCGTGCGGTGTTTCAATGCGGGTCCAAAAGGTCATCGATCCGCAAGTCAAGAAGCCGTGCTTGCGGTGACGGCACGACCACATCGATGCGATTGAAACCTTGGGTGAGGGAATCGAACTCAGGTCGTATGATGTAGGTGTAGGAGGAGACCATACCCAGTTCTGCCTGGGTAGGCATGATTTCTGCTAAAATTCCTCGACTGGCTACGGGCGGGCCGTAGTCAACTTCAATGAAATCGACTGCCGCCCCCCCTTGTAACTGGGTGGTGAAGTCCAGGCGGAGTTGCACATAACGGCTCAGCGGAAGGCGGAAAGGAAATGCCATGCTGACGACGGAACCTGCTGTTGCGGCACTCGGTGTGAGCTCCATCGGGGACGACCAGGGGGACCATCCTCCGTTGGCGCCATCCGCACTGCCGAATTCATTGAGCGGCAGTGACTTGAAAGTCGGCCGCTGTACTTCGCTGAGCGCTGCATAACTAAAAACATCCAGGCGGCTGCCCGGCTCTGGCCAGTCGAGGACAATCGGGTCGTCGACAAAGGGTGAGCGCGACTCTGGACGGGTTCCTCGTTGGTAAATTCGAGTGTCTGGCGAGGTCCCCGACCTGATCCTGAGATGCACCTTGGCGCCCTCGTCTTCCAGCTGCAGCCGCCACCGAAGATCGCCGAGAATGACAGGCTGCCCGGGAGTGTCAAAATTGACCTGCTGATCCAGTGCAGACTGCGCCAGCTCGGCGGTGTCGATGTGCCTGTCGCCGTCGACGTCACGGGTGACAAATGACTCGAATGGGACTGGCCGAGAAGGGTTTTCAGGATCGAAGAAACGGTGGGGCACCGGCTTTGATTGCCCCAGATCGACAATCTCGCTGACAAAAGAGGCTTCGTGAGAATAGCCGCTGCCAAAAATCTCGAATTCAGCGATTTCCCAGGGCACCCCGGAATCCATGTCGCCACGCAGATCGAGGGCCCTTACGGTCGGCGGCGCCCCCAACTCGCCATGGTCGAAGTGGAACTCCTTGGTCGGTGGCCGCAATCGGTCTATTTGCTGTGGAATGATAAAGTCATTTACCAGGAGTCGGCTTTGCAGCGTTCCGTCTCCATCCAGAAGCGTTTGTACATGGTCCGGCCTGTCACTGGCATAGTGAATCCGGAATGAAGAGGGCGAGCGATCGAAGAACCCGGGCCGCGGCCGGATCCGCAACAGATCAATTTGATAGGCTCCCAACAGCTCGACGCGGAATCCGGTGTTTTCGGTGCGCTGAGTCCAGCCTCGCGCGCTGAAGATATTCCCGTCTATGAGCTGGCCGTAACCCGTGTCCCCGATTCTGCTGGTGCCGTTTTGGGCGCCGAAGCGCGCCGTGTTGAAAGGATCCCGATCTCCGTAAATGCCGCTGAGAAAGCGATCGTCCTGCACCCGACTGAGGTTGCGCAACGAATCGAGACGGACCGGCCGCAACCAATCGACGGGCACGACCACCCGGGAGACCGGGCGCGCCAGTACCGGATCACCGGTGGCGGTGATCGCTTCGAAAACTCCGCGCCCAGCATCAAATTCAAAAAGCAGTTCGGCGACCTCATCGCTGCCCAGTGAACGACGGTCGTACTCAAAGAAGAGCCGTCGTTCGCTTTCAGGCAGAGACGCGGCTGGTGCTGCCGCGTCCTCGTCGACCAGACCGTCGCCGTCATTGTCGAGAGCATCGAAGGCATCCTCGTTAAAACGGCCGTCGTAGTCGTCGTCACCGAAGCCGTACCCTCGTGATGGGTCACCATCACTGAGGTCTGCCCGCGTCGATCGATGAAACGGTGCCTGGGTGTACGCTTGACCGAGGGCCGGGGACCAGAAAACGCCGCCTGTGTGACGACCATCTTCATTTAACAAGCCGTCACCGTCGTTGTCTCGTTGAGCGTCCGGGCCGTCCTCATCGGTCAGTCCGTCGCCATCATTGTCCAGACCGTCTGCGGGATCCTCATTAATCAAACCGTCTGCGTCATCATCGATGAGGTCCACCGGATCCTCGTCGAGCGCCCCGTCGCCATCGTCATCGACGGCAATCTCGGCGGCGTGAGACCCTCCCCAGGCGTAGTCCGGCTTGTAGGGTTCACCGACCTCGAACAGCTGGCTTACCGGGTGCAGGCGCCATGGATGGTCGCCGTCACCAAGGCGCCAGGTAGCCGTCTGCGCCGGCGCTGATTCGGGTTGAAAAAAAACCGCCATAATACCCGCCAGACTGAAGGCCAAGAGGCCGCTTGAGGCGACGTTGTACTGCTGACCTATGAGCCCGTTCACCTTAACGCCGCTGATGAGCCATCTCGGCAATCGCCTGGTCGTGCCAGATCACCTTGTTGCTGTACTTCTGCCTCAAGGCGTGAATGTAGTGCTCGAATTCAGTCCTGTTTTTCTCACGTTTGAGCTTGTACTCGAGGATCGGGCGGACGGATTCCAGTGACCGGGTGCTGGCAGCGAAACGTGCTTCGATGCGGACAATGGCAAACCCGCCATCCGCCAACGTTAGCGGACCGACAAGCGCACCGACATCGCGCCCCTGTATGGCCGCATGGATCTCGTCGAGGCCGTTACCCTGTCCGGGGGTTGGGGGCTCGCTGATGTGACGATGACCATGAGCTGGCACTTCGCGGGTGCTGACCTGGCGCGACAGATCAGCCATGTCGGCCCCCTGCTCGATACGCTCCAACAGTTGCTGAGCCTGTTGCTGGGTATCGACAACGATCTCCGTTACCTCTGTGGTCGACGGCTCAGAGAACTCGCGGATATCCAACTGGTAACGTCGCTGTACTTCCTCCTCGGTGATGACAATACGGTTGAGAACTTCCTGCTTGCGCAGGTGAGTAACAGCAAGCTTCTCGTGGCGACGCCGATGGAAACTTTTGAACTCAGCGACTCGATCAAGGCCGCGCTCCTGTGCCTCCCAGACCAGAAGCGTGTCGGCGAGAACTCGGGTACGGAGCGCGGTGACGAATCGGGCACTGTCCGCGAAGGCGTCGCGGCCAAGAGCACCACTGCGCAGCAGGCGGACGCCGTCGCCGGCTCGCAGGAGCACGATGTCGTGCCCGCGAGTAAGCAGTGGACTGCTTGGATTGAAGGCCTGCCTGGAACGGTCACTGGACATCGTCTGTTGTACATGCTCTATGACGGCACCGTCATAGACCAACCTGAACTGTTTCTCGAGATCCGCGAGAAACTGCGCCCGGGCGCCGCGGATGACGCGCTGCTGCAGGCTGCGGCGCAACGGCTCGCGCACTTCTTCAAGCCCGAGCGAATCGGCATCCAACACCTTGATAATTTCGAACCCCGTGCCGGTGTCGATGACCTGGGAAACGTCCCCGACTGCGAGACCTTTAACTGCCGAGGCCAGGGCGGTCGGCAAATCGGCGACACTAAAGTAGCGGCCAAGATCGCCATCATTGGCCGCATCGGCAGCACGCGAGTGTATTCGTGCGAGCTCACCGAAAACCACTCCGGTGGCCAGCTGGGCCGCAACGTGCCGAGCGCTGTCCTCATCCGCCAGTTCGATGTGGGCAAGCCAGACTTTGCGATTCCAGCCGCTGTGGTACGCTTGTTCCTCCTCGTCGGCGCTGATCGCGACGGTGTCGCCGACCACCGCTACAAGCAGACGTCTGCTCAACCATTCCACGGTATGGCCGTGAAGGCGGCGCTGAACTTCAACATTCGCAAAGTAGCCAAGCTTTCTGGCTTCGATGATCATGATCTGGCGATCGACGAGTCCCCCGATCACGTCGCGGATCTGAGCCCCACCGACGTGCGTGGACTCGAGGTGTTGCGGTAGCCGCGCCTCGTAAGCCGTCAGGTCCTCGACATCGATGGAAACATCGCCTACCTGGACAAGGACCGTCTGTGGGTCCGGGGACGGCGCGCACCCTGCCAACACAAAGCAGACGATCGATCCCATGATTCCCCAGGCCATCCAGGGACGGCGTGCACCCGCGCAGATGCTCCTGAACCGAGTCGCACCGGTAGCCGATGCAAGGCGTGAATGAGTCCCGGTAACGCACGACACGCCTGAGGGGAGCATGTCAGTTTCCAAAGCCGGCATACACGGTAAAAAAGATGAAGGTTTCGGTTTGGGGTGCAGCCAACACGTCAATATCGATTCGTGCCACACGGAAACCGAACTGCGTGAAGACGACGTACCCCGGGTAGGGACTCTGATTGGCAACCTGCACGGCGGTTACGAGCTCCTTGCGGGGTGAGCCTTCGAGTGTCGACTCGACGCTCTTGCGAAACTGCTTCGTCCACAGGTACTCGAGCCCGAACTGAATCGTGGTACGACTCAACAACGGAAAATGGGCGATGAGGAATGCAGACTCAGTGAGCTCCGTTGTCGGCTGGTCCAAAGGGTCATCCAGCAGCGACGGCACCAGACGTTGAAACTCGCTTTTCCATCGAGGCTCCACCGTTACCCCAGCCAATGGCACGGAGTAGGCAAGCTTGTTGACCATACCGAAGAAGCTCGCGGTGCGCCGAATCGGAGGGGCACTGGTGCTGGGTGTGTCATCCAGCTGGTGAAAGAACTCATACTTCAGCTTGGACTGCAGATTCATCCCGGCAGGACTGAAATCGTGACGCACATAGAAGGTGTTGGCCCATGCGTTTCGAGCCGGGAGCGGATCCGCGCGCTCGTGGAGCTCGCCTGCGATGCCATCGGCGATGCGCCAGATAAAGATGTCGTCTTCGATGTCATCGCGTGCCCGCCGCAGGTTGTCGAACACCTGAACCCTTCCGGCCGTGGCGAAATCACGTTCGTAAGTAAGGAGCAGGTAGTTGGTCTCGTTGCGACGGTCGTCAGCCAGCTGCCTCTCATCCTGGCGCCCTATACTCAGACGCGCGAAGGGTCCCAGATCGGCGCCGACGTAGACGTTGTACCTGCGGCGATCGCGCTTGTAGGGATAATCAGGCTCATCATCGTTTTCAAAACGGTCAATGTAGCCGTTGTTGTTCATGTCGACTCCGAACAAAAACCGCGGCCGATCGACGTGGTAGCGCAGGAAGGGCTCTTCCCAATCGGGATTGAGATTGGGCCTGATGATGTCGACGTTATTCTGATTAAAATCGGCTCCGAAGTCGCCATTCTCGTCCCATCCCGGAAAAACGAAACGGTCTCCCGCCCCCTGCCCGCGCCGTTGCCAGTCCGGATGGCGATCCTGGTCGTCATTGTCTTCGACGAGCTCATACACTGACTGCGTCGGTTGGTCGTACCGCACTCGGACTCTGTTGACCCCTTCATCACCGGTTGCAGATTCCAATCGCAATGCATACGTAAACAGCGTGTCTGCCGCCGGATCTATGTCAGCGGCCGGCGCAATCTCCGCGTAGACGCCGGAGACGGCGGGAGGTACCTGCAGCTCGAACCGCAGATTCTCGATAATGGTCGCCGACCCCGGGTCGCTGCTGGAAAAGTCCACCCGCAGCTGAAAAAAGGTCGCCCACCAGGTGCACTCATGACCTGGCCGTTTTCAAGTGGCTGGAACCCCCCGCCCCACGACGAATGGTCCACGACCCTAGGAAGAGCGTCGCCGTTTTGATCGCGGCGAGTTGCGGCCGGCAGCCGTATGTATTCGCCGAAAGTAGTCTGGGCGACGACGCGCTCGACTGCGGGCAGGGCCTCCCAGATGGATCGTGAGCTGGAGCGCAGCAACGGGTCGTCGAGCCAGACAGACTGATTCCTCGTGGGACTGTCATCGCGATAGTCGACCACGTGGGTGTCGGTGCGCCACTCAACGGCGTCCCCGTTGCCGTTAACTCGCCAGAGGAGCAAGGGCTCCGGCGTGATGCCGGTGCGCATACTGACGACAGCACCCGAACGAGCCGCGTCGCCGATGCTACGCTCATCCCAGAACACCCGACCGAGCGTCGCGCCGGGTAGGGCATCGAGCTCGGCTCGCCGATCGAGATTGCCCCCCTGGTAGTCGAGCATCGTTGTCACCGCTACACTGTTAAACGGCAGCGGTCGGGTAAGGTAAGTCACCAGTGGTGGAAAGCCCTGGTTGAAAACCTCGCGTTCGGCCACATCAAAATCGAGTGCCGTGAGCGAGTTGAACTGCAGGAAACGTAGGTATTGGGGAGGGTAAATCACCACCGACACCGTGTCCAGGTCATTGCCTTGGCCGGTCTGCAGCAATTCATACCTCGGTACCCCGTCGCTTCTGAGGGCCTCGTCACCAAGTAATTCGTAGGTGGCGTTGGTAACACGCGATAGCTGACCGGTGGGTGCCGGCTTGAGGTTGATTCCGTCGTTGACATCAATACTGTAGCCACTGATGGTCAGGGAGCCATTACCCGCGCGAGGACGTGGATAGAATCGCACCAACCCGACGGGCAAGCGTGACACCAGGTCCATGCGGATTACGACGCTGCGCTTCTCGACGACGCGATTGAGGCCATCCACCCGGACGAATGCCGTGCTGGGGTCGGCGTCGATGAGATGCTCCAGATTGGTGCGTAGTTGCTGATCGTTGAGCTGTCCTTCAAACAGTGTCGGCGACCACAACAGAGACTCGAAACGAGTCTGTGGATTGCGTGACCAGAGTACGGCGTGAGCCAAGTTGACCATCACCCTGACCTGGTCTACACCAGATTCAGTAAGCTGCCGAATGCTGGCCGGCGAAATAGGCAAACCCTCGCCCGCCGCGATCAACAGCTGCCCGGAGTATACGAGTGTATCTCCATCGTCGATAACATTCGTGACCGCGTACACATCATCGCGAGCTAGGTGAGCCGCAAAACCGCTGACGTTGGCCCACTCCTGAGGGCCGAGCTCACCAACCGTGATATCCGCAGGCAGGGTGGGCACATCAATGACCAGGGTGGTGTCCAGGGGTGCAATGCCGGTCGTGGACAAGGCATAGTCGATACCCGGGAAATAACTAGCGGGCGAGAACGGCGGTTGCTGGGCGGTCCGCCAGTCGATATCACCCGGAATGGCGAATTGGATGACCGCGGACTGCGCTGTCACACAACGGACGAAAACCAGAACCAGGCACAGGCTGACGTGGCGGCGCCAGCGGACGGCTTGCCGGAGGGTCCCATGACGCATTGATGTTCGATTGTTGGACATCGACGTTGACAACAGCCGTCGACCCTCTACAAGAGCCTGATGGACGGTCAGCGAATGCCAGCGACTATTCTGCGAAACTCGCCTTGATACGACCCCAGGAGTCACTCTCGACGGCCGTGATGGGATCCGATGGCGAACCGCAGTCACCGGTATTGCAGGGGATCAACTCACCGTCGACGAAGTTGTCAGCTTCCCGCCAGGTGATCGGCTGTCCTGAAAGCGTATGGTAGCCGTGAAAGGTGAAGAGGTCGTCGCAGCTGAAACAGCCGGCGTCGAAATCCGGGATCGACACCTGAAAGCCTATGATCTTGCCGGCCAAAAGTTCGGTACGCCTGCTGCGCTCCGGCCCGCGCCAATCCAACTCGTCCCAAGGAGTGATGAACATCTCGATAACGGAGGTGTTGGGAGAATCCTGATTGTCGGTGAATCCCCCTGCATCGGAGTACGGGGGGGGCGATTGCCCAGGTCGCGGCACCGCCATAGCCCAATGTCAGTTGCAGCATGATTTCAGCTGCACCATGTTTTCAGCTGCACCGTGCGGACCACAGCAGACACAAACGTAACCTGTTGCTGGTCAAACACTTAATCAACTCTTCAAGATAACGACTGAAGGCCACAGATACAACACCTGAATTTTACCCCGATTGCGGGCGACTCGAGACGATCTGGGCAACGAGTGTGGGTCGCGACCTGTCTATGGCTCATCTGTCACCTGGCGGGATGCGCCCTGCAGCCGGAGCCCATCGCCTATGCGAAAACCCCGATGGTGATCTCGCCTACGGGCCAAATGGACGGCCTGAGCAGTCCGAGGGTACACCGCGGGTTGGCTCTCTCTGATGGTGAGATCCTAGTCGCCACGGATCGAGCCCTGGATCGGATATCGAACGGTGAAATCGTCGCCAGCTATGATCACGCCAATCCAGTGCCGATAACGGCTGGTCATGTAGTCGAAATCGCCACCGACGCCAGCGGCGGCACCTGGCTCGCAACCGCTGACGGTTTGATTCGCTTCGAGGATGATTCCTTTACCCGAATGCACCCGGGCTTGCCGGACTCGCGGGTCTTGTGCCTGCTGGCGACCGATAACGCCATGCTGGTCGGCACCTGGAGTGGCCTGGCGCGAGTCACCGTCGACGGCACCGTAACCCCCTCCTTTGGGCCATCCCTGCCAGAGCGCCCGGTGACAGCGTTGTTTGCCGGAGAACGTCTGTGGGCAGGATTTGCCGGTGACGGCCTTTGGGTCAGTGAGGGCACCGGGCCGTTCTTCCCCGTGGTCGAGAGCTGGCAAGGTCACGCGCTGACGATTACGACGTTGACGGAGGTCGTGGGCGGGGATATGTGGATAGGTACGGCCGCCAGCGGCCTCCTCCGCTGGCGTTCATCGACGAAGGCAGTCGAGTCTATGCTCTGTGCTCAGGTGGTCTTGTGCTCCACTCGCGACACCGCCGGGAACATCTGGATCGGCACGAACTTGGGGGTTTACCGATGGCACGAATCCAAACTCCAGCAGCTGTCGACGCCGGCTAGCGAAACCGCGATCACGGCGTTTGCGGCCCATGGCGACGACCGTATGCTCGTGGGCACCTGGGGTGAGGGTCTGTGGAATTGCGGTGGCAACGGGCAGTGTGCGGCGGCAGGCCTCGACGGTCAAGAGATTGTCGATGTCGCCGTCATTGATGGCGTTGTGTGGGTCACGACAACGGACGGACTGGCCGTCGGCATCACGACACAAGTGCAGGATTATCAACTCGCTCTGACAGGAACAAGGCTTGGACTGGTCCACCCAGGGCGCGGTGAGGACGTCTTGATCGGCGGCGAAGGCGGTGGACTATACCAGTTCAACCGCCAGGGTGAACAGATACGGTACTACCACGCCGATCACCATCTCCCCAAAGCCAGAGTCCTCAGCCTCGCACAAGACGCCGACCAGTCGTTGTGGATCGGTACGGCACATGGATTGTTTCGCTTCGACGGGACACAGTTTGTTCCCGCCAGAGTGACGCCTGACGATGCGCTGAAGGTCTTCTCTTTACTCGCGGATCCAAACGGCGATCTGTGGGTCGGCACGGGATCGGGACTGTACCGCCGATCGGGCGGGCAGTTTCGCGGTGTTGCACTGGGGAAGATCGGCGCTACTGCGGTCATTCGAGCGCTGCTCGCCGATGGCGACCACCTCTGGGTTGGCACGGACGATGGCCTCTTTCACCGCCGAGCGAGTGAGCCCTGGCAGCGGCTTGGCGTCCGAGATGGCCTACCCTCCCGACGTGTCCGAGGGCTTGCGCTAAACGGTGATCGGCAAGTGTGGATTGCCACCACCGGAGGCATGGCCATGTACCACGATGGCACGTTGAACCGGGTCGGCCCAGCACAGTCGCCGAGTGGGCCTTTCACGTGCTTGCTGGTCGACTCGAGGGATCAGATCTGGATGGGCAGCATGGCCGATGGTGCCTGGCATTTCGACGGCGCCCAATACCATCACTTTTCTACCCGCAACGGCTTGGCCAGCAACGCGGTGTGGGATCTGTTCGAGGTCGAGGGCTCTGTGTGGCTCGCCACCGATCTTGGACTAGCCCGGATCGCCGAGCAGCAGGGCGACGACCGTTGATCGCCATCTGTGTGGTTTTCGTTGTCGTACTCATCACCTCATCGCTGAGTGCCGATGAGCCTGGACTCCTTCGAGAAATGCATGCCCAGTGTCGACCCGGCGGTAGCGGTTGGGTCGATGTCCACTATTCCCTCTCCGCTGATTTGGTGTCACCAGCCTGGGTAGTGCTTTCGGCCTCAACCGGGGGCGACGATACCTGTAATGTGATGGTCCGCAGTGTGGTCGGAGATGTCGGCCGCTTGGATCCCGGTACTGGTCGGCGACGGTTGCATTGGCATGCCCTCGCGGACGCACCCAACCTGTTCGCGCAAGACTGGCAGGTTGCGCTGTCGATCTCGCTGTCGCCGCCGACACCGAAGTCTGAAGACATGATCCACGTGCCAACGGGGGTTGTTTCTATGGGATCGGAGGGGGGGGCGATGCCAACGAACGACCACGACACCAGGTACGGAGTCCGGCGTTTTTCATAGACCGGTTTGAAACCACCAACCGCGCCTTCATGTGGTATACCCAGAGCACCGGGCGGCGCACGGCCGCGGAGCGCGCAGACAGCTCGCTGATTTACCAGGATGGTGGTTACCGCACGGCACCAGGAGCCTCATGGTGGCGCCCAGATGGCAAGACGGTCGGCGCATTGAACCATCCAGTAGTACAGCTAAGCTGGTATGAGGCGCAGGCCTACTGCGAGTGGGCCGGCAAGCGACTGCCGACTGAGGCCGAGTGGGAGCGGGCCGCTCGTGGCGATGACGGCAGAACATTCCCCTGGGGCTGGGAGCAACCCGCTGAGGGCGGCTTCCGGGCAAATTTCGGCGACAGTCGCTGCTGTCATGAGAGTGATCGTGATGGATTCCTGCGCACGGCGCCGGTAGGTAGTTTCCCGCTGGGACGCTCGCCCTTCGGCCTGGAGGATATGGCCGGAAACGTTTGGGAGTGGGTCGGTGACTGGTATGGCGACAGCTACTACACCGAGGCTGAGCGGCTGTCACCAGCCGGACCGCCAGTTGGATCAGCCAGGGTCTTGCGCGGCGGCTCCTGGATCAGTTACCCATTCATGCTGCGCGCTGCGTACCGCGGCAAGCATGAACCGGAAATGCGCCACAACTACGGAGGTTTCCGCTGCGCCCGACCGGCACCCTGAGCAGGGACGGAGCCAGATTAATCGACTATCAATCGGCTGCAGGTGAGGGCGAACTATTGGCGCCTGTGGCCCCTGCTGCCTCTGTTGCAATCGGGTGGAACCGAATCAACTTGATCTCGTGCATCCCGGCGCTGAACAACCCCTCCGCCATATTGCCGGTGACCGCGGCGCCGACTCTTCTGGCATACTGCTTGTCCGTCTCCCCCGTATATCGTGCGACGGTCGCATTCACCGATCCGTGAACCGCAGTACCACCCCAGAGGGTGATCGTGATCTGCCGATCCTCCTGACCTGAGGAGTACTCGGCGAACTGTATTCTTTCGATCTTTGCCAGGTCGAGTGTCATTTTCCGGCGATTTTGGCTGTACCGCAGGATCTGCTTTTTCGCCAATAACAAGTCGGCGACCTCGAAAAGGGCTCCCTTTGTGGTTACAACCGCCGCCTTCAGAGCGGGGCGTTCGGCTGGCGCGGGCTCGCCTTCTGGATGCTGAAATCGAACCTCACGAACATCATCCAGGGACAATAACCACGGTCCCAGACTGGTTTTTCCGCTGACCCCGGTGGGAGCCCGACCGCCACTGCTGCTGGCATTGAATCCCTGGTTGGCCGACGACTCCTGGCCACCGGTAAACAGCATGCCCGCGTCCACGCGACCGGAGCGAAGATGCACTTTGACGGGCCTCTCTTCATCCCCTGTCGCCCCGTCAACGACAAACTTCTGTATGTGATCGAAGGAGGCCTTGCGCCGTTCGTCGCCGACGTAATACTCCAGCTCCGTCCGGTCTTTGATGCGGATCGCAGATAGGTCGTGTCTGTTGCCGAAGCGATCGATCACGAGTGCCTCTGTCGCGCCCGCGCTCGAGGCGAGTGTCGTGCCAAGGGCCGACGCCGTGATAGAAAATAACACAACAAGCGACATCTGATGTCGATGCCCGGGTATTCTGCTATTGATCTGCTGCCTCATCGGGTTCCTCCGTCGTGATCGACGTTCCGATCTGGATCGGCGTGATGCGGCCGAAACTGACTTCAAGTGGCCGTTGGGTATCTATCCCGTTTGAAGAGTTCTCGAGTCGAATTTTGTAGTGGCCTTCCGGTACGATGAAGTGCCGCACGTCGGGCGTAGTCATACCTCGTCCGAGGACGTTGCTCATGTTGTAGTCCATGATCATGAATGGCAGCCGCGTCGCCCCACCGACCATGATCAGTTGAAAACGGCCGACGCGAATCATTACGGGGGTTTCTTCTCCCATGCGGACCTCGACCTCAGGCAGTTCAACACTCTCCTCAATGTGGGTGTTGACGACAACTCGATAGACTCCCGGATCGAGGTCAACGCTCAGATTGCTCTCCACCAGACTCGCTTGGAATGCACTGGGCGCGAAGGCGCCTTGCAGAGGCGTGTCGGCGTGCACTTCCTTTTCCGTCGCGGTGTCGATGACGTAGAAATTAAGCCGCGGTATCCCTCCGGCCTGGAGCGTGAGCCTGCCCTTGCCCGCGAGAATCGGGTCGGGACCATAGTCGTCATAAGCGCTGGTCGTAGCGCAGGAGAGCGCCAGAGCCGCCGCGCCTGCAACCACGGCCAAAAGGGCGAGACTGCGGCAACAGGTGCCAAACTGAAAAATCGTACGCATGCGATCTACTCCTGTGTCGTCGAAGACTGCTGTCCCCGGGACCACCTCACTCCCGATGCACATACGTTGACCGAATTGTCCTGAGGTGTCAACGACCGCTACAGTCCGCGCGTCCTACCCACTAGGCCGAGCCTAAGTGGGTAGAACGCGTGTGTAGGAGAGGTGTTCCGGACTTGCTCATCCTTGAAGCTGATGACTGAGTCTGAGAACCGGTGGGTCAGCTAGGCTGAGTCGGACTTGCGGCGAAAGCTAAGCGACTCGATTGACGCAGACACCGCATCCATAATGGCGGCCGTGTCCTTGAACTGGTCGGAGAAAAGAGGCTCTCCCACCCGTAGATGGATCGTTGAGCGCGGGCGTGTTGACTCGTACTCAATGCCGATCGGAATCATCGGCACACGCAGACCACACTGCTTCTCGACGCTGACCAGGTGCTCAACGATCTCTTTCTGCAACACGCCCATCGAATCGGCATGGCGGGTACCTTCAGGATGCGAGATCACGCACTCTCCGTTGCGATAGAGCCACGTTAGGTATTCGACCGTCACAGCGTTCCGGCGACGGGCATCCTCCAGTAAGCGACGGCGCTCCTCCCTGCTCTTGACGCGACGGATATCCTTGGGCCGCACGATCCTGACTCCACCTGGTAATTCGAGGAATGCCGACAGGCCCGTCTTCATCACGTAGCTGGCGTAGCGACCTGTCGTTTGGTAGAGCAGAACCCCCTCCACCAGGATGTCTCGGTACGAGCAGTGCTTGGGAAGCAGCAAGGCTGGGCCCGCACCGGGAAAACGCTCCTTATTCTCCAGGATGATGCGGTTGGACAACAGTGCTAGCTGAGCCATTTTCCTGGCACTACCGGCACACCACAGCTTGCGCTTCAGACGGAATTCGACCGGGGATGACTCAAGCCCCGAATGAGTCTCGTCGCCCGTCTGCGTCACCATGTTGTTTTGATTCTTCCCGCAGCCAGGTGGGCTGCTGGCGAGCGATGACAAAAACGAATGGGCTCCGATTACGAAGCCCCATAGAAAACGATTGCATCTGAAAAACTGCTGCCGTATTGCTCTTACTGAAACAGCTCCTTCATCTTTCCCCAGGTTGTAAATTCGACCTCGGTCATAACGCCTGCCCCGGTCGCGACAGGTGAATGGGCGATGATATCAGCTACTCGCCCGAGGCCGGCCCCGGCCCCCTGCAGGCGAACACCGGTGGCATCCTCGAGAATGAAACCGTCCTCCTGGGCACCAGGGTTGAGGTTCAGCCAGGAAATCAATTCGGCC
>Ga0114999_10004691_pt1 | contig 16403 bp, 24 predicted proteins | sample ArcticOcean_MG_C_3_FD_89820 | JGI IMG/M metagenome (GOLD analysis project Ga0114999, IMG submission 89820) | Marine microbial communities from western Arctic Ocean - ArcticOcean_MG_CB8_126 | ecosystem: Environmental > Aquatic > Marine > Oceanic | place: Arctic Ocean: Canada Basin | collected...
AAGCTCTGTAAAGCAAAATCTTTGTTCCATCTTGATTATACTCTTGGCTTAGAAGATATGTGCTTTATGCAAGGGGCTAATTCGGAAAAGTGGTCAGGATATGCAAATGGAAATGAAGAAGACAGGCTCAACATAGCAAGGAGCAATATTAGGTTTTTCTGTAAAGATTCAAGCTTTACAACCGACCTAGATGATTTTTCTGAAAATGTATCAGATAAGTTTGATGCTTTCATAGTAACTTCGCCGACTCCTCTGAGAGTATTCAGAGATGAGATTTGGGGTAATCTAAATCCTAAAGGATTATTAATAGTTGACAATATATATTCCAGTGAGACAGGGGAAGAATGGTTTGCTAAGTTTGCAGAGTCAGTAAGCAGGGAGCCAACATTCTTTAAGACCCGGTTAGGAATAGGCATAATTGAGAGGTAAGTTATGGGATTAAGAAAAACTGAGGAGGTGTGTCATCGGATTTGAAGTAACATACAAATATTATGAGAAAACTGATGAAGGCTACGACATGGAAAATGCCCATGATCTAACGAGAAAAGTGGGCAAAGCTTATGACGATACTTCATATGCAAGGTTAGCTGCCACAATTATGGGACAATTTGCTCGTCGTGATATCATGGTGACAGACGTAGAGATCGAAGAATTTGTAAAGAAAAAGATTAATTTTAGAGAAACCAAAAATGGTATATGTATTAAAAACAAGAAGTATCTCTTTGATGGAACAGAGATTGAGGGTGTCGAATTAGATGCCGTTGATGGCCCCACGCCAAACACGGTGCCCGTTGCTCAGCAGGTTGCTAGGGTGGCTCAGGCTCCACATAACGTTGTTCCGGTTGCTGCTTCTCCAGCAGACGGCATTGCTCTTGATCCTTTTCTCGGCAAACGACCATTAAGGCATGAAGTCTTTGAGCCTGATGATATCTTGGCATCTGATGCTAGGAAAAGAGGACTTAAATTTACAAGAGGCAATAAATATCCAATTTATGAAGAAAAGCAGGATCGTCGAGGTATAATGTATGGAATGATATATGTTACGAAAGACGATCTAGGACATAAACAAATGATGTCTGACAGATTATTTGTTTTCGAGCAAGAGCTTGTTGGCGGCAAACAGTTTGATGAAAGTCGTGGCGGTGTTGAACTTGATTATGGTCCCGGTGTTGTTGGCAACACACAATCCCCAATTTATGGACGCTAAGGAGCAAAGATGAATACGAAGACAAGAGAGAAGAAGAAAAAGGCTAAAGAGAAGCAATCTAAGGCTAGAGTTCTGAGGAGAAGAGAAACAATTAGGGCTAAAGCTAGAGAGGATCGAGAAATTGCAAAACTCGACATAGCCAGCCAAGAGCGTGGCGAACCGATCGTAGACACTCTTAAATTGATCGATAGAGATATCAAAATTGCACAAAACGACATAGAGGAGGCAGCAGAAATGGGATCGTCAGAAAAAGTTATGAAAGCTCTGAATCATAATTTAGAAATTTTACATAGCATGAAGGAAGAGTATTTGGATGAGCAGGAAAGCAAAAAAACTCTTAATGAAGAGTTAGAAAAGGCGGGTTGCAAAACTATAGAAGAAAAAGTAGAGTACCTCCAACAACAAGCCCATAAGCTTGAGGATCGTCCTGAAGATGAAGCTGGTAATGTTGGCGGTACTGCTGATGTAAAGTGGGCAGCTAATTCTGGTCAAAAGCGACCCGGAGGTAGAACTGGCCCACGACCAAAGTATTGGTTGCATGAAAAGAAAGAAACCGCAGAGTGTGAAGTCGTCAAGGCAGAAGATAGAGAAGATTTAGAAAAATAAAATTAAGTCCTAAAGATATTGACAGCTACAACGATAACACATATAACAATAACTTACTTTGAAACCGAAAGAGGAACTATTATGTCAGATGAACTTAATATTGGCTCAGTAGATTTAGCTGGGATGCAAGCCGAAACCGAACGTTTTGACGCTCAAGACAGCGGCGGCGGTGGTTACAGCAATAACGACATGTTCGTTAGAATGCCTGAGAAAGAAGGTAGTGTTCAAGTTCGAATTCTACCTCCAAGCAAAGGCCACAAGCTTTATTGCAAGACACGAGTCCACAAGATCAATGGCAGAAATGTTCATTGTTTGCGTGAGAGGAATGAGACTACCGGAAAGTGGGAAGGCGACTGCCCAATTTGTGGTTACTACCGATGGCTTTACACGCAAGTGGACAAGCTAGAAGGCGAAGGCGATAATGCTGGGGCTAACAAGAGGCGAGCAGAAGCGAAGCTCATTAAACCAATTGAAAGAACCTACTTCAATGTCGTTGACAGAGAAGATAAAGAAGCGAAGCCGAAGATTCTTTCGGTGGGCGTTAAGCTCTATGCTAAGATTATTCGAGCCTTTACTGGCGACAAGAAGTTTAAGCAAAATCCGCTCGGTGATATCACCGATTGGAAGGGCAAGACAGGTCGTGACCTGTTGATCATCAAAGAGATTCAAAGTGATGGATCAAACTCGTATCCAAACTATGATCGCTCACAGTTCGAAGCTCCTTCGCCGCTTGCGGACAAAGAAGGCACTTTGAAGTTGATGGAAGATTTGCATGATCTATCTGCTTTGCGGAATGTAAAGTCTGAAGAATATGTCAAGCAACAGCTTGCTATTTATCGTGGTCTGATTACTGATCAGACTGTTGGTTTCAACCCTGATGAATTCGACAATCAATTCAAAGGTGCTGAGACACAGACGACAGCGACCTCTACCACAAAGGTAGAAGAGCCTGCAACAGTAGAGAATTTGGCTTCAGCCGTTGCTGAAACTAATACCAATGCTGAAGAGGATAAGTCAGTCGATGTAGAAGATTTCTACAACGAACTTCAAGGCATGGGTCTTGATGAATAAGTGAAGAATTTTGAAGATAGCCACAGGGATCAAACCCCTGTGGCTATTTTTATTGATTAACATTAGAATAATACTATAACTAACAAAAGGATTAATTTTATGGCTAAAAAAAGAACTAAGAAAACAGATATCGATATTTTTGCGGAGTTAGCAGAAGACACAGGATGCGTTGTATTGGATGATGAAAAACCAGTAAAGTATTATGTTGATACTGGGAACCTTGCTACAAATTATATTTGTAGTGGGAAATTTATTGGCGGCGGGGTAGCGGGCGGAAGAATAACTGAAATCTTCGGTCCAGAATCTTCTTCTAAATCATTGTTTGGAACCAACGTATTGTTTGGTTGTCAAAAATTAGGCGGATATGCAATCATTCTTGATTGTGAGAATACAATGAATGCTGACTTCGCCTCGAACGCTTCTCATCTTGATTGCAAAAAGGTTTTGATTGCTAAGCCTCAGAGTTTGGAGCATGCATTTAAGAAGATGCATGTTGTTATTGATAAGATTAGGTCTAAAGATAAAGAAAGTCCTATTGTTATCGTCTATGACAGTATTACAGTGAGTCCTTGTGAAAGGGAACTCAGAGAAGTTAATTTGCCGGAAGATTATACGGATGCAGACTTCAAAAAGATCGTTGGCGGGAAAGAACAGCCCGGAGAAAGAGCTAAAATTTGTTCAAGAGAATTTCGTAAATTGACGCCTCTGCTTGAAAAGAATGATGCGACATTGTTGGTCATTAATCAGACTAGAGATAAGATCGGCGTAATGTTTGGAGATAATCAAACTACGGGCGGCGGCGGTAGAGCACTTCCTTTCTATGCTACTTGCAGGCTGGCTACCAGAGCGTCTAAGCAGATCGTTAAGAAAGTTGATAAGGCTGCTAAGTTGGAAATTCCAATTGGCGTTAACATCAGCTTGTCTAACAAGAAGAACAAAGCTTATAAGCCATTCTTGAAGACTACAGGGCTTAATTTGTTCTTCGATAAAGGAATTAATCCTTTGACTGGATTGCTGAGCATTTTGGCGATTGCTGAAAGGATAAAGGCAACAGGCAGTGGTAATTTTGAAATTATGCCTGAGTTTGCTGGAAAATTAGGAGCAACTAAGTTTAAGTCTTCTCTTGACAGAAATGATGTTCCCCTTCAAGTTCTGCTAGATAACCCTGCGGTTATTGGCGGAAGAGACTCGGCAGAAGTCGCAGAGTATATGTCAGCGTTTTCACCAGCAATTGAGCAATCAAGTGCAAATGATGTGCAAGAAAATGAAGTCAAAGGCGGTCCAATTGATATGGACGAGCTAGAATTTGATTTCGAAGAGTAAATTTATTACTAAAAAAGTTGTAGTCATTAGATAATAGAAAAGCCCAGTCAAATTAATTTGACTGGGCTTTTCTATTATAGAGCATGAATGAAGAAGAGCTAGAATCTATGAAAGAATTAGAACTAAAAGCCATAGATGAATGGTTTAGCCAAATTGGCTTAGACGCAAGCACAACAGAAGCTATTGCCGTTTTGACTTCATCTCATGATTGGTATACTCTTCCTCGTGATTGGGATCAGTGGCACCATTTTTGGGGCCAATTTGATGTTGATATTGATCTATCTGAACCATTTGTTGGCGAAGAATGGATGCGTTACGATCCTAGTGAAGGCTTTTGATATTTCCCCGGTCCAACTTTTTTGATAGTATGCCCTTCCAAGACTAGCTGTTTTCGTGCCTTAGCTAGATGGCTACACAAGCAAGAGTCCGTTAGGTTGAGCTTTGCATATTTTTTCTTCAAAGATTGAAGAGAAACAATGTCTCCCTTTTTGAGCTTTGTAGAAATGAATTCTCGTATCTTTGTCGCATCTTTGAGTATCTTTACTCTTTTACGGATAGAGATTGGGAATATTTTTTCAAGCACATCGTGCTCGACCTCAGCTTGATTTTTAAATTTGTTGCACAAAGACAAAGATAGTTCTTCTAACTGAAGAACTTCAACATCATAAGCTTTGACAAGATAGATTTCAGATTTGAAATTTTTCACATATTCAATAATCTGCGGAAGGTTTGTTTTGTAAGTGAAGAATAGTTTCTTCTCTTGAGTTTTGATCATAAGACAGGTAAAATGTTTTTTAAACATAAATCGCTCCATTCAATAAATTTTGGGTAAATCAACAATTTAATTTCTGTAAGGTGGATCATGGATAACTTAGAACGTCTCGACGCACTGTTTTACCGACGCTATGGCATTGAAATTGAAGTCAATGCATTTGATGGCATCGCCCGAGGGCAAAACGATCCTCCACCTGAAGGAATTGATACTGTTGGCTTCATTGTTAATAAAATAACAAAAGAGCGAACAGAAATCAAGAGGTGGCATCATACACATAATAATGAATCTTGGATTATTAAACCTGATGGCTCTGCGGGTATAGAAATATGCACTCCTATTCTTAAAGGTTGGAAAGATTTACTTAAAAGTTGTGAACTCGTTCATGCCTTTAAGAAAGATGACAGAATTCAGGCCGATGAAAGGTGTTCTCTTCATATTCACCTCAATACTTCCGACCTGTCTCGTGAACAATTGGCCACAGTCCTAGCTTACTGGATTAAATGTGAGCCTACTTTCATGGACTCGGTTCCGAGTAAACGCAAACTAAACAGGTATTGCCAATTAATAGGCGTTACTGACTTGTTCACGCATGACTTCCTTATGGATTCTGATGAAATAATCAATAGGCTCGGCAGGCACAAATACACAACTGTAAATACATTTCATTATGTGCGGGATTGTCGTTCTACCATAGAATTCCGTATTATGGAAAATGATACTTGTACTGATCCATTTTTTGTTAAAATGTGGGTTAGATTAATGCTGCATTTTGCAGAGAGAACATCCAAATTAACATTGCCGCCTCTTTACGAGGAAGGCGACAGATGGTCCTCTCTGCTATGGCTAGATACTCTTGATGTTTTGAGCATCTTGGGCTTTGACGGCAGTTGTGAGCTATCTCCGGGCCTTAAACAGGTACGCAATTGGTTTTTAGGTAAACTGAAGATGAATATCGGAGATAATGGTCTGCCCGGCATTTGGTCGGACACTGCAAGACAGATTTCTTTCGATCAACTTAACATTGTCGTAGAAGACATTAAGGACAAGGAAGGCATTGAGATCGGCCCTGATTGCGTATATCCAAAAGACTTGGATGAAGCTTTGTACTCAGAGGAGTACATACTTTAGAATGAAAATCACTAACCTATACCAACATATAGAGGAAATGAAGAGAATGGGAGAACATCTCATCTCTTACACTTTCCCGCAAGCAACCTTAGAGGCAGAGAAGGATATTAAGGTTTTAAAGCAAAGGACCATTGTCGTAGACGGTTACGACATTGTTGTTTGCTATAGCAAGTCAGAATATGATGATAATTTTCTTGAAACTCTTCAAATACAAGCAGAGCATTATCCCTTCTTGCCTTTTAGTGTTGTTTGCAAAATTGGCGTAAAATTTCTTGGCGATGATTGCTTGTCGTTAATAGAGGTCGTTAAGAGCGGTCGTAAGCTATATTGCTGGACAATTGCCGTGGATAAGGAAGATGGACAGTGTATTGCCCCAGATGAAGAGGTCTCTGTGCCTTGCTCATATGAGGGTTTGGACTTTTCTTCTGTGAATCCTGACAGCGTTAATTTCTATTAAGAAATACATACAGGCATAGGACTCAACTCTAAAAGAGAGGTTCATCATGTCTAAGAAGAATATCCAAACCCTACTCATCAAGCATTTGATGGAAAAAGGGCAAATCAAACTCTTGCTCCCCGATGGCGTCAAATTAGAAATTGGCGTTATGCAACTGAATAGCAAGGGCGACTTAGTTAATTGCATAGAAAATTATTGCTATGTAGTTGCAAGCCGTGAAGATAAAAGACTCCTTTTAGATTCATATAATGCGGGCTTGCAGTTTGTAGACTCTAAAGATACAATGCTTTTCGACGATGTGACAATAGGAACAGAAGGCGATCCAATTAGGCGACTGGAAGTAATTTAAAGTTGTAGAAGCTTTTAAATTATTTAAATTAGTTGTGGTCACTAGGTAATTTTAGATCGCATCAAAGTCCCTATAGTTTGAACATGCTCTAATTCTCCATTATTGGATAAAGATAATTCGACAGTACCAATGGCAACTTTTTGTTCGATTGGTATGCTATATTCTATCCATATGTTGAAGCCGTGTTTTTTTAATTGAAAGAGAGATACAGTAATTTTCGTATTAAGCAAAAGCTTTTTATGGGTTTCTATCACTTTGTAAAATTTGTGATTTTGCACACACATCAACGTGTACGCAATTACCCTTTTCTGGTCCAAAAAATTGGCCCAATTCGCTACTAGTAATTTTTCTAACTTTAAGTTATCAATTATGTCTTTCATGATGAGGTATCCGAAATGTCAAGTAATAATGGCAACCTAACAGAGTGCGTTTCCAATCTTTCCGATGATACTGTAAAATTTTTACATCCAAGATTATCTCAAAGACTGTCCGGTGACCTAGCTGAAGTTCTACTTCACGTAGAAAAGGTCTCAACTATCGATAAGATATTCTCTAATACAGAGAGTGCATATCAGCTATACGATGCAATTGATGCATTGTCTAAAGAGGTTGAGAAGGAGTTCAGAAGACGCCCTCACCTAATGGTTGACGATCGACCAGACAAAAAGTTCAAGAAAAAGAAGCCCTATAAACCCAGGTCTGTGGTTGCAATTTAATTGAATTTGAATGAGATCAATGCTGCAAAGATATTAAGCAGTATTGATCTCGTTCCACATTAGGTTAACAAATATGCTCACAATGACGCTTCAGGAGAGGATTTTCTGCAACGACACGGAAGCGTTTAACTACGCTAGATACATACAGTCTATTCTTGCAGAGAAGTTGAGTTTATATCGGAATTTAAATTATGATGTTGATCAGCTTTATAACGCATTTTGTTTTACGTTAGACAATGTCCCTCTTTACCATTCTATTGAATTATCTCTTCAAGAGAATTCAATTAAAGTAAATCTTGAGGTCAGCACATTAAACCGAAAAAGTGATCTTCCTATTCACAATTGCGGGGAGATTCTGGTAATATTTTGTGTCGCTGATTTCTTAAAAGAACAAAAAGACAATGGTTGCTTAGCCTATGATCCTGCTGAAGGATTTTGAAAGGAACGTTTGATGCCAGAAGTAACACTTTTGCAAGATAAAGATGAACTAGTTAAAACTAGCGAGTATCCAGATTATGCTCATTGGCCGTTTGAGAATTTCAATCCGCCACAATCTTGTGTGATTGATGTTTTTGAACAAGATGCCAACATTGGTATTGCTGCCGCAACGTCAGCGGGAAAAACAGTTTGTGCTGAAATGTATATCGCCCATGAGATTAGAAAACGTGGCGGGAAAGCCATGTATCTCGGCACCCACAAAGCTCTAGTTCAAGAAAAGCTTAATGACTGGACTGATTTTGATCATCATTTTTCAGACCTTAATATCAGTATTTGTTCTGGTGATTATCAGCTAACCGACGCTCGCAAGAAAGAACTTGCTAAGGCTGACATTATTACCATGACAAGTGAAATGCTTGCCAGTAGATGTCGAAACTTTACGTCTGAAAAGAATAACTTTCTGCTTGAACTTGGGACATTAGTCGTAGATGAATCTCATCTGTTGACTGTGCCGGGACGTGGAGATCATCTTGAAGTTGCTTTGATGAAGATCACGGAGATTAATCCCAATATCAGGATTGTCTTGCTTTCAGCAACTATGCCCAATGTTGTAGAGATTTGTGAGTGGTTATCTTTCAATCTTAATGGGAAAGACACTTACTATCTCAACAGTCAATATCGTCCATGTCCTTTAGACCTTCATTACCCAATGTACTACGATCAGAGTCGTAGATACGATACGAATGAAAATAGCAAGGTTGAGGGAGCGTTGGATATCGTCAATGAATATCCTGATGATAAATTCCTCATTTTCGCCCACACCAAGAGGACAGGTGAATCGATGAAATCTGCTCTCAGGAAACGAGGGATAAAAGCAGAATTCCATAATGCGAATTGTTCAAAGTCAAAGCGAACGCAAATAGAGACAGATTTTTGCAACCCTGACAAAGACCTACGTTGCGTCATAGCGACTAGCACTCTTGCTTGGGGAATGAATCTGCCAGCACGTAGAGTTATCGTTCTAGGCGTCCATAGAGGACTCTCAGAGGTTGATACCTATGATATTGCTCAGATGGTAGGTCGAGCAGGCAGGCCGAAGTTTGACAAAAAGGGAGATGCTTACATTCTTCTTCCGCAAACAGACGTGAGAAGTCAGAAGAATAGAATCACTAACCCTGTGCCAATTACTTCTCAATTGCTTGAACATCACAAAATTCTAGCATTCCATTTGGTAAGTGAAATTCATCAAAGAACTGTTAAAACTATTGAGGACATACGCAACTGGTATTCTCGATCATTGGCGTCTTATCAATCTCACAATTTAGATAAAAAAATTGATGACACTTTAGATGCACTGATGAAATGTGGGGCTGTCAGCAAGTCTGCTGAAGATATCTATGATGTAACGGCTGTTGGTAGAATTGCCAGCATGTTCTATTACAGTCCTTTTGATGTGGCCGATTTGAAGAGAAACTTTAATGGGCTTTTCAAGAATGATAAGCAAGATAATGATCTTTGGCTTTCGATGGCTCTGGGTAACACTGATAGCAATCGAACAAACATTGTGACTCGGGCTGATAAAGCTGCAATGGAAAAATACTTTCGAGAGATAGAAGGAATGTCCCGCACACGCCCGAAAGCATTCCTAGAGGCAGCGGTTAAAGGTGGGTTCGCTTACCATTGCCTTTTGACAGGTAATATGCCACCCGCCCTTTATTCTTTTGCTTATGGGCTTAAAGCAGACTTCGATAGATTGCTTCAAGTGCTAAATGTTCTTGACAGCTTTTCAGGCCAATGGGAAATGAAGGAATGGTTTGATACTCTTTCTACAAGGGTGATGTATGGGGTTAAGCCTCAATTGATGCCTTTGATTGAAATTGCCGAAGTTGGCAAGGTCAGGGCAGAAATGCTTTACGACAAGAACATTCGTTCGGCTCAAGACATATTGGATGATCCTCAATTGGCTCGTGCCGCATTGAATGTCAAGCCTGCGATATTTGACAAGATTGTGGAGAGTGCTCAGTCCCTAGCTTGGAAGAGTATGCTATAGTATCGCCTTAGCCAGTTGAAACTTTGGGTCTTGTGCAAGAATTTTTTTCCAGTAGAGGTGAGAGAACTGGGAGTGAATTTTCTTAAAGAGTTGCAGAGTTATATAGTGGCTGGTTATGACATCATTAGAAGGTGTGGGGAGTTCCCCATGCTTTTTTTTGCTGCTGTATCCTTGAATAAAACGATTATCTTCGTGGAGATATACTGTGTACATTTTTGCAAGGTTTCCGATCGCTACATCGCTAGGGCCTATCAGAGAAGGGTGATCAATTGGAACTTGGGCGAATCTTTCAATTGACTCTCGGTTCAAAAAGAATCCTGCACCACCCTCAGCATGGTCTTCCCAACGAGTCCCCATATACATGTGATCTTCATAGCCACAGGCAAGCAAACGTTCTACAACGACATATGTGTCATCGTCACAAGTGAAGATGTGATCAAAATCATATTTAAGCAAATACTTGTAAGCACGCAGTAGCTTTTGAGCTAACTCAGAATCATCTGCATCAACCCAAAGCACATTAGGCTCTTGGCTAATTTCCTCTCCGCCTAAAACAAAGTGGTAGGGAATATGTATATTTTTGAGCCATGTCTCTTGCTGTACTTTGCGGCGACTTATATTATTTTTTCCACTTAAAATTAGAATTATGAGTTTATTCTTGGGGTTGTTCAAATCGCACCTTTCCCTCATCTTCAAACATTCTTAATTCTTTGACTTCTTCGTTAAAGTTCTCAGACTCATTGGTAATGGGGTTAAACCACTCTTCTTTAAAAAAACACTCATCATTTGGCTCGACAGGCAAATGAGTGTGTTTTCCCTCATGTATAACCACAATTCCACATTGATTTCTTTCAGGCATGAATAATTTGCAATTTTTACAGATGGGCTTAATCTTTTTCATATTGATCTCCTTCTTCTAATGTAGTAGAATTATTGTGAGGTTAACATGTTTAAAAAATATTTACTTGGTGGATTGCTCATTATTCTTGTCACAACTGTGTTGGCAAGCAAATTGTTGGATACAAAGCCAACAGTTGTTCCAATGACGGTCACCACTAAAGAAAAGGCGGTTATTGTGAAGCTTAACGAATCGAATTTCTCAGAAGAGACAGCAGCGGGTGTGGTAGTTGTGGATTTTTATGCAGATTGGTGTGGCCCATGCCGGGCACTTTCCCCCATCCTAGAAAATCTTACTGATACCAAAGTTGGAAAAGTTGACATAGATGCCGAACAAGAATTGGCAAAAGAATATAATGTAAGCTCAATCCCACTCTTGGTTTTCATGAAGGATGGGGAAGAAAAAAGTCGACTGGTTGGCGTTCAGACAGCAGAAGTGATTCAAAAAACCGTTGACGATTTGAAGGATTAAAATGAAAGCTTTAACATTTTTGCCCGGAATAATTTGTATATTAATTGGCGGATACTTAGCTTCGATGGAAGCTGGTGGTTATGGATGGTTTCTTGGATTGGGAGCCATATTGGCTTTAACAGCTTTAGAAAATAGTAAGAATTAGAAAGAGTAAAAATAATGATGATAATAGGTGTAGCTGGCCAGATGCAAAATGGAAAAGATTCGATAGCAGATTATTTGGCTGAGCAAATCGGATGGAGCAGATTTGCTTTTGCTGCTCCTGTTAAAAAGTTTTACTGTGATGCATTCGAAGTAGACCTTGATTTTATTGAAAAGTGGAAAACTAATCCTGAGCCGCCACCCGGCTTTGACATGCCAGTTCGGCAAGGACTTCAATTTATTGGCGATGGTTTCCGCAAGATTGTACCTTTGATGTGGATAAACCGCTGCTTCAGGTCGGTGAAAAGGCCAACAGTTCTTAGCGATGTTCGTTATATGAACGAAGCAATTGCCATCAATGCACTCAACCATGCAGCACCTGCTTATGAAGGTGATTTGGAAGCTGAAGTTGAACGAGCCGAAGAAGAAGATGACATTGAATCACTGGGCTTGACTATTTTGGTTTGGAGACCGGGCAAAGAGAATGATGATCCTAATGGTTCAGAAGCTCAAATGCGGCCTTATATGGAGTGGTGTCGAGACACAGGCTATGAAGGCTGGATTTCTAATTGGGAAGATTCTGGAGAAGCTAAGCAAGAACGTCCAGAAGGCATGGATAATATTGCTGTTTTCTTAAGAAACGAGGGCAGTATCGATGATCTATTTAAAAAAGTAGATACACATATTATCCCCTTGATCGAAATGAAGGGTCTAACGATCCCATTTTAGGATATGTTTATGAGAAAAGATTTGGAATGAATTTTATTGGGGGAACAATGACTACAGATTTGGCAGGTAAAAAAATTGGAATGTTAAATGTTTTACGTCGTGGAGAAGGTAAAATTATTGGAAAAAAAAAGATAAAAAGAACTACTTGGGTTTGCTTGTGTAAAAAGTGCAATAAAGAAGTAGAGATGTTAACAAGCAATCTGACTAGAAAAATAAAAAGTATAAAGACGTGCCAGCAATGTTCTTTCCAACTTGGGCCAAAGTATAATTTTAAAGATTTGGTGGGAGAAAAATTCGGTTTACTGACAGTGGAAAGTATGTCTGGCAAAAAAACAAAAACCAGAGGAATAGTATGGAGATGCAAGTGCGATTGTGGGGCAGTTAAAGAAGTAGCTACAAATGGGTTAACAAGTGGCAATTATTTGTGTTGTGGTGGGGATGTGCATTTTACAAGCCCCAGAATAATTGGAGATATACCATTGGACTATTTGAATGGCATAAGACAAAATGCCATAAAAAGAAACTTCAAATATGAAGTTTCTCCTGAATATTTGTGGGAATTATTTTTGAATCAGGATAAAAAATGTGCATTGACTGGTGTTGAAATAGAATTTACTAAGAAGAAAAATAGTCATAAAACTAAAAAAGAGACAACAGCATCACTCGATAGAATTGATTCCGATAAAGGTTACATGGAAGGAAATGTGCAATGGTTGCATAAAGTTGTCAATATTATGAAAAGAAATCATTCAGAGAAGGACTTCTTAGAATGGAACCGAAAAATATTTTTGAACACTCATCAAAAAATTGACGCTAGGCCATCCTTTGATGAGTATTTTTTGATGTTAGCTTTTGATGTGAGACTAAGATCAGATGATAAGTTTAATAAGCATGGAGCGATTATAGTAGATAACTTTTCTAAACACATTGTAGGCACAGGATACAATGGCACTATATCAGGGTCTACCCTAGACACAATAAATTATTATGACAGAGAATATAGAAGAAAATTCATGATTCACGCAGAAGAAAATGCTATTTTAAATTGTTGGAAAAACCCGCTTGAGTCAAAAGAGGGGGCAACAATCTATGTTACTGGAGAACCATGTGTTAATTGTTTACAAAGAATTGTTAATTTTGGAATTACTAAAATAGTGTGTGCCGATAGGGAAGGGACAATAACTGAAAGTGATGATACAGAAAAAATCAGAGATAAAATTTTTTCTATCTCAGGGATTGAAATAGAAAAAATATCTTTAACTAATTTTTGGATTAAAAAGACATTTTACGGATAAGGTATTAGGGGGAATAATGTTAAGAAATTTTTTCACAAAAAAAGACAAACATCATTATGTTGATAAAGGTTGGGGTTACGAACGTTGGTTTGTGAATAAAAAGAAGTATTGTGGGAAACTGTTGTTTGTAGAGAAAGGTAAGCAATTCAGCTTACATTTCCATAAATTAAAGGACGAGACATTTGTTTTGCAATCTGGATCAGTAAGGCTAAGATATTACTTAGATGCAGACTTAGATGATCTTGCAAAAGACTGGGAATCTTTTCACAATGTGGATTGTGAAGAAATTGTAATGAATCCCGGTGATAGTTTCCACATTCCAATTGGGATGAGGCACACAGTTTTAGGGTTGGAAGATTCTGAAGTTTTTGAATTCAGTACCCAGCATTTCGACGAAGATAGTTTCAGAATAATTCGAGGGGATTGAGATGTCGGCAGGAGAATTACTGACTGTGCAGTACACGTTGATAGTGTATTCGATTGTTTCATATGTCGCTGGGGCTTACATCCTTAGAGGAATGGCCAAAACAATCCAGTCGGGGAAAAAGTCGGGCAAAAAATTGGACAATGCAGATTATTCTGGCTTAACTCTGTCATGGATGTTTTCTCCAATTTGGTTTTGGATGTGGGCAGTGACATCAGGTGCTGATTCATTTTTTAAAGGACTTGGAAGGTGGATCAGTGGAGAATGAAAAAAAAATTAGAGAGCTTATAGACATTTTTTTTCAAGAAGAGTTTGCCGACTCTCAATGTGCAGAGTTTACAGCATACTTTATTAGAAGAATATGCAGAGGTGTTATAAGCAACAATGAAGATGTAGCTGATGCTTCTTATAACTCGCTTTTCTGGGAAAAATCTATGCGGTCAGTTATCCGGCTGGAAGCTGATGATATGATAGCGGACATATTATCTCAAGACTTCAGGAAGTTGTCAGATGTTTTGAGAAAAATATTGACTTATACAATTCTCAATTTTCATTCTCATGCTCATGATAATTACTTCGTGTCTAGCTATCTTAAAGGGATGATGCTAGATACCTATGACAAGTTGGAGCCAAGAGGCAACAACAACGAACTTTATTTTCGAGTAAGAGGCGTTCTCTGGGATATCATTGAGGATGCATACACTGGGATGATAAATTACGGAAATACCGTTTTACCAGAACCGCCAACTATTGCACCCGAAAATTAGGAATCTCTAATTAGGAGGCAAAATGAAGAATTTACATTTAGACTTAGTAAGAGTTACCGAGGCAGGAGCAATTGCCGCAGCACAATTTGTTGGCAGAGGGGATAAGATTGCCGCCGACGCTGCTGCCACTGAAGCGATGAGAAATCGCTTAAACAAAACTGATTTCGCTGGAAAGATTGTTATCGGCGAAGGGATGAAAGACGAAGCTCCCGGCCTTTTTGAAGGCGAAGTCGTCGGCCAGCTTGCCCTTCTCGCAGAGAGTAACCCGCCAGCAGATCAAGAACATGAAAATGACATTATAGCTCCACGCTATTATGACATTGCTGTTGACCCCATTGAAGGCACCACTCCTACTTCCAAAGGTGGCTATGAGGCCATGTCAGTCATGGCATTGGCCGGAGAAGGCTGTCTGTTGGCCACAGACGAGTTTTACATGCAGAAGATCGCCTACGGTCCTAAAGTCGCTCGTAAGGTCAAGATAAACATCACAGACGATTGTGGGCAAATCTTAAGAATGGTGGCACTGGCCTTAGAAAAGCCGACTAGCAAATTGACTGTGTGCCTTTTGGATCGACCACGCCATGATGATTTGATTGACACTTTGCGATCTTTACAGTGTAGAATCAAATTCATCCAAGATTGCGATGTAACAGCATGCATTGCTACTTGCATGCCTGACACTGGAATTGATCTATATATGGGTATCGGGGGATCGCCAGAAGGTGTAATATCTGCCGCAGCAATGAAATGCTTCGGTGGTGTTATTCAAACCCGTTTGGTTGAGAAAGATGGAACACCTATTAGCGATAAACTCTATGAGGTTGAGGATATGGCTAAAGGTGATGTGATTTTCTCTGCTACAGGGATTACGGATGGAAAATTGTTTCGGGGAGTAAGGTATACTTCTCATGGACCAATTACTCATTCGCTTACAATGAGGTCATCAAGTGGGACTATTCGCAAGATAGAAACTTGGCACGGGAACTAAATAAAGAATGCAGTATGTAGTCATCTACCCAAAGACAGCTAATTCTAGGCCCGGTGAAAAAGTGTTGTTGGTTAAAAAAGATCGTCCCGCATGGCAAAGCGGGCGTCTTAATTTAGTTGGCGGTAAGATAGAGGCTGGTGAAACTCCAGAGCAAGCAGCTTTGAGAGAATTAAAGGAAGAGGCAGGCTTATTGCCTCTTGAGATCAATAAGGTCATCCCTGATGAAAAGAACTCCAGAAAAAACGTAACTATTTCTGTACCAATTGAGCCAACAGTAATGGGAAAGGTTGTGGGTTCTTGGGGTATTGTTTATTGCGTTAAAGTTCCAATTCTTTTTGGTCAAGAAATTGCACCAAGAGAAGGGGAGACAGAAGAAGTATCATGGCATGATTGGGGAACAGTTCAAAAAGACGAAATATTGTTGCCTAATTTGAAAGTCATAGTTCCTTTGATGGCTATGGGAGTAACTGGTTGGGTCATTGCTGATGAAGGGCCAACTGATTCTCAAGCAAAAGCAATGATCACAATTTAATATCTAATTTGGTATATTTTCTTTTTGTCCTTCTTTTC